>Ga0105245_10001023_pt1 | contig 25396 bp, 25 predicted proteins | sample KBSM54metaG_FD_81523 | JGI IMG/M metagenome (GOLD analysis project Ga0105245, IMG submission 81523) | Miscanthus rhizosphere microbial communities from Kellogg Biological Station, Michigan, USA - KBS M5-4 metaG | ecosystem: Host-associated > Plants > Roots > Rhizosphere > Soil | place...
GACGACGCAGCCGTTCAATTCGTCGCCACCTCTAAACGCGTGGCGTCCTTCGCGATCAAAGCTGGCGCGACCGCCATCACCATCAATGCGCAGCCGAATATCGTCTTCTCCACGGGAACCACAGCGGGCACCCTGACCTTCACCGTCGATCCCGGAATCTTTGGACTCTCTGGGAGCCCGTCGACTAGGCTCACCGCCGGTCCTGGCGCCATTGCTATTTCGTCCTCCGGCGCCACAAGCCGTGCCAATACGCTCGATGTGGTGGTCTCGGGTTTTGACAATACTTATTCGATCGGAGCCATGTCCTTCGCCTTCGTCGATCGCAGCGGCGGGCCGATCGCATCGCTCTCCGCCGATTTCACCGCGAACTTCAAGGCGTTCTATCAAGGCCAGACCGCGGGCAGCTCGTTTCTGATGCGCGTCTCTTTTCCGGTTACCGGTGACGTCTCGCAAGTGGGAGGAGTGAACCTGACTCTCACTAATGCCGCCGGCGTGGTCACCACGCCGCGCTTGAACTTTCCCTAGACTGAAATGGATGATCCCGGTTGCGCTCACCATCGCCGGCTCGGACCCCAGCGGCGGCGCGGGCCTCCAGGCCGACCTGAAAACATTTCATCGCTTCGGCGTGTACGGGGAGGCGGTGGTGACGCTGATCACCGTGCAGAACACCCGCGGGGTGACGCGCGTTTCGACGCTCGACCCCGGTCTGGTGGTAGCGCAGATTCAGGCGGTGCTTGAAGACATTCCGCCGCAAGCGGCCAAGGCCGGGGCGCTGGGATCGCGCGAGATTGTAGAAGCTGTGGCACGAGAGGCGGCGCGTTTCTCGTTTCCGTTGGTCGTCGACCCCGTGATGATCAGCAAACACGGCGCCCGTTTGATCGACGAAGACGCGACCCGCGCGCTGATCGAACACTTAATCCCGCGGACCTTTCTGCTGACTCCCAATCTCGATGAAGCCGCCGCGCTCACCGGCTTAGTGGTAGAAGATCGCGAGGGCATGGCGTGCGCCGCCGAAAAACTCGCGTCCTTCGGCGCGGCCAACGTATTGGTGAAAGGCGGACACCTGCGCGGCGATGCGCTGGATTTGCTGTATCTGAGCGACGGCGAAATCCGCGAATTCACGGCGCCACGCATTGAGACCCGCCACACTCACGGCAGTGGATGCACCTACTCGGCCGCCATCACCGCGGAGCTAGCGAAAGGAACGCCCCTCGCTGACGCCGTGGCGCGGGCCAAAGCGTTTATCACCGAAGCCATTCGCACCGCACCCGGGTTGGGCGCAGGAAACGGCCCTTTGAATCATCATGCGTGAGATTCTTGCGCCGCGGCTGCCACTCTTCTATGAGTGCTCGCGCAAGGTATCGACAATTTCGTCCTGTGGCTGGTCACGCCGCTGGCTGTGATCTTCCTGCTGAGCGGACTAGACGATCTCGCCGTCGACTTCGCTTGGCTCTACGCGTGGGTGGCCGAGCGCCTGACCGTGTCCCGCAGTGACGCCCGCCGCATGCCGGACGCTTTTCCGCGCCCCATCGCGATTCTGGTGCCGCTGTGGCAGGAGCACGCAGTCATCGCCCGCATGCTGGAACACAACCTCGCAGCGATCCGCTATCCCAACTTCCACATCTTCGCCGGGATCTATGCGAACGACGCGTTGACCGAGGAGGCCGTCGCCTCCATCTCCGAGCGGTTCAGCAACGTCCATTTGGCCGTATGCCCACATGACGGACCCACCTCGAAAGCCGATTGCCTCAACTGGATCTACCAGCATGTAGGACTCTACGAAGAACAAAACGGCATTGCGTTCGAGGTCATCGTCACGCATGACGCCGAGGACTTGATTCATCCGGAAGAGTTGCGCTGGATCAACGCCTACGCCAACCATTTCGGCTTCATTCAGATTCCCGTGCTGGCCCTAGCCACCCCGTTTTGGTCCTTTACTCACGGCGTCTATTGCGACGAGTTCGCCGAGTACCACACGCGCGACATGGTAGTGCGCTCAACGTTCGGCTGCTTCATTCCAGGATCGGGTGTAGGCACAGGTTATAGCCGCGATGCTCTGGAAGCTCTGGCCCGGGCGTCCGAAAATCGTGTATTCGAACCCACGGCGCTAACGGAAGATTACGAGAGCGGACTGCGGCTCTACCGCCTCGGCTGCCGGCAAGTGTTCGTGCCCCTTACGCGGCTGGAGCCCATGGGCCGGGATTTCGTGGCCACTCGCGAATTCTTTCCTAGCAGGTGGTCGACGGCGCTCGCGCAACGCACTCGCTGGGTCATGGGGATTGCGCTGCAAGGTTGGGAGCGCTTCGGCTGGGCCGGCACCCGCAGCGAAATCTATTGGTTGTGGCGCGACCGTAAAGGTTTGGTCGGCAGCCCTCTGGGCGTGGTCGCCAATGCGATTTTCGTCTACGGTCTGGCGACGGCAATGTGGACCCGCATGACGCCGCTCGCGACTGAACTCACTTCGGTGACGCTGGCGTTTCAATTGATGCGCATCGCGATTCGCATGGGTTGCGTGGCGCGCGTCTACGGCGTCGTGTTCGCGCTAGGGGTGCCGCTGCGTCTGCCGTACGCCAATTTGCTGAACGCCGCCGCGACGGTGCAGGCCGTCGCGCGCTATGCCAGCGCACGGATGCACAAGCTCCCGCTGCGCTGGATCAAGACCGAGCACTCCTACCCGACGCGCGCAGCGCTCCTCGCGCACAAGCGTCCGCTGGGAGAAATTCTGGTGGGATTGGGGCACCTGACTGCCGTCACTTTGCATCGTGCTTTGGAGGCGCGCCCTCCAGGAACGCGTCTGGGAGAGTTTTTGCTCGCCAGCGGCGAACTCAATGAAGTGACTCTCTACGAAGCTCTCAGCCTGCAACAAGGGTTGCCGATCGCGCGCGTAGTACCGGATGAAGTTCCGTTACGAGTGGCGCGTGCTCTCCCCGAGCGCGTGGTCCGCGAATGGCGGGTGTTGCCTTTCAAGGTCGCCGACGGCAGTCTTCTGATCGCCAGCCCGGACTTGCCGACTCCCGCTATGACCGCCGCCATCCGCCCCTTCACATCGCTCGAAATTCGCTTTCATCTGCTCGCTCCAACCGAGTACAAGCAACTGCTCGACGCGTTACTCTAACCTCATGGCCGATCCTCTGGCGTCCGCCGCATTGGCGGCGCGCGAAAACGCTCACGCACCGTATTCGCATTTTGGCGTGGGTGCAGCGCTCGAAGATGCCAGCGGACGCGTGCACACTGGGTGTAACGTCGAGAACGCGACTTACGGGCTCACCCTCTGCGCGGAACGTGTGGCAGTATTCAAAGCCATCTCCGAAGGAGCACGCAAGTTCCGGCGGATCGCCATCGCGGCCGATACCGACGAACTGACTCCGCCATGCGGAGCCTGCCGTCAGATCCTGTGGGAGTTCTGCGGCGACATTGAAATCATGCTCGTAAACCCCCGCGGCAAGAGTGAAACGTTACAACTCAAAGACCTGTTCCCAAGAGCGTTTGATGCGTCCTATTTATAAATTCTTCCTATTATTGTTTGCCGCAGCCGCGTGGGCTCAATCCCCCACCCGTGTCGATACCATCTGGAGCGCGCGATATGTGGTCACCATGGATGCGCAGCGTCGCGTGATCGAGAACGGCGCGGTAGCCATCGCCGGAGATCACATCGTCGACGTCGGTCCACGCTCCGAGATCGACCGCCGCTACACTGCGCAACAGCGTCTCGATCGTCCCGATGCCATCCTCGCCCCGGGACTAATAAATACCCACACCCACGCGGGGATGTCGCTATTCCGCGGCGTCGCCGACGACATGAATCTGCAGGACTGGCTGCAGAAGTTCATCTTCCCCGCCGAGGCTAAAAATGTCGACCGTGAATTTGTGCGCTGGGGCACGCGCCTGGCCGTGCTCGAAATGGCGCTCTCTGGCACGACCACCTACACCGACATGTACTATTTCGAGGATACGGTTGCCGAAGTCACCAAGCAGGCCGGCCTTCGCGGCATGCTGGGCGAAACCGTGATCGGCTTCCCCGCTCCGGATTACAAGACTCCGCAAGCCTCGCTGGCCGCGACTGAACAGTTCTTCAAACAGTATGCGAATGATCCGCTGATTGTACCGGCCATTGCACCGCACGCGATCTACACCGTCCCCAACGACGTGCTCAAGGCGGCGCGCGCTCTGGCGAACCGCTATCAAAAGCCGTTGGTGATTCATCTCTCAGAAACCAAAACCGAGAACGATGAAGCGCTCGCCAAACGAAAACTGACGCCGACGGCGGCGCTCGAATCGCTGGGAGTCCTCACGGGCTGGACCGTTGCTGCACACGGCGTGTGGTTGAACGACGCCGACATGGCGATCCTCAAGCGCCGCGACACCGGACTCGCGCACAACCCGTCGAGCAACATGAAGCTCGCTAGCGGTGTTGCGCCGGTGGGCAAGATCCTGGGGCTCGGCATCGCCATGGGCCTGGGCACCGACGGCGTTGCCGGCTCAAACAACGATCACAACATGATGGAGGAAATGGACCTGGCCGCGAAACTGCAGAAGGTGTCGACGGGCGACCCACGCGCGCTGCCCGCCACGCAGGCGTTTGAGATGGCCACGATCACCGGCGCGCGCGCGCTGCACATGGACAAACTGATCGGGTCTCTTGAAAAGAACAAGCGCGCCGACATGATTACCATCAGCTTGGCCGGAGCTCATGCCGTCCCGCTCTACAACGTCTACTCGCAGTTGGTGTATGCGCTGAAGGGTTCTGATGTGACCGACGTGATGGTGAACGGCCGCCGCATCGTGCGCGATCGGCGGATGCTGACGCTCGACGCCCGCCCCATTATGGTCAAAGCCGCAGAGTATCAGGAGCGCGTCAAGAAATCGCTAGGGATGCATTAGGGTTTTCCCCAGCCGCCACCGCCGGGTGTCTCGATTCGCAGAACATCGTTCGCCGCGATCTCGAACCGCGTCTTTGCAGGAAGGGCTCGTGGCTTACCCCGCCCTCGCAACAGCGTATTGCGGCCGGGCTTGCCCGCTTCCCCGCCCTGCAATCCGTATGGCCCGCGTACACGGCGGTCGGAAAGAACCGTGACTTCGGCGGGTGTCAGAAAACGGAACTCGCGCACGATGCCGTCGCCGCCGCGATGCGCGCCGCGGCCGCCGGAATTCTGGCGCACACGATAGCTTTCGATGCGCAGCGGATACTGATGTTCGAACGCCTCCACTGGAGTGTTCCAGCTATTGGTCATATGGGTGTGCGTGGCGCTGTGCCCCCCCCCGTTCGCTGAGGCTCCCATCCCGCCAGCGATGGTCTCGTAATAGGCAAACGTTTGCTTGCCCACGCCTCCGCCGCCAAAGCTTAAGTTATTCATGGTGCCGCTACTTGCCGCTGGAATGCGCTCGGGAGCAGCTTTCGCCAGCGCGCCCAGAAGCACATCCGTGATCCGCTGCGACGTCTCCACGTTGCCCGCCGCCATCGCCGCCGGAGGCTTCGCGTTCACGATGCTGCCCTCCGGGGCCACAATCCGGATCGGCCGGGAAATCCCCGACGTAAACGGAATCTCCTCCGGCACCAGGCAGCGGAACACATACATGGTCGCCGCCGTAGTCACCGCCAGGTTCGCGTTCACCGGGCCATCCACCTGCGCCGAAGACCCGGTGAAATCCACCACCGCCGTATCGCCCGCCAGCGTCACCGCGACATGCACCGGAAAGAATTCGCCGTCGCGTTCCCCCTCCAGAACGTCTTCGAAGCGATAAGTTCCCGCCGGTAACGCGCGCAGCGTCGCTCGCATCATGCGCTCGCTATAATTCTGCAAGCCGCGCATATTGCGCTCGACCACCGGTTCGCCATACTTCGACACCAACTCGCGCAGCCGAGCCTCGCCGCGGCGGATCGACATCAATTGCGCCATCAGATCGCCCTCGCGCTCCACCGGTGTGCGCACGTTCGCGAGAATCAGACCCAGCAAATCGCGATCGATCTTCCCGCCGCGCTGAATCAGCACCGGCGGAATCCGTAATCCTTCTTGGTAAATTTCGCGAGCCAGCGGCATCGACCCGGGACTCATCCCACCCACATCCGCATGATGCGCGCGACTCGCCAGGTAAAACGACGGCTTCGCGCCGCGCGTGAACACCGGGGCCACCGCCGTGATATCCGGCAAGTGCGTGCCCCCGCGAAACGGATCGTTCACCAGCGCCACATCGCCCGGACCGAGTTCGAACGCCTCGCGCACCGCCCGAACGGAAAGCGGCATTGCGCCGAGGTGCACCGGCATGTGATCGCCCATCGCCACCGTCTCCCCGCGGGCTTCGTACACCGCGCAGGAATAATCGCGACGCTCTTTGATATTGGCGGAATAAGACGTCTTCCGCAGTACGATCCCCATCTCTTCGGCGATCGAAGTCAGCAGATGACGGAACAGTTCGAGTTCGATGGCTTGGTTGGCGCTCATCAATGACAATCCGCAACGTGGATGGGAAAACTAGCCACCATTTCCCAATTCCGGCCCGCGCCGCGCTCGAGCAAATAAGCTCCGTGAGGGGCATCGGCACGCACGCGCCATCCACCCGGCGGCCTAGCGTTCTTCAGCCGCAGCGGCTTGTTGCTCACTTCCTTCAGCTCCCAACTTTCACCGCCCGTCATGCTGGCGTAGAGCTCCTGGCGTACTGTCCTGCCCTGCCCCGCATCCACCACCAGTTCCCCGTTGGTTTTGGAATCGAAATGAAACTGCGCAATGGTGCCGTATTTCTCATCATCCAGCAGCAACTTCTGTCGCCAGGTGTGTCCACCATCCGCGGTCAGCATCAGGAACGGATTCCGCGCCAGCGGATCGATCGACTCGCCGCTGATCCAACCCGTCTGCGCATCCCAGAACTCGATCTGTTCCAGCGCGGCGTTGCGCATCCGCGGCGCTGGCTCGGTCCAGTTCAGGCCGCCATCGTCGCTCGCCAGCAGCAAACTGAACAGCGTCGTATCCCGGGTGTGCAGATTACCTGTGACCAGAACCCGGTTACCGGCAGCTTCGGCCGAAGTCAACTCCAGCAATACTGAGCAGGGTTGCTCGTCACTGCAATTCAAACCGAAGATCTCGACGTCCTTTGGTGTGCAGTCATAGGTGACTGGCGATTCAGCGCGTAAAGTAACGACCAAACTCAGCAGCAGCGCAGCAACTTTCACTCGTAAACATTGTATCTGAGCGATGGCCTGCGTTCGACGTAGAATAAAGGAAGCGTGCCCGCGCCGCACATCCCGACGCCGCTCGAACAACTGGGGCATCGTCCGTTTTCGTTCTACCCGGCGATTCAGAGCATCCAGCACAATGAGTGGCAGTTCTGTCGCGCGCGAGGCGACGAGATCCAGGTTGTCAATACCAAGTCGCAGCAGGAATTGTGGATTCCCCGCCGCTTTCTGAGCGGCGTGTCGAGCATTGAAGAGCCTTTCGTCATAGTGGGTCTGCTCAAGGAGCTGGAATTTCGCGAAGGCGTGTTGGTCCCACTGGTGCGCCGGGTCATCGAAATGCCGGTGGCGGTGAATGACGTGCCGCGGCCATGGCTGAGCGCTCCGCAACCCGGGCAGTTGGCGCCGGTAGTGGGCATCCGCGTCGAGAGCAGCCCCGAATCGCAAAAGAGCCGCAAGCTAATGGGTGCCGTGGCTGCGGGGATTCTCACGTGCATCGTAGGCATGGTGATCTTCCGCGACGCCACCGCTGGTTCGCGCGCGCGCTTCTTTGGAAGCCCCACCCGCTTGGCTTTGCCCTTCACCGGCGCCGACGATTACGAATCGGTCGTCGGGCGGATCGGCTATCCGGAGTCCACCCGTTCGCGTCCCTCGTCCGACGGTAGCGTTTTCTATTTACTGCGTTATCCCGACCGCGGGTTCACCGTAGTGCTCCGCGGCGCGGACCGTGCCGAGGCTTCCTACGTAGGCGCGCTCGGGCGCGGCGGACGAGTAGTTCACTCGATTACCCTGCCCAACGGTCAGAATTCCGCGGCGCTCTTAGCCCGCTAGAGCGTCGACTTCACCGCGCTTTACGTCCACTTTCGTCAGCACCACTAATCCCGCGATAAAAATACGATTAGCGACAGAATCGCCTGCCTGTAGCTATGCGTTATCTGTAGAGCCAAGCCAAACACTAACGGACTCAGCCAACTGGTCCCCTTATCGCTCACTTCGTAAATGCTGAAGTATTCAGCTTCCTTCCCAGCAGGAATCAATTGCGCGAAGAGCGACCGGCTCAGCGCCTGGCTCCCACCCATCACAATCGCCACGATCGCGGCGGCTATGAAAAACTCGCGAGTGTTGTGGACCCACGCGAACAAATAGATCAACGTCCCGGTCCACAAGAGCAAGCTCACCGCGATCGCACGCTTGGCGCCAGTTACCGCAGCCAGCCATTGAAATCCAATCGCCCCAAAGAATCCCACGAACTGCACAATCAAGATCGCCAGCGTCAATGACGACACTGGAATCTTCAATTCGTCATTGCCGAATTGCGAAGCTAGCGCCAGCACTGCCTGAATAGCGTCGTTGTATAAGAGGTAGGCGATCAGGAACATCATGGTCTGTGGATAACGCCGGATGTCCGCTAGCGTGTGGCGCAGTTGCCCAAGCACCGCCCCCACCGCGCGCGGTTCTACTGGTTTTGCGCGATTGCGCAGCGTCAGCAGCGTGGGAATCGTGAACACTGCCCACCACATTCCGGCCGAGCCCAAGCTGATCCGCACCGCCATCGCGTCGGTGATGCCGATGCGCTTGGCGTTGAGATACAGCAACAGGTTCAGCGCCAGCAGTACGCCCCCGCCGATGTATCCGATGCCCCAGCCTTTCGAAGACACTGCATCGCGCTGTTCCGGCGGAGCAATCTCCGGCAGGAAAGAATTGTAGACCACCACCGACGCCCCAAAGCTCACGTTGGCGAGGATAAACAGTGCGCCGCCCCATAAGTACGCGCTGCCCTGCAGCCAGAACATGGCCGTCGCCGCCGCGGCGCCCACATACGCCGTCGCCGCCAGATACTGCTTTTTACGATGACCATAGTCAGCTGCCGCACCCACCACCGGCAGCACCAGAACTTGCAGGATCACCGATAGGCTGACCAGGTAGCTCCAGTAACTACGCGCGTCCACGCTGATGCCGAGTGGATAAACCAAGCCATTCGCATCGGCCGCCGCCTTCGCCAGCGCGGTCAGATAAGGACCCAGAAACAGCGCGACGCCAGTGGTGACGAACGCCGAGTTAGCCCAATCGTAGAGATACCACCCGCGCTGTTCGCGAACGCTGTATTCGGAGGCGGCCACAATAAGTTTAGAGTTGCCGGATTTGCTCCAGCACGCGCAGCATTCGCGGCGCCGCCTCACGCCTGCCGCCGTAGCGCAGCTCATTATAAGCAGCCGTCGCTTCTTCCACCAGCGGAGCCATTTGCGGAGTCTTCACCACTCTTGCGAATTCGACGGGTGTGTACCAAGCCGGCTTCTCGACGCCTCGCTTGGCCAGTAGATCGAGCATCTGCCGATACAGAATCGTGGCATCTGAAGGATCGCTCAAGCCACCGCCAATCTTGCGCGCCTGCGCACGCCGCTTCCACCACGCCATCGCCGCTGGACCGTACCATACCCAAGCAATCACCAACGCCAGGAATCCGATTACGACTAACACATAGCGCAGACCCTGCTCTGCCCCGTGCTTCAACCCCGCAGCCAATTCGTCGAAATCCGGGAATCGAAAATGCCGTCCCGCCGCCTGCATGCGCGAGGCCAACGCGACCTGATGGCCCAGGTCATAACTCATCACCCAGTCGTTCCAAAACTGCGTTGCGGTATCGGCCAGCAGCGACAACCGGCCGAGCATCCCCGTCTCGCCTCCGGACGGGTCGAACGGCGTGGGATCGAACGTAGTCCAGCCGCGCCCTTCGATCCACGCCTCCACCCAACTATGCGCGTCGGAAGCGCGAATCACCTGCCAGCCCGTCATCGGATTGTAAACGCCGCTCTGGAACCCCGTGACCACACGCGATGGAATCCCCAGCGTGCGCAGCATCACCGCCATCGACGACGCGAAATACTCGCAGTGCCCCTTCTTGCGCTCGAACAGGAAGTAGGCCAGCGGGTCATCCACCGGCTTCGACAACAGTTCCAGCGTGTAGCCATAGTCCCGCCGTAAATGACTCTCAATCGCCCGTGCTTTTTGCGCCGGTGTGTCCGCCCCCACCGTCATCTGCCGAGCCAGCTCGGGGATCCGTGGATCGGTCTCGGGCAGACTCAGCAACTCGTGCAGAACCCCTAACGGAAGTTGGGCCGTGTACCGCCCCAGAGCCCACTCATTCGGCAAGAATCCATAAGCGCTGTAATTCAGCCCGCGAATTCCAAAGCGCGGCACCACGTGAAACCCGCCGCCCCGCGAATAGCGTAGATAGCGGACGTCAATTTTGATCGTCTCCACCGTCCCAGCGAAAAAAAGAGTGTCGGCGATCAGCGGCTCCAGGTGAACCTGGTACACCAGATTCGGCCCACGGCCCGCGCCCTCGGTCGCCGAGCGAACCACCAGTTGCCCGTCATCCACCTGCACCACTTGTTCCTGGCCCGGCGGATTGAACCAGCGCTTGCCGTCAAATTCCGCGAGCGCCGCCCCGCGCCATTTCACCGGCAGAAATCCCTCGCCCTGATACGACCGCACATGCATCACCGCGGCGCTACTCTGTTTGATCCGGCCGATTTCGCCCAGCGTTACCGTATTCGAAAACCCCGTCAAGTGATAGCGCGCCGGCGCAAACCGTTCGAACGCCGCGCGCGCCGTTCGCGGCAGCACGAAGAAAAGGCAGATCGTCATCAACAGAATTCCGCCGAACAGGCACGCCGATACCACGCCCAGCCGCCGCGGAAACGCCTTCAACCCGCCGCGCGACACCACCACCTGTGCGCCCGCCGCCCGCCGCACTTCCCCGCTCGCGAACGTGGCGATCGCAAACAGGACGAACACCGCCAAGTACGCCAGGAAACTAAGCCCTTCGGAGAGAATCGCAGCCGCGATCAGCTCCAGCCCCGCAATGGCCTTCAGATATCCAAAATCCCGCGGAGTCTTCGCGGTCAGCAACTTCAGCACCGCCAGGAAAAACACCATGTGCACGGTAGCCGAAAGAAATGTTCCGGAAATGTAGTAGTAATCCACGGGGAAGAACCCCATGTAAGCAATGGCCAGCGCGGCCACCACTCGCGGAGGCGGTTCGAACGCGAGCACTCCGGCCACCGTCAGCGCGCGCACACACAAACCCGCGAACGTGAGCACCGCCGTCGGCCAATCCAGGAACCCCGACCCCAGCACCGCGAAGTATCCTGCCGCCAGCATTCCCAGCAATGAGAACTCGAAAAACCGGTTCACGATGCGCGGAGCCGCGGTCACGCCGCTCGGGTTCATAGATTCATTGTGCTACATCTAGGAGTTACCCATCTTATGGCAAAATTCAAAGCGGCCGGCTCGCGCAAGGCCCCTACAGCGCGCACCAACGCGGCCGCCATCCCCTGTCTGCTGCTCATTCTGCTAGGAGCCGCGCTTATCTCATTGCTGTTTTACGAACTACTGAAGTCCGGCAGCTAACTCATATGCGAATCGATCAACGTCAACCCAACCAACTCCGTCCGCTGAAAATCACGACGGACTACCTGCTCACCGCCGAAGGCTCGGTCCTGATCGAAGTCGGCAACACGCAAGTGCTCTGTGCCGCATCGATCGAGGACAGCGTCCCCCACTTCCTGCGCAACTCGGGCAAAGGCTGGGTCACCGCGGAATATTCGATGCTGCCGCGCGCCACCGCAACGCGCACTCCGCGCGAAGTGTCCAAAGGCCGGGCGTCAGGACGCACCATGGAAATCCAGCGCTTGATCGGCCGCTCGCTGCGCTCCATCATCGATCTGGACGCACTAGGTGAGCGCAGCGTCATCCTCGATTGCGACGTCCTCCAAGCCGACGGCGGCACGCGCACCGCAGCCATCACGGGAGCCTACATCGCGCTCTCGGTGGCCGTGCGCAAGCTAGTGAAGTTCGGTACCCTGAAACGCAGTCCGATTCGCGATTACGTGGCCGCCACCAGCGTCGGCGTAGTCGGCGGCGTGCCCATGCTTGACCTGTGCTATCAAGAGGACTCGCAAGCCGAAGTCGACATGAATGTGGTGATGACCGGCTCGGGACAATTCGTCGAACTGCAGGCGACCGCCGAAAAGACCGCCTTCGGCGACGAGCACCTGGCCTCGCTGATCTCGCTAGCCCGAACCGGAATTGCCGAACTCATCCTGGTCCAGAAGTCCCTCGAAGCCGCATGATCGTTTATTGCGCCACTAGCAACCCAGGCAAGCTGCGCGAATTTCAACTGGCCGCTCCTGATTTCGATGTGCGCGCTTTGGCCAAATCCGTCCCGCCGCCGGATGAAACCGGCGACACCTTTGAAGCCAACGCCAGCGAGAAGGCGGTCGCTTATGGGCAGCACACCAGCGGCTATCTTTTCGCCGACGACTCCGGCTTGGAAGTCGACGCGCTAGGCGGTGCCCCCGGCGTTATCTCAGCGCGTTACGCCGGAGAGCACGCGACCGACGCCGCCAACAACGCGCTGCTGCTTGAAAATCTGCGTGGTGTCGAAAACCGCACCGCCCGCTTCGTTTGCGTGATCGCCCTCGTGCAAGACGGCAAGCTAGTGAAGAGTTTCCGCGGCACCGTCGAAGGCCGCGTCATCGACGAAGCCCGCGGCGACGGCGGCTTCGGCTACGATCCCCTGTTCTACTGCCCCGCCTTCGGTTGCACCTTCGGCGAAGCCACTATCGAACAAAAGATGCAAGTGAGCCACCGCGGCCGCGCGCTCGAGGCGATGTTTACTTACCTGCGAAGTATCGCTTCCACCTGAGGAAGCCGACGTTGGTCTTGGCGTCCTGAATCTTACCGGTCCGGATCATGTCGTCGAGTTCCTTCGCGCCGAACCAACGCGTCGCGATGCGTTCGTCCTCCATCGGCTTCGCTTCCCCCGCCGTCAAACCGGTCGCCAGATAAATGGTCATCTTCTCGCTCAAGAATCCCGGACTAGGATAAAACTCCGCCAGCTTGGTCCATTTCTTGGCACGGTATCCCGTCTCTTCCACCAGCTCACGACGAGCCGTCTGGAGCGGCTTCTCCCCTGGATCTACCGTTCCCGCCGGCAATTCCCATAGAAATTGCCGTGCCGGCAAACGATACTGACGAACCAAGAGAATGCGATTCTTGTCGTCCACCGGCATCATCACCGCCGACCCTCGGTGCTGTACGATCGCGCGCTCGATCTCAAACCCGTCCGGGTCGACTGCGTGATCCTGCGTCACAGTAAAAATACGGTTCTTAGTGATTTCTTTCGAAGAGATTAATTTCATATCTTAAATCAACGTTGCACAGCTTTCGCAAACTCATCGGCCGATCGTGTGTTCAGGATGTCGGCCGCCTCCAGCCACCCCCGCCGCGCCATGCGCACCCCATAACTCATGTTCGCCAGATGCTTCGGATGATGCGAGTCCGTCGAGATCACGAATTTACACCCCTTGGCTTTCGCCGTCCGGATCAAGGTAGCCGAAAGATCCAGCCGCTCGGGACTTGCATTGATCTCCAGATACACATTCCGCCGCGCCGCCTCCGCCGCCACCACTTCGAAATCGAACGGAAACGGATCTCGATGCAACAGAATCCGACCCGTAGGATGTCCAATCGCGCGCAAATGCGGACACTCCAGCGCGCGCAGCAAGCGATCCGTCATCTCCGCCGGCTCCAGATTCATGTAACTGTGGACACTACCCACCACCCAGTCGAGCTCCGCCAGCGCGTCATTCGCCAGGTCCATGGCCCCGTCGCGCATGATGTCGCACTCGAGCCCTGAAAACACGCGCAGCCCCAATTCGCGCTGGTCCATCTCGCGGACTTGATGCGCGAACGCCACCGCTCGTTTCTCATCCAACCCGTTCGTCATCGCCAGCGACTTCGAATGATCCGTGATCGCAATGTAGGCCAGCCCCCGCTCACGAGCCGCGTCCGCCATCTCCTGTAGCGTCGCGCGTCCGTCACTCTCCGTCGTGTGCATGTGCAGATCGCCGCGAATGTCGCCGAGTTCCACCAGCTTCGGCAAACGATGCTCAGCCGCCGCATCGATCTCGCCCGAGTTCTCGCGCAACTCCGGCGGAATCCAGTCTAATCCGAGCACTCCGTAAATTTCTTCCTCCGTCGCACTAGCCACCGGCGTATTGTCATCCAGTCGCGCCAGCGAGTACTCGTTCAAGGTCAACCCCATCTTCTGTGCCCGCGACCGCAGCACGATGTTGTGTTCCTTGCTCCCCGTGAAATACAGGAGCGCCGCGCCGTAACTCTCCGCCGCCAGCGCCCGCAAATCCACCTGCAACCCCTCCAGGCCAAACTTAATACTGGCCTTGTTCGGACCCTTCCCCAGCACCTCATGCGCCCGCGGATGTACCACGAATTTCTCCAGCGCCTCTGCCGCACCAGGACCCGTCACCAGCAAATCCAAATCGCCAACGGTTTCCTTAGCGCGCCGCAGACTCCCCGCTGGCGTGACTTTCTCGACACCAGGCACCGCACTCAAATACTCAATCAACTCGGCGGCAGCCCGCTCCGCGAACGACAACAAGAACCGCCCCTGCCGTTGGCGGTATGACGCAATCGACCGCAGCACTTTCTCTTCGAGCTTCGCCCCCATGCGCGGCAGATCCCGCAGCTTCTGCTCCTTGCAAATCCGTTCCAGGTCGTCGACCGACTGCACCTTATAGGTGTCGTACAGCAGCCGTATGCTCTTAGGACCCAGCCCCTGAATGCTGAACAACTCCAGCAGCGAAGCCGGATATTTCGCCAGCATCTCATCGCGCCGCTCGAAACTCCCCCGCTCCTCGATCTCCACCACCACCGCCGCGATCCCCTTGCCGACTCCGGGAATCTCGGTAAGCTTCTTCGCCGGATCTTTCAGCATGGCGGACAACTGTTCCGGATGCCCCTCGATCGCCGCCGCCGCCGTGCGATAGCTGCGAATGCGAAACGAGTCCTCCGCCGAAATCTCCATCAGGTCGGCCGTCTCCGACAGCATGCGCGCAATCGCTCGATTCTCCATTTACGGTTTGATTGTAGCTTTCACACGCGCCGCTTGGCGACAATGAATTCATGAGGGACCCGCTTACCGCGAGCCCAACCGATCTCGATTCCGTCCCCGATCGCCCCGCCGTATTCCTGCTGTGGGCCAGCGAGGGCGCGCCGTATCTCGCCCGCACCGCGTTGCTACGCCGGCGCCTTCGCCGCCTGCTATCTGAAAAAGACCGCACCTCGCGCGTCCTCAACCTGCGCGGTGTCGTCGAGCGCATGGAATACTGGCTCACCGGCTCGCAGCTCGAATCGTCACTCACACACCTCGAACTCGCGCAAAAACATTTCCCCGAAGACTGGCAGCGCATTGTCCGCCTCCGCCCGCCGGCTTTCCTGCGGCTGACGACCGACAACCAATTTCCGCGCACGATGGTGACTACGCGCCTGGGCCGCGGCCTCTATTACGGACCCTTCCCCACCCGCACCGCCGCCGAGCACTTCAACAACGAACTTCTCGACCTGTTCCAAATCCGCCGCTGCGAAGAAAACTTGCAGCCCTCGCCCGCGCACCCCGGCTGCATTTACGGCGAAATGAACCGCTGCCTGCGCCCCTGCCAAACCGTCGTGTCCATCGAAGAGTACGGCGCCGAAGCCGCCCGCGTGGAACAATTCCTGCGCACCGGCGGCGCCTCGCTCAAGGACCCGTCCGAGCAAGCCCGCGACCGCGCCAGCGCCGAAATGCAATTTGAAGAAGCCGAGCGCCTCCACCAGCGCACCGCCCGCATCGCCGAAGTACAAGCTGCCGCCGGCGAACTCCCGCGCACGCTCGATCGCCTGGCCGGAGTCGCCGTCCTCCCCTCCGCCATCCCCGACGCCATAGACCTGTGGTTCCTGATCGGAGCCCACTGGCAATCCCCGCGCCGCCTGATGCTCACCGAAGTTGCCGGCGCCGGCCAGTCGATGGACCGCCGCCTGCGGGACATCGTCGCCACGCTCGAACCCCAAGGCGCACCCAACCTGGAACACCTGGCGATCCTGACCCGCTGGTACACCTCCAGTTGGCGCGACGGCGAATGGATCGACATCGAATGGCCCACGAAACTCCCCTACCGCAAACTGGTAAACGCCATCGCCCGCGTCGCCCAAGCCGCCGTCAAACCCGAGTCAGTATCATGAATTCATGGCCGTCGAACTAGACGCTTCCGCCCTACGAGAAAAATATGGAGAACCCTTCGCCCGGGAAACTTTTCAGGTCCGGCCCGACCTGGAAATGATCGTGAATTATGGACCGGGTCGAAAAGTATGCACAATTGAGATACCCCGCTCCACAAGCAACCAACAGTTGGATGAGCTGATCGATGAGTTGGTACCGCCATCAGTGCGCGGAGAAAAGGCGCTAGGCCCGCATATCGTCGCAACCGGCGGGGGACACTGTATGCGCCAGTATTTTTACGAGAAAGTAGTCATCTCCGAGCCCTACGACCTCGATCATCCCAACCGACGCACCGGCGTCACCATCAGATTCAACAAACCCGACTGCCGCTAACGTATGCATTGGTGGCAAAACCTACGCACCCTCTGGCCCGGCGCGCTCCGCCAGCAAGTCACCCGCACTGGACTCGCCTACAGCGGAGCCATCGTCATCGTAGCCCTAGCCGCCGTCCTCTCCGCCAACAATCTCCTGTTCCTGATCCTCGCCGCGATGCTCTCGATCCTGGCCGTCTCCGGCTTCGTCAGCAAACTCACGCTCGCCGGACTCGAAATCGATCTCCTGCTCCCCCCGCACATTTCCGCGCGCCGCAAATTCCGCGCTACCGTGCGCGTCAAAAACCTGAAGCGCTGGATGCCCTCCTTCAGCATCCACGTCACCGGCGCTCCTGACGGCAAGCATCCCAGCGGCTACGACGGTGCGCTGTTTTTCCCCGCCATTCCCGGGGGCATCGTGCTCGAAGAGCCCATCGACGTCCGCTTCCCCGCGCGCGGCCGTTACAGCGAGCGCACCTTCCAGCTCACTACCCGCTTCCCCTTCGGTTTCGCCGAACGCCGCGAACGCGTCACTCTGCGTCACGAAGTCATTGTCTATCCCTGCCTCGAACCGCGCCCCCGCTTCCAGGCCCTCGCCGACGCACTCGCCGGAGAACTAGAAGCCTGGCGCCGCGGACCTGGCCACGACTTCTACCGCATCCGTCCCTACGAAGCCCTCGAAAGTGCTCGGCACGTAGACTGGAAAGCTACCGCGCACACCCGCTCGCTGCAAGTCCGCGAATTCGCCCGCGACGAGGACCAGATGATCGTCATCTACCTGGACCTCGACGCCACCGCCGATCAGGAAGCCTGGTTTGAAACCGCCGTCGAGTGCGCTGCGTTCGTAGCCTACCGCCTCGCCGACACCGGCCACCGCGTGCGCCTGCGCACCCAGGAATTCGATCTCGCCGCGCCCGCTGAGGGCGACGTCTACGACATCCTCAAATACCTGGCCGTAGTCTCCCGCCGGATGGGCGCGCGGACCCCCGAAGCTGACCAATCCAGCCCCCTGCAAATCGTTTTGTCCGCGAATCCGCAGCGCCTGTCGTCACTCGGATGGAGCGGCGGCCGCGGATCCCACATCCTCGGACCCGATGCGCTCAGCGAAGAAACCAGCACGGCGTCGGCTCCGTTGGGGCCCTCCATCGCGATATAATCCGCAAAGAGCCTATGGAAGAAGGCGCTTCGGGCGACAACGGTGAAGTCACTCGCCTCCTCGGCGAGATCGGACGCGGACAGCAAGACGCAGTCAACAACCTGCTGCCTCTGGTCTACGACGAGCTGCACCGGCTGGCGCGCTCGTATTTCCGGCGCGAACGCGGCGAGCACACCATGCAGCCGACAGCCCTGGTGCACGAAGCCTACATCCGTTTAGTCGATCAGCGCGCCCCCCTCGAAAGCCGCGGTCACTTCATGGCCGTCGCCGCGACTCAGATGCGCCGTGTTCTGCTCGACTATGCCCGCAAACACCACGCCGCCCGCCGCGGAGGCGACGATCAAAAAGTGCTGCTCGAAGACACCATGGCCATCTGCGAACAGCGCCCCGTCGACATGATCCTGTTGGATTCGGCGCTCGAAAAACTGAACATCCTGGACAGCAAGCAGGCGAAGCTGGTCGAGTTGCGCTTCTTCGCCGGCCTGTCGGTCGAAGAAACTGCCGAAGTCATGGGCGTCTCGCCCGCCACCATTAAGCGCAGCTGGAGTTCCGCGCGCGCTTTCCTGCACCGCGAAATCTCCGGAGGTTCCCTTGACGCCTCAGCGTTGGGCGCAAATCCGGCAGGTTTTTGACGGAGCGCTGGAACGCCCGGCCAAGGACCGCGCCGCCTACCTACGCGTTCTCTGCGCGCGTGACGAAGAATTGCGCCACGAAGTCGAAAGCCTGCTGCGCAGTCACGAGCAATCTGATGAATTCCTCGAAACCCCCGCGGCGCAGTTGAACCAGATCGTCTCCCAAGAGGACATCAGCGAATACCCGCAGGGTTATCGCATCGGACCGTATGAATTTGACCGCCGCATCGGCCGCGGCGGCATGGGAGCCGTCTGGCTAGCCACGCGCTACGACAAGGAATACAAGAAGCAGGTCGCCATCAAGATGGTGAAGCGCGGCATGAATTCGCAGGAAATCCTGCGCCGCTTCCGCACCGAGCGTCAAGTACTCGCCAACCTCGACCATCCCAATATCGCCCGCCTGATCGACGGCGGTTCCACGCCCGACGGACTTCCTTATCTGGTGATGGAGTACGTCGAAGGCACCCCCATCGATCAATACTGCGAGCACTGGAAGTGCACCATCTCGGAACGGCTTAATCTCTTCCGCGACGTCTGTTCCGCCGTACACTACGCGCATCAGAACCTGGTTGTTCACCGCGATATCAAGACTGGCAACATTTTGGTCACGCCCGACGGCATCCCCAAACTGCTCGACTTCGGGATCGCGAAACTGCTCGGCCCGGAAGGCTCGACGCTCGACCTGGCGCAGACCCGCCCCGAGATGCGTCCCATGACGCTCGACTATGCCAGCCCCGAGCAAGTCCGCGGCGAAGCCATCACCACCGCTACAGATGTCTATTCGCTGGGGGTTCTGCTGTATCGCTTGTTGACCGCGAAAATGCCCTACGGCCCGAACATCCGTTCCCAAGCCGCGATGCAAAACGCCATTTGCGAGAAGGAACCTATCCGCCCCAGCTCGCAAATCCTGAGCGACGAATCGACAGCCGTCCCCGAAGCCACACAGAAACTCGAAGCCGTCAGCGAAACCCGCGATAAAGCCCGCAAGCGCCTGCGCAAAAAACTCTCCGGCGATCTCGACAACATCATCTTGATGGCGCTGCGCAAGGAACCTCACCGCCGCTATCACTCGGTGGGGCAGTTCTCAGAAGACATCCGGCGTTACCTCGAAGGCCATCCCGTGATGGCGCGTCTCGATACACCCGGCTACCGCATCGCTAAATTCGTGCGCCGCCATCCTGAAGGTATCGCCGCCGCTGTATTGATTTCAGCAACCCTGATTTCGGTCGCCGTGATTTCACAGCATTCCGCGCGCTTGGCCGCCGCCGCCCGCCAGACCACTGAGCGCACTCTGCAACAAACCCGTCACGAATTGGTCGCCGCCTATGCGCGCGCCGGGGACAGTAAGGACGCCTACGCCACCGCTCAGCTCGAATACCAGGCCAGCCCCGGAACTCCGCTCGCGCGCGCGGACTTAGCGGAAACGTCGTGCGCGCGGGCCGAGGCCTTGGAATCCGCCGGCAACGCTCAGGAAGCCGTCAAGCTCTATCGCGACGCCCTGACGCAATACGAAGCGCTCGCCCTAACGAATGCTCATGATGCGGGCGCCGAACGCGATGTGATGGTAGTCGCTAACGCATTGGGCGCCGACCAGTTGAAGCTAGGCGATGTGCGCGGCGCGACCGTCAGCTACACTCGCGCCTTGCAGATCACCGAAGGTCTGGCCGCGTTGGAAGGTTCACAATTAACGTCAGCCACTCTCGATGAAGTGGCCGCAGCCAATCGCCGATTGGGTGAGCTCTTACTGCGCAACGGGGCCAAGGATGCGGGCACGGAAAAGCTGCGCAAGGCGTTGAAGATCTATCGGCAGTTGAGCGCGGCCGAACCCAGTCCCGCAGTTGCCGAACTTACCCGCGAGCTTGCTAATTAGAGTCCGACGGAGCCGGACGGGTTCTGGGTTCCCGGCCGGCCCACCAGGCGTACCTGCCACCTGTTCCTCCGAACGTCGGACATTACAATCCGCGCGTTCGGTAGCAGAACCGGATCACTCTTTGCTAAATTTCTTTTGCAATTTTTGCAGTATTGCCAGCGCCCGTCCAGAATCAATCGCTTCGCTGGCTTTGGCCGCGGCCTCGCGCGGCGTCGAAGCCAACCCCGCAGCCAGCAGACCCATAGCTGCGTTCACTACCACGATGTCCCGTCGGGGACCCTTCATCCCGCCCAAAACCTCCCGTGTAATCCGGGCATTATCGGCCGCGTCCCCTCCCGCCAACGCGTCGAGCGAAGCCCGCGGCACGCCGAAGTCTTCCGGCATCCATACGCTTTTCTCTACACGCCCGGTCCAGACTTCGTAGACGTCGGTAGAACCTGCAGTACTCACCTCGTCCAATCCGCCGCCGTGGACCACATAAGAATGCCCCGTCCCCAATTCTGCCAACGCCTCCGCCATAATGCGTGCGAACGCCGGTGACGGCGCCCCTATCACCTGGGTCTGGGCCCGCGCCGGATTCGCCAGCGGCCCCAGCAAATTAAACACCGTGCGCATCATCAACTCGCGCCGCACACCCTGCACGTTTTTCATGGCCGGATGCAAATGCGGAGCGAACAAGAATCCCAGCCCAATGTCGTGTACTGCTCCCGCCGCTTCCTCCGGCGTCATCGCGATGCGCACACCCAACGCCTCAAGCACGTCCGCGCTGCCCACTTTTCCCGAGATCGCCCGATTCCCATGCTTGGCGACTCTAGCGCCGGCCCCCGCCAACACCATCGCCGCGACAGTTGAAATGTTAAATGTCCCCGCCCCATCGCCCCCGGTGCCGACGATGTCGATCACATCCGCCCCGGCGTCGACGACTACCATGTGCTCACGCATCGCCCGAGCGAACCCCGCGAGTTCGGCAGCCGTCTCCCCTTTCACATGCAGTGCCACCAGGAACGCACCGACGATCGCATCGCCGCGCCCGCCTTCCAGCAGCAAGGTCATCGCCCGATAAGCGTCAGCCGAAGTGAGATCCGCACCCGCAGCGACGCGGTGCAGAAAGGGAGCAAGTGGCATCGGATCTTCTATCATCGCGCACTCCCGTTCGTGGGAGGATAAAGCCAGGCGGCGCGCACTAATAGTGGTGACCAACCAACAGCTCTTTCTAGCCATCGGCGTGCCAATGCTCTTCAACGCCCTAATGCTCGGCCTCTTTGCCGCCCACGTGACCACTCGTTTTAGCGCCATCGACCGCCGCTTCGACGACATGCGTGATCTCTGGCGCGCCGAACTCCGCCGTGTCGAAGAAGTCATCGACGCCCGCCTGCGTCACCTCGAAGAACGCCGCTAGTCTATCGAGGGGATTCCGCTCTCACAACGTTGGGTGTAGCATAAGGTCGGAATAGAATCGCCCCCGCAAGTATCGGGAGGGGATCATGACGCATTACTACCACTTTGCCGTCCGCCGCTGGGTATTCTGGACATTCATCGCGGGCGTGCTGCTGGGAGTCTACGTGCTCGCGAACCTGGCGGCTTGGGAAGAGGCCACGCCCGTCTACCTTCGGATCGCATTAGCAGTCGGTGGGATGTTTTGGTCCTTGTTCGCCCTGGTCGCCTGGACCGCGGACGGAGTGGAACTAACCCAGAGAGAAATATTGATCGGCCACCCGCTCCCCCCAGAGCGTCCGCATGCGGCCTGGGAGGAGAGCGCGCGGCTGGAAGCCATTCGCGCGCGAGCCGCCGAACAGACCGGCGAATCTCATTCGGTGAGTTAGCGATTCCTGTCTATCCGCGCGCCTTCTTCACCGCGAATACCATCCCGGTCCACACCCCGTCGAGCGAACAGATTTTGTAATCCACCAGTCCCATCGCCAGCGCCGCCTCGCGCACGAAGTTTCCGTTGAGCCCATCCCGACGCCCCTTTTGCCACACGATCCACAACCGGCTGCGCGCCGCAAGCAACCGCCGCGATGGCAGCGCCGCTTCATACTCACCGGGATCATGCACGAACCACACTGTCAGAGGACACACCCGCCGAGAGTCTTCCTCCAGCACCACGCCTTGCGGCAACACCCCCAGCACCTTCAAATAATCCGCCGGCGGATCGATCAATCCCACCGTCGAGCCTTCGCGAATCCCCATCTTCTGCGCCGCCGTCCGCCCCGGTGCCGTCTCCATCATTTGTCGGGGCACAACCGGGTCGCGGGGCGGTTGCGCGATCGCCTTTTTCAACGCCGCGCCCACGCCCGCTATGGATGAATACACGGCATCCGGAATCTGCTTTTTGATCGCCGCCACCTTCTCCGCCTCGCCGCCTACAAACACCAGCGGAATGTGGCGCGTACTCTTCGCCCCCCGTACCCACGCGCCCACATACTTCCCGTGCGAAGGCAACCGCGACAAATCGATCACCACCGCCACCGCGCCCGACTCCTTCAGTTCCCGCACCGATGGCGACTGCGTCTCCGCCCGATGCACCGCCTCAAACCCCGCCGCCCGCAGTTTCGCGACCAGCACCTCCGCCTCTTTCGATTTCCAATGAAACAACCGCACCCGCCGCATCGCTCTCATTTTCCACCCATCTGCGCTATATTAGAAGTTCCCATTTCCACTATTCACATGAAGATTCATGAATATCAGGCCAAAGCCCTGCTTGCGCGCTACGGCGTACCCGTGCCGCGCGGCGAAGTGGCCCACACCGTAGTCGAAGCCGAAGCCGCCGCCCACAGACTCGGAGGCACGGTCGTCGTCAAAGCCCAAATCCACGCCGGTGGACGAGGCAAAGGTGGGGGCGTCAAGGTCGTCAAGAACTTTGAAGAAGCCCGCGCCGCCGCCGAAAAAATCCTGGGCATGACGCTGATCACCCACCAAACCGGTCCCGAAGGCCGCATCGTTCAACGCCTCCTGATTGAAGAAGGTCTGCCCATCGAACGCGAACTTTACCTGGGCATTGTCCTCGACCGCGCCACCGGCAAGAACACCTTCATGGCTTCAGCCGACGGCGGCGTCGAAATCGAAGAAGTAGCCGCCAAAACACCCGAGCGAATCCTCAAAGAAACTATCGAGCCCGGCATCGGACTCCAGCCCTTCCAAGCCCGCAAACTAGCCTTCGGCATCGGCATCCCCGGCCCCATGGCCAACGCCGCCGCGAATGCCATGATGGCCCTGGCCCGCGCCGCAGAATCGCTCGATGCCTCGTTAGCCGAAATCAACCCATTCATCCTGACGAAGGATGGCAAGGTTTACGCCCTTGATGCCAAGGTCACCATCGACGACAACGCCCTCTTCCGCCACAAAGATTTGCTGGAACTCCGCGACCTCAATGAAGAAGATCCCCTTGAAGTAGAAGCTTCAAAGTTCGGCCTCAACTACATCAAACTGGATGGAACAGTAGCCTGCATGGTGAACGGCGCCGGCCTGGCCATGGCTACCATGGACATCATCAAATACGCTGGCGGCAGCCCCGCGAACTTCCTGGATGTAGGCGGGGGTGCCAACGCCGACCAAATCCGCAACGCCTTCCGTATACTCTTGTCTGATAAAGCAGTAAAGGCAGTATTTATCAATATCTTCGGCGGTATTTTGCGATGTGACACTTTGGCCACGGGGGTGGTCGCCGCCGCCCGCGAACTGAATGTAACGCATCCCATCGTGGTTCGCATGGAAGGCACCAACGTAGAGCTCGGCCGCCAGATTCTGAAAGACTCCGGCTTGAATTTCACGATCGCCGAAGGCATGCTCGACGGCGCGAAGAAAGTCGTGAGGTTGGCCGCATGAGTGTCCTAGTCAACAGCAGCACTCGCCTATTAGTCCAAGGATTCACCGGCAAAGAAGGCACCTTCCACGCCCAACAAGCCATCGCGTACGGCACCAATGTAGTCGGCGGCATCACCCCCGGCAAAGGCGGACAAAAGCACTTGGACCGCCCCGTGTTCGACACCGTAGCCGACGCCGTGAAAGCCACCGGCGCTAACGCCACCGTAATTTTCGTTCCCCCGCCCTTCGCCGCCGACGCCATTATGGAAGCCGCCGACGCCGGCATCGCGCTAGTCGTCTGCATCACCGAAGGTATTCCTGCCAACGACATGGTGAAGGCCTGGGAGTATCTGAAGTCGCACCCCAAAACCCGCCTGATCGGACCCAACTGCCCCGGCATCATCACCCCCGGCCAATGCAAGATCGGCATCATGCCCGCGCACATTCATCTGGCGGGCCACGTAGGCGTAGTCTCGCGCTCCGGAACCCTCACCTATGAAGCTGTCGGCCAGCTCACGAACTTGAAGATCGGCCAATCCACCTGCATCGGCATCGGCGGCGACCCCATCATTGGCACCACCCACACCGACGCCATCAAGCTCTTCAACGAAGACCCCGACACGCACGCCATCGTGATGATCGGCGAAATCGGCGGCAACGCCGAAGAGCAAGCCGCGGCCTACATTAAGCAACACGTGAAGAAGCCTGTGATCGGCTTCATCGCCGGTCAAACTGCGCCCCCCGGCCGCCGCATGGGCCACGCGGGAGCTATCATTTCCGGAGGCAGCGGCAAAGCCGAAGACAAAATGGCCGCGATGACCGCCGCCGGCATCATCGTCTGCCCCACGCCCGCCGACATTGGCGAGAAAGTAAAGTCCGCACTCTAAAAGAGGGACGGAGCCTCATTTTGTGACGCTAACTCTTTTGTTTACCAGTCCTTGCGAGCCAAAAATCAGGCTCCGTCGCGCATTTTTGTTTTATAAGGAATTCTAAATGGAACGCACATTCGCCATCATCAAACCCGACGCCGTCGGCGCCAACCAATCCGGCCAGATCCTCGCCATCATCCAAAAGGCGGGCTTCCGCATCGTCGGCATGAAACAAAAACGCCTCAGTCAGATCGAAGCTGAGAACTTCTACGGCGTCCACCGCGAGCGCCCCTTCTACACGTCGCTTGTGAAGTTCATGACCGAAGGCCCCGTCGTGGTGCTGGTTCTCGAAGCCGACGACGCCATCAAGAAATGGCGCGACACTATGGGCGCCACCAACCCCGCCAACGCCGCCGAAGGCACCATCCGCAAACAGTTCGCCACCTCCATCGAGCGCAACTGCGTCCA
>Ga0105245_10001030_pt1 | contig 25332 bp, 22 predicted proteins | sample KBSM54metaG_FD_81523 | JGI IMG/M metagenome (GOLD analysis project Ga0105245, IMG submission 81523) | Miscanthus rhizosphere microbial communities from Kellogg Biological Station, Michigan, USA - KBS M5-4 metaG | ecosystem: Host-associated > Plants > Roots > Rhizosphere > Soil | place...
CAACAAGAGCATCTCGACCTACACGATCGACGAAGCCGCAAACACCATCAAGCCAGCGAAGACCTACGACCACTTCGCGCCCATGCAGCTCACCGGCAAAGAGCAGGAATATCACGGCACGACCTACGCCGAGACCGGCGACGGTAGCTGGGTCAAGCGTTCGCAAATTCGCGTCACCACGCCGGGGCCGCAACCCGCGGATCTGAAGCCGAACGAGCGCTGGATCGACGTCAACTTGACGACGCAAACCGTGGTCGCGTTCGAGGGCGATCGCCCCATTTACGCCACACTGATCTCGAGCGGAAAAGAGTCCAAGATCAAAGACAAGGACCATCGCACGCCACTCGGCGAATGGCGGATCCGTGAAAAGCACATCACCACCACGATGGACGGTGACGGCACCGCCGCCGGCGATCTGCCCTACAGCATCGAGGATGTGCCGTACGTGATGTACTTCTTTCGCTCCTACGCGCTGCATGGCGCCTTCTGGCACGCCAACTTTGGCAGCCAAATGAGCCACGGTTGCGTCAATCTCGCGCCGCTCGACGCGAAATACCTGTTTTTCTTCGCCGATCCGCCGTTGCCGAAGGGCTGGCACGGCGTACACGCCACCGATGCCTCACCGGGCAGCCGCGTCATCGTTCACATGTGAGACGAGCGAGTGCGAGATTGGGCCGGAAAACGGCTGTTTTCATCGGCTCGCTAAACTTTCCCCGAAACCGGTCGGATGGAATTGACGCGTCCCAAATCCGGGACCATCACCTCGCCCGCTATGGATCAGTTTTCGGCTCACCTCGACCGCGGTTGGGATCTCGTGCAGCGCGGTGACCCACGCGCGGCCGAGTTGTCGGCGCGCCGTGCCCTCGAGATCGACAGTCAATCTCCCGAGGCCTACAACTTGCTCGGCTACGTCGCCGCGCTCAAAGGTGAGTTCGACGAGGCCACCGAGCACTACCGCCAAGCCATCGCCCTCGACGACACGTACTTGGAAGCGATGCTGAACGCAGCCGAAGTGTACGTCCATCCGCTCGGCGAATTCGACGAAGCCATTTCGCTGTGCGACCAGGCGCTCGATCTGGCCGAGACGGACGACGAGGTCGTCGACGCACTGCTACTCAAATTCGATGCGCTCTTGGGTAAAGGCGAGGCCGACGCGGCCGCGGATTTGTGCCGCAAGTTTCCCGAAGGCCCATTCGAGAATCCCAATCACACGTTCTTGGTCGGTCGCGCGATGTACGAGATCGGCGATTTGGAACACGCTTTCCCCCTGATCGACGACGCCGTGAAGCGCAACCCCAAGAATTCGGAAGCCTTCTACTATCTCGGCCTGCTGCGGGATGAACACGGCGACGCCCACGGTGCGACCAGCGCGTTCCTCGCTGCGCGCGATCTCGATTTGGAGCTCGGCACGCCGCCGTGGTCGCTCTCGCGCGAAACGTTCGAGATGACCGCGCGCAGTGCGCTGGCCTCGCTGCCCGAGGAGCTACGCCGCTTCGTCCGTGAAGACGAGCTTTACGCGGCCGATGTCCCGGGCGTGGAAGTGGTCGTCGACGGCGTCGATCCGCGAGCGCTGTTGCTGCTCGATGGCGTGAACGCGGGCGCGACGGTCGCCACCATGACGGCGCGCGTGTTCGTGTATCAACGCAACGTGGAGCGCTTGGCCGGTTCGGTCGAACACGTAGCCGCCGAGATCCGCGCCGCGCTCGAGCGCGAAATCACGGCCACGTTCCTCGAAGCGGATAGCCCGCTCGCCGTTCAGAAAAAGACGCTCAACTGAGCGTCCGCGCTCAAGCCGCGCGCGCCGCGAGCTGCTGAGCCACGCTCTCGAGCAGTACGCGGGCGGGGCCTGGCTGCACGGTGCGCAACGCTTCGACGGCCGAGCGCGTGTGATCGCTCGCTCGGCGCCGCACTTCGTCGCACGCGCCGCTCGACACCACCGCTTGGCTCACGAGCCCCACGGGCTCGCGGTCACCCGCGAAGATGCGCTTCAACGGTTGCACGAGCTCTGGCATGCGCGCGACGGCGAGCACGAGCGGCAACGTGAGCTTGCCCTCGCTCAAGTCCGTCAGCAGCGTCTTCCCGGAGTTTTCGCCTGAGTAGTCGAGCACGTCGTCGACCAATTGGAAGGCGATACCGAGGCGCTCACCGAAGCCGCTCAAGCGCTCTTGGTCTTCGAGGCTCGCGCCCGCGAGTCGCGCCCCGGTGCGCGTTGCCCAACCGAACAACGATGCCGTCTTGTCCCGCAAAATGCGCTCGTAAGTCGCCTCGGAAACGTCGAGCTCACTGCGGCCACGGAGTTGCACGATCTCACCATCGACCAGCCGCCGGAGCGTCTGAATCAGTTCGGGCATTACTTCGGGCGCGTGCGTTTGGGTGCGCGACAGCGCGTGGACGAGCAACAAGTCGCCCCCGAGCACACTGATCGCGTTTCCCCAGGAGAGCCGCGACGTCGGTGCACCACGACGCTCCATCCCTTCATCGACGACGTCATCGTGGAGCAGCGTCGCGGAATGAACCAACTCGGCGACGACGGCCATCTCCCGTGCCGCCGGCGTGATGCGCCCAAAGCAGGCTGCGCTGAGCAAGAGCGCAATCGGTCGCACGCGTTTACCGCCGCGAGTCACCAGATGTCGCGCCGCCAACGTGGCCGGGGCCTCGCCGACATCCACCGTTTCGGCGAGCGCTTGCTCGATCCAACGCAGGTCATCGGCCAGGATGTCCTGAACGGTGGCGATGCGCTGGGTCACGCGCGCGTCCGCGCCGTGCGCAGCGGCCGCGCGACCGAGGATTTCAGCCGCCGCTGGAGCCAGCATCTCGGGAACATCTTCGAGTTTCTGAGTTTTCAAATCTTTGTGAAACCACTATGGAGCACGGAGAAGGCTGGGTCAACGGCAGGAAGAGCGGCTGGCTGGCCGAATTACCACTCTAGAGGTGGCGAGGGCTGCGGGCGGTTGACGGGCACGCAGCGCGCATGCACACCTCTGCGCAAATGCCCGGCCCGGACACTGCCCTCGCGCGCGCCCAACGGCGCGGGCGCCGCGTCGGGATTGCGATCTTCGGGCTGATAGTCACCGGTGCCACCGCGACCTGGACCTATCAGATTCTGAGCGTCGTGTTCGCGCCTCCCGTAACAACTATAGCGAGCAATTGCCGTACCGGCGCAAAAGGGCTGCTCCGCGCCGTACAGCGCGCGCACGTCGCTGCCGCCACCGAGGAGGGCGAACGCGCTGCTCTGGGGCGCTTTCGAGCCGCTCTGGAACCGGAGTGGAGCGCGCGCGCCAGCCTCGATGCCCTGTGTCGTCCCGACCCTCAAGCCCTCGCCACCCTCGGCGAGATCGACGCGCTCCGCTATGCGGAGGAGCACGCCGTGCGCTATGAGGCAGTGGGGCTCGCGCCGCAGCGGCGGCGTGTTCAAACCCTTTCCGAAACCCTGTTCGCAAGCGATGGGCTGTCAGGCCCTGCCCTTCCTTGAGGTCTTTGCTGGATGAGCTCTGAGTCTGCTGAAACTGAACTACCTCCGACCTTCGATGTGATCGCACTTTCGAGTGAACTGCGACGCGCGGTCGACGAGCTAGGCTACACGCACCCGACGCCCGTACAACGAGCGGTCTTCGAACTGGCCACGCGTGGTCGCGACTTGGTCGTGCAAGCGCGAACCGGCACCGGCAAGACGGCCGCGTTTGCGATGCCCGTCGTGGACGCGCTCGTGAAGCGCAACGTGCCTGCGGTGCAGGCATTGATCTTGACCCCCACGCGCGAGCTCGCGCTGCAGGTGAATCGCGAATTCGAGGCCTTGGGTAAATACAAGGGCACGAAGAGCACCGCTGTCTACGGCGGCGCGCCGATGCCTCGCCAAGTCGAAGCCATTCAAGGCGGCGCGCAAATCGTGTGCGGTACGCCGGGTCGTGTGCTCGATCACTTGCGCCGCGGCACACTCGACCCATCTGCGATTCGCGTGTTCGTGCTCGACGAGAGCGACGAGATGCTGTCGATGGGTTTTTTGCCGCAGATCACCGAGATCTGGAACTTCCTCCCGGAATCGCGGCAGACACTGCTGTTCAGCGCCACGTTGCCGCCGGACATCCGGCGCGTCGCGGAAACGCGCAGCAAAAACCCCGAATTCTTGACGCTGAGCGGCGATCACATCGGGGCGCTGGAAGTTCAGCACACGGTGTACCTGAGCCGTGGCGACAAGCTTTCCGAGTTGATGCAGGTCATCGAGGTCGAAAACCCGGAAAGCGCGATCGTGTTCTGCAACACGCGCGACGAGACGAAGCGCGTGGCGAACGCGTTGCAGCAGCAGGGCTTCGCTGCCGATTGGTTGAACGCCGACCTCGCACAGAACGACCGCGAAAAGGTCATGGCCGCAACACGCAAGAGCGAGATCCGCTTCTTGGTCGCGACCGACGTCGCTGCGCGCGGCATCGACATTTCGCATCTCACTCACGTGATCAATTTCGACTTCCCGGAGTCGGCCGAGAATTACGTGCACCGCACGGGGCGGACGGGCCGCGCTGGCCGCACGGGCACCGCGATTGCCCTCATCGAACCCGGCGACATCGGCAACCTGTACCTGCTGCGCTTGACCTACAAGGTAAAGCCGGTCGAGCGGCAATTGCCGTCCGCGCGCGAGCTCAAAACGCGGGCCGAAACCGATTTGCTCCAACTCTTCGTGGACGCCTTTGCCAAGCGCAAAACGCATCCCGACGATCTGGCGCTCGCGCGCCGGCTACTGAGTCACGAACAGGCCGACACGGTCATTGCCGGCTTGCTCCGCGATCATCTCGGAGCCCGACCCGAGGCGCCCGAGGAGGCAACGGCGGCTCGCCGAGCGAAGTCGCCGCGCGCTGCCGAGCCCGCCCCTGTCGCCGCGCCAGCCCCACGCCACGCCCCGACTCCCGTGCGTGCCGCAGCAGCTCCGACGGTTGCTCGCCCAGCGCCCGCACCCGCCGCAGTTCCGCCCGCCGCAACGGCTCCGATCGCGGCTCCGGCCGGCGCCGACGCGCCCGCCGAAACTCCTCCGCGCCGTTCCGCCGGGAGCGAGCGGCGCGAGCGTGAGCGCGAGCGGGCACCTCGCCGTGAAGCTCCCCCGGCCGCGCGGAGCAACGGACGAAGCAGCCACTCGTCGCATGATTTCGACGATTTGCCGCGCTACACGGTGAGCGAAAGCCCCGTCGTCGCGACGGCCCCTGCACCGAAATCCAACCCCGTCAATACCCGACACGACGAGCACGACGCCGACGACGACCATGCGCCGACGCGCGAGGGCATCGCCGAGATCTACGTCAGCACCGGGCGGCGTGATGGTGCACGCCCGAGCGATATCCAAGTCATCCTCGAGCAGCACGGGCTCGTCGGTGAGCAAGTCGACTATATCCGCGTCCGGCACCGCAATGCTTTCGTCGGGGTTCGCCCGGAGTTTCTGGAAAAAGCCGTCACCGCTTTGAATGGCGCGACAATTGCCGGCAAGCAAGCGTTCGCCGAACCGGCCCGACAGCGCGTTTGAGCTTGCGAAAGAAGCCAAATTTGGGAGAGTGAAGGCCGGATGTCGCAACGGCCTTCACCTGACCTCGAGCGCTTGCTCACCGATGTCGAGTGGGCCATGTCCAAGCAGTTCCCGGCCAAGCACTTAGTGCCCATGCTCGAGAACTTGGTGCGAGCAGCACCGCCTGACACCGAAGCTTCTTACTTCGCAAAGCTGCGCCTCTCGGAGCTGATCGTGGCGGACGCGCCATTTCGCGCCGCGCGGCTTGCGCGTGACGTGCTGACGAGCGGCGAGAGCGATCGCGCCTGGGCGGTGCTCGGTCTCGCACACACGTTGCTCGGTCACTATCGCGTGGCCGCTCGTTCCTATCGCCGGGCATTGGCGCTCGCGCCGGACTGCGCGGTGTACGATCACAATCTCGGCCACTTGCTGGATGTAGCGCTCGATCGCCCGCGCGACGCGCTCGCCCACTTGCTCCGGGCGCACCGCTCATTGCCCGAGGAAACCGAGATCGCGAGTTCCTATGCGCACGCCTTGGTCCGCTCCGGCCAACGTGACAAAGCCCGCAAGCTCCTGCTGACCGCCGTGAAATCGGCGGAAGAAGCCGAAGATTTGCTGGACGCGTGGCAAGACGCAAAAGGAAACATCCCCGCGCGGGGCCGCGAACGCTGACATTTCGGTCCGTTCATCCAAAAAACGGCCGATTCGAGCGTTTGCCCACTTTGCGTTCGCTCCATCTGGAACTATCGATTCGCGGATGGTTCACCGCCGCTCGCTCACCGCTCTTTTCCTCCTGGCCACCCTCGGTGCCCGGACGGCGAGTGCCCAAACTCCACGTCCCGCCGCTCCCGCGCCCGCTGCTACACCGGCCACCGCGCCGCAGCCGAGCGAAGAGCCGCCGCTCCCGGATGTTGCCGATCCTTTGCTAGCGCCGCCGCCGCCGCCAACCCAGGTCCTTCAGTCCTGGCAGCAAGGCGTGCAGCTGGTTCGCGATCAGTCGGTCAACATGCGCCTCGCGCGCGCGAACATCGCGCAAGCCGAAGCGCAGGCGCGCGAAGCGTTGGCACCAGCGCTACCGAGTTTGGTTGGGCAAGGATCGGTCAACTACCACCTGATCACCGGCACGCGCGACGTCGGCATCAATCCGGTCACCTTTATGGGGATCCCAGGCACCGTGCCCGATCCCCGCACTTTCTGGCTTGCATCGCTCGGCCTCACCGTGCCGATCTTTCGCCCCAAAGCCTGGTTCGATCACGGCAGCGCGAAGGACGCAGTAGAGGCTGCCCGCTTGTCGAGCAAGGAGAGCGAGCGCCAAGTGGTCGCCCTCGTCGCTGACAGCATCGTGAACGTGGTGACCAACGAGCGTTTGGCGGAAGTCAGCCGAACGTCGCTAAAAGCCGCGCTTTCTACGCTCGATCTCACGAAGCGGCGCGCCGCGCTGGGCGCCTCGAATACGCTCGACGTACTCCGCGCGGAGGGCGAAGCGTCGCTGTCGCGCGCGCAGGTCGTGGCAGCGACCGAAGCCTTGATCCGCGCCCGTGAAGCGCTCGGCTCAGCGCTGGGCTCCTCGGAGGCGTGGGGCGTTACCCCGCAAATTCAGATCGATTCGCTCGCCGCCGACGCGCAGCGCAACTGTCGCCAAGAGACCGACGTTCAATCGCGCAGCGACGTGCGCGCAGCGAACGCCAATGTTTCGCTCGCCAATCGGCGCGTCAAAGGCATCGACTTCGCGTACCTGCCCACGCTCGACGCGAATTCCGTCCTCACCTACTCGGACCCGGTGAGCGGCATCAACAACCGCCACACCACCTGGACGGTCGGCGCCTTGCTCACCTGGACGATTTACGACGGTGGGCTCCGTGGCGGACAGCGCGAGGAATTGCGCGCGGACGAAGATCTCGCTCGCGCCAACCTCGCCGAGACGAAGCGCGGCGCCACGCTGCAGGTCACTCAAGCGTTTCGCGCCGTCCAAGTCGCCGAGTCGAATCTGGCCGTGAGCGCCAAAACACGCGAGGTGGCCGCAGAAACCGCGCGCCTAACCCGCATCTCGTTCCTGAACGGCAGCGGCACCAGCTTCGACCTGGTGGACAGCGCCCAGAAGCTGCGCAACGCGGAAGTCGACCTCGCGGTGAAAGAGTTCGAGGTTTTGCGGGCCAAAGTCGCCGCGCTCCTCGCCCTCTCCACGTGTGACGTCTAGCCCCCAGGAGCAGGTTCGCCCCCCGAGCCGGCGCACCCCAGCTGGCTCGGCGAGCGGAAAGTGTTTCGCGCGGTCGTTGCAACGGTGTCGGCATGGCACTACGTTTCGGCGCGGTGACTTCGCAAAAGGACCGGCTGTTCTATGCTCTGCTCGCGACGACTGCGGGCATCTTCGTTTACTTGATCACGTTCGTGTTCTTGAAGACGCCAGTGGCGCAGCTGCAAGCCGGCGGCCTCGCCCAGAAAATCTTCTACTTCCACGTGCCGGCTGCTTACGCGATGTACCTGTGTGGCACGGTGTGCTGCATCTCGAGCGCCATGTACCTCGCCGGGCCGTCGGACGCGCGGGATGCCGTCGCGCGCGCCGGCGCCGAGTGCGCCGTGGTGTTCGGCGCGATGATGCTCGTCAGCGGACCGCTCTGGGCGAAGAAAGCGTGGGGGGTGTATTGGACGTGGGATCCACGGCTGACCACGACTCTGCTCAGCGTGCTCGTCTACGTCTCGGTGGTCGTGCTGCGGGCCTTCGCCGGCAACGGCGACGCCGAACGCAAATTCGCTTCTGCGCTCGGTGTTCTCGGTACCGTCAACCTACCGATCATTCACTATTCAGTGCTGAAATGGGGCGGCAATCATCCGACCGTCATCGGCCAAGGCGGCGGCGGTTTGCGGCACCCAGCGATGCTTCACGCATTGTTCACCGGCTTCATCGCCATGACGCTCCTGGCCGGCATTCTGCTGTGGGCCCGGGCACGGTTGGCGCTTGCCAGCGCGCGCGTCGAACGCCTCGAAGAACACGCGATCGCCACTGGTCGCCTCGACTGATCCCCATCGACTCATGACGCAATACAAACCCGAACAACCATCGCTCGGCGATCCCGGCTCTCGTTCCACCGAGTTCGTGGCCGTCGAAGGTGGCCAACAGACGACGAGCGCCGAAGCGCTCCTCATCACTGCCTACGTCGCCATGTGGGCCCTGCTCCTCGGCTTCGTGTTCCTCAGCTGGCGCCGCCAAGGCCGAGTCGAAGCCCGCATTTCCGAGCTCGAGAAATCGCTCGCCGCCGGCGACTCCACGGGGTCGTCGCACTGAGCCGTCCGGAGCCCGTGCAGGCCCTGACTCGCGGGCCGCATGGCTCGCTTCGAGGTGACGGGGCTCACGGATCTGGCAGACTCGTCGCTCAGCGGTTCAGATCATGACGATCGAGCACATCGTATTCATCCCCGGCGTACTATTGGTGGGGATTACGTTGGGATATGCGCTCGGCGCGCGCGCGGTGCGCTCCGAGATGAATCGCTTACGGCGCCGTACCAAGGAGTAAACCCATGTTGAATTTTGCGATGTCGGACGAGCAGATCGCTTTGGTGGAGGCCGCCAAGCGTTTCGCGCGTGAACGCATCATCCCGGTCGCGGCAGCCTGCGATCGCGAGAGCCGCTTTCCGCGTGACGTGTTCGAAGCGGCACACGAGCTCGGTTTCGTGAACGCCAGCGTCCCGGCCGAGTACGGCGGCGCTGCGTTGGGTGAGCTCGAAAACGCGCTGATCGCCGAGCAGCTCGCGTACGGTTGCACTGGCATTCAAACCAGCCTGCTCGCCAACACGCTCGCGCTGACGCCGGTCAAACTCGCGGGCAACGAGGCGCAGAAAAAGAAATACCTCGGCATGCTGACGGCCGGGCCGCTCTTCGCGAGCTACTGCACGACCGAACCGAGCGGCGGCAGCGACGTCGCGGGATTGAAGACCACCTTCAAAAAGCACGGCGACGACTACGTTTTGAATGGCGAGAAGTGCTGGATCACGAACGCCAGTTTCGCGAGTTTTTACGTGGTTTTTGCCACATCTGATGCCAGCAAACGGCACAAGGGCATTGCCGCCTTCATCGTCGATCGCGAGTCCCCCGGGCTGCGCGTGGGCAAGCACGAAGACAAGCTCGGGCAACGCGCGAGCGATACGGCCGCCGTGCACTTCGAGGACGTCAAAGTGCCGAAGGAGAACCTACTCGCGGTCGAAGGGGAAGGCTTCAAGCTGGCCATGGAAACCTTCAACCAAACGCGGCCCGACATCGGCGCGATGGCCACGGGCCTGATGCAGCGCTGTTTGGACGAGAGTGTGGCCTACTCGAAGGAACGCAAATCCTTCGGCGTCGCCATCTGCGAGCACCAACTCGTGCAAGCGATGCTCGCCGAAATGGCGATCGGCACCGAGGCGACGCGCCTGCTGTACCAAAAAGCGGCGTGGAATCTGGACAACGGCGTGCGCGATCCGATCGTCTCCAGCTATGCGAAGGCGTACGGCGCGGATCGCGCCATGCAGACGTCGATCGACGCCGTGCAGGTCTTCGGCGGCAACGGTTATGTCAAAGATTATCCGGTCGAAAAACTGATGCGGGACGCCAAAGTCTTGCAAATCTACGAGGGAACCAGCCAAATCCAGCGGCTCGTGATCGCTCGCAGCTTGGTGAAGTAGCGCGCGCTCCGCGATCGGCGCGCGCCAGTTCAGCGCGCGCCGATGAAGATACCCGCAGCGTTTGCGCGCGTCACTGCCGCGCGCAGCTCCTGTTCGGTTCGGTCGAGATCGGCCGCGGCCTCACCGCGACGACGGCGATGCTTGAGAAACGCGAGCTCGATGAGGGCCAGCTGCTTCTTGCGGCTGGCCGCATAGCCGCCGGGGCTGCCCATCAAGCTCAGCAAGTTCCAAAACGGAACGAGCATCCAGTAGCTCGCGGTGCGGGCGAGCTCTTTCGGATGAAGCAAGCGTCCCGCTTCGTCGATGAGCCCCCGAAGAACGATCGAGCGATCGCGCACGGCGAGCGTGATGACCAGCGCGAAGAAGAGCAGGTCGAAGGTCCAAAAAACCAGGAATTTCAGGCCTAATCCCAGCCCGCCGTCGTACATGAACGTGACCAGGAAATTGTGCACGAAGTGCAACCCGGCCGCGGCAAAGTAGCCAGCGATCGGCGCCAAAAGCTTGAGCACAGGACTCGATGTCTCGGTCGCGACACCGACGCCGAGACCGGTCATCGCGGTGAACGAGGCATGACTCAAGCCCGCCGCCACCGTGCGCACCAAGTACAGAGCAGTGAAAGCGGCGGCCCCACCCTGCGCCGCCGCCGAGCCCACGTACAGCACGTCCTCCGTCATCGTGAAGCCGAGACCAATGACGCCGCCGTAGATCGCGCCATCGAGGGCGCCGTCGACCTCGTGCAACCAGAACGCCGACAGCGCCCAGAGCACCAGCAAGCCCGTGCCCTTGCACGCCTCCTCCACGAACGGCGCGACGAACGTCGCGGTCTGGGCTTGGACGGCGGCGTTCGTCTTGGCGAGCCCGAGTGCCGCGCTGACCATGCCTTCACCGTAGGAGTTCATGACGATGGCCGTGAGCGTTGCCACGACCGCGCCCCAGAAGAACGCCATCGACAACAGCCAGAACGGCTCCGGCTCGTAGCGGTCCATCCCCTTGATGATCAGGAAATAGACGAACACCGTCGGTGCAATGACCAGAAAAGCGAGAAACCACAAGACCAGCACGAGCCGAGCCTAGCATTTCGGATTTGGGGCAAAAGCCGAGGCGAATTGGTTGAGGTTTCAAGGCGATGCGCTAAGTTGCGCGCGTGTTTGGTTTTTCCTTCGGCGAGCTGATGGTCATCTGCGTGGTCTCGCTGATCGCCGTCGGCCCCAAGAAATTACCGGGGATGCTGAAGACCCTCGGGCAGTGGCTGCGCAAGCTGCGCAACCTGACGACCGAAGTCCGCAGCCAAACGGGCATCGACGACCTCCTCCGCTCCGAGGGGATCCACGGCGGCCTGAACGAGCTGCGCGGCTTGTTGCGCGGTGGCCACCACAACCCGTTCGAAACGGCAGCACCGGTCGCCCGAACCGTGGTCGAAGATCCCTACGCCAATCTCGATATCGACCCAACGCGCGAGTACCCGCTCGAAGGGGCGGATGCGCACGGCGCCCTGCCTGACGATCTGCTCGGCGACGATCCACCACCGAAGGCAGCTAGCGTGGGCGCTAGCGCGCTGATCGACCCGACTCCACCTGCTGAACCTGCCACACCGGTCGAGCCTGCTGAACGCGCATGAGTGACAATCCCGAAGACAACGTCATGACGTTTTGGGAGCACCTCGAGGAGCTCCGCGCGCGCCTGGTGCGCATGATCCTTGCGTTCGTCGTCGGTGGCGGCGTGGCTTGGTATTTCAAGAAGCAACTCTTGATTTGGCTCACCCTCCCCTTCGTGCGCGCCTGGAATGCCGGCCCTCATGAAGGCGGCGCAGCGCTGCACTTTCCCGCGCCGGCGGCGATCTTCCTCTCGTACGTGCGGCTCGCGGCTATGGGCGGAGCCGTCTTCGCGCTGCCCATCGTGCTGTATCAAATCTGGGCCTTCATCGCGCCCGGCCTCTACTCGCGGGAGAAGCGCTTCGCAGTCCCGTTCGTCGTTTCTTCGTGCGGCCTGTTTGCGCTCGGCGGCTACTTCGGTTGGCGCGTCGCGTTCCCAGTCGCGTTCCAATACTTGCTCAGCTTCGGCGGACAGATCAGCCCCGGCCTGGACGTAAAGCCCACGGTCATGGTCGAGGATTACATCGACTTCGTGACGCACATGCTGGTCGCGTTCGGTGTGGCCTTCGAGCTCCCGGTGCTGTCGTTCTTCCTCTCGTTCGCCGGGCTCGTCAGTTACAAGCAGCTCATCAAATTCTTCCGTTATTTCGTGGTCGTCGCCTTCATCTTGTCGGCCATCCTCACGCCCCCCGATCCCATGAGTCAGCTGCTACTCGCCATTCCGCTCTGCGGACTGTACGGAGTGTCGATCTTGGTCGCGTGGATATTCGGGCGGAAGCGCGAGAGCGCCGAAGCTAGCTAGCGCTCCGCGCTCGCGTTTCTGACTGTGACGACAATGCGCCGGGGCCGACCGGCACAGCGCGAAAGTGCGTCCGCATTTTCGCTCACGGTCGATTTAGTGCCAAAGCCGCGGCGCGCTGCCCTCCAACCAAGGGCGGACATCATCCGACATGGTGACCGTTCGAATCGTAAATTTTTCACGGAGGCAGCACACGATGGTGTCAACACGATCGAACTGGATGGTGAATCTTCTGGCTGCGGGTCTATTGCTGAGTTCACTCAGTGGTTGCTCTGCACCAGCTGAAACGCCCAGTACTTCCGGAGCGCAGTCCCTCACTAGCTTCGTGTGGAAAGGGCACACTTGGAATGTCACGTCGGGCGGCATGGCCGGTGTCGCGGCGGGTAGTCCGAACAACGTCTCCGTCGACGCGAACGGCTATCTGCATCTAAAGATCACCAACAACGGCGGCACTTGGACGGCGGCCGAACTCTTCACCTCGGATCGGTTGGGCTTCGGAACTTATCAATGGCAGATCGACGGCCCGATTGATCGCTTCGATACGAACGTGGTTTTAGGCCTGTTTCCATACGGCCCCGCGCAGGGCATCGGCGGTGACGGGACGAACGAAATCGATATCGAGTACTCGACTTGGGGTCATCCGACCGGCGACAACGGCGATTGGACCGACTACCCGAATTCGGGCTCGACCATCGGAGAGACCAGCTATCGCTTCTCTCTCAATGGCGGGACGGCCTCCACATCACGCTTCATTTGGAGTTCGACGAGTATTCAAAACTCGCTCCTCAGCGGCTATCAGCCGGTGGGCAGCAACGCCGGGCAAATCAACGCTTGGACGTACGCTCCGCCAAACCCCGCGCAGAATATCCCGCAGCAGGCCTTACCGCTGGGCATGAATCTGTGGTGCTTCGGCGGCACGCCGACGAATGGGCAAAACGTCGAAGTCGTGATTCGAGATTTTCAATTCGTGCCCTTGGGCTCGAACCCGAATCCAGCGACCGACACCTTGCACGGCGGCGACACCCTGCCCGCGGCGAGCAACGCAAAGATCGTTTCGCCCGACGGCCGCTTCCAAGCCATCATGCAAAATGACGGCAATTTCGTGATTTATTTCAATGGCAGCGCGATTTGGGCCACGGGCACCTATGGCTCCGGGGCGACTCGCGCGAGCTTTCAAACCGACGGCAACTTGGTTCTGTACAACGCCGCGAACGCGCCGCTCTGGGCGTCCAACAGCTGGGGCCGAGGAGGCACCAACTTGAAGATGCAAAACGACGGCAACCTGGTGATCTACACCGACAGCGGTGCCCCCATTTGGGCATCCGGCACCTGCTGCCACTAGAGCGCCTGCGTGACGAGCTGCTCCGCGTCTCGGCGCGGAGCAGTGACTCTTAGCCTTCGCGCGCGTAAGGCTCGCCGCGCAGGAGCGTCATCGAGCGATACAACTGTTCGAACAAAATCACGCGCGCAAGGCGGTGCGGCAACGTCAAACTCGATAGGCTCAAACGCACGTCCGCTCGCTTGGAAAGATCGGCGGGGATGCCTTCGGCGCCGCCGATCAGGAAGGCGACGATGCCTTTGCCGCGCGCGCCCCAGCGCTCCACTCGTTGGGAGAGCTCGCTGCTGGTGACGCGATCGCCGTCTACCTCGAGCGCGACGACGAATGCGCCCTCGGGAATCGCTTTGGCTAGCGCCCCAGCATCGCGAGCCTCGACTTCTTCGCAGCGCACGTAGCGATTCAAGCGCGCCAGATAGTCGTTCGCTATCGCGCGAACCTCGCGCTCCTTGATGCGTCCCTCGGCAATAACGACGAGTTTCACCCCGTGCCGGGCACGGCGTCAGGCACGTTCAAGCGACGCGCGTCCATCCACAAGCCATCGATGTCGTACAGCGTGCGTGTCTCCGCGGAGAACACGTGCACGACGATGTCGACGAAGTCGATCAACACCCATTGCCCGCGCGGCAAGCCCTCGACCGAGATCGCTTGCCAACCGAGCTTGGCCAGCGTGCCGTCAACGCCTTCGGCAATGCTCGCGACGTGACGATCGCTCTGGCCAGTCATCAACACCAGGAAATCCGCGTAATCGACCTTACCGGTGACATCGATGATCTCGACGTCGATGGCTTTCTTGTCGAGACCGGCCTCCGCGGCTTTGAGCGCCATCCGTTGCGCATCGGGCGACGGACCAACGGGAGCGCGAACGTTCGCGACGCGTGGGGGCACCGAAGCGCGGGCCGGTTTTTTCAGAGTCTTAGTCGCCTTTTTCTTCACTGACAGTGACCTCATCGAAGCTTACCTCACCGGTGCCGCCGGTGAAAGGTCGCCTTCGGACAGCCCATTAGCATCAACCGCCGCCCCTGCATCCCCGATTGGAGCGGGAGCCGCATCCGCCGCTGCCGCATCGGCGCTGGCACCCCACGCCGGAACCACGGGCGGCTCGTATTCGGGCGGTGGAGTCCCCGGGGGCAAACGGCGCGCCGAGCAGCCCCCAAGCACGAAAAACAGCGCCGCCACCTGCAAGTAACGCCTCATAACGCGACTCCTCCGTCGGCATCTGGTGTGGGTGCGGCGGCATCCCCCGCTCCCGCGTCGTCTCCGCTGCCCTCGGGGTCAGCGGGGGCTTCATCGGGATCGGTGCCTGGCTGAGTCGGGAACCCGGGGGCTGCGTCAGTGCCGGCGGCGCGCGCGCCCAGGGCCCCAGGGGGCGCGGCAGTGAGCTCGTAGTGGGCCGGCGCCGGCGGTGGTTCGGCAGCCTGCGAGCGGCAAGCAGCAACGGTGAGCAGCAGGGGGACGAGCCAGCCTCGGAGTGAGCTCATACCCAACGCTCCTCGTCGACCGAGCGCAGCGCCTGCATCAGATCGTGGCGCGGACGATAACCGAACGTGGCGCGGGCACGGGCGTCATCGACCATGCACACGTAGCGAATGAAATCGAGTTCGGGTGCTGGAAACTGCGTGACGCGCCAACGAAACAAGCGATCGACGGCGGCCCTCGCGACACCATGCGGCACGCTGACGGAGCTGCGACCGAGCATACCGAGCGCGCGAGACAGCGAGACGGGAGGCGGGCCACCGATATTGAACACCCCGCGGATCCCAGGCTTCAACGCCGACTGCAGCGCGCTCACGACGTCGTCCTGATGGACGACTTGCATCATCGGGTCGAAGCCGAGCAGCGTCGGCACGACCTTGAGCCGCAGGTAGTTACTCGGCGCGTTGCGGACCGTGCCCAGAATATGGGAAGGCCGCAAAATCACCGCTTCGGTCTTCGGATAGCGCCACAAGAACGATTGCGCCGCCATGTCCAGGCCGACCAGATCGCGGATATCGCTGAAGGCACCCGCGCCCAGCAGCGGGGCTTCTTCGTTCAAAAACTGTGGATTATCCGGGCGCGGGCCGTAAACGTTGGCGCTCGAGAGCAGCACGACCTTCGGCACTCCATAGCGTTCTGCGTATTCGAGCAGGCGCTGAAACGCGACCACGTTCCACGAGTGGTGTTCCTCCGCGCTGCCGTGCGGATCGTGCATCACGCCCAAATGGACGAGCGCGCGCACCGTGCCGTGCCGAAAAATGTCTTTGGCCCGCTTGCTACGAATATCGATCTGATGATGTTCGATGTCACGCGGGCGATCGTTGAACGGACGCCGATCGAGGCCGATGAGCGGCATTTCGCGGTGCAAGACGCGCGACAGTCGCCGTCCAAGCCGCCCGCAGATCCCCGTGATGACGACGGCGCCGTCGCCCACCGCTGCACTCCCCATCAGAGAAATACACTCCGACGTGATGCGAGACCGCGACGCAGCATGTCCGCGATCGTTTGACGGACGAGCCACACCTTGTTCGCGACGACCGTGTCGTCATCGTCTGGGCCGCCCGTGAAGTACATCGGCTCTCCGAAATGCACTCGATACTTGGTAGGCAGCGGCATTTGCGCGCCAGGCACCAAAAACTGCGGAACTAGCGGGAAAACGGGGATATCCAGCGCGCGCGCCGCCCACTTCACGTTGCCGAGACTCACGTATTGCTCTTCCGCGCCGATCACGGCGACCGGAACGATGGGCGTATCGGTCTCGATTGCGAGCCGCATGAAACCGAGGCCGAACGGCTCGAGCTGATAGCGGCGTTCGAACGGCTTCGACACACCGCGAATGCCCTCCGGAAATGCCAGCAAGAGCTCGCCCATCTCCAGCAATCGCCGCGCGTTTTCCGGCACGCCCACCACTTGCCCCACGCGGTTGAAAAACGCCGAGACGAAAGGCAACGTCGCGGTCCACTTCTCGACGAGCGCGCGGGTGATGCGCGGCGGATTGGCGTCGAAAAACATCGTGGAGCCGACGATTGCGGCATCGATCGGCACTTGTCCGGAGTGGTTGGCGACGAGCAGCACGCGACCCTCCGGTACGTTCTCGATGCCGAACACCTCGGTGCGGAAATACAAGCGATGAAAGAACGCGATGATCATCGCCGCGTGCCGCGCCGTTTCCACGTCGAAGCCGAACGGATCGCCGCCGATGTCGACGTAGCGGTTCTTCAGGATCTGTGCGCGCTGCTCGAAGTCGCGGCCGAGGAGGCGCAATTTCAGCTCGTCGGTCGCGCGGCGTGCCGCAGCCCTCAGCCGCTCAGTGAGCGGTAGGGCGTGCCCCGCCACGTCGGCAAGCCGAGCTAATGCATTCCGAGACTCCATCGGTCGCGGCAGTCTTGCTGCCTCCCGCCCTCACGGCAATGGCTTTCGACATCCATAAAAACTCAGAGCTTGCGGCATGCGCGGCGTTGTAGGCTGCCGTCACCATGCTCGGCAGCGTCGTGATTCCAGCTCCGCTAGAGCGAGGCTCGCGAGTTCGCGTCATCGCCCCATCGAGCCCATTCGATCGCACCTTGGTCTTGCGCGGCATGGGCTGGCTCGCCGAGCGCTACCGCGTCGAGTTCGAATGGAGCATGTTCGAGCGATCGGGTTTCCTGGCCGGTAACGACGAACGACGCCTCGCCGAGCTCAATCGCGCGCTCGTCGACCCCACGCTCTCGGCCATCATCGCCGCGCGTGGCGGGTATGGCCTGACCCGTATCGCACACCGAGCGGACTCGGGCGCTTTGCGTCGGCACCCCAAATGGTTGATTGGGTTTTCGGATCTCACCGCCCTGCACGTGGAGGCCGCGGCGGTCGGTGTCGCCTCGATGCACGGGCCGAACGCCGCGGGCCTGGGCCGCAGCGACGCGTGGACGCGCTCTCGCTTCATCCGAGCGCTCGAAGCCCCGCACGCAAGAGTGCACTACCGCGGGCTTCAATCGGTCGCGCCGGGCCGGGCCGAAGGGCGCCTCGCCGGAGGCAATCTGACGCTGCTTTTCAGCTGTCAGGCTGCAGGCCGCTTACGCTTGCCAGCGGGCGCACTGCTCCTCCTCGAGGACGTCACCGAATCCTCTTATCGCATCGATCGCATGTTGAGCGCGCTCATCGCGAGCGGCGCGCTCGACCGCGTTCGCGGCGTAGTGCTCGGTGATTTTACCGATTGCCCAGCGGGACCGTACCGCGTGCCGGTCGAACACGTACTGCGAGATTGCTTACTCCCCCTCCGTGTCCCGATCGTGAGTGGACTGCAGTTCGGTCATGACCGCCACAACGAGTTCATCCCGCTCGGAGCGCATGCCGTTCTCGACTCCGACGCAGGCTCGCTCGAGATCTCTCCGAGCTGAAGCTCGCTTAGAGCTTGTCGTCGATCAGTTCGTCTTCGTCGACGGTCAGTTCGTCGCCGTCGTCGTCTTCGTCATCGAAGTTTGGCGCCGCGCGGAGCTCGGTCACGTCACTCGGTACTGCTGGCGGGAGAGGCGGTACGGTCCGAACGGCAGGGCGAGCCGCAGGCGGCGCTGGAGGCTTGCCGGCCGAGCGCGAGCCGGGAGGCGGCGGAGGCGCAGGGCGTGCAGCCCCTGCGGGCGGAGGCGGCGGCTTGACCGAGGGCGCCGGCGGCGCGCCGGTTCGCGGAGGTGGCGGAGGGGCACCCGTGCGTGAAGGCGGAGGCGGAGGAGGCGCACCGGGGCGTTTGCCGGCCGGCTTCGGCGGCGGCACGCGCTTGCCCGGGACGGACGACGGCGGCGTTGAAACGCGATCCCCATCGCGCTCGTCGTGGCCAGCTGCGCCGTTGGTCAGCACGGGCGCGTTCGACGGCGAGGACGAAGCCTCGGGCGGGAGCGGCGGAGGCGTGGAGGAACGAACGGATTCGTTCAAAAGAGCGGGCAACGGATTCGGCGCGCTCTCCGTGATCGAATCGCGGTCGAATCCGGAGCTCGCTGGCAGCGCCACCTCGGGCAGGGACTCGGCAGTGTCCGTGATTGGCACCTCGGCGGAGATCGGAATGTCCAACTCTGCGGCAGAGACGTCGGGCGGCGCATCGGCCTGCTCGCTGTCGGGCGCGGGCGGAACATCCGCTGCGGCCGATGCGTTGGGCTCGGAAGGTGCGGTCTTTTCGATCGCCTCTTCTGCAGCGGCGGGCTCGGGCGGCAGTGCGACTGCCGCTTTGGGTTTGGCCGGGGCCGCCGCTTTGGCTGCAACTGGCGGAGCAGCTGCTGCGACCGGCGCCGACGCCGCATCGGGCTCGGAAACGGGGCGCTTCAGCATGTTGGCTTTCGCGCGGTCGAGCCCTTCTGTGGCTTCCGGATCGCCCGCCTTCATGCGCAGAACGCGGCGCCAGGCATCCGCAGCCTCGCGCGGATCGCCGAGCTTCTCTTCCCATAGGCGCGCCACTTTGCGAGCGAGCTCGGCGCGCGACCCGGGATCTTTCCCGCGCAGAATCTGATCTTCGTAGAGCTGGACCATCCCGCGGTAGTCCTCGAGCTCGACGTACAGTTGCGAGAGTTGATCCATCACCGCGGTGTCGGAAGGTGACAGATCGTGCAAGCGCTTTAGATCGCCCGCGGCTCCCGGCTTATCGGCGAGCTTGTCGCGACGGACGGCGGCGCGGTGAGCGAGCAACTTGCGCACGAGCGGACCATCGAACACCTCTTCGAGCGCGCGACTCAATACCGATTCGGCACGCCGCGGCTCCCCGACTTCGTCCGCCAAGCGTTCGAGCGCGGTCAGTGGTCCCTCGTCGACGAACGTGACGAGGGCGTCGCCGAGCCAGGCAAACGCCTGTTCCGTATCCTTCAGCTCGCGAAACGCGATCTGCGCGGCGCGCCCCAAGAGCACACTCCGCGTGCGCCCGCCGTCGCGTGAGCCTTGCCCACCGTTGGCCAGCGCTTCGGCCAACGTGCGCCGTAGTTTGTCGTGCTTTTGCTCGGTGTCGGCGGAGCGAGCCACGCCCTCGAGCGCGGTCAGCGTGTCTTCGTTCACCGCGCCGCCGAGGGCGATGTCGAAGAATGCGCGAGCCTTCTCGTATGCGCCGTGGCTGGCGGCGACGCTCGCTGCGCGCCCCAAAGCGGCAAGCTTGTCCGACGGCGCTTTACAACGCGAGACCTGACGTTCGTAAATCTCGATCACGCGCTGCGTAGAGGTCGCAAGCTTGGAGAGCCGCGCGAGCAACGGCTCGACTTCCAGCGGCGGAACGCTGGTCAGTGCTTGCTCACCGTGGTTCACGGCCTCGGTCGCATCGACACCGGCTTCGGCCAAGACCTCGGCTTGGCGAACCATTTCTTCGGCGCGCGAGGGACCGCTCAGCTCTTGAACCAGCAGGTCGTGCGCGATGCCGAGTGCGTCGAGATCTTTGAGTTTGACCGCGATTTGCTCGAGCTTTTTGGCGATCTCCGGATCGGCGCCACGCGTGCGAGCCAGCTCCTTTGCCACGCCTGCAGCGTCCGCGTCGCGACCGACTTCTACGAAGCGCTCGAACGCACCCCGCAGTGACGCGTTGCGCGCCGGGCTCGCCGGAGCTTCGGCGTACCACTCGACCAACTTGGTCGCGACGACGCCCTTCCACCCGAGCTCGTCGCCCAAACGGACGTATTCGTCCCGGCAAGCTTGATCGCCGCCATCGGCAACCTGCATCAAAGCCGCCAAGGCTTCGTCACTCTTCTTGACCTTGTCGTGCAAGATCTCGGCGAGCCGACGCGTCATGCGGCTCACCTCTTCTTCATCGCCCTCGACCTCGACGAGTTCCGCGAGGTGCTTGGCAACACGCGGCCAATCCTCGAGCTTCTCGCACAGCTCGACGAGGCGTTCGACGGCTAGGAAGTTCTCGGGATCGAGCTCGCGGACGAGGTCCAGCGTGCGCACGGACGCTTTCGCGTCTTCCAGCGTCTCATCGTAGAGAAGCGCCAATTTCTCGGCGATTTTCAGCTTCTCGGCTTTGTCATCGACGATCAGCAGACGCCGCTCGAGCGCATCCGCGACACCTTTCGGCTCATCGAGTCGCTCGTACAATTCGGCGATGCGCGACAACGCGTCGTCGTGCTTCGGATCGAACTCCTTGAGCACACGCTCGTAGAGGGCGATCGCACCTTTCAGGTCATCGAGGCCATCGGCCACGAGCGCAGCCTGCGCGAGCAGCACGCGCACTCGTTGCTCGGGATCCGCCTTGGCAGCGTTTTCGAGGCGCGCCAAGAGCGCGACCGCTTCTTTGAAATCACCGCGCTGCTCGGCATCTTCCGCGAGCGTGCTCAAGGCTTCGAGATCGTCGCCATCCTTCAGCAGCTCTTGCAGGGTGGTACGCGCCGCTTCCGGGTTGCCGAGGACCTCGCGTTGGATCTTCGCGGCACGACGACGCAGCTCGGATCGCGCGCCTTTGTCCGCCAATTTCTCGGCGCGGCGCAAGAGGAAAGCCGCCAGATCTTCAGTGCGCTCTGCGCTCTCGTAGCGCTGTTCGAGTTCGGCCGCGTAGGTATCGTTGACTGGATCGAGCTCGGTTGCTTGCTCGAGACGCAGCACGGAACTCGAATCATCACCAGCGCGCGAGAGGTAGCCAGCTTCGGTGGCGAGCAGCTCCGCTTTGACACTGGGGCCATCGGCGAGTTGCGCACGCTCATCGACCGCGGTCGCCGCTTGATCCCAAGCCTCGGCAGCAACGAAACAGCGCTCCGCGGCTGCCCAGAGTTCAGCACTCTTGAGCAGCGTAGCGGCTTCGGAAAACGCTTCGCCGGCAGCCAGGCTATCGGCGTTGGCTTCACGCAGCTCACCCAGCTTTTTGAGCAGTTGACCGCGCGCTCCGTCGCCCGAGATCGCGTCGATATTCTCGGCGATCACCGCGATGGCAAGCTCACGGCGCTCGCCCTTTTCGAAGTAGCGAACCGCGGTGGTGATGGCTTCGTCGTCGCCCGAGGCGAGCGCCGCGATCCGCGCCCACGCCTCACCGGTGGCGACCGGATCCTTACGCTTCTGCTCGTGCAGCTTGGCGAGCGACTTCTCCATCGAGAGCCGCGCTTCGATGTCGAGCGTTTGCTCCGCCTCTTCCGTCATCAGCGTCGCCAGCTCGTCCCAGCGCGACTGCTTCTCGAGCAGGCGCTTGAGCTGCGCGCGCGCCGCTTCGTCGTCGGGGTCCAGCGCGAGCAGTTCTTTCAAACCAACGATGGCGCCATCGACGTCGCGCAGCTGCGTTTCGCACAGGCCGGCGACTTCGCGCAGCCAACTCGTGCGTTGCTCCTGATCGGCATCGCCGTTGCGACCCGCCGCGAGCAGCAAGTCACGCAATTCTTGGAATTTGCGAGTTTGCCGGAGAAAAGGCTCCAAAAACCCAATAGCGTCCACGTTCGCGGGCTCGATGGTGAGCACTTCCCGAAACTTCGCAGCCGCGTCGTTCTTCTTGGCCTTACGCGCGAGCGTTTGCGCTACTTCGACCAGCGCTTGCACGCGTTCGGAGGCGTCGGCGCCGGGCGGCGCCGCCAATGCATCCAGCAGTGAGTCATCACCGCCGGCGTCCATCGAAGCGGTGACGAGCTTGCGCGCTTCGGCCGCGAGCGCCCCTTGCGGGTTCGTCTTCATGTATGCGGCGGCGCGCGGCGCCACCTCGACGATGCGCCCCAGCTGTTCGCCGTAATACATCGCGAGCTGCACCGCGCGGTCGTGCCCCGGGAGCAGCTCGAGTGCGCACATCGAGTACGAAAACCCGTGCTCGCCCGGATATTCTTCGGCGAGCTCGACGAACAACTCGGTGGCTTCGGCGAGTTCGACCTCGGGCACTTTTTGCCCGGCCTGCAGTCGCTCCAAGATCGACGTGGCGAGCTGTTGCTTCAGCGTCGCATCCTGGCCGCCTTCGAGATCGCGCGCGCTGCGGAACGCTCGCGTCGCTCCGACGAAGTCTTGTGCGCTCTTTCGCACGTCGCCTTCGTCCTGATAAAGCGCAATTTTGCGCTCGTTATCGTCGACGAGGTTTTGCTCGAGTTCGAAGTAAGGCACGGCCTCACTCCACTGACCGGCAGCCTTGTACAGCTCGCGAAGCGCGTAGATCGAATACTGGCTCGCTGGGTCGAACTCGACGGCGCGGCGATAGTTTTCGATCGCTTTCTTCGGCTGCCCGAGTGGCGGATTTTGCCAAAGCTGCCCGAGCTCTTCGTGAATGCTGGCGATCTGCGCGCGCAGCTCCGGGTCGTGAGCAACGAGCGGCGAGAGCGCCTTGGCACGCCGCTCGAGCAACGCGACGAGCGCCTTCGTGTCGCCCTTGTCCCGATACAGCTCGGCGAGGCGCTCGGCGGGAGTCGCCTGAGTGGGGTCGCGATCGATGGCGATCATCAACGCGCGGGCGGCGCGATGCGCATCGCCCAGCGTGGTCGACCAGACGTTGGCGGCCTCCGTCAACCAATGACACGCGAACGCAGGATCACTCGTCGCGGTGCCTACTTTTTCCAGTAGCATCGCATACGACTTCGGATCGCTCTGCCCTGCCTGGTGGGCGATCGTGATCGTGTCTTGGTCGTGCGGATTTTGGACCAGACGCTGAACCAGCGTCTCCATTTCACGAGGGTCCATGTGGCCGGTGACGCTAACACGCAGCGATCGCGGGCTGCAACGCGCAAAGCCCAAGAATTTTGCATGATTCGCGAGCGTGCCCTGCCCGCGAGCCTACCACTTACGCAAGTGCGTCACGGGTCACACGGAGCGCGATCTGCGGCTCGCTCACTCGAAGCGGCCGTAGCGTTCGTTGGCCTTTTTAGCGAGCGCTGGCTTGGTTGCGGGGTGTGCGCGGGTGGCGTGCTTTGCAGCCGGTTCGAGCGCGTGACCCGCGTCGACCGCGTCCGTTGCCTGCGCTGCGCTGGAATTTTCCAGCGAGCTGACACTCGGCGTCGGTGTCGGATCGCCGACGGCGTGTGAGAGATCTGCCGATGCGGCGCGCCCCAAGTCGAACCCCGCCGCAGGAGCAGCACTGACGTTCATCGTCGGCGAGCGGCGGATCAGCAACAAGCCCGCCGCAGCCATGAGTAGCAGCCCAATGCCAACACCCGCGAGCACACCGACCCGGCGCGGAATCACCCATTTCTCGTGGGGGGGCAGCGTCAACCGCAGGCCGCTCTCGAGCGCGCGCGCGCTGGCCTCGGCGGCATCGAGCTCGGCGATGAACGCTTCCGCGGTCGCCGGACGATCGGCGGGGGATTTTGCCAGCACCCGCCAAAGCAAGGATTCGACGGCTTCGGGCACGACGACCTCGGGCTTCATGTCGCGAAAGCGCGGCGGCGGATCCTTGATGTGCCGCGCCATGACCACGACGGCGTCATCGTCGACGAACGGCGCGCGGCCACTCAACATTTGATAGAGGAGCACGCCGAGTGAGTAGAGATCGCTGCGCGCGTCGAGTACGCCGCCCTGCGCTTGCTCGGGAGACATGTAGCGCGGCGTACCGAAGACGGTGCCCGCTTGGGTCTCGAGCTGATCGATCTTCGTCTCCTCGTCGTCACGGGACCACTTCGCGATCCCAAAATCCAAGACCTTGCAGAGCTCCTGATCGCCGGAGGTCCCCGAGCTGGGCACGCGCGACAGGAACAGATTATCCGGCTTCAGATCACGATGAATGATGCCTTTTTGGTGGGCTTCGGCGAGCGAACGCAACGCGTCCCGCGTGAAGCGAATGGCGTCGAACCAGTCGAAACGGCCTGCACGACGCAAGCGCTCGCCGACCGTCTCGCCCTCCAACATCTCCATGGCCAAAAACCAGGAGCCATCTTCGGCTTCACCGAAATCGAACGCGGTCACCGTGTGCGGGCTGACGAGCGAGCTGATGGCCCGCGCTTCACGCTCGAAGCGGCCCTTCGTTTCGGGATCGTGCGCGCGATCGCGACGGACGAGTTTCAACGCCACATCGCGACCAACGGCTTCTTGACGCGCGCGATACACGGCGCCCATCGACCCTCGCCCGAGCTTGCCGAGGATGGTAAACCGGCCGGCGATCGTGGTGCCGAGCAGCGGATCTTGACCGTCTGAAAAATCGACGAACGGCAAGCCGTGATCGGGGCACCGCGGCAGCTCGACCCCTACCGTCACCAGCCCGGGAAACGCGCCTGGCTTCTTCCGACAACGCGGACAGACACGCTCCAGCGAGCGGCTAGAGGGCGGCAGGGTCGCGTCGACGGCCAAGACCGGCATGGGGGGGAAGGCTTACGGCGAAAGTACCGCGTGCCAATTTGACCATTGCGCGGACACGCCCGCGGGGCAAGTCCATCTTCGAGGCCAAAACAGGCTTGGAATTGCTGAGTCTGGCGGACCGCTGCTCAACCGCCGGCGCCGGCCATGGCGGGTTTCGACATCCGACCGAAGCCGCCTCCCGTGCTGCCGAGGTCCGCGCGACCACCCGCGCCGCCCTCTCCGCAGTCGTCGTCGGTGAGCCCGTTGCAATCGTTGTCGATGCGGTCGCCGCATTGTTCGTGCGAGGCGCAGCGAGTGCACTCACCCA
>Ga0105245_10001031_pt1 | contig 25294 bp, 23 predicted proteins | sample KBSM54metaG_FD_81523 | JGI IMG/M metagenome (GOLD analysis project Ga0105245, IMG submission 81523) | Miscanthus rhizosphere microbial communities from Kellogg Biological Station, Michigan, USA - KBS M5-4 metaG | ecosystem: Host-associated > Plants > Roots > Rhizosphere > Soil | place...
ACTCAGCACTCGGCACTCAGCACCCAGCACTCCGTTCAAGGTCCACGGTGCGCTCTTCACGGTCGCCGTCCTTTTCTCGGCCAACTACATCATCTCGAAGTTCGGCATGCGCGCCTTCGCGCCGCTGAGCTTCGCCTGGCTGCGCGTGCTCGGCTCGGCGATCCTGCTGAATGCGTTGCCGTCGCCAAAGGAAGTCCTTCCGAATCGCAAGGTCGCGCTCCTCGCCGTCCTCGGCGTCGTCACGAATCAGGCGCTGTTCCTCGCCGGACTGGCGCTGTCGAGCGCCCATGTCGCCGCCATCCTGATCACCACCATTCCGGTTTTCACGCTGGCCATCACCATCGCCTCGGGACGCGAGCGCGCGACCGCGGCGAAGATCGGCGGCATCCTGCTCGCCGCGGCGGGCGCGCTGCTGGTCGTGTGGGGCGAAGGGATCGAAGGCTCGTACCGCGACCTCCTCGGCGCGCTGATGATCGTCGGCAACTCGCTCGCCTACTCGTTTTATCTGGTGATCTCGAAGCCGCTGATGGCGACGTTCTCCGCGCGCCGCGTCCTGGCGCGGATGTTCGCCATCGCCAGCGTGGTCATGCTCCCGATCAGCGCCTGGTCGCTGGCACACGAGTCGTGGTACGCCATCCCCGGCGCCGCGTGGCTGTCGCTGTTCGCCGTCATCGCCGGCCCGACCGTCGCCGCCTACCTCATCAATCTCTGGACGCTGCGCCACGCCGACAGCTCCCTCGTCGCGTCGTACGTCTACGTGCAGCCGGTGGTGACGACCTTCCTCGCCGCGATCTTCCTGGGCGAACGGATCCGCGGAATCGCGATCGTGGCGGGGGTGATGATCTGCGCGGGAGTGTGGATCTCGGGGCCGCGGGGGCCACGCGCGTCATCGACTCAGCGTGCTAATGTTGAATCGTGACCGCTCGCGCGAAGTTGCTGGCGAAGATCGTCACCGGAACATCCGACCAAACGATCCCGTTCGACGAATTGGTGGCTCTTCTGAAATACCTGGAATTCGATCTGAGAACAGCGGGGAGTCATCACATTTTTACGCGTCCCGGCGTAGTCGAGATTTTGAATCTTCAACCCCGCCGGGACGGGACCGCGAAGCCGTACCAGGTCAGGCAAGTGCGACAGATCCTCACGTTTTACAAACTGGCAGGTGACAGCGATGCAAGTTGAGCCGCGCTATGAAGTCATCATTTACTGGAGCGCCGAGGACGACGCCTTCATCGCGGAAGTCCCGGAGCTACCCGGTTGCGCCGCCGACGGTCCTACCTACGAAGACGCGTTAGCGAACGTGAAGGTCGTGATCGACGAGTGGATCGAGACGGCGCAACAGCTGGGACGTCCCGTACCACAGCCTCGCGGGCGTCTCATGTACGCGTAGCATCACCTTCGAACCTCAGCCGTTTGACCGCGCCTTCACCTCTTCCTCCGTCAACCCGAAGATCGCCGGAGGTGGCACGCCGACCATGCTCAGGTACATGTACAACTGCCCGCGGTGATGGACCTCGTGCTCGATCATCGAGCGCATCCACTTCCCCACCGAGATCTCGATCCCCGCGGGAGTGGTGCAGCGCGCTTCCGGATCGGCGGCGCGAAAGAGCGGCATCGACTCCTCGTGCATCCGCTTCATGTACGCGACCACGTCGTCGTAGCCGTCGGCGAGCTCGCGGCCGTGACCGGGATAGCGGCTCGGGCGCAGCATCGCGTTCTCCGCGAACATCCAGCGCTCGATGGCCGCGAGGTGCCGGATGAGGTCGCCGAAGGTGAACTTCCCCTCCTGGTACGTCCAGTCGATGCGGTCGGGCGGGATGCGGTCGACGGCGCGCATGGTGCGCTGGCGGACACGGTCGAAATAGTCGATCAGCTCCATGGTCGAAGTCTAGCGCGCATAATCGCGTAAACGCTTTCGATGCCTCTCCGTCCAAAGCGAGTGGGTACCGTGGCAACATTTCGCTTGAGCCAGGTGACTGAGACCGTTTCCGACCACGAACTGATCGCCCGCACCCTCGGCGGCGACGGGGCGGCGTTCGGTACGCTCGTGGAGCGCTTCCAGCGCCGCATCTACCGCGTCGCTTACGCCATCGTCCGCGACGAGGTGGAGGCCGACACCATCACGCAGGACACCTTCGTCCAGGCCTACACGCACCTGGCGAAGTTCCAGGGACGCTCCGAGCTCGAGACCTGGCTCACCCGCATCGCCATCAACCGCTCCCGCGATTCGCTGCGCCGCCGCCGCTTCGTCAGCCTCTTCACGCGCGGCAACGACGACGAGGGCGAGGAGATGGCGATCGAGATCGTCGACGACCGTCCCGATCCGGAGCGCGTGACGATGGCGGGGCAGCTCCGCACCGCGATCCGCCGCGCCGAGGGAAAGCTTTCGTCGCAGCAGAAGTTGATCTTCAGGCTCAGACACTACGAGAATCTCTCGCTCGAGGAGATCGCCGATCACCTCGGGCTGCGCTCCGGCACCGTACGAGCACACCTTTTCCGCGCCGTGCACAAGGTTCGGAAAGAGCTCGCGGGCTGGCGCAACCGTCACTCCCAGGGGTCCGATGATGAAAACGCATTTCAGTGAAGCCGATCTGCTCGAGACGTACTACATGCAGCCGGGCGAATCGATGCCGGTGATGATGCATCTCGCCTCGTGCGAGGCCTGCGCCGCGCGTTACGACGCGCTGGAGCGGAAGCTGCGCGAGGCCGCCGCCTGCCCGACGACCGAGAAACACGAGACATTCTGGACGCGGCAGCGGATGCTGATCCAGCGCCGCATCGCCGGCAATCACGAACGCGCGAGCGCGCGCACGCAGGTGACACGCGTCGCCGCCGCAGCGGTGCTCGCCTTTTTCCTCGGCGGCGTGTTCGTGTATCGCACGGTCGAACCGCAACACGTCACGACCGTGACGACGACCGCCGCCGTCCAACCGCAGCCTGTCATCGAAGAACCGCCGCCGGTGCCGCACGATCCGTGGCAGAGCGAAGAGCTCAGCGACTTCCACAGCGTGGTGCAATGGGAGACGTGGGTCGACGAAGGGAAGAAGCTCTGATGAAGCGCCTCGCTCTCGTTGCTCTCGCTCTCTTCACCCTCGCTACGACGGCGACCGCGATGGACCTTCCGCCCGGGAAGTGGTGGCGCCGTCCGGAAGTGATCCAGATGCTCACGCTGACCGACGATCAGCAGACGCGCCTGGAGGCGATCTCCGTCCGTTCGGCGAATGAGCTGATCGATTTCAGAGGCGAGGTGGAGAAGGCCAACATCGCCCTGCGCGCCGAGCTCGATCAGCCGCAGCTCAATCGCGAAGCCATCCGCCGCGCCGCCGTGCGCGTGAACGACGCTCGCGCAAAGCTCTTCGAGCGCGAGCTGATGATGCTCGTCGACATGCGCGCCGTCCTCAGCGAGACGCAGTGGAACCGCATGCGCCAGACACTGGAGCGGATGCCGGAGCGTCCGATGCAGCAGCAGCGTCAGAATTTCCGGCGGCGGCAGAAGTAGTCCGGGACCGTGCGCTGCATTCGCGAAGACCGCAACAGCAGATGATCGCGTAGAGCGACGAGCGTCTCGCCCGTCGGCTGGGTGTACAGGCGAAGGCGTCCGTACCTCCACGAGGCTCGCACCTCATATTCAATTCCTCGCCGATACTCCGTAGACTGGCGGCATGTCGAGCGCCGCGGCCGAAACTCTTCCGCTGATCATCCAGCGCGGCACGATTCGCGTCGGGTATCACACGGTCGACCTGGAGTCGGCGATCCGCGGGCTGCTGGTGGCGCCGCTGCTGGAGCATGGCGTGAGTCCGAATCGCATCGACGCGATCGTCGACTCGGTGCTCGATCGGGAGAAGCAGGGCACGACCTGCGCCGGCCCGATCGCCCTCCCTCACGGGCGCATCAGCGGCATCCCGAAGATCGTCGCAGGCCTCGGTGTGAATCGCGACGGCATCTATCCGGGCGGCACGGCGCGCCTCATGCTCGCCTTCGTGTCGCCGCAGGACGCGGCGGCCGAGCATCTCCGCTTCCTCTCCTCCGCGGCGAAGACGTTCCGCAACACGGCGCTGCTCGATCAGCTGCTCGCCGCGGCGACTCCCGACGACGTGATCGCCGCGCTCACAAGTGCAGGATGACCTTGGCGATCAGCATGTAGATCGCCAGGCCTGTCGCGTCGACCAGCGTGGTGATCAGCGGCGCGGAGACGACAGTCGGATCGATCTTCAGGCGCTGCGCGAGCAGCGGCACGATCGAGCCGATGATGTTGGCCCAGGCGCAGACGCAGAGGATCGTCAGGCCGACCACGAGCGCGAGCTGCGGACCGCTTTTCCAGAGCAGCGTGCGCAGCACCGCGAAGACGCAGAGCAGCGCGCCGAGGAAAAATCCGGAGCTGGTCTCGCGCAGCAGCACGCGCCAGCCGTCGCGCAGGCGGATCTGCCCGAGGGCCAGTGCGCGGATGATCGTCGATACGGTCTGGCTTCCGGCGTTGCCGCCGGTGCCGATGATCAGCGGGATGAAGAACGACAGCGCGACGACCTTCGCCAGCTCCGCCTCGAAGTAGCGCAGCACGCTGCCGGTCAGCGTCTCGGCGACGAAGAGCAGCAGCAGCCAGCCGAGCCGCATGCGCACCACGCGCGCGATCGACGTGCCGAAGTAGTTCATGAATCCGCGGTTCCACGGCTCGTCCTCGGCCGCCGCCGCGGAGACGCCGCCCATGCGCAGCAACGTCTCGGTCTCGCCGGCGACGAGCACGTCGACCACGTCGTCGACGGTGACGATGCCGAGGATGCGGTGCTGGTCGTCGACGATGGGAAGCGCGTTGAAGCTGTACTTCGAGACGATGCGCGCCACCTCGTCCTGCGACGTCTCCGGTCTGGAGGCGACGACTTCGCGCGTCATCAGCGCGTCGACGCGCGTCTCGGGACTCGCCGGCAGGAGCCGGCGCAGCGAGACGACGCCCTGCAGCCGGTCGCTGTCGTCGACGACGTAGAGATTCGCCACCGTCGCCACCTGCGGATCGATCGAGCGCAATGCGTTGAGCACATCGGCGACCGTCTGCTCCGGCCGCGCGCGGACGAACTTCGCGGTCATCAGGCGGCCCGCGGTTCCGGGCTCGTAGCGGAGCAGGCGATCGGCGGCCGCGGCGCCGCCGGCCTTCATCTTGCCGAGGATCGGGACGCGTTTTTCTTCCGGGATCGCGGAGAGGATGCTGGCCACGTCGTCGGCCTCGAGATGATCGAGCGCGGCGGTGAGCGTCTCGGGCGGAAAGCGATTGAGCGCGATCTTCATCGTCTCGCCGTCGGCGAAGACGAGCGTGTCGCCGAGGTGCGGACCGTCGAGTTGACCGAGGACGCGGAGGCGGTCCTCGCGCGGCAGGACGCTGACCACTTCCGCTACGTCGGCCGGATGCATGCTGTTCAGCGCGTCGCGCACCGCGGCCGGATCCTCGCGCAGGATCTCGAGCACGTCCGGTCCGAGGAGATCGCCGAGATGCATGGTCAGTAGGTCGCGACGACGCTGGCGATGGCGAGGCGCTGGCTGCGGGAGCCGTTGAAGACCGCGACTGTAGAGTGATCGCGCCGTCCTTCCAACTTCAGGATGAAGTGCGTGCTCGGCCGATGTTCGTACGTGATCGTCCCCTCGGTCACTGTCTGTTCGAAGCCGCTGATCCCGGCGTGCGGATCGCGAACGCGCTCGGCGCGCAGCGCGAACGCGTGCCGGTCGTTGACCGCGTACCGCGCGTACGCCGCGATGCCGCCCCAATGCGCGTCGCCGTCGGCGCCGGCATCGATCGATGTGCCGAGACTCACCTGCGGAGTCAGCTTCCACGTGGCGACGAGATCGGCCAGGTCGCGTTCCGGTCCGGCAAATGTGTTGAGCGAGGCCGAAAGCCGCGCGTCGTTGTACGCGACCTGCGTTCCGAACGACGGCGCCGAATTCGTGTCGCCGATCGTCTGCCAGCCGCGAATGACATGCAGCTGTCCCGACCAGCGGTCGCTCCACGCGTACGACGCCTTGATGCCGGTCTGGTAGTACGGCGCGAGCTCGCCGAGCGTGCTGCGCGTGTAGTTCCAGTTGTCCTTGGTGAAGAAGCCTTCGAATCCGATGTGCGACGGATAAACGCCCGCTTCGAGCGCCAGGCCGCGGCCAACCGGCGCGTTGTAGGAGACCGTGGCCTGAAAGAGATTGCGGATCGGATGGCGATGCGGATGCGGCTCCGCCGCGTGCACGACATCCGCGGAATCACCGCCGACGAGAACCAGGTGAAAGCCGACCGGCTTCGGCTCGCGCACGATCTCGAGCGCCGCGACGTTGAGCGCGACCTGATCCGCGCGGTGTGCGGTCGTGCCGATGCCGGGGAAGAAGTTCAGGCGCGGCTCCGGATGCCGCGCGTTCCACGCGTAATAGCCGTCGATCCAGCCGTGCAGCGTCAGCAGCATGAGCAGCGTTTTCATGATCGGTGTACTCGCGCAACTACAATCGTACCGTGCTCGACGTTCTCCTCCGCGGCGTTTCCGCGCGCATCCTCCGCGACGTGACGCTCACCTTCCCCGCCTCGACGCACACGGCGATCGCGGGGCCGCCGGCGTGCGGCGCGTCGACGCTGTTGCAGGCGATCGCCGGAACGCTGCGCTCCGAGGGCGAGGTGGTGATCGGCGCGCGCGTCGTCAATCGACTGGCGCCGTCGAGGCGTCCGCTGCTCCACGTCACGAGCGCGCCCGACGTGCCGGGACGCTGGTCGGTAGGACACGCGCTCATCGCCGCCGTGCGGCGCCGCTCGCTCGATCGCGAGGACCGGCATCACGAGTACGAGCTGACGACGGAGCGCTGGCGGCTCTCCGGATTGACGGAGCGGCGGATCGACTCGCTTTCGTCGTCGGAGCGGACGCGCGTGCACCTCGCGCGGATCGAGCTGCTGCGTCCCGCGATCCTCGTCGCCGACCGCCTGCTCGAAGCGGCGAACGCCTCTGAGCGCATCGCGCTCGCCGATGAGATCTATCGCCTGCTGCGCGTCCTCGGCACGACGGTCATCACCGCGGCGTCGACGACCGACGAGCTGGCGCTGGCCGATCGCGTCGTCGTGCTCGACGAAGGACGCGTCGTGCAGCAGGGATCGGCCGATGCGGTCTTCCATTCGCCGACGAGCGAGGCCGCGGCGATCGCGACCGGCGATGTGAATGTGATCCCGGTGATGATCCGCGGGAGCCTCGTCGAATCGGTGATCGGCGAGTGGCAGATCGCCGACCCGCCGTTCAGCGGAAGCGGCGTGGCGCTGATCCGTCCCGACGCGTTCACCATCGCGCGGGCGGGCGAAGAGTCCGACCTGATTTTCGGTGTGGAAGAGGCGTCGTTCCGCGGCAGCGCATGGCATACCCGAGGCGTGCTCAGCGGCGGCGTGATGCTGCGCGTCACGTTTCCCCGCACCGTCGAGCTGCACAAGGGGAAACTTCTGCCGCTTCGGTACGATCCGCGGTCCTTTCGTCTCATCAGGAAAGATGTGCCGCAGCCGGGAGGGATTCCGACCGACGTCGTGCCTCTGATGCGCGACTCGCGGTAACCGGCAACTTTTTTGCAGCGCCCGCCAGCATCTTGAGCATCCGAGCGCGAAGGACCCCGTTCAAGCTCCGCAAACTGCTTGTGATCGATGACGATGAGCGCCTTCTGGCCTCGTACCACGATCTGCTCAGCCCGTACGGCTTCGAGGTGCTGACCGCGCCCGACGGTCAGGTGGCCTGCACGGTGGTGGAAGAAAATCCCGACATCCTGCTGGTCATCCTCGACATCGCCATGCCGAAGATGGACGGCCGCCAGTGGCTTCGCTGGTTCCGCGGCCGCAAGGCGGAGTCGCCGGTGATCGTCATCACCGCGTACAAGCTCGATCCCGACGAGCTCGAGCTCAAGCCGGCCGTGATCCTGGAGAAGCCGTTCCACGTGGCCGAGCTGCTCGACCTTGTGGGACTGTTCTGCGGATTGGGGACGCCGCCGGCGGTGGCGAGCTAGTTACTCGCACTCATGAAGGCGCACGCTTCGATCGATGACAGATCGAGCTGCAGCATCGCGAAGCTCTGGCGGATCTCGATGCGGCATGGGATGCGGCGCTCGTCCTGGGTCAGCCAGACCTTCACGCCTCCCTGCCATTTGCGGCCGCCGGGAGCGTCGAGAATCTCGAACCCGAGGGTGTTGACGCGGCGGCCGTCGATGACGCACGACTGCGACTCGGCGGGGCGGAAGATCACCGGGTAATCCTTGCCGTCGGAGTAGATGCTGGTCTGCATCGGGCCGTGGATCTTGTCGGCGTTCTGGCGGAGGTAGTAGATCGCAGTGAGGATGTCGCGCAGCGAGTTGTCGCGCAGCGTGTCGGCCGACAGCGGCTTGACCTTGTCCTCGACCTTGTCCGGCGTCTCGCGATGGATGCGCGCCAGGCGCTTCGGATAATCGAAGAGCGTCCGCTCCTTGCGCGATTTCTTTCCCCACGAGTAGCCGTGGTACGTCATCAGCGTCTTCTGCCCCGTCGCCTCCATCTCCGACTCGTAGACGAAGAAGCCGCTCTTCTGATCGGCGGCGGTGATGAGCAGCTCGCTGCTGATGTTCGTCTCCCCCGATTTCGGATAGACGTTCTTCATCGCCGCCACGCCGGTGGTGGGAAACATGATGCCGGCGATCCAGGAGAGGCCGCCGCGCAGCCGCCACGAGTAGCGGAAGTGCTCGACGTTCGTGGCGGTGCCGGAGCAGTTGATGTTGGCGGCGAAGGCAGGCGCTCCAGACAGCAGATAGCAGATAGCGGATAGCAAGAGGAGACGCTGAACGCGGTTCTCGCGCGGTTTCCTCTGCTTTCTGCTATCTGCTATCTGCTTTCTCATCCGGTCACATCGCCGCGATGGCCTGCTCGACCTCTTCGATGACGTAATCGGGCGTCGATGAGCCCGCCGTCACGCCGACGACCTGCGCCGATGAGAACCACTGCCGGTCGAGATCACTCACTCCCTGCACGAGATACGCGGGCTTGGCCTCGCGGCAGATTTCCCACAGGTGCTTGGTGTTCGCGCTCATTTTTCCGCCGATGACGACGATGACGTCGACCTCCGGATCGGAGGCCAGCACGCGCGCGGCGTCCTGGTTCTCCTTCGTCGCGTAGCAGATCGTGTCCGCCCGCTCGACGAGGTGCGCGCGGCGCTCGATGGCGTTCACGACGTCCTCGAACTCCTCGGCGTTGAGCGTGGTCTGGTAGAAGATTTTCAGCTTCGGATACTGCGACCAGTCGACCGCGTCCGCGGCCTCAATGGTCAGGACGATGTGAAACGTCGACGGATCGAGATCGTTCGTGTAGCCGATCACCTCGCGGTGCTCCGGGTCGCCGATGAAGATGAGGTGACAGCCCTCCGCCAGCGCGTCCTTCGATTCCCGATGAATGTCGTAGACGAACTTGCAGGTGGTGTCGAGGACCTTCAGGCCGATCGACGTCGCCTCGCTGTGAAACGACGGCGGCACACCGTGCGCGGAGAAGATGATGGTCGGCTCATCGACGGAGTTGATCTGCTCCACCGTCCGCACGCCCAGACTCTCCATCTCCTCCACCACCCGCTCATTGTGAACCACCTGCCCGAGGATCGCACCTCGTCCGCCGCCGGCGGCGAAGCGCTTCACTTTCAGGTCCGCGATGCGGACGCCGGAACAGAAACCGTATTTGGCGGCGCGCTTTACTTTCATCGACCGACCTCAACGCAGGGAGAGATGGAAACATTCTGATTAGCGCGCGAGCGATTGAGTGGTTGAGCTGTTAAGCTTTCGAGCCCCGGGCTGAACGGCTGAACAGCTCAATCGCTCAACAGCTTCGACTTGAAAGAACCTCTTCTCACCCCGCGCTTCGCCGGCCTCTGGCTGTTCGCCTTCATCACGTTCTTCTCGGCGTTCCAGCTGCTGCCGGCCATTCCGTTCCGCATCCTCGAGCTCGGCGGCTCGACGGCCGCGGCCGGCTGGTTTCTCTCCGTCTACACGTTCGCCAGCGCGTTCGCCGCGCCGGTGATGGGCTCGATCGCCGATCACGTCGGACGCCGGCGCATGCTCGTCACGGCGTCGTTCCTCTTCATCATTTTCTCCATCGCGTACGGCGTGGTGACGAATCTGCCACTCTTGCTGTTGATCGGCGCCGTGCACGGCTCGATCTGGTCCGGCATCCTCGCCTCGAGCTCCGCGATCATGAGCGAGTTCATCCCCGTGGCGCGGCGCACGGAAGGGATGGCCTACTGGGGCCTCGCCAGCACGAGCGCGGTGGCGATCGCGACGGCGGTCGGACTGTGGGTCTTTCATTTCGGCTGGCTGACGCTCTGCATCGAGCTGGCGGCGATCTCGGCGGTGATGACGATCTGGTCGTCGCGCCTTCCGGCGGTCGAGGCCGCGCTGCCGGAGGCGTGGCCGAAGCTGAAGACGCTCTTCGACTGGGGCGTCGTGCGCACGACGCTCAGCCTGACCACGATCTCGTTCGGATACGGCGGCGTGACGAGCTACACCGCGATCCTGGCCGTGCAGCGCGGCATCCATCCGCGCTGGCTCTACTTCGCCGTCTTCGCCGTGACGATCGTCGTCATCCGCCTGGCGACCTCGCACCTCGGCGATCGCTTCGGCTACGCGGTGATCCTCTATCCCGCGCTGGTCTGCATCCCCGTCGCGTTCGCGCTGCTGGCGTGGGCCGACACGCGCGCGCAGTTCGTCCTCTCCGCGATCATCTTCGGCATCGGCTTCGGCAGCGCCTATCCGGCGTTCGCCTCGTTCATCCTCGGCGCCACCGATCCGCAGCGGCGCGCGCGCACGTTCGGCAGCATCGTCTGGGCCTTCGACGCCGGCATCGGCTCGGGCTCGCTCCTCGTCGGCGCCATCGGCGATCGCTACGGCCTCGGCAACGCGTTTCTCTGCGCGGCGGCGTTGAGCTGCCTGGCCGTGCCGATCTTCGCCTGGACGTCGCGCGACCTGAAGGAGGGGAGCGGACGTCTCGTCCGCTCGTCGCAAGAGAACTGAGCGGACGAGACGTCCGCTCCCCTCGCCGGTGCTACGCTCTGATCATGAAGCATGTGATCCTTCTCCTTCTCCTTGCCCTGCCCCTCCGCGCCGCCGGGTTCGACGAAAAATCGGCGGAGCGTTTCGCGAACCTCGCGCTGGCGTGCGTGAACAAGGAGTATCCGAACAAGATCTCGCACAACCTGAGCTCGGACAAAGACGTCGCGGCGCCGCGGAACCTGACGCCGGCGTTCTACGGCTGCTACGACTGGCACTCGTCGGTGCACGGGCACTGGCTCCTGGCGCGGCTGGCGCGCACGTTTCCGAACGCGTCGTTCGCCGGCCCGGCGCGCGAAGCGCTGCGGCACGACCTGACGAAGGAGAACATCGCCGAAGAGGTGAAGTACCTCGAAGCCGACGGCCGCGCGAGCTTCGAGCGGCCGTACGGACTCGCCTGGCTGCTGCAGCTCGGCGCGGAGCTGCGCGAATGGGACGACCCTGCGGCGAAGGAGCTGGCGGCGAACCTCGCGCCGCTGGAGACCGCGGCGAAGAAGCGCATCACGACCTGGCTGCCGAAACTGACGAATCCGATCCGCATCGGCGAACACAATCAGACCGCCTTCTCCCTCGGCCTCATGATCGACGCCGGCCGCGTCGCCGGCGACGAGGCGTTCGTCAACCTGTTGACCAAACGGGCGCAGGACTTCTACCTGAATGACAAAAACTGCCCGATCGCGTGGGAGCCGAGCGGAGAAGATTTCCTGTCGCCCTGCATCGCCGAGGCCGACCTGATGCGCCGCGTGCTGCCGCCGTCGCGCTATGGCGACTGGCTGCGCGATTTCCTGCCGTCGACCGTGCGCCTCAGCCCCGCCGTGGTCACCGATCCGGGCGATCCGAAGCTCGCCCATCTCGACGGCCTGAATCTCAGCCGCGCCTGGATGCTGGAGGGAATCGCCTCCGGTCTGCTGAGCAGTGACCCTCGCGTCGCCACGCTGCAGGCCGTGGCCGCCGCGCATCGCGCCGCCGGCCTCGCGGCGGTGACCGGCGCGCACTACGAAGGGGGCCACTGGCTCGGATCGTTCGCCGTCTACCTCACGACGCGGCGCGGGATTTCCGCAGAGTCGCCGCGTTCAAATCCAACTCCCCGGCGGGAATGACCGCCACGTCCTTGAACCGCGCCTTCAGCGGCTCGAGGAACTTCTTCGCGTCGCCGACGATGATGACGTCGACGGGGCCGCCGGCGAACGACGACTTCGAGACCTCGCGTACCTGCTCCGCGTTGATGCCCTGCACGCCGGTGATGTAGCTGCTGATCTCCCCGAGCGGCAGGCCGTAGAGCGCGAGCGCGGAGAGCCGGCGCACGAGACCACGGCTGGTCTCGATGCCGCGCGCGTAATCGCCGATCAGCGTCGCCTTCCGCGGCGTCAGCTCGGTTTCTTCGACTGATGCCGTCGCCATCCGATTCATCTCGTCGACGATGATCCCCGCGACCTCCGCGGCCGACTCGTTCTTCGTCTGCGCGCCGGCGGTGAACGGGCCGATGTCGCGGCGGAACTCGAACGAGCTGCCGGCGCCGTAGCTGAGGCCGCGCTTGATGCGGACTTCCTCGTTCAGGCGCGCGGAGTAACCGCCGCCGAGGACCGCGTTCGCGACCTGCGCGGCGAGGTACGAGGGGTCGGCACGACGCAGTCCGGCGCGCGCGACATACACCGCCGCCTGTCCCGCGTCGGGCATGTCGACGACCACCACCTGCGACTTCGACGGCAGTGCTTTCGCCTTCGCCATCGCCGGCTTCGGGCCCGTTCCCGTCCACCCGCCGAACAACTTCTGCGCGAGCGCGAAGGCGTCCGCCGCCTTCACCTCGCCGGCCATCACCAGCACCGCGTTGTCGGGACGGTAGTAGCGGCGATGGAACTTCGTGACGTCGTCGCGCGTGATGCGGGCGATCGATTCGGGCGTGCCGCTGAGGTTGTGGCCGTATGGCGTGTCGCCGAAGACGACGCGCGACACGACGAAGCGCGCCAGCGCATCGGGATCGCTCAGGTCGACGTTCAGCGCGTCGATGGTCTGCGCCTTCTGCCGTTCGATCTCGTCTTTCCTGAACGTCGGATGTCGCACGACATCGGCCAGGAACGCCATCGCCTCGGGCAGCTTCGGCGACATCACGTTGAGGTCGACGTTCGAGGCGTCGAATCCGGCACTGCTGGTCAGCGTCGCCCCGAGCGCTTCGACGCCCTGCGCGATTGCTTCCGCCGACTTCGTGGTCGTGCCTTTGGTCAGCAGCGACGCCGTCGTGTCGGCGACGCCGGCACGACCGGCCGGATCGGCCTCGCCGCCGGTCTTGATGACGAGGCGCGCGGAGACGAGCGGCACGTTGTGCGTTTCGACGACGACGACGCGGAGACCGTTGGCGAGTGTCTTTTCGACCGGCGTCGGGATGTGCGGCTGGCGCGGGGCGGAAGGGGCGGGCGGGGTGGTTTGCTCGGCAACCTGTGCGAAAACCGAGTTGCCGGTTGCCAGTTGCCAGTTGCCAGCGTTGATGACCGGCAACCGGTAACCGGCAACAAGAAGAGCGACAGCGACGACGAACCGCTTCACTTCGCACCTCCTTCGGCCGTGTAGGTAATCGTGTACGGCTTCGATCCCGCCACGTACTGCTTCATGACGCGCTGCACGTCGGCGGCGGTCACGGCCTGCAGGCGCGCGAGGTCGGTGTTGACCGCGGCGGCGTCGTGCTGGACGACGATCGCCGCGCCGAGAGCGTTGGCCTTGCCGTCGTTCGTCTCGCGCAGACGGAGCGCGTCGGTGATGATCTGGTTCTTCGCCTTCTCCACTTCGTCGGACGACGGCGCAGTCGTTTCCAGCCGCTCCACCTCGCGCATCATCGCCTTGATCCCTTCATCGGCCGTGTGGCCGCCGGCGAGCGTGGTGATGACGTCGAAGATTCCGAGGTCTTCGCGCAGATCGGCGTCGGAGCCGACGTCCTGCGCGATCTTGTCGCGATAGACCATCGTGCGATACATGCGCGACGACTCGCCGAGCCCGAGGATCGCGGCGGCGACGGTGAGGGCGTCGGAGTCGGGGCTCGACGCCGCCGGCGCGAGCCAGGTGATGCAGACCGCCGGCAGCGGGACGCTCGGCCCGTGCTCGTCGAAGCGTTTCGCCGCGGCGCGCGGCGGTTCCTTCACCGTGACGCGGGGGATCGGCGTGCCGGGATTCGGAATCACGCCGAGGTATTTGTCGACCCAGGCGTTCAATTGCTGCGGATCGAAGTCGCCCGCCACGATCAGCACGGCGTTGTCGGGGCGGTAGAACGTGTTGTGGAACGCCTGGACGTCGGCGATCGTCGCGGCGTCGAGGTCTTCGATCGACCCGATGCCGGGCCGCCGGTACGGATGCACGGCGAACGAGTCTTTGTCGATGGCGTTGTAGAAGCGGCCGTACGGCGGGGCGAGGACGCGGAAGCGATACTCCTCCTTCACCACGTCGCGCTCCGACTTGAACGTCGCGTCCTCGACGGTGAGCGCGCCGAGCCGCTCCCCTTCCGCCCACAGCAGCGTCTCCAGGTAATTCGACGGTACGACTTCGTAGTAATGCGTGAAGTCGTCCGCCGTCCCGGCGTTATTGAAGCCGCCGACGTCCTCGGTGAGGCGGTCCATCATCTCCGCCTTCATGTGCTTCGTGCTCTTGAACATGATGTGCTCGAAGAGATGGGCGAAGCCGCTCCGCCCCTCCGGATCGTTCTTCGAACCGACGCGGTACCAGACGTGGATGGCCACGGTCGGCGTGGAGTGATCCTCGACCGAGTAGAGCTCCAGGCCGTTGGCCAGGGTGTGGTGCTTGTAGTCGATCGGCGGGATCGTCAACTTGTTGACGGTCGCCGCGGAGAGGTTGAGGGAGAGGAGGAGAAGGATGATGAAGGAGCGCTGCCGCATTCGGTTCACCTCGGAGGGCGAATGATCTCACGCCTCGATCAGCTCGCCGGTGAACAACGGGCGACCGGCCAGCGACGTCACGAAGCCGTAACCGGCGACGAGCGCGATGACCGCCGCGGCGATGAGGGTGAGGCCGGTGTGCCACTGCTGCATGGGCCAGAGCGACGGCGCCATCAGCAACACGGCCTCCGCCGCGTTCATGGCCGCCAGGGCCAGGAAGCCGAAGCGGAGAAGGACGAAGAGCACGAAGACGGCTTCCGCGATCGCCGGCAGCGTGAGATTGCCGCCGGCCATCGACATGCCGCCGACGTAAATGCCGCCGAGGACGACGGCCGCGAGGATGTCCTTCCTCACCATCGCGCGCATCAGCAGGAAGATCATCAGAGGCATGAAGACGTCGAAGATCGCACGAGGCGGAATGCACAGCAGGTCGGCCAGCAGCACGTTCGCGCCGTTCAACGCCTGAAGGCCGACGCGCGATTCGACGAGCGCCGTGCCGGAGAACATCAGCGTGCCGCTGAAGACGGCGATGGCGAAGCAGCCGGCGAATGTCCCGATGAGGATGTCGCGGCCGACCAGCGGATCGCGAACCTCGCCGCCGATCAGACGCGTCCACGAGACGAGCGCCTGCGGCCGCCGGCGGCGCATCGTCGGTTCCACGGCGAGATAGCCGAGCGCGATCATGATCGCGTAGAGCGCCGACCACGCCAGCGCCTCCAGTCCGACCGCGCCTTCCCAGAACGACGCCACGTGGTGTCCGCCGATCAGCCACGGCACGAAGCAGAAGAGCGCCGTGGCCGCGGCCAGACGCGTCGCGGCGCGGACGTCGCCACGTCCCAGGCGCAGATTGCGTCGCGCCAGAATCACGATCGCCACCAAGACGAGCAGCACGACGAAGAAAAACACCATGACCGCACGCGACGTGTGCGCCGATGCCGGCTCGTTCGGCTGCCACGGCGGCAAGACCTCGAAGTACACCGGCTTCCCGCCCAGCGCCGCGGCCTCGGCACGCCAGCGCCCCGCGTTCGTCTCCCAGGTCCAAGCCGCGCGTTGATCAAACGGACGGACGAAGGTCGCCGGCATGACCGTCGTCAGCGCGCGGCGATTCAATCCCGCCGCATCGAGTAACGGCGCCCAATCGTACGGAGCGGAGATCGCGATCGACGTTTTCGGCGGCACCACTTCGAGTCGCAGCAGGTTTCCGCCCGGATCGAGATGGACCATCGTCATTCCGGCGGTTTGCATCGCCGGATCGTCTTCGTTGACGTCGCCCGGCCAGCTCGAGAACGACTCATTCCGAAAGAACGATCGCACCTGGAACGGCCGCGGAGAATCGCGATAACGGAAGACGACCGGCGTCCCTTCGCCGCGCGGACGCACGTGCGCCAGATACGCGTAATCGGCGCGATACGCCCATGCGCGATCGACCGGTTTCGCCGTATACCCGAGACGCTGCAACAGCTCGCGGGCGTGCACGGCCATCACCTCGGGCGACTCGGTGATGCCGGCGCGCGGCGCGAGATCGATCCGCGATTTGCAGAAGAGCGCGAGCGCGAAGCAGAGGAAGGTGCCGGCGAGCAACAGCAGCGCGGTGCGCGGCTCGATGCCGAAACGCTCTCCCGCCGCCGCGACGAGCGCAGGCGACGGCGTCTCGCCCGCCGCGATTGCCTCGGCCAACGGATCGCCGCCCGGCAGCGCGGCCGCCACCGCGCCCACCGTTTGCGGACGCTGCGCGGGATCGTTGGCCAGACAGCGCCGCACCACCCGCTCGATGATCGGATCGACGTCGTTCGAGAGGCGCAGCGTGTCGGCGCTCGTCGATCGCCGCAGCTCGATCAGCTCGCCGAGCGTCTTCGCGCCGAAGAGTGTGCGTCCGGTGAAAATCTCGTACAGCAAGAGGCCGAGCGCGTAGATGTCGCTGCGCGTCGAGACCTCCGCCCCTTCGAGCTGCTCCGGCGCCATGTACGCCGGCGTTCCCTCGCGCACGTTCGCCTGCGCGCTGTCGGCGAGCGCGGCGAGACCGAAGTCGGTGATGCGCGCGGCGCCGCGCTCGTCGATCATCACGTTCGCCGGCTTCAGATCGCGATGCAGCACGCCGCGATCGTGCGCGGCGCCGAGTCCGGCGCAGATCTGCCGCGCGATCTGCAGTCCCTTGTCGGGAGCGAGACGTCCGATGCGATGGAGCAGCGTGCCGAGGTCTTCGCCCTTCACGTACTCCATCGAGATGAAGTGCTCGCCGGCGGCCTCGCCGACGTCGTAAACGCGGCAGACGTTCGGATGCGAGATCTGCCTGGCGATGCGGACCTCGGCGAGCAATCGCGCCAGCCGCTGCGGATCGCCCGCCACGAGCTGCGGCAGAAACTTCAGCGCCACCGGCTGCCCGAGGAGGAGATCGTCGGCACGATAGACCTCGCCCATCCCGCCCTTGCCGAGCATGGCCACGATGCGATAGCGGCTGCCGACCAGCGCGCCGGGAACGAAGCGGCCGTGATCGATGTGCGAGGCGTCCCTTTGCGCCGCGTCATCGGAATCCATGCGAAGGGTGGTGTCGCTCATGTTTCGAGGAAGTCCGCGGTGAACAGGCGGCGGCCGCCGAGAGAGGTGATGAAGCCGAAGATGGCGATGGCGAGGACGAGTGCGCCGATCGAAGCGGCGATGCCGGTGTGCCACGACGCGGCCGGCAACAGCACGGGAGCGAACGAGAGCAGCGCCTGCACGGTGTTGCTGACCAGCAGCGCGAGGAACCCGAAGCGATGCAGCAGGACCAGCACGATCGTCGCGTTCAGGAGGATGCTGATCGCCATGCTCGACCTGTCCGGGGCCGAACCGAGCAGGATCGCGAATTGAACGCCGATATAACCGAGAGCGGCAAGCCACTCGCGGCGCAGCACGATCTTGAACAGAATCAGCAGCGCCACCGGTATGAAGGACTCGGCGAAGTAGCGCGGCGAGGCGCACAGCAGCTCCGCAATGACGTGCCGCGTTCCGTTCAGCACCCAGACGGCGTTGCTCGTGCGAATGGCGGGCTCACCGCCCTGAACCCACGCGACGATCACCGGCACGACGACCAGTCCGGCCACGCTGAGAAGTCCGCCGATCGACCCGGCCAGGACGTCGCGGCCGACGAGCGGGTCGCGCCAGCGGCCGGACAGCACGCGCGCCCACGTCACGAGCGACCGCGGCCAGCGGCGGCGGAAGACCGGCTCCAGCGCGAGGTACGCCGCGAAGATGAGCAGCCCGCTGAATGTCGACCAGGAGAGCGCCTTCACGATCATCCCTACCTCGGCGATCGTCGCTACGTGATCGGCTCCGAACAGCCACGCGATCAGCATCGCGATCGTGATGACGAAGCCGATGCGGACAGCCGACGGCAGGTCGCCGCGGTTTCGCCGGATGTTGTACCAGGCCAGGATCGAGACCAGGAGGATCGCCGCCGACAGGTTGGCGACGAAAACGAATGTGCGGAAGCCGCTGCGCCGGATTGGCGGGATCTCCACCACGGTCTCGAAATAAACCGGCCGGCCGTTCATCGACGCCGCTTCGATCCGCCGCGTGCTGCCGCCATGCCGCCACGTCCACGCCGCGCGATGGTCTGATGGCACGATCGTGCGCGACGGCGTCGCGGGCGTCAGTTCAGCGGGATCGATTCCGGCCGCGTGCAGAAGCAGGTTCCAGTCAGCGGCTGCACTGCCGACGGACGAACTCTCGAGCGGAGGGACGACACGCAACGAATCGAGGCGTCCATCGGGAGTGAGATCGATAAGCGCCTCACCCGGCTGCTCCAATGGAGGCTCCTCCGGATTGATCAGGCCGGGCATCTCCACGAAGCCGTGCCGGAAGAACGCCGACGGCTCGATCGGCGCGGGACTCTCCCGATACCAGTACTCGATCGCCGGCTGTCCCGCCCACACCGCGCGATACCGCCCCGCCCGATCGCGCGGACTCTCCGTGTAGCCGGCGCGCGCCAGCAGATCGCGCGCACGCACCGCCATCGCTTCCGGCGGATCGTGTACTCCGGCGCGCGAGATGAGGTCGACTTTCTGCTTGCAGATGAATACGGCCGCGAGAAGCACCACGATCACGCCGAGCGCCGCAAACGCGCGCGCCGGTTCGAGTGCCTCATGCGCGCCCGCTCTCGCCACGACCTCCGGCGACGGCGTCTCTCCCGCCTCGAGCGCCGCCGCGAGCGGATCGCCGCCGGGCAGCGAGGCCGACACCGCGGTCGCCGACTTCGGACGCTGCTGCGGATCGTCCGCCAGGCAGCGCTGGATCACGCGCTCGACGAGCGGATCGATGTCGCTCGTCAGGCGGATCGACGTCGTCGTCGTGTTGCGGCGCAGTTCGAACAATTCGGTCAGCGTCTTCGCGTCGAAGAGCATCCGTCCGCTGAAGATCTCGTACAGCACGAGGCCGAGCGAGTAAATGTCACTGCGCGTGGTGACCTCTTCCCCCTCCAACTGCTCCGGCGACATGTACGCCGGCGTCCCCTCGCGTTTCTGCGCCTCGGCGCTGTCGGCGAGCACCGCCAGTCCGAAGTCGGTGATGCGCGCGGCGCCGCGCTCGTCGATCATCACGTTCGCCGGCTTCAGGTCGCGATGCAGCACGCCGCGATCGTGCGCGGCGGCCAGTCCGGCGCAGATCTGTCGCGCGATCTGAATGCCTTTGTCGGCGCCGAAGCGGCCGATGCGATGAAGCAGCGAGCGAAGGTCCTCGCCCTGCACGTACTCCATGGAGATGAAGTGCTCGCCGTCGACTTCGCCGACGTCGTACACGCGGCAGACGTTCGGATGCGAGATCTGCCGCGCGATGCGCACCTCGGCCAGCAGCCGTGCCAGCGCATTCGGATTGCCGGCGATCCGCTTCGGCAGGAACTTCAGCGCCACCGGCTGCCCGAGGAGGAGATCGTCGGCGCGGTAGACCTCGCCCATGCCCCCTTTGCCGAGGAGCGCGACGACACGGTAGCGGCTGCCGACGAGCGCGCCGGGAACGAAACGTCCGTGATCGATGGACGGGGACGGAGTCGACACCGGTGTGACGTCTCCGGAGACGCGAAGGGTCTCGTCGTCGTAGTCGCTCATTGCGCTGGTGGAAGTACGGCAATTGTACAATCCGCGCGTGGAATCCCCCATCGCAGCGGCGCGTCCGCATTCACGACCCCGTTTCGCGCTGATGCACGCGGGCGGCGTCAGCAGCGACTTCGCCGCCGACGTCCGCCGCGGCCTCACCGCGCCGGCGAAATTCCTCCTGCCGCACTATTTCTACGACCCGCTCGGATCGGCGCTGTTCGACGCCATCTGCGAGCTGCCGGAGTACTACGTCACGCGCGCGGAGACGGAGATCCTGACGTCGCGAGCGGAGGAGATCGCGAATGCCTTCGGTACGCCGATCCGGCTCGTGGAGCTCGGCAGCGGCAGCGCGCGCAAGACGCGCATCCTGCTCGACGTGCTGACCGCGCGGCAGCCGGAGCTGGAGTACGTGCCGATCGACGTCGACGCGTCGATGCTGGAGAAAAGCGGAGAGGCGCTCCTGCAGGAGTACGAATCGCTGCGCGTGACGGCGATTTGCGGCGATTTCCGCGAGGCGTCGCGCGCCATTCCGCATCGCGATCGCTCGCGCACCATCGTCCTCTTCCTCGGATCGACGATCGGCAATCTCGATCCCGATTCAGCCGTGGCGATGCTGCGCGACCTGCGCGATACGCTCACACCGGGCGACGCGCTCTTCCTCGGCGCCGACCTCCGCAAGTCGCGCACGATCCTCGAGCCGGCCTACGACGACCCCCTCGGCGTCACCGCCGCGTTCAACCTCAATCTCCTCGGCCGCATCAACCGCGAGCTCGGCGGCCATTTCCCGTTCTCCACGTTCGAACACCGCGCTCACTACAACGAGGAGCTCGGCCGCATCGAGATGCACCTCGTGTCGCGCGTCGCGCAGAGCGTGACGATCGACGCGCTGGCCCTCGAGGTGTCATTTCAGGCCGGCGAATCGATCCACACCGAGAACTCGTACAAGCACGACGACGAGTCGCTCCGGGCGCTGACCGAGGCGAGCGGGTTCACGGTGGAGCGGAAGTGGACGGACTCGCGGGAGCGGTTCGCGGACTGGCTCTGCGTGGCGAGTTGAGGGAGGGGTGCGGACGTCTCGTCCGCACGAATACTGGTAGATTCTTACTGGTTGGAGTAAGAACGGAGTTCGCATGCGCATCACATCCAAGGGACAGGTCACCATTCCGCAGGAGATCAGGGAACAGTTCGGATTCCTGCCGGACACCGAAGTGGAATTCGTGGCGAAGAAGAATTCCGTGCAAATCGTCAAGTCGACGAAGCCAACAAGGCCTACGCGCGGCGACGCGCTGGTTCAACGTCTTCGAGGGCGCGCCGGCGTCGGAATGTCGACCGATGAAATCCTCGCTCTGACGCGGAAATGATCACGCTGGTCGACAGTAATGTGATTCTCGACCTCGTGACCGACGACCCGAAATGGTCTGTTTGGTCGAGCCGGGCGTTGTCGCGGGCCGCGGATGAGTCAACGCTGGCGATCAATCCGTTCATCTTCGCCGAGGTCTCGATCCGCTTCGCGACGATCGAAGAATGCCAGGAACTCCTGCCACCGGAGGAATTCACCCGGCTGGAGCTTCCATACGAAGCATCGTTTCTGGCGGGAAAGGCGTTCCTCTCGTATCGGCGCCGTGGCGGGCAAAGGAGCGCTCCCCTGGCCGACTTCTTCATCGGCGCCCACGCCGCCGTCCGAGGTTTGCGGCTCCTCACACGCGACGCGCGGCGTTACCGCACTTACTTTCCGACTGTGAAACTAATCGCGCCGGAGTGAGCGGACGAGACGTCCGCTCCCCACTTTTTCACTCCAACAACTCCTTCAACATCGCCCGCCGGTGATTCAGAAAATCGCGCGTCACGGTGTAGTGCTCCGTCTCCTCGTACGCCACCTCGTGGATGGCGTCGCCGTCGCACGAGAGAATGGTCGCGTCGGGGTAGGCCATCAGGATGGGCGAATGGGTGGCGATCAGAAACTGCGAGGCGTCGCGGACGAGCTGGTGCATGCGGGCGATCATCGACAGTTGCCGGTTCGGCGAGAGGGCGGCCTCCGGCTCGTCGAGGATGTAGAGGCCGTCGCCGCGGAAGCGCTCCATCATCAGCGTCAGGAAAGACTCGCCGTGCGATTGCGCGTGAAGCGACGCCGAGCCGTAGCCGCTGACGCCGAGCTCGTCGACCTGCGTGGCGAGGTTGAAGAAGCTCTCGGCGCGGAGGAAGAAGCCGTCCGAGGGGCGGTGCGGCGCGCGCACGAGGCGGAGGTAGTCGTACAGGTCGGAGTGACTGGCGGCGGTGGAGAATCGGAACGCCGTCGAGCCGCCCTCCGGGTTGAAGCCCCACTTGATGGCGATCGCTTCGATCAGCGTCGACTTGCCGGAGCCGTTCTCGCCGACGAAGTACGTCACCGGCCTGGTGAACTCGATCGACTCCAGCGCGCGCACCGCCGGGAGATTGAACGGATAGTGATCGAACGACTCCACCTTGTCGCGCCGCAGCAGAACGCTGCGCAGCCACTCGTCGCGCATTTCCCGATCGTATGCGAGAATTCAAACGCGCCGGGGCACGTTCTGTTTGCTGCTTACGGCGCGGATGAGTATCATTCGCCGTCCTTTTGTGTGCCGGGGTAGCTCAGTTGGTTAGAGCACCAGATTGTGGATCTGGGGGTCGGCGGTTCGAGCCCGCCCCTCGGTACCAACCCCTCCTGCCGGAAAGCCATGCCAGACACAGTTGAACCTCGCGTCTCCCGCGGATTGCGCGATCTCCTGCCCGACCAGATGCTGGCCCGGCAGACGATGATCGACAAGATCCGCGCGGTCTACGAGTCGTACGGCTTCGTCCCCCTCTCCACGCCGGCGATCGAGTATCTCGACGTGCTCTCCGGCAGCGCGGGACAGGAGGCGCAGCAGTCGATCTTCCGCGTCTCCAATCCCGACGACGAGGCGCTCGGCCTGCGCTTCGATCTGACCGTGCCGCTGGCCCGCGTCGTGGCGCAGTACAACGACCTGCCGCGTCCCTTCCGCCGCTACCAGGTCTCCCCCGTCTGGCGATACGACAAGCCGGGGCTGGGACGCTTCCGCGAGTTCACGCAGTTCGATCTCGACTCCGTCGGCACTGAATCGGAGATCGCCGACACCGAGATCATCGCCGGCATGTGCGACTCGCTCTCGGCGCTCGACTTCGGCGGCTATCTCGTCCGCTTTTCCAGCCGGGCCGTGCTCAATCTCCTCCTCGACTTCGCGCACATCGACCAGGGCCGCGCCGTCGACGTCTTCCGCGTGCTCGACAAGCTGGAGAAGGTGAAGATCGAGAAGGTGCGCCTGGAGCTGATGGACGGCTACAAGGACGAATCGGGCGACGTGATCCGCGGCCTCGGCCTGAACAAAGACGCGGTCGATCGCATCGAACAATTCCTCGCTGTGCAGTCGGTGTCGCGCCGCGAAGTGCTGGCGCAGCTGCGCGACCTCTTCAAGAACGTCGACGGCTCGACGGCGCAGATCGACGTCATCGAGCGGATCTCGAACCACCTCTACTCCCTCGGTTACAACGACGATCGCGTCTCGCTCGACCTCTCCATCGCGCGCGGCCTCGCCTACTACACCGGACCGGTGTTCGAGGCGATCCTCACCGACGCGCCGAACGCCGGGTCGGTCTTCGGCGGCGGCCGTTACGACGACCTCGTCATGCGCTTCCTCGGCACGCGCATTCCGGCCGTCGGCGCGTCGCTCGGCGTCGATCGCCTTCTCGCGATCCTCACGGATCTCGGGAAGGTCGACAAACGGAAATCGACCGCGCGTGTGCTGATCGCGAACATGGATCCGGCACTGACCGACGACTACCTGCAGATGACCTGGGAGCTGCGCCGCGCCGGCGTGCCGACGGAGCTCTACATCGGAACCGCAAAAGGGATGGGCAAGCAGCTCAAATACGCCGACGCGTACGACATCCCGATCGCGCTGCTCTACGGCTCGAACGAGAAGCAGCAGGGCGTCGTCACGCTGAAGGACATGGTGGTCGGACGGGAAAAGGCGAAGGCGGTCGGCGATCGCAAAGAGTGGCTCGCCGCGCGCTCCGGCCAGATCACGGCGCCGCGCGCGGAGCTCGCCGGCGCGGTGAAGAAGCTCCTCGCGGAGATCGAGCAGGGCCAATGACGGCGATACGTCAGAGGGGGGCGGACGTCTCGTCCGCCCATCGCAGACGAGCGGACGAGACGTCCGCTCCCCTCCGCGGAGCAGCGCGATGAGCAACGTAATCGTTCTCGACGGCAACTCCCTCACGATCGAGCAGCTCGTGCGCATCGCGCGCGACCCCGAAGTGCGCGTGGAGCGCGATCCGCGCACCGACGCGGCGGTCGCGGAGAGCGAAGCGCTGATCTCGCAGATCGTCGACAACTACATGAAGTCATGGAACGCCGGCGGCAACGTGCCGCACGATTACGGCGTCACCACCGGCTTCGGCGAGTTCAAGGACAAGCCGATCGCGCCGGGCGATCTGCAGCAGCTGCAGCGCAATCTCCTGCTGTCGCATTCGGTCGGCGTCGGCGACAACGACGATGCCGACGACCTGACGAACTACTACCCGGCCGAGGTCGTGCGCGGCGCGCTGGCGACGCGGGTGAACGCGTTCCTGCGCGGACACTCCGGCGTGCGGCGCAAGCTCGTCGACGTCGTGCAGGCAATGCTCAACCGCGGGGTGATTCCGCTCGTTCCGCTGCGCGGCTCGGTCGGCGCGAGCGGCGATCTCTGCCCGCTCTCGCACCTCTTCGTCTCGCTCCTCGGCGTGGGCCGGTTTTACACGAGTCACGATCGGACGTTGCGCGACGCGTCCGAGCTTCCCGCGTTCCTCGGCTTCGACGCCGAGGAGATGAAGCCGACGTTCAAGGAAGGACTGGCGCTCGTCAACGGCGCGAACTTCTCCGCGGCGATGCTCGCGCTGGCGGTCTACGACGCCGCGCTGATGGCCGACAGCGCCGACGGCTCGTGCGCGCTGACGCTCGAGGCGATGTGCGGCTGCACGCGGGCAATGGACGCGAAAGTGCACGCCGAGCGCGGGCATCCGGGACAGATCGAGTCGGCGCAGCAGATCCGCAGCATGGTCGCGGAGAGCCGTCTCGTCGAGCGCGCCGGCGCCGTGCAGGACGCCTACTCGCTGCGCTGCGCGCCGCAGGTGCACGGCGCGACGCGCGACACGATCGCGCACGTCCGCGCCATCGCCGAGCGCGAGCTCAACGCCGCGACCGACAATCCGCTCTTCTTCCCGAACGAAGGAGAACCGTTCGACCTGCAGTTCCGCGCGAATTGGCCCGAGGGCTATCGCGGCGATCAGCGCCTCGCC
>Ga0105245_10001032_pt1 | contig 25292 bp, 22 predicted proteins | sample KBSM54metaG_FD_81523 | JGI IMG/M metagenome (GOLD analysis project Ga0105245, IMG submission 81523) | Miscanthus rhizosphere microbial communities from Kellogg Biological Station, Michigan, USA - KBS M5-4 metaG | ecosystem: Host-associated > Plants > Roots > Rhizosphere > Soil | place...
GGCGAGTTCTACTTCCTCGAGATGAACACGCGCCTGCAGGTCGAGCATCCGGTGACGGAGCTCGTCGTCGGCGTCGACCTCGTGCGCGCACAGATCGAAGTCGCGCGCGGCAATCCGCTTCCGTGGAAGCAGGAAGATCTCGCGCAGCGCGGACACGCGATTGAAGTGCGCGTCTACGCCGAAGATCCCGACAATCGCTTTCTGCCGCAGAGCGGACGCATCGCGTTGTATCGCGAGCCGTCCGGTCCCGGCGTGCGCGTCGACGCCGGCGTGCAGGAGGGGAGCGAGGTCGGCGTGAAGTTCGATCCGATGCTCGCGAAGTTGATCGCGTTCGCGCCGACGCGCGACGCCGCCATCGATCGCATGGATCGCGCTCTCCGCGACTACGTCATCCTCGGCACGAAGACGAACGTCTCTTGGCTGCGGAGAGTCGTCACGCACGAAGCCTTTCGCGACGGTCAGGTGTCGACAAGATTCCTGGAAGACCACGAAATCAAACACGAAGCGCCGGAAGTGATCGCAAAGATTGCGAATGCCTTGGTTGCTCAGTGGGGCGGCGGCGCCCCCGCCGCCGCAAGGTCACGCATCGCGAGCGTGTGGAATTCGATTGGAGTGTGGGGTCGCTAACTTTTCCCCAACGCTTCCGGTGCGCGCACGCGTCCCGCGATCCCGCACAGAATCAACAGCGTCACGACGTACGGCACGGCGAGCAGGAGATGAAACTGCACGCCGCGACTCGCCGCCTGGAGCGCGTACTGCACGACCGCCGCGGCGCCGAAGAGCGCGCTGCCGAGCAGGACGCCTTTCACTTTCCAGCGTCCGAAGATGACGATCGAGAGTGCGATGTAGCCGCGACCCGCACTCATGTTCTCCGCAAAGCCGGTGCGCGCGAGCGCGGCGCCCGCGGTGCCGACGAGCAGCGCCTCGATGATCAACGCCGACCAGCGAAGCATCGCCACCGAATGTCCGCTCGCGCGAACGGCTTCAGGGTTTTCGCCGCAGGCGCGGAGTCGAAGTCCGAAGTTCGTGCGCCACAGCATCAGCGCGAGCGCGATCGGAATCACGATCCACGCCGCGATCGCAATCGCCGTCGAGTTGATGTTCGACGTCACGCCGACGATTTGCGCGTTCCATTCGCGGTAAATGAAGCCGGTGATGCCGAGGGCGAAGAGGTTGATCGCGGTGCCGATGACGATCTGATCGGCGCCCACGCGAATCGTGAAGAAGCCGAACAGCAGCGCGATCAACAGCGCGCCCGCGATGCCGCCCGCGAATCCGAAGAGGACCGTCGTCAGCGCCGCGGTGAGCAGCATTCCTTCGATGCCGAGGTTGATCATACCGGCGCGCTGGACGATCAACTCGCCTTCGACCGCGAGAAGCAGCGGAAGCGTTGCGATGATGGCCAGCTCGATCACGTCGTCTTCCTTCGCATGATGAGCAGGAGAATCACGATCGCTTGTCCGAACGTCGCGACTGACGATGAGATGTTTGCCGCTCGCTGCAGTTCGCCTGCGCCGGTGACGAGTGCGCCGAAGAATGCAGCGGCCGCGATTGTCGCCAGCGGATGCAGTTGCGCGAGCAGTGCGACCGCGATTCCCGAGTAGCCGTAGCCAGCGGCGAATCGCTCGAACAGACGATGGGTGACGCCGAGGAGCTCGATGCCGCCGGCGAGTCCGGCGACGCCGCCGGAGATCGCCATCGCGCGCGCGATCTGCGCATTCACGCTGATCCCCGCGTAATGCGCGGCGCTCGGATTGAAGCCGGTCGCGCGTAGCCGCAGTCCTTCTTTCGTCCGATAGATCAGCCACCACGCGGCGATTGCGGCGATCACCGCGAGCGCGATGCCGGCGTGCAGCACTCCGAGTTGCGGCAGCGACGCCGCGACGGTATCGCTTTCCGGATAACGTCCGCCTTCTTCCTGCAGTGGTCCGTTCACGCAGTAGCCGAGGAGCTCGATGCCGATGAAGTTGAGAAGAATCGTCGTCAGCACTTCCGGGGCGTTGCGCCACACGCGCATCAGCGACGCGATCGACGCCCACAGCGCGCCGGCGAGCATCGACGCGAGGATCGCGATGACGACGCCGAGCGGTGCGGCGATGAACGCCGCGAGCGCGCCGGCGATGAACTGTCCTTCGCCGCCGATGTTCCAGACGCCCGCACGAAAGGCGACGACGACCGCGAGTCCGGTGAGCAGCAGCGGAACGGATTTGAGCAACGTGCCTTCGATCGCGAATGTCGATCCGATCGAGCCGCTGGCGAGAATGCGCAGCAGATCGGGATGACCGCTGGTGATGCCGACGATCCACAACAGCGCGATCGACGCCGCGACGGCGGCGAGCGCGCGTTTCACGCCACGCCTGCCATCAGCGCCGCGACGCGCGACGACGCATCGCCCGGCGTCATCCGCTCGCTCAACTTGCCGCGGTAGATCACCTGAATCGTGTCGGCGAGGTCGAATGCCTCGTCGAGATCGGACGTGATCAGCATGATCTTCGCGCCGCGATTCGCCGCGCGGCGAAGCTGTTCGTGGACGAAGCGCGTCGCCTCGATGTCGAGTCCGCGCGTCGGCTCCGCCGCGACGATCAACTCCGGCGCGCGGTCGATCTCACGCGCGAGAATCACCTTCTGCTGATTGCCGCCCGAGAGCGCGCCGGCGAGTTGCGACGCGCCTTCCGCGCGAATCGCATACTGCTCGATGAGCGCCGGCGTGTGTCGCGTCGCCGCGCGCCAGTCATCGGCGATGAGCGCGACGTTCTCCGCGATCGTCATCTCCGCGACGAGCCCGTCGCGCGTACGATCTTCGGGGATGAAGCCGAGGCGGGTGCGCGGATGCTCGCGGAGAAGTTGATCGGCGAGCTCGCGCTGACCGTTGCCCGCGACGCCGACGATCGCCACGATCTCGCCCGTGCGCGATTCGACGCTGCGTCCGAAATCGCCGCGCGGCGATTCGACCATTGCCGTCGCGAGCTCCTCCGCGTTCATCTTCGACGACTCGACGACGACGCGTCCGCGCCGCATTACCGCGACGCGCGTCGCGACTTCGACGACCTCGCGCACTTTGTGGCTGATGAAGACGATCGCCGTTCCTTCGCTCGCGATGCGACGCATGACGCGAAACAGCTCGTCGGATTCGTACGGCGTCAGCACGGACGTCGGCTCGTCGAGGATGAGCAGCTCCGGCTTGCGCGCGATCGCCTTGATCAGCTCGAGCTTCGACTTCTCGCCGACCGCGAGATCGCGCGCGCGGCGATTGACGTCGCGCAGCTCGATGCCGCTTCGCTCGATGATCGCTTCCGCGTCGCGCGGACGAGCGCCGGTGGCGAGTGCGAGGTTCTCCGCGATCGTGAAGTCGCTCACGAGCATGAAGTGCTGATGGACGAAGCCGATTCTCAGTGGGGCACCGGCGCCCTCGCCGGTGCGCGCGGTGATCGTCCCCGAGTCCGCGGTCAGCTCGCCGGCGACGATGCGCATCAGCGTCGTCTTGCCGGCGCCGTTTTCGCCGACGAGTCCGACGACCTCGCCCCGCTCGATCGTCAGCGAGACGTCATCGACGGCGCGCGTCGCGCCGAAGGACTTGCTGACGTGATCGATCGCGAGCACTAAAACTTCCCGCGCGGCACCTCGAACTTCCCGCTGCGAATGTCCTGCTCCACGCGCTCGACTTCCGTCACGGTCTCGGGCTTCATCGTCGACTTCAGCTTGTCGTTCCAGACCAGCGACACGATGTTCTCCTTCATGCCGAGCCAGTAGACGTGCGGCGCGAACTTCTTGTCGTGCACGAGGTGCCCCATGTACGCGAACGCGGCCGGCACATCGAGCACCGCCGACGCGACGATGACGTCCGGCGCGAGGTCGTTCTGATTCTTGTTCGATCCGAAGCAGCGCACCTTCTTTTCGCTGCACGCCTGAAAGACGCCGCGTCCGGCTTCATTCGCCTGATGAAAGATGAAGTCGCATCCGCCGTCGATGAGCGTCAGCGTCGCCACTTTCGCCGCGCCTAGGTCGTCGAAGTTTCCGGTGTAGACCTCCTTCACTTCGAACTTCGGATTCACCGAATGCGCGCCGGCCTTGAACGCGAGAAACGTCGAGTCGATCGACGGCAGCTTGATGCCGCCGACGAGTCCCGCTTTCCCCGTCTTCGACTCGCGCGCGGCGATGATGCCGAGAAGGTAGGTGGCTTGCTCGAGCTCGAAGACCATCGGTGAGACGTTCGGCGCGACGGAGCTGCCGGACGTCGTAATGAAGATCGTCTTCGGATACTCCTTGCCCGCTTTCATGGCCGCGTCCTGATATTCGAAGCCGTGGCCGAACGCGAGATCGAATCCCTTTGCGCCGAAAGAGCGGAATCCTTCGTCCATTTCCGCGGGCGTCTTCGTCTCCTGATGGGAGATCTCGGCGCCCATTTCCTTCTGAATGTGCTGCAGCCCTTCGTAGGCGATGGCGTTCCATCCGCTGTCGTTGATCGAGCCCGGCGTGAGCAGGCCGACTTTCATTTTCGGCGCCGGCGCGGGCGCGGCGCTCTGGGGCGGCGCCGACGTTTCGCGCTGGCATGCAAAGAGGCAAAAGAACGTGAGGATCACAGACAAACGTCTCATAGTGGCGGGATTCTACTTGGTGTGATACACGAGACGGATCAGTCGAGGAGGTTGCGATGGACGACGCCGAACGCGAAGGAAACGGTGAAGAGTTCGAGGAGCAATTCGAGCAGATGCTGATCGAGAACGGCGTTCTCGTTCACGCGCTCGCCGCGTTGCTGGTGCGAAAGGGCATCCTCAAACAGGAAGAGATCGATTCGGAGATGGACCGTCTCTACGACGAGATGGAGAATTTCGATCAGCAGTGACGAGTTTCAAGGCGCTGAAAAGGGAAAGAGATGAGCAAGCCATTCAAGTTTCTAATGACCTTTGCGATCGTGGCCGCCTTTGCGCTGTCCGCGTTCGCCCTCTCGGACGAAAACGTCCAGTTCGGCAAGGGTCCCGCGCAGTTCCTCATGACGAAAGACGAGCTCGCGCAGTGGAAGAACATCAAGACCGACGATGAAGCGAAGTCCTTCATCAACTCCTTCTGGGCGAAGCGCGGCGAGAAGTTCAAAGCCGAATTCGAAGCGCGCGTGAAGTACGCCGACGAGCACTTCGCCGAAGGACGCAAGAAGGGCTCGATGACCGACCGCGGACACGTTCTCCTCGTCCTCGGCGGTCCGTCGAAAGTCGTGAAGAGCGAAGCGCCGCCGGCGGCGCCGAAGCTTCCCGGCGCGGCGTCGGCCGACGACACCGGCAGCCAGGAAACCGCCGACCGTCCGCATGCGCATCAGGTGTGGACGTATGAACAGGCGAAGACGCCGAATCTTGCCGCACCCGTCGTCGAGATCTCGTTCGTCGACTCGCTGAACAACAACGAGTGGCACCTCGAGCGCACGCGCACCACGAGCGACTTCAACGCCGTGTTCGAGAAGATGAACGATGTGTCGACGACGCTCGGCTCGGCGAAGCCGCAGCCCGCGCCCGCGCAGACCGTCGCGACCACCACCACAACCACGACGAAGACCGAAACGACGAAGACGACGACCGGTCCAGTCGACGCGGTTGCTCCGGCCCAGTTGAAGTCGCCCGCGCTTCAGGCTGCGGTCGATGATCTGAAGAACGGCAAGTCGGCGATCAACAAGAACGTCGTCGCGACGTACGGCGAGCTCGTTTCGCCGAACGGCGAGTTCTACGTGCCGGTGCAGCTCTTCATCCCGAAGACGTCATCGCTCACGCCCGACAGCGCCGACACGTTCTTCGGCCTCGTCGAAGACGCGAGCGGCAAGCCCGTCTTCGCATTTCAGGATTCGGCGAAGCTCACGACGTCGAAAGGCGAGCAGTTCGTCGATCACACCGTGATTCTGCCGACCGGCAAGTACAACGCGTACCTCGGTCTCGCGAAGGGCGACACGCCCGTCGTCGTCACGTCGAAGGCGCTCGAAGTCAACGAAGTGGCGAAAGACGCCGCCGGCACGTCGAAGCTGATCCTCTCGAACAACATCTACGAGACCGAAAAAGCCGAGCCGGTGAAAGCGCCGTTCGCGTTCGGACGTCTGAAGATCGTGCCGAAGGCGAACCTCGTGTTCACGACGGCGGACGAGTTGACGTACTTCGTCGAGCTGCACAACCCGGGCATCGATCCGGCGACGAATCTGCCGAAGATTCAGATCAAGCTCGAGCTCTCCGGCGGCAAGCTGAAGGCGCCGATTCCGCGCCCGCTCAGCGACATCACGGCACTTCCGCTTTCCGGCGCGGTCGGGCCGGGGCAGTACGCGATCATCGACTCGATTCAGCTCGAGGCCATCAAGAGTGCACTCACACCGGGCGACTACCTGCTGAAAGTGAAGATCGTCGACACGGTGTCGAAGCAGACGTACAACCTCGAACAGGCATTCAAGATCGCGGGATGACCATGACCTCTCTTCGCTCCGCCGTTGCGTTCGTTTTTCTCGCGCTCGCCGCGAGTGCATTCGCCGGGCTGTCTCCGAAGTATGCCGACTGGGCAAAGGGTCCGGAGCAGTGGCTGATGACGCGCGACGACTGGCGCGCGTGGAAAAACGTGAAGACGGACGAAGAGGCGCAGGCATTCATCGATCTCTTCTGGGCGCGTCGCGATCCGACGCCGGGCACGCTCAACAACGAGTACCGCGCCGAGTTCGAAGGACGCGTGGTGTACGCGGACCGCGAGTACAAGTCGAAGAAGGGCAAGCGCGGAGCACTCACCGAGGTGGGACGCGTGTTCGTTCTACTCGGCTCGCCGAAAAGCGCCAGCCATGTCGGCGCGCAAGGCATGAATACAGCCTTTGACGCGGCGCCTGTTCCCGCGGCGCCGTCGGGCGGCGGGAGTACGGGCGGCGGTCCCTCCGGAGTCGCCGACAGCGGCTACAAAATGACCGGACAGCTCGGCGCGCGCATGGAATGGGAGTATCTGCGCCCGGGCGAGCTCGGTCTGACCGGCAACGTCTTCTTCATCGAAGACGTCACCTCGCATGAGTTCCACTACGACCCGCAACGCAGCAACGTCGGCGGCGCGCTCGCGACCGCGATTCAGCGCGCGATCGTGAATCCGAATCTGACGAGCGTCCCCGCGTGGGCGATTCCGCCGCACATCGAATACAAGACGGTCGAGATGCCGGAGACGATCACGGAGACGACGACGTCCGACACGCAGGCGCCGCCGCAGACAAAGGCTTCCACCGTCGTGAAACGCGGCGGCAAGACCGTCGAAGAAGTCGTTCCGCCCGCCGGATCTCCCGGCGCGCACGATCTCTGGCTCATCGCCGACTCTCGCTCGATCAGGCCGCAGGACGACGCGAGCGCGTTCGCGAACGTCATTCGCAAGTCGTCGTTCGGCAAGGCGGACGACATCGGGTTCGTGTTCCAGTACTGCCGTCCCGCGGTGGACGCCGTGCGCACGAAGCTGAAGTTCGGCATTCTTCTCAGCGGAAAAGCGGGGAGAGAAAACGTCGACATCGAGGTGCCGGAGGACGAAACGACGGCCGAGCCGGTGAAGACGATGCCGGGTTGCTCGATCGTTCGCGGCGCCATTCCGGCGTCGACGCTGCAGCCTGGCAATTACTCATTCACGATGCGCGTCACCGATCCAGCCACGACGCAGAGCTACAATCTCGCAGCCAACTTCAAAATCGAGTAGACCCGAAATGCCTTTTGCATCCATCCAGGAAGCCGCCGATCTCTATCGCAGCGGCGAGTTCGTGATCATCGTCGACGACGAAGATCGCGAGAATGAAGGCGATCTCTGCATCGCCGCGGAGAAGATCACTCCCGAAGCGATCAACTTCATGGCCAAGCACGGCCGCGGTCTGATCTGCCTCGCGCTGACTGAAGAGCGGTGCAAGGATCTGGATCTGCCGTTGATGGTGGAGCACAACACTTCGCCGTACGGAACGGCGTTCACGGTGTCGATCGAAGCGCGCGGACGCGTGACCACCGGCATCTCGGCAGCCGATCGCGCCGAGACGGTGCGCGTAGCGATCGATCCGAAGTCGCGGCCGCATGACCTCACGCGCCCGGGCCACGTCTTTCCGCTGCGCGCGAAGAAGGGCGGCGTCCTTAAACGCGCCGGCCAGACCGAAGCGAGCGTCGATCTCGCGCAGATCGCCGGCATGAATCCGAGCGCGGTGATCTGCGAGATCATGAACGAAGACGGCACGATGGCGCGCCTGCCGGACCTGCGCGACTTCGCGATCAAGCACGGCCTCAAGATCATCACCGTCGCCGACATCATCCAGTACCGGATGCAGAACGAGCGGCACGTGCACTGCCTGGCGTCGCCGCGTCTGCCGACCGAGTACGGCGACTTCCGCGTCTACGCCTATCAGAGCGACATCAACGGCGAGGAGCACGTCGCGCTGGTGATGGGCGAGATCAAGGAAGAAGACGACGTGCTCGTGCGCGTGCACTCGTCGTGTCTGACCGGCGACGTCTTCCACTCGAATCGCTGCGACTGCGGCGACCAGCTCGAGCGCGCGTTCGAGCGGATCGCGAAGGAAGGGAAGGGAATCGTTCTCTATCTTCTGCAGGAAGGCCGCGGCATCGGCTTGATCAACAAGCTGCGCGCGTACGAGTTTCAGGATCAGGGACACGACACGATCGAAGCGAACGCGAAGCTCGGCTTCGCGCCCGACATCCGCGACTACGGCACCGGTTCGCAGATCCTCCGCGACCTCGGCGTCCGCAAGATCCGCCTGATGACGAACAACCCCGCCAAGTACGTCGCCATCGAAGGCTTCGGCCTCCAGATCGTCGAGCGCGTCCCGCTCGAGATCGCGCCGTCCACGACGACGAGGAAGTATCTCGAGGCGAAGAAGAAGAAGCTTGGGCACATTTTGGAGTTGGTATGAGGCATGAGGCATGAGGCATGAGTACGCTCGCGCGTTCTCGTCCTCTCATGCCCCATGCCCCATGCCTCATGCCATCGCATGAGTCATACCGGTCCGATCCTCGAAGGCCGCGGCGATACGGATTACGAACGCTACGTTCGCGTTCCGGAGCTGCTCGAGTTGCAGAAGCCGGTCGAGAAGCTTTCGCATCCGGAAGAGCGGCTCTTTCAGACGACGCATCAAGCGGCGGAGCTTTGGCTGCATCAGGTCGACTACGAGATCGATCGCGCCGTCGTGCTCCTGCGTGAAGACAAGCTGACGTTCGCGGCCGATCTGCTCGATCGCTGCAAGCGCATCATCACGCTGCTTCGCGAGCAGATCGTGATCGTGGAGACGATGGCCCCGCGCGACTATCACGTCATCCGCACGACGTCGCTCGGGCGGGGGAGCGGGCAGGAGTCGCCGGGATTCAACAAACTGCTCGACGTCGGCAAGCGCGTCTGGCCGGCGTTCGAAGAAGCGCTCGCGCGTCGCAGCCTCACGTTGATCGAGATCCAGCGCAATCCGCCGGAGCATCACGAGATGTTCCGGTTGGTGCAGACGATGATGGATTACGACGAAGCGTTTCTGAACTGGCGCTTCACGCATATGCGTCTGGCGTTCCGCATCATCGGGTCGAAGGTGATGTCGCTGAAGGGAGTTCCGGCTGCGCAGCTCGAGTCCGGAACGCGCGAACCGCTCTTCCCGAAGCTGTGGGAAACGATCAGCGATCTGACCGCCGAGTTCAAGCCGGAATATTGAAAGTTTTGTGCGGCGGTTTCGCTTCGATGACGACGCGTGTCCAACAGTTCGTCTCGCAATGTCGAAATCCGACTAAAACTTTCGGTTGCAGCTTTTACGGAGTTGCTTGACGGTGAAAAACCCGATCTGTATATTCGCTCACCATTGCCCGCATCGGGCCGGCCAACAGCCTGACGGCGACACCCTGCAATTCAGATCTGCGATCAACACTCAGGGAGTTCGAAAACTAGCATGAAAAAGAGGCTGTGCCTTTTAACGGCACTCATTCTTTCCCTTTCCTCGGTCGGCTGCGTGAATCAGATCAAGGCACGCATGGCGATCAAAGAGGCCAACGAGGCCTATCAGAAGGAAGACTACAAGACCGCACTCGCCGGCTACACCCGGGCGAAGTCGATCGACGCGCGCTTCCCTGACCTCGACCGGATGATCGGCTACTCGCAGATCGGACTTTACGTTCCCGACGACAAGTCGCAGGAAAACGAAAAGCACGCCGACGCTGCCATCCAGGCACTCTCGAACTACCTGAAGATGCGGCCGGAAGACCGCATCGCCCGCGACGCGCTGATCAACATGTACCTCAACGCGAACCGGACCTCGCAGGCCATCGACTTCTTCCGCGCCTATCTCGAAACGCACCCGGGCGATCTCGAAGCGGTCAAGTCGATCGCGACGCTCTACGCGAAGCAGGGCAACTTCAACGAGTCGCTGCTCTGGTACGAGAAGATCACGCTGCTCGACTCGCGCAACCCCGAGTCGTATTACATCTACGGCGTCGTCTGCTACGAGAAGGTGTCGAAGAATCCTCCGGCCGATCCCGCGGAGAAGATCTCCATCATCACGAAGGGTCAGGCCGCGCTGCAGAAGGCGATTCAGATGAAGCCCGACTACTTCGAGTCGATGGCGTATCTGAATCTCCTCTACCGCCAGCAGGCGCTCATCGAAACAGATCCCGCGAAGCAGCAGGCGCTCATCGCGGAAGCGGACAAGATCCGCAACCAGGCCGTCGACATCATCCGCAAGAAGAAGGCTGCGGCCGCGGGACAGAAGAGCTAACGCATGTTTGAAACGACCGTCGTCGAATCGAAGAAACAAAAAGTCGGCCTCCAGAAGTACATGACGCTGCCGGTGTCGATCGGACTGCACGTCGTCGTCATCGCCGCCGTTTTGTTCGGAGCGGTGTGGAACATCTCGTTCCCGACCAACTCGCCCGCGCAGGTGGCCCAGTACTCCGTCGCCGCATCGCCTCCGCCTCCACCGCCTCCGCCACCGCCGCCGCCCAAGGCCGCGTCGGTGACCGTCGTGAAGCCGGTGATCGAAGTCCCCAAGAACATCCAGGAAATGGCGCCGACCACGGTGCCTGAGAAAGTGCAGCCGGTGGCGTCGGCCGCGACGAGCGCCGGAGTCGAAGGCGGCGTCGAGGGCGGCGTGGAAGGCGGCGTGGTGGGTGGTGTCGTCGGCGGCGTCGTCGGCGGCGTGATCACGGACACGGCACCTCCGCCTCCCAGCGCGCCGTTGCGCGTCGGCGGCGACGTCAAGGCGCCGGTCAAGATCAGCAGCACCGATCCGCAGTATCCGGAAGTCGCGCGCAAGGCGCGCATCTCCGGCATCGTCATCGTGGAATGCACGATCGACAAGAACGGAAACGTGACCAACGTGCAGGTGCTCAAGCCGCTGCCGTTCGGTCTCGATGCCGCCGCAGTGGAAGCGGTCAAGAAGTGGAAATTCAGACCGGGCACGCTCAACGGGCAGCCGGTCGATGTTCTCTATAACCTCACGGTCAACTTCAAACTGAACTAAGAAACATGATCCGGCGCGGGCCGGATCGATGGAGGGATATCAGCTATGGATATGAGTCCGGTTGCACTTTGGAACTCGATGGGGCCGCTCGCCAAGGGCGTCGTCATCCTGATGATGATCATGTCGGTCTACTCGATTTGGGTCATGATCGAGCGCCTGATCATCTTCAATCGCGCAAAGAATCAGTCGCTCAAGCTCCTCGGCGCGCTCTCGAACGTGCTGACGAAGGGCGACTATCAGCAGGCCATCGACATCACCAAGAAGTACAAAGATAGCCACCTCGCCAAGGTCATCTCGGCCGGCCTGCTCGAGTTCGAAGCCGCGCGCCGCGATCGGCGCAACACCGATCCGGAAGCGCCGATCGAAGCCGCGCGCCAGGGCATGGACCGCACGGCCATGATCACCGTCGCCGAACTGAAAGAGAACCTCGGCGTTCTCGCGACCATCGGTGCAACCGCGCCGTTCGTCGGTCTGTTCGGAACGGTCATCGGCATCATCAACGCGTTCGGCAAGATGTCGACGTCCGGCGGCGGTATCGCGTCGGTGTCGGCCGGTATCTCGGAAGCACTCGTCACGACGGCGTTCGGTCTCTTCGTCGCCATCCCCGCGGTCTGGGCGTACAACTACTTCCAGAACCGCATCGATCGCTTCACCGTCGAGATGTCGAACTCCGGATCGGAAATGGCGATCTACTTCCTGAAGGAGGCCGGCGCTGGCCATGAAAAAGCGTCACTGGGGTAGTTCACTCGGCAAGTTCGAGAAACACGGGCTGAACTCGGACATCAACGTCACCCCGCTGGTCGACGTCTGCCTCGTGCTGCTCATCATCTTCATGGTCGTCACGCCCATGCTGCAGAAAGGCGTGCCGGTGAACCTGCCGGTGACCGAAGATCCGGAGAAAACGCCGGATACCGAGAAGCAACTCCAGATCTCAGTCAAAGCGGATGGATCGGTCTATCTCGGGCCGACCGTCGTCCGCAAAGACCAGGTGGAGTCGGAGCTGAAAACGATTCACGAGCGCACGCCGGACCGGGAGATCGCCGTCAAAGGCGACAAGAAGGTGAAGTACGGCGACGTTCTGGACGTCCTGCGATCCTGCCGTGAGGTCGGATTCAACAACGTCGGCTTGATCGCGCAGCCCAAGCGAGCACCGAATCAAGGGGCGGTCTAGACATGCAAGTAGGCAGCGGCGGTTCACTCCGATCGGACATCAACGTCACGCCTCTCGTCGACGTCGTCCTCGTGCTCCTGATCATCTTCATGGTCATCACGCCCGTCCTTCAGATGGGATATCTCGTCAGGGTTCCGCCGAAGGCGCCCGCGAATCTCCCTCCCTCCGCGGTGCAGGATCAAATCATCCTTCGGTTGCTGCCTGACAATCGCATCCTCATCAACAAGGAAGACGTCTCGATGGAAGCGTTCCCGCAGCGCGTCCGCGAGATCATGCACGGCAACACCAGCAAGATGGTCTTCTTCGCCGGATCGCGCGACGTCGACTACGAGAACACCATGCGCTTCCTCGACTCCGCTCGCGCGGCAGGATGCAAGAACATCGGCATCATCGTCGAGGAACCGGGACAGCAATAGCGCTCTTCACAACGAATCGATCAGACGGCGGCTTCGGCCGCCGTTTTTGTTTCTCGCGGCTCAGTGGCGGACAGCACGTCCACGGCACGGATAACCCGCATTGGTGAACTGGACAGCCGCCGAGACCGGCGCGGCGAGCGGCGTTGCCGCGACGCTGTATTTTCCGGCGAGGCAATTGGGCGTGCAGGTGACCGTCGCGATTCCGTTCGCATCCGTGATCGCGAAGGGCGACGAGAGCGTGCACGATGCGCCGCTCGCCGGCACGGCAAAGTCGACGCGGACTCCCTCTGCCGGTTGCGCCAAATCGTCGGCGACAGACGCGCGGATCACCTTGCCGTTCGCGGTCGCCTGCACCGTCGCGCCGGAGGGCGCCAAAACCGCGCCGTAGCGAATGGCCCGCACGCGAAGATTCGAGCCGTCATTGAAGAACACATTCCCGTGGCCGTCGACAGCGATTCCGGACGACTGGAACTGAAAACCGATTTGTGCGTCGCGCGAAAGTCCGCCGTCGCCGCCGAATCCGCGGGAGGCACCCATGCGCGTGAGCGGCGTGATGCGGCCCGAGCGCGAGACGCTGAAGACGAAGTCACCGCCGACGGCAAACAGATGACCGAACGCCCACGTGATCTTCGTGCAATGCGCGTCGGCGAATGTCGAGATGACGCCCGACCGATCGATGCGCCGGATGCGGTCTTGGTTCTCGGAGACCAGCAGATTGCCGCCGTCATCGAAGGCGAGGCCGTACGGCGTGTTGACGCATGCGCTCGTCGCCGCGCCGCCATCGCCGCACGTCGTGCCGGCACCGTATCCTTCGGCGCCGTTCGGCTTTCCGCTGCCCACGATCGTCGTGATGATGCCGCTCTGATGATCGACGCGACGCACGCGGTTGTTGTTCGTGTCGGCGATCAGGAGATTCCCGTCGCGGTCGCGTAGCGCGTCCCACGTTTGACACAGCTGAGCCAAACGCGCATCGCCGCCGTCGCCGCTGAACTTGCACTGGAAATCGCCACCGGCGGTGCGGCGCACGATTCCATCGCTGTCGACTCGCGCCACCCATCCGCCATCCGCGTAGTCGACGACGCCGTTTGGCGACGCCGCCGAGGAGAATGGCGCCATCGCGTTCGACTGGAGTGCCGGCAGATCGTCCGAAGCGCCGAACACGCCGCTGCCGGCAAATCGCACCCATCGTCCCGCCGCGTCGATCTTCTCGATGCGATCGGTATCGGCGACGACCATCTCGCCGCTCGGCAGCAGATCGATGTCGTCATCGTGTCCCGTGATCGCGGCAGCGATCGCCGGACCATCCTCGCCCATGTTTCGTGGGCCGATTCCGGCGAGCGTAGAGATGGTCAGCGTCGTCAGATCGAGCTTGCGGATGCGTCGAACGTCGGCGTCGACGTAGACGAGATCGCCGTGTGGATCGATCGTCATTCCCAGGAATGAGCTCATCGGAGCGGCGGGCAGTCGCGCGCCGTCCTCGCTGAACCCGTGGCCTCCGTTAGGAATCAGTTGAATCGTCCCGTCCGTCCGTCGCCGATACAACTCCGACGCGTTGCCGAAATAGAGATCACCGTTCGGCGCGACCGTCATCGCTCGAATGTTGTCCAACTGGTGACCATTGAATGTTGGACCGGCGATCGTCTCGATGACCCCGGTGCTCTTGCTGATGCGGCGGATTCGCTGGTTGCTCGTGTCGAGCAGAAGGATGTTGCCGTCGGGATCGATGGCGAGTCCGCCGATGTCGTTGTAGGCGAGATTGAACTGAGCGCTGGTGGCGGGACCGCCGTCGCCGGAAAAGCCGTAGCTTCCGTTTCCGGCGACGGTGGAGAGGATGCCGTCGCGATCGATTTTCCGAATGCGCGCATTCGTGAAGTCGATGAAGTAGATGTTGTCGTCGGCATCGACGGCCACGTAATTCGGCTCGCCGATCGCCGTTCCCTTCGCCGGCACTCCATCAACGACGTTGTGCGAGTTCTGCCCTGTCCCGGCGATCAGTTCCGCGAGGCCGGCGGGCGTGATACGCCAGATGTAGAACGCGAAGTTGCTGTCGGGCACGATCATGTTGCCATGACTGTCGAACGCGAGGCTGCGCGGAAAGTCGACCTGCACGTCGAGCGCCGGCGTGAGTCCCGGCGGATGCGGTCCGGCGATCCCACCGTTGCCCGCGAATGGTTCGAGGATGCCGTCGGCGCGGACTCGCATCACGCGGCTGTTCGACGCGCTCGTAAAGTACAGCAGTCCGTCGCGGCCGTAGGCGACTCCCCACGGCGAGCGGAGCTCGGCCTCGCGTGCCGGACCGTATTCGCCGCCATAGTCCCCGATGCCCGCGATCGTCGTGATCTCACCCGGCTGCAGCTCGTCGAGACGCGGCGGCACGTAGAAGAATCGCGCGTATGCGACGCCGTCCGCATTGCTTGCGCCGATGATTGCGTACCCGTTCGCGTGCGCCGGCATGCGCAACGTCAGTTGTGCGTCGGTCTGCGATAGCGGCACGACACTCGCGCGATCGAGCATCACGGTGGTGCCCGCGAGGTTTGCGCCGCTGATCGTGACGATGGCGCCACCCGCGATCGGTCCTCGTGGTGGCGAGATCGCATCGATGCGCGGCTGCTGTGCGAATGCCGCGGCACAGGTAAAGGCGACGACGAGCGTCCACCTCATGGTTCACACCGCCGCGGTGCCGCGTCTCATTACTCTCTCCTCGATCCGCAGCACCGAATCGAGCGACAATCGTCCCGGTCCGATGAGCATGATCGCCGCATTGATCGCGAGCAGCGACAACGGCAGCTCGATCGTGTGAAGCACGGCGGAGAAGCCGTGACCGTCGGGATCGTGCAACGCGTCGGGAAGCTGAACGACGAAGACGGCGACGAACATCGTGCCGGCGAGGAGGAGCGCATCGATTCGCGTGAGAAGTCCGGCGATGAGCAGGATCGCGCCGAAGAACTCGGCGTACGCCGCGAGATAGCCGAGGAAGGCGGGGATGTGGTAGCTGGGAAGGTCGGCGGAGAAGGCGGCCGGGCCACCCTCGCCGAAGACCTTGGAGTACCCGTGCGGGATGAACACCGCGCCGGCGACGATGCGGAGAAGCAGCGACGAGACGTCCGTGCTCCAGTTCTTCATGTCAGCCTGTTCGTGTCGGTCTATCTTGCCACATTCCTGTTTCTTGGATACGCGACGCGCGTCGTCTACGTCTCCGCGTTCGTCGCCGCGTGCACCGCGACGGCGTTCACGAATCTGGTCCTCGATCGCGGCGAATGGCGCATCGGGCTGCTCGTTCCGCCGCGGTTCGCGCTGCGCGACTTCGTCATCGGCGCGTGGCTCGGCGTGTCATCCATCGTCGTGATCGACTTTCTCATCGGATTGCCGCACATCAGCGGACGCGGATTCCCATCGCGCGAGCTGTTCCTCGTCTACGTGCCAGCCGCGATGCATGAAGAGATCGTCTTTCGCGGATACCTCTTTCAGAAGACGCGCGCGTGGCATCGCGGATTCGCGATCGCGTCGAGCGCGCTGCTGTTCGGATCGCTGCATGTGATGAACGGCGGCATCACGATGGTCGCGGTCGCGAATCTCGTCATCGCCGGCGTGATGCTCGCGCTCGCCTACGAGATGTACGAGCGCCTGTGGCTGCCCATCGGAATCCATCTCGCCTGGAACGTCATGAGCGGCCCCATCCTCGGCTACGGCGTGAGCGGCTACTCGACGGAGGCGAGCGTGTTCGTCACGGTTCCGCGCGGCGCGACGTGGCTCAGCGGTGGCTCGTTCGGCATCGAAGGCAGCGTGTGGGCGACGGTCGTGGAACTGATCGTTGTTGCCTTCTTGTTATGGCGTCAAAAGCGGCGGCTCGTATAATCGCCGCCTCACCGATCTGATCCAACCGGAGGAAAAAGCATGCCGTTTCGCAGAGTGATCCTCGCCGTTCTCGCTTTGTTCGTCATTCAGAGCGCGCTCCTGGCGGGCCCGATCGAATACCCGAAAACGAAGAAGGTCGATCAAACCGACAACTATCACGGGACGCAGGTCCCCGATCCCTATCGCTGGCTCGAGAACGACGTCCGTTCGTCGCCCGAAGTCGCCGACTGGGTCACCGCCGAGAACAAAGTCACCTTCGGCTACCTCGGCGCGATTCCGGAGCGCGACGCGATCAAAGATCGCCTCACCAAACTTTGGAACTACGAGAAGTACACGATCCCGTTCAAGCGCGGCGGCCGCTACTTCTACTCGAAGAACGACGGCCTGCAGAACCAGTCGGTGTTCTACACGATGAACTCGCTCACCGATACGCCGCGCGTGTTGCTCGATCCGAACACGTGGTCGAAAGACGGCACGGTCGCGCTGTCGGGACTCTCGATCAGCGATGACGCGAAGCTGATCGCGTACTCGGTCAACGACGCCGGCTCCGACTGGCAAACGTGGCACGTCATCGACGTCGACACCGGCAAAGTCCTCACCGACGAGATCAAGTGGGCGAAGTTCACCGGCGCGTCGTGGACGAAAGACGGCAAGGGCTTCTTCTACTCGCGCTATCCGGAACCGACCGGCGACAAATTCCACAGCCTCAATCGCAATCAGACGCTCTACTACCACCGCATCGGCACGCCGCAGTCGGCGGACGTCGTCGTCTACGCGCGTCCCGATCAGCCCGAGTGGTCGATCAACGGCGACGTCACCGAAGACGGCCGTTACCTCATCCTCACGATGTCGAAGGGCACCGCCGAGAAATACCAGATCGTCGTCAAAGACCTCGGCGAGCCGTACGCGATGATGCAGACGCTCGTCGACGACTGGAACAACGAGTACAGCTACATCGGCAACGACGGTCCGGTCCTCTACTTCAAGACCGATCTCAGCGCGCCGCGCCATCGCGTGATCGCGATCGATCTGCGCAATCCGAAGCGCGACGCGTGGAAAGAAGTGATCCCGCAGAGCGACGCGACGCTCGTCGACGTCGACTACGTCGGCCATCATCTCGTCACCGAGTGGCTGCGCGACGCGAAGAGCGAAGTGAAGATCTACAACCTCGACGGCACGGTCGCGCGCACCGTCGATCTCGGCGGCATCGGCACGGCAGCCGGATTCGGCGGACGCACCGACGATCCGGAAACGTTCTACTCGTTCGCCAGCTACGCGACGCCGCCGACGATCTATCGCTACAACGTCGAGACGGGCGAGCGCTCGCAGCTCTTCCGCGCGAAGGTAAACGTCAACCCCGACGACTACGTCGTCCGCCAGGTCTTCTTCACTTCGAAGGACGGTACGAAGGTGCCGATGTTCATCACCCACAAGAAGGGGATGAAGCTCGACGGCAACAATCCGACGCTGCTCTACGCCTACGGCGGATTCAACATCTCGCAGACGCCGTCGTTCTCGATCTCGCGCATGGCGTGGATTCAGATGGGCGGCGTTTACGCGGTCGCGAATCTGCGCGGCGGCGGCGAGTACGGCGAAGACTGGCACATGGCCGGAACGAAGCTGCACAAGCAGAACGTGTTCGACGACTTCATCGCCGCGGCGGAGTGGCTGGAGAAGAACGGCTACACGAAGCCGGCGAAGCTCGCGATCGCGGGCGGCAGCAACGGCGGTCTTCTCGTCGGCGCGGTGGAGACGCAGCGTCCGGAGCTCTTCGGCGCCGCGCTTCCCGCGGTCGGCGTGATGGACATGCTCCGCTTCAACAAATTCACCGCCGGACGTTTCTGGGTCGACGACTACGGTTCATCCGAAAACGCCGACGAGTTCAAGGCGCTCTACGCCTACTCGCCGTATCACAACATCAAGAAGGGGACGAAGTACCCGGCGACGCTAATCACGACGGCTGACACCGACGACCGCGTCGTCCCCGGCCACAGCTTCAAGTTCGCGGCGGCGATTCAGGAAGCGCAGGCCGCACCCGCGCCGGTGCTCATCCGCATCGAGACGCGCGCAGGTCATGGCGCCGGCAAGCCGACGTCGAAGCAGATCGAAGAGATCGCGGATCAGTATGCGTTCCTCGTCAAGAACCTCGGAATGAAAGTGAAGGCTCAGTAGTGTCATCCCGAGCGTAGCGAGGGATCTGGGCGGTAGGGCGCTGCAGAGCGCCTCCCAACCCGCCAGGTCCCTCGCTCCCGCTCGGGAAGACAAGGAGATCCAATGAAAGACATCGTCATCGCCGGAGGCGCTCGCACGCCGATGGCGGAATACAACGGCGACTTCAGCGACATCAGCGCCATCGATCTCGCCGTCGTCGCCGCGAAGGCTGCGCTCGAGCGCAGCGGATTCGCGCCGAACGAAATGGATCACGTGATCGTCGGCAACGCGTTGCAGACATCGGGCGACGCGATTTACGGCGCTCGTCACGTCGGTTTGAAAGCCGGCGTTCCGAACGAAGTTCCGGCGCTCACCGTCAATCGCCTCTGCGGTTCGGGGATTCAGTCGATCATCAACGCGGCGGAACAGATCGAGCTCGATGAAGCAACCGCGGTTCTCGCCGGCGGCATGGAGAACATGTCGCAGGCGCCGCACGTGATCCGCGGCGCGCGCAAGGGATTCAAGCTCGGTCAGGGCGCGATGGAAGACTCGCTGATGGTCGCGCTGCTCGACAGCTACAGCGGCTTGTACATGGCGCAGACGTCCGACAATCTCGCGCGTCGCTACGAGATCTCGCGTGAAGAACAGGATCAGTACGCACTCTGCAGTCAGAAGCGCGCCGCCGCGGCGGTCGGCAAGCTCGCGGACGAAATCGTTCCCGTGACCGTCGGCAAGAAGACGATCACGCAGGACGATCACTTGCGTCCTGAAACGACGATCGAAGGGCTCGCGAAGTTGCGTCCTGCATTCGCGAAAGACGGATTCGTCACCGCCGGCAACGCCAGCGGCATCGTTGATGGCGCGGCGATGGTCGTCGTCACGACTGCGGACAAAGCGAAGTCGAAGCCGCTTGGCCGCATCGTGTCGTGGGGCATCAGCGGATGCGATCCCGACGTCATGGGCATCGGTCCGGTTCCCGCGACGAAGATCGCGCTCAAGCGCGCGGGCATGTCGCTCGATCAAATCGATTTGATCGAGATCAACGAAGCGTTCGCCGGCCAGATCCTCGCCGTCGCGAAAGAGCTCAACATCGACAAGGACAAGCTCAACGTCAACGGCGGCGCCATCGCCCTCGGCCATCCTCTCGGCGCAACCGGAACACGCCTCGTGCTCACGCTGCTGCTCGAACTGCGGCGACGCGAAAAGCGTTACGGCCTCGCCTCCGCATGCATCGGAGGCGGACAAGGGATCGCGATGATCGTGGAGAACGCGAACTAAGGTCTTGGTGCACCCGCCGGTTTTCCGAACGGCGGGTGTTCCGGCTTCACCGGCGGATGCTTCGCTAGTTCTTCATTGATCACCGCAATCGCCTTGTCGAGCTGCGGATCTTGTCCCGCTGCGACCAGATCAGGCCGGGCATCGACTTCGATGTCCGGATCGATGCCGTGGTTCTCGACGATCCACTCGCTCTTGCCGTTCACTACGTCCCACGCCGCTACAGCGGGCACGCGCACGGAACCGCCGTCGATCATCGGCAGCTCGTTGCCGATTCCCATCACGCCGCCCCAGGTGCGTTTGCCGATGATCGGGCCGAGGCCGAGTTTGCGGAAGTAGTCGGGAACGGAGTCGCCGCCGGACCCCGCCCACTCGTTCACGATGAGCGTCTTTGGTCCGTCGATCGCCGCGGCGGGCACCTTCGTGTCCGCGGTGTCGCGCACCGTGTCGTACTCGAGATGCTTGCGCGCGAGGCGCTCCACGAAGAAGTCCGGGATGAAGCCGCCGCCGTTGTAGCGCGAGTCGACAATGAGCGCGTACTTGTCGGTCTGCGCGTAGAACTGCCGACCGAACGCGATGATGCCGGCGTTCTGCGTGAAGGGGAGAAAGAGATACGCCGCGCGTCCGTTCGTCGCTTCGAGCACCTTGCGGCGATTCGACTCGACCCAATCCATCACGCGGACGCTCTCCTCGTTCGCTATCGGACGCACGATCTCTTCGCGCGCGCCTTCCGTCGAAGGCCTGTTGTTGATCAGCAGCCGCGTGTCACGCGATGCGAGTCCCTGAAACGCGGAGTAGAGATTCCGTTCCGTCGTCAGCGGCTTGCCGTTGACCGCGAGGATGTAGTCGCCCGCGCTGACGTGCACGCCGGGCGCGGTGAGCGGCGAGCGTGCGTCGGTCGTCGTGTTGTCGCCGGGATAGATTTTCGTGATGCGGTAGTAGCGGCCGCTCGCGTCGTAGTCGGCGCCGAGGAGTCCGACCTGGACGCGCGGAACATCGGGAGTGTCGCCGCCGCTGACGTAGAGATGCGACACGCTCAGCTCCGAGATCATTTCGCCGAGGAGGTAATTGAGATCGGCGCGATGAGCGACGTAAGGAAGGGCGCGCTCATAACGGCGCTTCATCGCCGGCCAGTCGACGCCGCCCGACGTTGGATCATTGATGGTGGGGTCGTAGAAGAAGTCGCGCTCCATGCGCCACGCTTCGTCGAAGATCTGCTTCCATTCCGCGCGGCGATCGAGCGTCATCTTGAGCGCTGACGTGTCGATCTTCCCGTCGCCGACTTTGCCGCCTTTCGCGTCGGCGATGCCGTACGTCTTCGCCGACTTGTACATGACCTTCTCGCCGTCGCCACTGACAACGTAGGAATCGATGCCGCTGAGCACTTCCGATTCGTCGCGTTTGTCTACGTCGTAAGTCTTCAGCGTCTTGTTCGGATCCTCGCTCTCCCCGGGAGGAACGCTGAGATAGAAAAGCCGATGCTTGGCCGCGGCGAGACTCGCGTACGTTCCCGCTGCCACAGGCACCTTCACGATGCGATGCGCGATGTTCGCGAGATCGATCTTGTTGGATGACTTTGCTGAAGCAGCAGAAGCGGCTTCCTCATCCGACTCCGGCGCGAACGGCGACGGCGCATCGCTCGCCAGAATCACCGCGTAGATTCCCGTCGACTGATTGAAGTTGAACGTCGGCTCGAAGTCGCTGAACGTCGGCGTCAGATTCCGATTCGACAGAAAGTACAGGTAGTCGCCGCTGCGATCGAAGATGGGCGTGAAGTCGTCGGTGAATCCGTTCGTGACGGGGAAGCTCTTTCGCTGCTCGAGCGAGTAGAGAAAAATCTGGCGGAACTGATTCGCGCCGTGTTTCTCATACGCGATCCATTTCGAGTCCGGCGACCAGTCGTACGAATCGATGAGCGCATACGGCGACTCGTCGACGAGCACGGGCATCCCGCCGTTCGCATCGATCCAGAACAGCTTGTTCGACTTCTCGGCGAACGCGATCACCTTCGAGTCCGGCGACCAGCGCGGTCCGAACCGATACGCATGTCCATCCGTCGTCACGCGTTTCGCATCGCCGTGTCCGTTCTCCGGCCGCGTGTACAGCTCGTATTCGCCCGTGACGTCGGAGAAGTACGCGACCGACTTTCCGTCCGGCGACCACGCCGGCCACAGCTCGCGCGCGCCGGACGTATTCGTCAGATTGCGCACGTCGCCCTTCGCGGCCGGCACGCTGAAGATCTCGCCACGCGCTTCGATCGCGGCGCGCTTGCCGGACGGCGAGAGCGTGAACGCATTGATCCACTTGTCGGCGCTGATCGTCGACGGCCGCAGCGACGGGAAGTCCGTCGTGACGGTGACCGGAATCAGCTCGATCTTCTTCGTCGCGAGGTCGAACGCGAACAACTCGCCGCCGCGCTCGAAGACGATTGCGCCGGCGCCGAGAGAGGGCCACTTGATGTCGTAGTCGCGATACGTCGTGAGCTGCTCCGTCGCGCGTGTGCCGAGGTCGAAGCAATAGAGATTCATCACGCCGTCGCGATCGGAGATGAAGTAGATCGAGTTGCCGGACCACATCGGAAAGAGATCGGCGGCGTCGGTGTGCGGCAGCTCCTCGTACGCGTTCTTCGCGACGTCGTAGATCGACACGTAGGCGTGCATGCCGCCGCGGTAGCGCTTCCACGTGCGCGACTCGATCGAGATGCGGTTGTACGCGATTCGATTTCCGTCGGGTGCGAACGTGCCGAAGCCGGCGGTCGGCATGGGCAGCTTCGTCTCGATGCCGCCGTTCGGCCCGACGGTGTAGAGCGCGTCGTACGACTGCGGCACGCTTGCGCGCGCGGAGCGGAACACGATGTGCGAGCCGTCGGGAGTCCATCCGACGATAGAGTCGCGCGACGGATGGAACGTGAGGCGCTTCGGCTCTCCGCCGTCCGCGGGCATCGTGTAGACGTCGAGATTGCCGTCGTACTCGCCGGTGAACGCGATCGTCTTTCCGTCGGGCGAGAAGCGCGCGAGCGCCTCGTATCCGGGATGCGACGTCAGCCGGCGCGCATCGCCGCCGCTGCGCGGCACGCTCCATAAGTCGCCGCCGTAGCTGAAGACGACGCGATCGGCGGAGATCGTCGGATAGCGTAGAAGGCCGGTGAGCTTGGGATTCTCGGCGGCGATGGGAAGTGCGGCGAGTGCGAGGACGAGGACAAAAACCCGGGAGCGCATGACGCCGTTCTAACCCGCGTGCGCACGCGTGTCTTTCACGAACTCAGGATTTTGTTCTGCGATTACGGCGAAACGCGGCGGGCGTCGATGACGTGGCGCGGCGGAACTCGCGCGAGAAGTGGCTCTGATTCGCGAATCCGCACGCCAATGCGATCGCGGCGATCGGCTCGTCGGTGCGCGCGAGCAATCGCCGCGCGCGATCGATGCGCAGCTCGCGCACGAACGATCCGATCGTGCAGCCGTGAAACGTGCGGAACGTCGACGCCAGATGCACCGGATGCACGCCCGCCTCTTCGGCGACGTCGCTCACGCGCACGCGCGTCGCGAATCGCTCACGCAACAACTCTTCCGCGGTCCGCAGCCATCGCGGCGCCGCTCCGCGCACGCGCGGCCGCGCGCGAAATGCCGCCGCGATCAGCTCGAGCGTCAATCCCTCGGTCGCGATCTCCGACGCCTCGTCGAAGCGGCGAAACTCGCGAAAAAGCCGGCGCACGATGCCGATGACTTCGACGTCATTGAACTTCGACGGCGCATCGGGCGCGGCGATCTCCGCGCCATGCTCTTCGATCCAGTCCGGCGCAATGTCGATCATGAAGCAGTGCGCGCCCGCTGACGAGAAGTGATTCGCGTGCGGCGTGCCGGCTGGACCGAACGTCAGCGTGCGCGGCGAGACGTCCAACCGCTCGCGCGCGTAGCTCTCGACGTACGAGCCTTCGAAGGTGAGACTGAATCCGGCGTCGGGATGTTCGTGGCGCGGAATGGTCAGGCCGCCGGCATAGTGAATCTCGGTGAGTGTGAACGCGCCGAGGCGCCGTTGTTCGGTCTCGATTTGGGGCATACTCGACGGGCATTGTACGCGCTGGTGGAGGACAGGCGCCTCGCCTGTCCGGACAGGCGAGGGCGCCTGTCCTCCACGGGAAGCTGTCGAGGATGAACGGTGTTTTCAGGGGCTCCATGAAGCGCGCTCTCGCTGCATTCGTGCTCGCCGCCGCCGCATTGCCGGTGATGGCGACCGTGTCCATTCATCGCGCCGGCGCGAACGCGATCAACGTCATCATCCGCGATGAGCCGCTGTCCGTGGCCGTCGACGCCATCGCGCCGATGCTCACGAAAAAAGTGAGGATCGTGATCGGCAGCGATCCGATCGTCAACGTCCGCGAAGAGCGCACGACCGCGATCGGCGCTCTTCAGTCCATCGTCCGCGCTGCGAAGCTGCAGCTCTCCGACGAGAAAGGCGTGTGGACGATCCGGAACGCATCGGAGCCGCTCATCACACTCGACGTCAAAGACACCGAGGTTCGTGAGATCCTCGCGGCGATGCAGAAGCAGTGCGGTATCCGCAACGTCATCGTCTATCCGTCGGTGAATGGCACCGGCACCTTCAAGTTCCGCGACGTGCCGTGCCGCACGGCGTTCAACGTCGTCACCTCGACGCTCTCCCTGCGAATCGACGAGTACGAAAACGGTCTCGTGGCGGTTCGCCCTCAATGAATCGGCGCACCGCGCTGAAGATCGCGATGCTGCTGTTCATCGCCGGGGTGATCGCTGCGATCTACTTCTCGCCGCTGCGCGATCACTTCGATCGCGCACATGTTCACGCCGACATCGACCTCCTGCGCGGACTCTGGTACGCGCCGATTCTGCTGATCCTCGCATACGCGATCGGCTGCATCTTCGCCGCGCCGGCGACGATCTTCATCATCACCGCCGGCGTCGTCTGGGGCTGGAAGCTTGGCGGCTTCTAC
>Ga0105245_10001035_pt1 | contig 25249 bp, 28 predicted proteins | sample KBSM54metaG_FD_81523 | JGI IMG/M metagenome (GOLD analysis project Ga0105245, IMG submission 81523) | Miscanthus rhizosphere microbial communities from Kellogg Biological Station, Michigan, USA - KBS M5-4 metaG | ecosystem: Host-associated > Plants > Roots > Rhizosphere > Soil | place...
AGGGAGAAAGAAGGGCGCGGGCGCGCTTCTATTTCCCTTCGATCGTCGCACGAGCGGATTCCAGCCGCGCCGCATAGTCGTTCAGCACCTTGGCCGTCCGCCCCGCGTAGACATTCGCATCCTCGAAGCGACGCTCCTCAATCGCCTCGCGGACGCCCGGCAGCGTCTTTGCGCCATAGCCGGTGAAGCGGCCGGGTGCGTAGACGAGGTTCTTGTACCAGGGGCGATCCGGCAGGCCGCGATCGTCGAGCAGGAGCTGGTCGATGTCGCGTAGCTGCGCGTTGAGTTTCTCGCGTGTCGCGGGATCGAGCTTTGCGCCCTTGCCGGCATAGGCATCGTCATAGGCCGTGGCGGCTGCCTTAAGCCGGTCGACCGCATCCTCGAGCATCGCCAGCTCGATATGCGGCGTGTGCGCTTCGACGGCCGCCGGGCCGACCGGCTTGAGCGGATCGCTGGCGAGCGCGAAGGCGCCGTCGCGCAGCAGCTTCTCGCGCTTGCGATCCTCGTCGCGGCGATCGTCGGCGAGCTTCTTCACCTCGGTCAGATAGGTCGCAACGGTATCGGCGAAATCGCCGAAGCGCTGTGGCGGCGTATCCGAATCGGCGACGCGCAGCACCAGCCGCCCGACCGTCTTCGACAAAGCCGCGCCATATTTCAGGCCGGGATCGTCGAAGGTCGTCATGTGGTGATAGCTGTCATAGAGCGAGTGATAGACCCCGCCGCTTTCATCCTCGCCGCCAAAGCCGATATTGAGCGAGGGCAGGCCGAGATGCTGGAGATAGGCTGAATAGTCCGACCCCGAACCGAGCGGCCCGATCGGCAGATCGCCGCCCTTTTCCGCCGCGGCGAGCGCAGCCTCGCTGACATGATCGCTCTTGTCATAGGCCGCAACGCGGAGCGCGGCGCGCGCCCGCGCGGCGACGGTCGCGCCCGTCTCGGGATCGATCACGTCGGCCGCGACGCCGTTCACCAGATGCTGGAAATCATGGGACCCTTGCGCGCTCAGAAAGCCGCGGCCATTGCCGTCCGTGTTGATATAGATCACCGCCTTCGCCTTGAGCTCGGCGGCATGTTCCTCGGCCCATTCGGTCGAGCCGAGCAGCATCGGCTCCTCGGCATCCCAGCCGGTATAGACGATGGTCCGCGCCGGCCGCCAACCCTGCTTCACCATGGCGCCGAGCGCCTTCGCCTCGGACATCATCGCGACATTGCCCGACAGCGGATCGGACGCGCCCATCACCCAGCCGTCATGATGATTGCCGCGCACGACCCATTGATCGGGATAGCGCGCGCCCTTAAGCATCGCGATCACATCATAGACCGGCTTCAGCGACCATTCGGACTTGACCGCGAGGTGCACGCTCACGCCGCTGTCGCCGCCCATATGATAGGTGATCGGCAGGCCGCCATGCCATGGCCCGGGCGAGACCGGGCCGCCGAGCCGCGACAGCAATTTGACCGCATCGCCATAGGACATCGGCAAGACCGGGATCTTCAGGATCGTCGGCGCATCCTCGCGGCGGAGGCGCTTCGCCTTCTCGGTCGCGCCGATGCCGGGCGTCAGCGGATCGCCCGGATAGAGCGGCATGTCCGCGACCGAGCCGCGCTGCACGCCGAATTCCGGCCGCGCACCGCCCTTGGGATAGACATCGCTTGCGCCATAGCCGTCATCGGCCGGATCGGAATAGATGATGCAGCCGATCGCGCCATGATCCTGGGCGAGCTTGGGCTTCAGCCCGCGCCAGCCGACGCCGTAGCGCGCGATGACGATCTTGCCCTTCACATCGACCCCGCGCCGCGCCAGCGCCTTGTAATCATCGGGCATGCCGTAATTCACATAGACGAGATCGCCGGTGACATCGCCGTCGCCCTGGAAGGCGACATAGGGCGGCAGCGCGCCGGCGGTGTTCGCTGACGTGTCGTCGCCGGGCACCGCCGGCTCCTGCCCGCCGAGCGTGATCTTCTCGGGCGCGACCATCTCGACCGTCGTGGAGATCGGGGTGGGATAGAGGACCTGGAAGGTCTCGATATGCGCATCCCAGCCCCATTCCCTGAACTTCGCGAGCATGAACTCGGCATTGGCCTTGTCGTGCGGGGAGCCGACCTGGTTCGGCGCGGACGACATCTGTTTCAGCCAGTCGAGCTGGTCCTGCGAGCTGACGCCGGCATCGAAGGCCGCCTCGACCGCCTTGGGATCGCCCGGCGCGGCCTGCCCGGCCACCGCCGTCTGGGTGAGCGCGAGGGCGCAGGCGCCCGCCATCAACATGCCAAGCTTCTTCATGCCGGTTTCCCCTTTTTGCGATCCTGCGCTGCGACGCGAAGCTGCGATGATGCGCCAGCGGCTATGCGAGCGCAACGTTGTGCAGCGCGGCGGCGCGGCGCTCATGGCGGGCGATTTTTGCCGTTCTCATAGTGCCAGCGCGATGGGCCCATCATGGGCTTTGGATCCCATATGGGGCTTGGGCGCTCCCTTTCGGCGCCCGGGGCCGTTGGTTGCTCCGGGTCTCGCTCCGGCTCCGGCCGAGGCGCCGGGATCGGGTCGGGCGGTGGCGCCGGCCTGGGGGCCGACTCGGACGGTGGTTCCTGCTCTGACGGAGGTTGGGGCGTGACGGCCTGTTGGGGCGGTGTCGACTTGGACGCCTCATAGTCGGCAACGCGAGCAAGCCCCTTTTGCAACATCTCGACCCAGCTCTCATCGGCCTCCTCCTCCTCCTCGCAGGCGCGCCATTTCTTCGGCTGGCGGGTGCGGAGCCATTGCAAGGCGGCATTGGCATCGGGCGGCAGATGGTGGGTGTAGGTGGCATAGACCGGCTTATCGTCGCCGACATGCTTGAAGACCCTGGTGCGCTGGACGCTGCACCCCACGGCGCGGGAATAGAGAGCGCGCTCGACCCGGGCATCGGCATGCTCCTTGCCGGCCACGACTGCCTCGGCGAACTCTTCATGGGTGTTGCGCCAACGGTAGATGGTGCGCACGCACACCTCGAAATGCTCGGCGAGCTCCTCGTCGGTGGCGCCGAGCTGGCACATCTTGCGCGCCTGTTCGGCGAATTCTGGTTTGTAGATCATGGCGCTGTGGATAGCGCGGGTGGGGTTGGGGTTGAATCAAGGGTGGTACACTCAAAATGTCAGTAGGGTTCTGACAGTTTCGCGACGACGAGTGTTGTCTAAATAATTCGCCAAATCAATGGCTTGATTTATGTCACGGGGGAGCGCCACGTGACAGCGCTTAATCACGCGAGTGTAGCCGTCGGCCGCCTGTTCCTGCTGGACATGGCATCGCCGCATGAGGATATGCTGAGTAATATATCCTCATCACTATTGCGCCGGTTTCGGCTCCGACGTATATTAACAGTGCGCGCTTCCAACCCGCGCTCCATTGTCAACCATGCGGCTGCGTCCACAGCAGCCGCGAGCAGAGTTCGAGCGCCCCAGAAGGCGATCAACAATGCTTACGCTGAAGGAAGGTACCGCATGTGCAATGAAGCCGCCCCTTGGGACTGCTGAGTAAGGAGAGCATCACTCACAGTTAGTCCCAAAATAAGACTCGTATCGCATGATGTGAGTCTAAGTCATTCCGAGACAGTACTTACTCGTCTTGGTGCAAAGCAGCCGTACGTGATCTGGATCACAACTTGGCGAAGCTCGGAATGATTGGTTGAGTAAGTACTGGCTCGCGAAGCTGTGATCCGCGTCCCTTGAGGGAAGCGGGAATGGCGAAGTATAACGTGACCATCGGCGAGGCTTTTGCCATCGACGCGGTGGAGGTTGATGATATCGACGCGGTAGAGAAACTCGCCGCGATAGCGGAGCGCCGCGCGGCAACTAAGCGCGAAACCGGCATCGCCTTTTCGGTGCTGGGGTTCATAGCGCTCGCCATCCTGGGTTCGGCGATTCTCGGTTGGCGAGACGGGAGCTACAACGAGCTCGCTGCCGTCTGGTCGACCAGTAGCATCTGGGTCGGCGTCATCCTGGGTCGCTATTTCAAGAAGGAATGAACGAGCGGATGTCTAAAACGCGTGAAACCGCTGGAAGTGCTGTGCGGCGCGTCCAGATGGACATGCCCGCCAAGTCGTTCGAGCGCCTCGAGCGACTGCGCGACACAACCGAAGCCGCTTCTTACGCCGAGGTCATGCGCAACGCGTTACGCCTCTACGAGGCGATGATCCACGAAGTCGAAGCCGGTCACGAAATCCTGGTCAGGCGCGGCAATGTCATTGCGCCGCTACCTGTCTTCGCAGCCTGACGCGCGGACCCTCAAGCCGAGATGACCGGAGAACAGGTCAAGAACGGTTCGCCGCTTTTCCAACACAGATCGACGAATGCGGCCGAATGGTCCTTCTATGAACCGGCGATTCACCATACTTGTAGCGATGCCGTGTCACGGCACTCCGGCTACTGTCGGGGCCTAAAGGGAGGAGGTGGGTGCCATGACCTGACGAAGCTCAGAACCGATGACAAAGATCGCTCAGCGACGCTTCAGATGCTTGCGCAAATCGTTCCGAAGTCCCTGCAATAGTACGGCCAAGAAAACAAGAAAACTACCAGCCCCAGAAGCCTGTATACCGATATCAGTTTGCCGAACCAGAGAAGTTAGCACGAGCAGCGGCCCATCCTTTTTTGAAAGGAGGCAGTGATGCTTTGTATCAGCCCGATGTTCCACATGGACCCGGATTACAATTGGCGTTGGTACGTTACCGACCCCAAGGGAAATCTCACCTCCATGTCCGCGCAGTCCTTCTTTCTCTATGAGGATGCTCGGCGGAACTACGACCTGATGCACCGGCGCCATATGCACTAGTGGCATAAGGTTTCCTCTAACCTCGTGGCACGGTTGGGCGGCTCGAAAGGGTCGCCCAAATTGCGTTTAACCGCGGAAAACAGGGAAATTCTATCACTCTCTCGGGCATGAATAATGGAGCGCAGTACTAATTATTCTATCGCCGAGTGTTCGGCGAAATTAGGGATAGCGCCCTTTAATACTGTACCCCAGCAACTAGCGCGGATCTCAAATGGCCGCCAGACCTAACCAGATTGACCTTTTCGTGCGATAGTTTAGAGTGTACTTTACTAATCTAGCTGGTGTTATGTTATCGGAATACTCTTGCAGTATAATCAATTAAATTTCACATTCCGATGTCGCATACTAAACAGGAGATTCGGCGCCCCCGAAATAGTCCATAGTTCTGAACGTGATTCCCATTCCGCTCCGACAGTCGAGAATCAGATGAGCAAATCAAAGCCAAAGGGCGTTCACTTTCCAACTGTCGATGACCTGATCGCGAATGCGACAGACTTTCTGAAGTCGGCGACCGGCGACCTTAAGGCGCGCCCTAAGCATTCGGTCATCGCATTCCACACCGCTGTCGAGCTTATTCTCAAGGCGCGACTGATGGCCGAACACTGGACGCTTGTCGTGTCGAAGAGCGCAGATCGGAGTAGCTTTGCCAGGGGCGACTTTGTGTCGGTGAGTTTCGACGAAGCGTGCATCCGGCTCCAGAACGTGGTCGGCAGCTCGATCCCGGACAACGCTAGAGCGGTCTTCAACAGCCTTCGAAAACACCGCAACAAGATGGTGCATTTCTACCACGAGGGCGAAACTGATCAGGCTGAGCTCGAGAACATCGCGCTGGAGCAGCTACTTGGGTGGCGAGCGCTAGTCTCCCTAATGGAAAACCAATGGCAATCTACGTTTGCGAACATGGCATTCGACATCACGGCGATAGATGCCGGATTCGCCGAGCATCGGCTATATGCGAAGGCGAAGTTCGAGAGCTTGGCGGACAAGCTGAAGGAGATAGTCGATCGTGGGGCAATCCTCGTCGAATGCCCGTCGTGCACATTTCCGGCTGCCGAACGGCAGGAGGAGGCTACGGATATCTTTTGGAGCCGGTGCCACGTCTGCAATAGCTATCGGCAATGGATGATCGCGCCCTGTCCGAAATGCGGAAGCGACCTCATGAACGAGGGCGACGATGGCGCGGCCTGCAAAACCTGCGGCGCCGTCTTCTCGGTTAACGACTTAGCCGGCGCGCTTAACGAGGAGGTGATTACAAAGGACAACTACATAGACGCGATGACGCCTGCAAACTGCTCCTACTGCGAGGGATATCATACCGTCATCTCTTGGAACGAGGGCTTCGTGTGCGTTGCGTGCATTGCATACACCGAAGATCTCGATCGCTGCGGCTGGTGCGGTGACGCGAATAATGGAGACCTTGAAATGTCGAGTGTCTACGGCTGCAGCCACTGCGATGGGAACGCGAAATTGCTACATGATGATTGAGATGCAATTAATTGCAGCGACAATGACAAAAGCGCCTTAATTCGACACGTCGAAGATCGGGCGGCGTAATAAAAGAGGTTGTTGCGCTTTATACCTAAAACTCATTAAATAGCGTTCATGGAACCAAGAGATTTCGATAATGCAATGCGAGAGGCTGCACACGTTGCGGCTCACGCGACGAAGACCGCAATGCGGGAAATGGCGAAAGGAAACGTATGGGATGAAGATGATGTCACCGGCGTATTAGTTGGTGAGCTCAATGCGGCTCTTCGCGGTCAGATCGGTGGCTTCAATTGGGATGCCAAGATCCTTCGTCACAGGAAGGGGATAGCGGCGCAAGAGCGGGCGCTAGGTGCCGACATTCTCATTCAGATAAGTACGAAGGGGATTGGCCGAGACTATGAGAAGGGTGTCCTTATCCAGTCAAAGAAGGTCGAACCCCGCTCGGAATTGTCTAGTAACGAGCTTAAGCGTCTACAGGAACAGTGCGATACTATGCTCTCCCATACTCCCGCTTCCTACGTGTTCGACTATTCATCTGGCGGCATCCGTTGCAGCTCCGCTAATAAGATCAGCGGAACGGATGCCCACGCTCTTTACGAGCATTGCGAACTGACCCCATTCCGATTTTTCTTTGACTTTTTCCGCTGCACCACAGGTGATCGGAACGTCAGTAATGTACTGGTCGATAAGGTCATGGCCCGCATAGCCACCAAGGCCGGATCGGAACCCGTTGCACCTGCCGTGCTGTCGCTGACAGTTCGCGAAGGGTAAGCTGGCATTACGGTGACACGTACGATAACCCCTTTTTTCATAGCCTTGACACGCCAATCTTGCGCTGACGCCGCGAGCGCGCGCGTCAAAGTCCCGGGGTGCCATTAAGGGATAATGGCACGTGCCACCGTAACCAACGTAACCAGCTTAGCTGACCGGCTGCGCGCCATGTTCACTGTGAAAGCGGTTCGGTGAATTTGAGCTCATTGCCTGCGGGATCGGCCACGCGGAAGTCGCGATTACCCCATGGCTTGCGCTGGATGGGTTGGGTGATGCGTGCCCCGCGATCGCGCAATTCGTCGTGCAGCGGCTCGATCTCGTCGGTGAACAGGTGCAAGCCGACCCCCTTATCCGCGTCGCTGGCGAAGAGGTGAATCGCCATGCAATCGCGTTCGACGATTGCATAGCTGCGATCCGGCAGGATCGTCTTGATCTCGAAGCCGAGTTGATCGCGATAATAAGCCAGCGATGTCGCCAGGTTGGCGGCGGGCAATTCAGGCGCAAGGCGGGTCAGGATCGCCACGGGACACCTCTCGATGGATGCGCACCAGCATTCAATCCGCTGCGGTCCTAAACCTTTTCCGCGGCCGGGTGAAGCGCGTCGAGGCACCCGGCATTACGCCCCGTCACCGTAACATGAGCGCGACATTCGGGCCTCTGTACAATCTAATGAGTGCCCCTGAAATACCGTGCCCTTTCTGCACGATCTGCTCACGGCTTCTCCACACGCCGGCCGGGCAAGGCTGTGCTAGAATCAGATAGTCATCAAGCCCGGGAGGCAAGCAAGATGCGGTGGTTCAAACCTGTGGGTCTGGTGTTCGTGCCGGTGTCGCCCCCGGGTTGGCTGGCCTCGCTGCTGGCCATCGCCTTCTGCGCACATATCTTCTTGTTCTTCGATCACCGGGCGCATTCGGTGACAGACCTCCTGTATGATATCTTTCCCTTTTGGGTCCCGACTTTCCTTGGCCTCGCCTACATCGCCGACCGTACCGGTGGCCGTGCCTGACCGCGAGACAAGGGCACATAATATTAATTGTCCGATCGCCGGTCGCCTGTGGAGTGAACCGTTGCGGTTAGACACGCAAAGGTGACAGCCGAGCGCCGGGATGGCGCTATGCCGGTCTAATTAGTATAGTGTCCCCGAATTGGAGACAGCGCCTGTTTTGGGCCGCACCGTAATCCAGGGCCGCCGCGCAACGGGTCTTCACGAGCGCTTTACCCGTGACTGATATCGCGGCGGCGCACCGTGAAGGGAAATCAAGTGGGCGGACGTGCAGGTTTTTCGGCGGGCCGGGTCCGCCGGCGCTTCTCGCGAGCCATGCCGCTGATCGCCTTGTGCGCGCTGCTTTCCGGCTCCTGCTCGGCCGCGAATTCTCAGTCGTGGCAATGTCATGCGCCCGAGGGGACTGTCGAGCTTCACGACATCGCGGTCGCCCAAAACATCACACAGGTGACCGGCGAGATGATGATCCGCAAGGCCAACGGGCTCAGCCAGTGGCAGCCGACAGCCAAGGTCGCTTTCGAAGACCTCAATTTCGTCGGACCCGGATGTCATTGCAATGGTATCGTTGCCACATGGCATCCCGAATATCCCGATTCCTACGAGGTCACGCTGGCGGTCGATGGCAAAGAACAATCGGTCGCGTTCGTGCCCTATGACAAGCCAGTCAAGTTCAACCTCAGCTTTGCGTGGGACGGTGCGCTGAAGCTCGAGGTGGGAAAGGAGGTTGCGACCGGCATGTCGCCAAGGCCGGTGCGCAACAATCTGGGGCTGAGTTGCTCGACCGCCGATGTCGATTTCAACGTCACCATCGTTCCCCCGCCTCCGCCCTCCGCGGAACGATGCGCGGTTGCCGCGCAGGAACAATGGAGTGCGGCGGATGTCGATCGCTATTGCAGATCGCCCGCCGGGAAAAAGTGACGGCGGCCTGACGGGCGTTCGCTCAAGGCCTGCCGGACAAGCGTGGGGTTCGGGATTTCGGGGACACTATACCAATCTATTCAGTATAGGATCCCCGAGTTGCTGATGGTCAGCCGGCGACGCTCGCCACTCCAATCAACTCCGACGTGAGAGCTTCCGGGCGGTCGAGCATGACGTCGTGGCCGCACGCGATCTCGCTCGTCGTCCAGCCGCGGGCCTTTGCGCGATCATAAGAGGCGGTGAACGGCGTCCCCTCCCAATCCGACGCATAGATGAAGTGGTTCCGCGAAATTGGGGACTGCCCGCCTTTCAGCTTAAGTGGCTGCTGGAAGGTGGCCAGCGGCTGGGGCGTGCACTGCCGGTCCACCCAAGCGCGATCCTGCGCGTTGACGTTGAAGATCTCGGCCGGAATCGGCGGCACGCGCCAGCCTTCCCCAAATTCCTTCGCGAGACTGACTTGCATCTCCCGCTGCTCGGCGGGGAGAAGGTCATGGAGGCTTTCATCGTCTTCCAGCAGGAAGGCGTCCAGATAGACCAGGGCGGCGATCCGATCGGGCAGCACGTCCGCGACGCCGCTGATCACGCATCCGCCATAGGAGTGGCCGCAGAGGATCACGGAATCGAGCTCCTCCCAGCGGATCAGGTTGGCGACATCGTCCACATGCCGCTGGAGGTCGATTTCGGGCGACAGCGCGTGACTTCTTTCCGCAACGCCGCTGAGCGTGGGCGTGAACACCTGATGCCCTTGATCGAGGAGCGCCTGCCTTACCCGCGCCCAACACCAGCTGCCGTGCCAGGCACCGTGCACCAGGACAAAAGTCGCCATCCTATATCTCCCCCCATTATCGATCTTCCAGATAACACGGATGAGCCGGCGGGCAATCCGGATGGCGTAAGCGTCGCCGAATTGCCGAAATATTCGAAGCGCAGAAAATGTGGCCTGGTGGATCCCGGAACAAGTCCGGGATGACGGTAGAATATTGGTATGAAGCGATCTTTTCTCAACTAAGCGCCTGATGGAGATACACCCGGGCCCTTATCCCCCGCCCTGCAGCCGCTCATGGTGCCGGATCACCTCATCGATGATGAAGCGCAGGAATTTCTCGCTGAACTCCGGATCGAGATCGGCTTGCTTGGCCAGCCCGCGCAGCCGCGCGATCTGCGCTTCCTCACGGCCGGGGTCGGCCGGGGGCAGGCCGCTTATCGCCTTGTAGCGGCCGACCGCCTGGGTGACCTTGAAGCGTTCGGCGAGCAGGAACACGAGCGCCGCGTCGATATTGTCGATGCTCTGGCGGTAGCCGCTGAGCGTTTCGTCGGTCACTCTTTCATTCCTCACATATTATTCAGCGCCTTTTGCGTGCCCGAAAGACCCCGCGCAACCCCCGAAGGCTTGCCTTTGTCCGGCACTGCGGCCACATCGCGCGGTGATATGAGTGCCACCATCCACCGCATCGACGATGCACGGCCCCAGCCTTCGCTCGAACCGATGGTCCAGCTGGTCGCGGGCGACCTCAATCTCGTCAACGCGGTGATCCTGGGCCGCATGCAATCCGAGATCCCGCTGATCCCGGAGCTGGCCGGCCATCTGATCGCCGGCGGCGGCAAAAGGATGCGGCCGATGCTGACGCTCGCGAGCGCAAGGCTGCTCGGCTATACCGGCGCGCGGCACCACCGGCTCGCCGCCGCGGTCGAGTTCATTCATACAGCGACTTTGCTCCATGACGATGTCGTTGACGGATCGGACCTCAGGCGCGGCAAGCGCACCGCCAACCTCATCTGGGGCAATCCGGCGAGCGTGCTGGTCGGCGATTTCCTGTTCAGCCGCGCCTTCGAGCTGATGGTCGAGGATGGCTCGCTCAAGGTCCTCAAGATCCTGTCGGGCGCGAGCGCGATCATCGCCGAGGGCGAGGTCAACCAGCTCACCGCCGCACGCCGCATCGATATCGGCGAGGAGCGCTATCTCGATATCATCGGCGCGAAGACGGCCGCCTTGTTCGCCGCCGCGTGCCGCATTGCCGCCGTGGTGGCCGAGCGGCCCGAGGCTGAAGAACTGGCGCTGGACGCTTATGGCCGCAACCTCGGCATCGCCTTCCAGCTGGTCGATGACGCGATCGACTATGTCTCGGACGCCGGAACGATGGGCAAGGACGCCGGCGACGATTTCCGCGAGGGCAAGTCAACGCTGCCCGTCATCCTCGCTTATGCCCGTGGCAGCGCCGAGGACCGGGTGTTCTGGAAGGCCGCGATCGAGGGCCACCGCAATCGCGACGAGGATTTCGAGCATGCGATCGCCTTGGTCCGCTCGACCCGCGCGGTGGACGACACGCTTGCCCGGGCGCGCCATTACGGCCAGCGCGCGATCGACGCGCTTGGCAGCTTCGCGCCCGGCAAGGCCAAGGACGCGATGGTCGAAGCGGTCGAATTCGCGGTGGCGCGGGCTTATTAGGATCGGACGTTAGCGCCATTATTTTAGCGTCACCCCGGACTTGTTCCGGGGTCCATCGTGCCGCGAATGTTATGGTAACGGCTCAAATCCCAGCCCTACCGCGAGATCGTTCCAGGCAGGATTCTCTCGCTCAAGCAGGTTGATCTTCCAATCCCGCGGCCATTTCTTCATCGTCTTTTCGCGTGCGATGGCGCCCTCCATCACGTCGCCAATTTCAAACCAGACCAGGCGTTTGATGTTGTAGCGTTTGGTGAAGCCGTCGAACGTGCCGTCGCGGTGTTGCTGGACGCGGCCGATCAGGTTTGAAGTCACGCCAATATATAGGCGGCCGTAGAAGCCACTTGCCAAAAGATAGACGCACGGTTGCCGCTCTCTCATGAACGTCAACCATTGCCGAACGATGGATGCCGGAACAAGTCCGGCATGACGGTTCGCGCTTAAGGGAACGCGCCTATTGGGGGACTCGGCCCTCGTCGCAATTTTCGCCGATGATCTCGACCTGCAGGGTCGCATGGCCGATCCCGAACTTGCCCTTGAGCATGTCGCGCGCGTCTTCCAGGAATTGATCGCCGGGATGGCCGCGCGGCATCACCAGATGGGCGGTCAGCACGGTCTCGGTCGTGCTCATCGGCCAGATATGGACATGGTGGACACGCGAAACGCCGGGCAATAGCCGCAGCTCTATCCAGACCTTGTCGTAATCGATCCCGCGCGGCACTGCATCGAGCGACATCTCGACCGATTCGCGCAGCAGGCCCCAGGTCTGGCCAAAGATCAGCACCGCGATCGCGATGCTGACGACCGGATCGATCCAGGCATTGCCGGTCCACAGGATGACGAGGCCGGCAATCACTACGCCGGCCGACACCGCGGCGTCGGCCGCCATGTGGAGAAAAGCGCCGCGGACATTGATGTCGCCCTTGCGCCCGCGCGCGAACAGCATGGCGGTCGCGAGGTTCACGGCGATGCCGATCGCGGCGACGATCGAGACGGTTTCGCCCTGCACCGGGGCGGGCGCGGCCAGGCGCTGCGCCGCCTCGAGGATGATCGCGCCGAGCGCGACCAGCAGAAGCAGCGCGTTGGTGAGCGCGGCGAGGATCGTGGTGCCCTTGAGGCCATAGGTGAAGCGCTTGGTCGGCGCCTTGCGCGTCAGCGCGACCGCGCCCCAGGCGACGGCGAGGCCGAGCACGTCGGAGAGGTTATGCCCGGCATCGGCCAACAGGGCGACCGAGTGTGCGACGAAGCCGAACCCGGCCTCGATGATGACGAAGGTGAGGTTGAGGCCGATGCCGATCGCGAAGGCGCGTTCGAAGCCGGGTCCGGTTGGGGCGTGGGCATGGCTGTGTGCATGGCCGTGCCCGTGGCCGTGGCTATGCCCGTGGCTGTGGCCGTGGCCGCGATGACCATGATCCGACGCGTGATCGTGCGCATGACCGTGATGATGGCTGTGACCGGCCACGCGATTCCTCCAATTGATAGCGCTGCGTACCATTGGTTTTGCAGGAGATGCTAGGACATGATGAAATCGGCCGATTCGCGGGTGGCGCGGCTCGAGCCATGGGCATAGGCAGGCGGGATGACCGGTCAGATCGTCGCATGACGACGCTTCCCATCCATGCCGTGCTGCCCGATCTGCTCGCGGCGCTACGGGTCTGCTCGAACGCCGTACTCGTCGCGCCGCCGGGCGCGGGCAAGACGACCGCGGTTGCGCCCGCTTTGCTTGCCGAGGCCTGGTGCGTGGGGGAGATCCTGCTTCTCTCGCCGCGCCGGCTGGCCGCGCGTGCGGCGGCCGAGCGCATGGCGAGTCTGGCTGGTGAGCCGGTCGGCAAAACCTTCGGCTATGCCACGCGGATGGATTCGAAACGCTCGGCGGCGACGCGCGTGACGGTGGTGACCGAGGGGATTTTCGTCAATCGCATCCAGGCTGACCCCGAGCTTGGCGGGGTTTCGGCGGTGCTGTTCGATGAAGTGCATGAGCGCAGCCTCGACAGCGATTTCGGGCTTGCCCTTGCGCTCGATGCGCAAGGGGCGCTTCGGCCCGATCTTCGGCTGGTGGCAATGTCCGCGACGCTGGATGGGGCGCGCTTTTCGACCTTGATGGGCGAGGCGCCGGTGATCGAGAGCGAGGGCCGCAGCCACCCGCTCACCCTTCGCCATATCGGCCGCGCGGCCGAGGCGCGGATCGAGGATTCGGTCGCTGGTGCGATCCGGCTGGCGTTGCGCGAGGAGCGTGGCGGCATCCTTGCCTTCCTGCCGGGGGTGGCCGAGATCGAGCGGACCGCTGAACGGATCGACGTGCCTGGCGATGTGGTTCTCCACACGCTCCATGGCAGCCTCGACCCGGCCGCCCAGCGCGCCGCCATTGCGCCCGACCCGCAAGGGCGGCGGAAGATCGTGCTTGCGACATCGATCGCCGAGACCAGCCTGACGCTCGACGGGATCAGTGTCGTGGTCGATTCGGGGCTGGCGCGCCGGCCGCGCTATGATCGCGCGGCAGGGATGACACGGCTCGTGACCGAGCGCGCGAGCCAGGCGGCCGTCACCCAGCGCGCCGGCCGCGCCGCGCGGCAGATGCCCGGTGTGGCGTATCGCCTCTGGGAGGAGGCGGCGACGGCGGGGCTGCCGCGGTTCGATCCGCCCGAAATTCTCGAGGCGGATTTGTCGGCGCTGACGCTCGACTGCGCCTTATGGGGGGTCACCGATCCGCGGATGCTGGCCTGGCTTGATCCGCCGCCTGCCGCCGCTGTCGATGAAGCCCGGGCGCGGCTGGCGGTGCTGGAGGCGATCGATGCGGATGGCCGGCCGACCGACCATGGCAAGGCGATCGCCCGGCTGCCGCTGCCGCCCCGGCTTGGGCATATGCTGGTGCGCGCGGGGGAAATGGGGCTGGCGGAGACGGCGGCTGAGGTCGCTGTGCTGTTGGGCGAGCGCGGGCTTGGCGGGAATGATGTCGATCTGGAGACGCGGCTGCGGCGATGGCGGACGGAGCGCGGGCCGCGGGCGGAAGGCGGGCGGAAGCTGGCGAAGCGGTGGGCCTCTCTTGCCCCCCCTCCCGCTTGCGGGAGGGGGCTGGGGGGTGGGCGCCCGACCTCCGCGAACGGGCCGTCTGCGGATAGCGCGAGCCCACCCCCGGCCCCTCCCGCAAGCGGGAGGGGGGAAGAAGTCAGCGGCGCCATTGCGCTGGCTTTCCCCGATCGCATCGCCAGACGCCGCGATTCCAGTGGCGAGACCTGGGCTTCGGTCGGCGGACGGGGCTTCAAGCTCGACCCAACCTCCTCGCTCGCCCGCAATGAATGGCTTGCGGTGGCCGAGACGCAGGGCATGGCCTCGGGCGCGCGTATCCTCTCCGCCGCGCCGATCGACCTTGCCACGGTGGAGGCGCTGTTCGGCGGGCGGATCGAAACCCGTCGCACCGTCAGCTTCGATCTCGCAACTGGCGGCGTACAGGCGTTGCGCGAACGCAGGCTTGGTGCGATTCGGTTGTCGAGCGGGCCAGACGCGAATGCCGATCCGGAGGCGATCGCCGGCGCCTTGCTCGAAGGCGTCCGTGCCCATGGCCTGTCGCGCCTGCCCTGGAGCGAGGCTGCCCGCGCGCTGCTCGATCGCATCGCCTTTGTCCGCAGCGCCGGCTACTCGGTTGAGGATATCGACGAACCCGCCCTGCTCGCCCGCGCCGATGAGTGGCTGACGCCGCTCCTCGCCGGCAAGCGCCGGCTCGACGCGATCGACACCGGCGCGCTCGCCGAGGCGCTGCGCGGGGTGATTGGCTGGGATACGCTGCGCATTCTCGATGCCCAGGCGCCCACCCATTTCCAGTCGCCCGCCGGCAGCAGCCACCCGATCGACTATGCGGCAGAGGGCGGCCCTCGGGTTGACCTCAGGCCCCAGGCGCTGTTCGGACTTGCCGCACACCCGATGATTGGGGGCGGGCGGGTGCCGCTGGTGCTGAGCCTCACCTCGCCCGCTGGCCGGCCGATCCAGACCACACGCGATCTGCCCGGCTTCTGGGCGGGAAGCTGGGCCGCGGTCGCAAAGGAAATGCGCGGTCGTTACCCCCGCCATCCCTGGCCTGACGACCCCGCCGCGGCGCTACCCACCACACGCACGAAAAATGCGGATGCAAGGGCGCGGCAACCGCGATAAGGGCAGCGAAAATTTCAAGGATTCGACGATGGCCACCGCACGCATCTTCCAGCGCCCCAAGAACGCGATGCAGTCTGGACGCGCGCGCACCGATCTCTGGCAGCTCGAATTCGCGCCCGCCGAGCAGAAGCGCCCCGATCCGCTGACCGGCTGGGCGGGCTCTGGCGATACGCGCGACCAGATCAGGCTCGGCTTTCCGACGATGGAAGCAGCGATCGCCTATGCGGAGCGCGAAGGCCTTGCCTTCACCGTGATCGCGGCGCCCGAGCGCAAGCTCAAGCTGCAGAGCTATGCGGATAATTTCCGCTGATCAGCGAAGAATAGTCGGACTGAGCAGCAACAGCATCCTCACATCCACGGCGACGCCCTCGGCGCGCTTGGCAGCAACGAAATCCATAATCCCGGCAAGCGGGACCCGGTGGACGGTGATGTCCTCGCCGACCACGCCGCCGCCATCGCTCACCCGGGTCAGGCCGGATGCCCGAACCAGGGTGAAGCCTTCCGAGACCATGCCCGGCGAGGAATGGAAGTAGCCGATCTTCTCGACCCTGGCGGGACGGTAGCCGGTCTCTTCCTCGAGCTCGCGCGCGGCGGATGTCTCGACTGATTCATTCTCATCCTCGTCGCCGACCAAGCCAGCCGGCAGTTCGAGGCAGCGTTGCCCGAGCGGCACGCGATATTGCTCGACCAGGATGACGTCGCCGTCGTCGATGGCGAGGATCACCGCCGCCTGGATACCGCGCGTGCGCGACACATATTCCCATTTCCCCTGCGTCTTGACCGCGATGAAGCGGCCTTCCCAGGGCGTCTCGATGGGTTCGCTCACAGCTCGATCAGCCGATTGGGCAATTCGTTGCGGTCAGTCTCGGTCTTGGGGAAATTCTCCGACAGGATCGCGCCGATGCTGGCCACCGCCGCCGCCATCCCATGCGCCGGCCGGCCCTGCCGCACCTCATCGACAAGCGCGGCCATCGCGTCGCCCCAGCGCTCGGCCGGCACCGCCTTGTGGATCGCCTCGTCAGCGACGATCTCGGCCATGCGCTCGTCGAGGGAGAGATAGAGCAGGATACCGACCCGCGCATTGGTGCGCCGTTCGGCACCGACCTTGAAATACTGGATTGCCCTTCGCCGCACCCGGCGCGCCCGGGTGCCGGGCGGCGTCAGCGCCATGCGGAGCGGCATCCAGGCGAGCGCGAAGCGGACGACGAGGAAGACGATTGTCTCGACGATCAGGATCGCCAGGAGCAGCAAGCGCGAGTCGGTTTCGCCCCAGCCGCTCGAGAACCAGCCGAACCTGGTTTCGAACGCGCCGGGACTGATCGCCGCCAGGGCAATCACCGCAAGCGCGGCCGCGAACGCATAGTGAAGCGCCGCATCATGATATTGATCGGAGCGCTCACTGACGATCGTCACGATCTCGCCGTCAGTACCCTCTTCGGCATGGGTGACCGCTGCCGCGACCAGCGCATGGTCCTCGGGGCTGAGGTGCGTAATCCGTGCCATCACCATCCCCCCGAGGCGCCGCCGCCGCCAAATGAGCCGCCACCGCCGGAAAAGCCTCCGCCGCCGCCTCCACCCCAGGACGAGCCGCCGCTGCTGCCCCAGCTACTACCCCAGCCGCCGCCGGAACCACCGCCAAGCCCCGAGCCCCACAGCACGACCGGCGCGATACCGCCGCGATAGCGCCGCCCGCTGGTACCGCGACGGAAGCGCGACAGGACGATGAACGCCATGACGATGACCAGGAAGACCAGAACGAACGGCACGCCGCCTCCGTCCGACCGGACCTGCCTGGGCTGCGCGACGAGCTTTGCCGCCCTGGCTTCGCCCGCTTCCAGCGGCAGCTTCATCTGCTCCGCGATGGCATTGGCTCCGGCGATGATGCCCCCGGGCATGTCCTTGGCCTTGAAATGGGGTAGGATGATGTCGTTGATGATCTGGCTCGCAAGCGCGTCGGTCATGATCGGCTCGAGGCCGTAACCTACCTCGATGCGCACCTTCCGCTCATTGGGCGCGATGATCAGGATAATGCCGTTGTTCGCGCCCTTCTGGCCGATATTCCACGCCCGGCCGAGCCTGTAGCCATAATCCTCGATCGGATAGCTCTGGAGATCGGGGATTGTCGCAACGACGAACTGGCGTGAAGATGCCTTTTCGATATCGGCGGACAGCTGGGTGAGCTGCGCCTCCTGCTCGGGCGAAAGCAGATCGGCCGCGTCGACCACCCGGCCGGTGAGCTTCGGGAAAGTCTGGGCCTGGGCAAGCTGGGCGCCGAACAGCATCAGCGCCGCGAAGAACATCATGCGGAGAAAATTCACGCTGCCAACCTTTCCGAAGGCGAGATTTCCCGGATTACGTCGTCAACCCCGGCGGCGATGCCGCGTGGGAAATCGCCGGCACGAAAGGCCGGCAGGATCGCGGAGTCGATGATCACCTTTGCCTCTTCATCGCGCAGCGCCCGTTCGAGGCCATAGCCGACTTCGATCCGCACCTTGCGTTCGACGGGCGCCACGATCAGCAGGACGCCGTCGTTGATGTCTTTGCGCCCGATCCGCCATGTCCGCCCGAGCGTGACGCCATAATCCTCGATCGGATGCCCGCCGAGACCCGGCACCGTGACGACGACGAACTGATGGCCGGTGCGCTGTTCCAGCGCCGCCAATTTGCCCGCAATCGCCGTTCGCGACGAGGCCGGAAGCAGGTTCGCTGCGTCCACCACGCGGCCGGACAGTGCGGGAAAATCATATCCCGCCGGTGCGGCCGGCCTGGCCGGGGCGGAGGTTCCGCACCCGGCCAGGACCAGTGCCGCCGAGAGGGCGAACTGTCGGATCAGCTGGCGTTCCCGAAATTGACCGTCGGTGCGGTCTCGGCCCCCGGCGTGGTCGCCTGGAACGGGACCATCGGCTTGGCGCCGTAAAAGACCTTCGCGCCGATCGCATCCGGGAAGGTGCGGATGCGGGTGTTATACGCCTGCACCGCCTCGTTATAATCCTTGCGGGCAATCGCGATACGGTTCTCGGTGCCTTCGAGCTGGCTCATCAAGGTCGTGTAATTGGCCTGCGATTTGAGCTCGGGATAGGCCTCCTGCAGCCGCTGGAGCGACAGCGTCACCCCGGACTGAGCCCGCTCATAAGCGGCGACCTTGGCCGGATCGGTCAGGTCAGCGCCCGAAATTTTCACCTGCGACGCGGAGGCGCGTGCCTGGGTGACTTCGACGAGGATGCTCTTCTCCTGCGCGCCGGCCGCCTTCACCGTGGCGACCAGGTTGGGGATCAGATCGGCGCGGCGCTGATAATCATTCTGCACATCGGCCCAGCGCGCCTTGGCATTCTCCTCGGCGGTGGGGACGCTGTTCAGTCCGCAGGCGGAGAGCGCGACGGCGGATGTCAGCGCGAAGAAAACACGATAGGTCATGAACATTCTCTCCAACCCTTGCGCCGCCCTGATACGCGACTAGCGTGGCACGGCGGAAGCAAAATCGGATGGAGAGGAACGATGTTCAAGGAGTTCAGGGCGTTTATCGCGCGCGGCAATGTGCTCGATCTGGCCGTCGCGGTGATCATCGGCGCTGCGTTCGGCAAGATCATTACCTCGCTGACTGAAGACGTGCTGATGCCCGTGATCGGCAGGATCTTCGGTGGCCTCGATTTTTCGAGCTACTTCGTGGTGCTGGGCAAGGTACCGGCGACGCTGGCGGGATCGACCGATTACGCAGCGCTGAAAAAAGCGGGCGTGCCGCTGCTCGGCTATGGCGCGTTCGTCACGCAGGCCGTCAATTTCGTGATCCTCGCCTTCATCATCTTCCTGATCGTGCGCGCCGCGAACAGGCTGGCGGCGAAGCCCGAAGCGGCGCCGGCCGAACCGGCAGCCGAGCCGGCCGATATCGCGCTGCTCCGCGAAATCAGGGACGAGTTGAAGAAACGGGGCGCCTGATCGGGCGGGGCTGATCAGGCCGCCGCGAGATCCTGCGCATTGGCATCGGCGAGGCTGGTGCCGTCGAGGATCCGCGCCGTCTCGTCACGAACCCGCATCATGGCGTGGCGGATCGCGCAGGTCGCTTCGTCCTTGCAGTCCCGGCAGGGGCGATAGGCGGTGCGGCTGACGCAGGGCACCAGGGCAAGCGGGCCCTCGATGACGCGGATGATCTCACCGAGCGAGATCAGGTGCGTCGGCCGCGACAGGCAATAGCCGCCCATCTTGCCGCGATGGCTGTGCAGGAAACCGGCTTCGCGCAGATCGGCGAGGATCAGCTCGAGGAACTTGCGCGGCACATTCGCTTCGGCCGCGATCCGGTTCATCGGGATCGGCGGACCGCCTTCGGGTGCTTCTGCCAGGAACATCATTGCGCGGAGCGCGTAGCGGGAACGCTGAGTCAACATAACGCTACCGATATGGGCCCATATTGTGGCGAGTGAAAGGCGGCCTTTTCATTAAGTTCGGCAATGCCTATATCGGGCGTGCCGAGGGTTCGCCCAAGGCTATGGTGATAAAGTGCGGCGTACAATAGATGCAGCGGACCCGGGGGCAGTACCCGGCGGCTCCACCACAACCGGCTCCAAGGGCCGGTCATGACGGGGCCGAACCAGGATCGACGTGTATTGAAAAGCGCTGTTTTTGCCCGGGCTGAGTAACCCGTATAAGGCTCAAAACCACAAGTGCTAACGACAACGAAGCACTCGCGATTGCCGCGTAAACCGGACCTAACGGTCTAGTTTACTAAGGACGAAAGCGCGGTTCGGGCCGCACCGGGCAACAGAAGCGGATTCCAGCGGTACGGGGGGCACCGGGCAACAGAAGCCCCCCACCAAGGCATGTTGAAATGCGGCCCATGCCGGCCTGCAAAGCGCGATTTCCTGCGCTTCGGTGCTCACGTGCCGAAAGCACGCTGCGCTCCGATGCTCTGAAATCACGCTTTTCGGCTCGACCTGGACCACATTTCAACACGCCTTGCATCGATCAATCCAGTCGTCTCTTCACCGCTTCAAGGTCCTGCACGAAGCGTTCGAACTCCCTATCGGCCGCCGCGCGGTCGGGCATGCGGAGGAGGAAGCTTGGATGGACCGTGATCCACGCCTCGCCCCCGCCCGGCAGGATGTGTGGGCGGCCGCGTTCCTTGCCGATTGCCATCACCTTGCCGAACAGTGACCGGGCGGCGGTCGCACCGAGGGCAACGGCCACTTTCGGCCGCACCAGCAGCGTTTCCTGCGCGAGCCACCAACGGCAGGCGGTGATCTCGCCGGCATCGGGCTTCTGGTGGATGCGCCGCTTGCCGCGACGTTCGAACTTGAAATGCTTGACGGCGTTGGTGACGTAGATCCCGGCACGGTCGATGCCCGCCGCCGCGACGGCGCGATCGAAGATCCGGCCCGCCGGGCCGACGAACGGCCGCCCCACCAGATCCTCCTGATCGCCGGGCTGCTCGCCGACGAACATCAGATCGGCATCGACAGGCCCCTCGCCGAACACGAGCCGGGTCGCGTCCCGGTACAGGTCGCAGCGCGTGCAGCCGACCGCGTCCGCGCGTAACCCGTCCCACGCCGCCCTGGTGCTTTCCGCCATGCCGACTCTCCTGCCCGCGCGTCGGCGGCCCTCAACGCGGCGGAAACGCGTTCCAGCGCCAAGTGATCCAACGGGTTCGCAAATCCCGATGCCGGGATCAGAAACCCATCGTCGCCATACCTCCCGGCTTGACCGCAAGCTCCGCCTCGAGCCGCGCGAGCAGCGCGTCGACCGGGATCGGCCCGGTTACCTTCACCTGCCGCGCGACCACGGCGAAATCGCCGGGGGTCAGCGCGTTCAGCCGCGCCAGGCCCGCCGGTGCCGCGCAGCCGAAGAAGCGTTCGAACGCGCGCGCGGCCGCCGCTGCCGACAAAGGCTGAAGCGCGAGCTTGAAAGTGAAGCGCCGAAGCGCCGCCGGATCGAGCCGCTGCTGATCATTGGTCGCGGCGAACACCGGCAGCGGGTGGCGATCGAGCCAGGTCAGCAGCTCGTTGACCTGCGTCACCTCCCAGCTCGTCCGTGCGGTCTGGCGATCGAACAGCAGCGAATCGGCCTCGTCGAAGAACAGCACGCTGCCGTCCGCCGCCGCGTCGCGGAAGGCGGCTGCGATGTTCGCCTCGGTTTCGCCGACCCATTTCGACAGGAGATCGGACGCGCGCCGGGTGGCCAGCGGCCGTCCGAGCCGTTCGGCGACCTCGGCGGCGAGTTGGGTCTTGCCGGTGCCGGGCAGGCCGGACAGCAGGACCGAGAAGCCAAGCGGAGCGCCCGGTCGGGTGAGCTGCTCGACCAGCCCGGCGATAGGCGGATCGCTTTCGAACAGCGACAGGTCGATCGCTGAACTTCCCTCGACCGGCCTGACCGCCTGGCCGCGCAAGCCGCCGACCAGCGACCGCGCGACGCGCTCGTCGTCGCCGATGGCGGCACCCGCGATTCGTGCCGCGCGCATCGCGGCACGTGCCACGCTCGGCGTTTCCGGCGCCTGGCGGGCAAGGGTCGCGAGATCCTCGCCGACCGCACAGCCTTCGATCGCCGCCATCCGCGCCAGCACCCGATCCCGCTCAGGCCCGCGCGGATGATCGAGCTTCAGCACGAAGCTCATCCGGCGGAGATAGGCTGAATCGACATTGTCGATCGCGTTACTGGTCCAGATGATCGGGACGGTGTTGGTCTCGAGCATGCGGTTGACGAAGATCTTCGATCCCGCCCGGTTGCTGTAGCGCCCGGTTCCGGCGACCTGGTTGGCATCGCCGATCAGATCCTCGAGCTCGTCGAACAGCAGCAGCGCGCGCTCGTCGCGCTGGAGCGCACGTTGCGCCCGCAGCAGCGCCGCGACGCGCTCGTGCCGGCGCGGCTCAGCCCCCTGGGCATCGTTTTCCCCGACCGCGAACAGTGCCGCGCCGACATGCGCCGCGAGCGCGCGGGCGAGCTCGGTCTTGCCGACGCCGGGCGGGCCGTGGAGCAGGACGTTGATGCCCGGCGCGCGCGCCTCGACCGCGCCGGCAAGCAGCCGCGCGACGAACGCGACGTCGCCCTGCATCGCCGGGAAATCGGCGAGGGCGAGGGTGGATTCCTGCCTCTTGCCGGCCAGCGCCTCGATCAGCCGCTCGGGATCGTGCCCGCCACGCGCAAGCAGGGTTTCGAACCACCAGCTGACGTCGAATGACACGCCGCCGCCCGGTGCCATGTCGATCTCGAACAGGCCGAGTTCCACCGGCATGCTGGTGCGCACCATGGTGCCGGCATGGACTGCCTCCGCACCTGCCAGCATGCCGGCGATACGGGCCATATCCTCATGCGCCATTTCGAGCGCCCAGCTCAGCCGGGCCATGCGCGGATGGAAGGAGAGCGCAAGGCCAGCCTCAAGCACCTCACGATCCTGCGCGCCGAAGTTCAGCACCGTCGCGATATTCTCGACGGCTTCGGTCAGGTCGGCCGGCAGCGGATCGTCCGCCATTTCGGCCACCAGCGTGGCGAGCGTTGCCCAGCTGATCTTGTCGGCGCCGTCCTTGGCGCCCTTATCCTGCGCCCCATCTTTCGCGCGCGGCTTCAGCGCCGGCCAGAAGACCGAGCGATGCTCCTCCGCCCATTCCACCAGCGCCCGTCCAGCGCGGCCTTCCTTCGTAAGTGTCGCGCGCAGCATGATCGCCAGCCGCCGCGACGTAACCGTCGTGCCCATATTCTCATCCACCATGAGCGGTCGAGCGGACGCCGCTATGACGTCGGCTCTCGCGCTTCTTGAATTTTCGGGATCAAATCAGCCGGGTCCGTGGGCCCGGCCGGGGCGCGACTAGCGCTTCGGCGAGGTTCGGACCGCGGCGGGAATGAGTCCCAGGTGATGTGCCGTGGCGAACATTGTCAGCCTTCCTGCACCCCGACATTGGGGCGGTGGCGCACTAGGCGCGGGGTTTGCGCAAGTCAAGCCGAACAAAGGGGCGCGTGTCGAGTGGCGGGCGGCAACCCCAATATGGCATGACCCAGCACGCCAAGGTGACCTCCGGCATGTCGGTGGTGGATGATTTTTCGAAGCTCAACCTCGTCACGCCGGAGGGCAAGACAGCGACGATCACGCTCAAGCAGCCGGTCGCGGTCGAGGGCGATTTCGCCCAGATGCAGGACATGACCAAAGGTGCGGGCGTTCAGAAAGCGATGAACATCCTCGGCGGCTTTGCCGCGATGCGAGGCATGGGCGGGATGAAGTTCGGCAAGGCCAAGACCTTCACCTTCACCGCCCGGCCAGGCGTTTACGAGGACGGCGCCATCAAGGCAGCCTCGCTCGCCAATGCCCGCCTGATCGAGCAGCTCGCCGCACTGCGGTGAGGCATTGCGGTTCGGGCTTGCGAAATGCCTGCTCCAGCCCATTCCGACAAAGTTCGTCCTGACCGATTGCGACCCAAGTTTAGCCACTTTGCGAACAGGAAGAACGGCTGCTCCCGGTCCGATTCTGGTCGCGCCCGCTTCGCGCCCTAATCTCGGTCATTCGAACGCTCGACCAAATTTCCTAAAAGCCGCCATCCCCACGACGCGGCACGGACATCGATCTTGAGCCATTCAGGCGGCGGGATAAAGCTACCAGATGTGAACGCGCTGCTTAGGGGGCAGATATAGGGGATCGCCGTGCGCTACGGAACTTCGCCGTCACAGCAGGCGTTCAGGCCCGCGTCACGCCGCACATGCTGCGTCACACCTGCGCGACCCTCTTGTTGGAAGATGGTGTGGACCTCCGGTTCCTGCAGCGACTCCTTGGCCATGAAAGCATTTCGACCACGGCCATCTACGCCCATGTTGGCGGCGCTGGCCTCCAGAAAGCGCTCGAAAGCGCCAGCCTATTGTCGCGGTTGAACCGTGCGGCATAACGGCGGGCGGTCGCGTTACCGGTGATCACTGGCCCGCGGAATTCGGAAATCACTCACCGTCGAGCAACTCGCCCCTTCGCCACCTTTTTACCTTCTCTAAGCCGATCCAGGTAATCCGACCAGAACTGCATCATTCGGACGCGCTCCTGCCAATGTTCGCCGCGCAAATAGGCGCGACGGACATCATTGTTCTCGACGTGAGCCAACTGCCGTTCGATCGCATCGGGGGTGCCATTTTAGGCTCTCGTTGAGCAAGCTACTGGCCATCGCCCGCAAGCCATGACCCGTCATCTGTGTCTTGTCATAGCCGAGGCGTCTGAGCGCCGCGTTTATGGTGTTTTCAGAGATGGGCCGGTCCGCGGCTCGAACGCTGGGAAACAGTAGGGCCGAAGATCCAGCGACCGATCGTAATTCGCCCAAGAGCGCCAGCGACTGCCGCGATAACGGCACTCTGTGTTGGCGACCCATCTTCATCTTCTCACCCGGGATGGTCCAGACTGCGGCGTTCATATCGAATTCGGACCATTCCGCTGAACGCAGCTCACCTGGACGCACGAAAACATGCGGGGCTAAGCGCAAAGCAATGCCAACTGCCGGCTGGCCTTCATATCCCTCAATCGCTCTAAGCAGCTCCGCTACCTTTGGCGGTTCCACGATGGCCGCGTAATGCTTTACCTTTGGCGCGATGAGGGCTCCCTTCAGGTCGTTAGTGACATCCCGTTGAGCTCGACCCGTCGCGATCGCATAGCGGATGACGTTGCCGCAGGTACTTCGAAGCCGACGCGCGGTTTCATACCGGCCACGTATCTCGACCGTTCTGAGCACCT
>Ga0105245_10001036_pt1 | contig 25246 bp, 11 predicted proteins | sample KBSM54metaG_FD_81523 | JGI IMG/M metagenome (GOLD analysis project Ga0105245, IMG submission 81523) | Miscanthus rhizosphere microbial communities from Kellogg Biological Station, Michigan, USA - KBS M5-4 metaG | ecosystem: Host-associated > Plants > Roots > Rhizosphere > Soil | place...
GGCGACATCGGGCTCGAGCGGTCAACCGAAGCTCGTCGAATTGAGTCGCCGCGCGTTCCTGGCTCTGGCCGCAGACGACGCAGCACGCATTGGCAGTGTGCCGAGCGATCGCGCACTGCTCTGCCTGCCACTGTCGCACGTGGGCGGGCTTTCGGTCGTGATTCGCGCGCTGCTCGCGAGGCGCACGTGCGTCGCGTTCGATGCGGGCGGCAGCTTGCTACAAGCGGTTCCCGCGTTGAGCGCGACGCTGCATCGCGAACGCATCTCGCTCCTGTCGCTGGTGCCGCCCGTGCTCGCGCGCTTGCTGCGCGAGCAGCCGAACTTTGCGGCGCACACGCCGTTGCGCGCGGTCTTGGTCGGTGGGCAAGCGTGTACGCCCGAGTTGTTCGCCGCAGCTCGCGCGGAGCGCGTGCCGATCTTGACGAGCTACGGGCTGACCGAAGCCTGTTCGCAGGTCACCACGCTGCCCTACCCCGCGCCCGACGCCGTTGCCGTGCGGAGTGGCGTCGTCAGTTCCGGCTTGCCGCTTGCGGGTGTCGAGCTGCGCGTTCGCTCGGGTATCGTCGAAGTGCGCGGAGCGACGTTGCTGACGCGTTATGTTGGCCAGCCCTCGCCGCTCAATGACGACGGCTTTTTCGTCACCGGAGATCGCGCGGAGTTCGATCCCGAACTCGGTCTGTTCGTGCGCGGGCGCGAAAGCGAAGTGATCGTGACGGGCGGCGAAAACGTCGATCCCGTCGAGGTCGAACACGCCATCTTGGCGTGTGGCGGCATCGGCGCGGTGTGCGTCTTCGGCGTCGACGACGCAGAATTCGGGCAGCGCGTCGCGGCCGTGATCGAGCCGGCAGAGAGCTTCGACCTTTCGCGTTGCCTCGACGCGCTCGGCGCGCGCCTGGCCGCGTTCAAGCAGCCGCGAGCCCTCGCCGTCTGCCCCGACCTGCCGCGGCTCGGATCCGGAAAGTTGGACCGGACCCGCATCCGGGCGGATTTCGGGCCCCGCCTGCGGCCGGTCAAGCACGGATAGCGGCTAAAAAATTATACCGGCAGCGTCTCGCCGTTGCTGCGGACACTACAGCCGTGAGCGCAGAGCACCCGCGAGTGTTTTGCTTCGCGGCATTGCCGCACGAAGTGCATGCGCGCGAGCATGAGCCAAAGATTTCTGACCCAATTTGTGCAATTTCAAGCACTCGCTGCAATTGAAAGCACTCCCACGGGACACGAACGGACGACAATCTCCTCGCATCACTTCTGGCTGGACTCGACCGGCTGGGCTGATGCTAGCTTGTGAGGCTCTGTGCAGATAAATCGAAAGCGCCAAGATCCAACAAGACCCTCCTCTTCGGCGCAACACGAACGACGCCCGCGAGCAAACCCCGGATTGACCTGGCAGCGGCTCCTCTTGGGTGCGTTCGGCGCCGTATCGATCGGCAGCTTGCTGACGCTCGCTGGGTGCCCGGCGAACCTAGAAAGCCCCGAGCGTTTCGAGATCACCGGTTCGGGTCAGAACACTTGCTTGACCCAGGTGTTCACCAAGAAGTGCAGCCAAACCAACCTGTGTCACCTGGCAGGCACGCCGGGTGGTGGCCTCGATCTGACTTCGCCCAACGTTGCCAAGCGCCTGATCGACGTCCCCGCTTCTCACGCGGATACCGACGGCGGAGATTGCCCAGCCGCGAAGCTCGTGGACACGGCGAATCCGGCCGCGAGCTGGCTTTTGATCAAGCTTTCGGATGGCGTGACCTGCGGCACGAAGATGCCGCAACTCGGCTCGATTACCAGCACCGAGCGGCAGTGCATTCAAGACTTCGTCAACGCGGCCGCGGCCGATGCAGGCACCATGGCCGGCGGCGGTAGCGCTGGCACTGGCGGTGCCGCATCTGGCGGGGCAAGCGGAGCCGGCACGACTGGCGGCAGCGGCGGCGCTGCCGCGGGAAGCGGCGGAACGAGCGGCAATGCCGGCGCAGCGGGTTCGGCAGCAGGCAGCGGTGGCGCGAGTGGCGGCTCAGCGGGAGCTGCCAACGGTGGAAGCGGTGGGGCCTCGGGCTCAGCGGGCAGCGGTGGCGCGTAATGAAATCTAGAATCTCTCGATGGCAAAAGTCGCCGGTCTTGACTGGCCTCGCCCTAGCCCTCTCGGTCACACTCACTGCGCCGCAAGTTTTTGCCAAAGGCAAAAAGGGTGGTTCGGCGCAGGGCTCCGAGAAGAAGAAAATCTTGGTTGGCGGCTTCAGCGGGCCAAAAGGCGATCAAGCGCGCAGCGCCACCATCGCGGCATTGAAGGGTGACGGCGAGTACGACGTCGCCGAGACCGACGTCAAACCCGGCGCCAGTGACGAAAGCTTCGCCAAGGCGAGCGGCGGCGCGAGCGCTGTCATCGTCGGCACGGTCACCAAAGGTTCCGGTCTCGTGCTCAGCGTGCACAACGGCTCGGACGGTGCGCTGGTCCAGGACGTCGAGATCAAGGGCGACTCACCCGCCAAGCTGAACAAGAACATCGGCGACACGCTGACCGTCAGCGTGGCCGACGCGATTGCGCAAGCCAAAGCTGGGTCAGGCGCGGCGAGCGCCGCTGCAGCGCCGAGCCCGGCACCCAAACCCGCCGCCAAAAAGGCGGACGAGGACGACGAAGAGCCGACGCCGAAAGCTGGGGAAAAACCCACGGATAAGCCGGACGAGGAAGTCGCCCCGCTCGGTCCCGACGGCGACGTGAAACGCCCGTCACCCCTAGAAGTGACGATCGGCGTGCGCGCGGTGCACCGCAAGTTCAGCTACCACGACACACCGCAGACACTCTTTCCGGATGCGGGCTACACGGGCCTCTCGACCTACCAACTCCCGCTCGGCCCCGCTGCATTCATTCAACTGAACGTGTTCCCGCTGGCATTCAAGTCATCGGGCGCAGCGGCGAACATCGGTATCACCGCCGGCTACGAAGGCGGCTTCGCCACGAAGTCGGTGTACGCGGAGAACACTCCGCAACAACAGGAACTCAAAACGCAATCCAATGAGTTCTTCGTCGGGCTCCGTGGGCGCATCCCCGTTGGCGTTCACGAAGTCGGGCTCGTGGCGGCCTATGGTCGGCAGATCTTCAGCTTGCTCGGGGACAACCCGCAGGTATTCCCTGATGTTGCCTACAAGTTCGTGAAGCTTGGAGTCGATACACGGTTTCGCTTCGACGAACTCACGGTCGGTTTTCACTTGGGGACTCGCCTGGTCACCGATACCGGCGATCTCAAGCGGCTCTGGTTCAGCAACACCAAAGCCGCGTCGGCCGAGGGCGGTCTCTTGCTCGGTTATCAAATCGCCGCGAATTTCGAGCTGAACGGCGGCGTCGATATCACGCGCTACGCCTTCAACTTCAACCCGATCGACGATCCTCCGGCGGACACCAACTCCAAAATCGCGTACGGCAACCTCGTCGCAGGCGGCGCGGTCGACCAATACACGTCCGGTTGGCTCGGCGTGCGCTATTCGATGCCGTGATCACGCGCCACGAGCGCGCTGCACATCGGCCGGGTTCGGCTATACTGTGGCGCGCCATGATGCGTCTCTCCTGGGTTCTCGGCGGTGCTTGGTTGATTTCTAGCGCCCTCGCTTGCCACGCCAAGCCGCACGCAGCCGAGGGCACTGCGCCTCCGGTGGAGACGGCCAGCGCGGCGCCGCTCGCTCCTCAGACTGCACCGAAGTCATTCGGGGCCGGCATCACGCCCGGGCCCCAGCTGGCCCTGGCTGACGTGCTCAAGGCGCCCGATCACTATCGCGACCAAGCGGTCACGGTCGAAGGCCAAGTCCGCCGCGCGTGCACCCGGCGCGGCTGTTGGATGGAACTGGCCGAGAGCGCCGATCCCGCCCTCGCTGGCTGCCGCGTGACCTTCAAGGACTACGGCTTCTTCGTGCCTACCGATTCGGCGGGCTCACGCGCGAAAGTGCAAGGCACCTTGGCCGTCAACACTGTGTCCCCGGAGCGTGTCGCCCATTTGGAGAGCGAAGGTGGGCAGTTTCCGAACAAAAACCCCGATGGAAGCGCGAGTGAGCTGCACCTGGTGGCGACCGGCGTCGAGCTGTGGCGTTGAATTCCTCGGCGATTAAGCGATTTTTGCTCAATTGGCCGGCGGGCCGCTGTCGCAAAAAAGCGACTCTTTGCTCATCGTCCTGCGAGTTGTGATACGCCCTCAGGCAATGCGTTGGTTGACTCGGCTCGTGGGCGTCGCCCTGCTGTGTGTCGCACTTCCGGCCTACGCGGGTGAGACGCACGTCGTCGCCGCGGGCCAAACGCTTGGCCGTATCGCCGATCGCTACAACGTGACGATTGCCGCGCTGTGCGAGGCCAACGGCCTGCACCGCCGCGACCCGTTAAAGATCGGTCAAAAGCTGCGCATCCCGGACGGCGAGGATGCCGTGGCGCCGGAAGCAGCCGACAGCGCGGACGACGACAAGCCCAAAGATCCGGCTGCCAAAGCGAAGAGCGACGAGCGCGTCGAAAAGAGCGAGAAGAGCGACACCGTGCTGCCCGGCGGCATGCACGTGATCAATCCGCCAGGCGCTTCGCCGGCGTATTACTTCGAGCCAACTGGACCCGGCCGTCACGGCATGCGGCCAATCATCATTTATTTGCACGGACGCGGGGGAAATCCGGAGAAGGATTGCCAGCGTTGGGCACCCGTCGCGCGCCGCTTGGGCTGGCTCGTGTGCCCGAGTGGACCCTCTCCGTATGGCGACGGCCGCGCGTGGGACAACAACTGGCCGTCCGCGCACACCGCCACCATGGCCACGATCCAGGTGCTGCGGAAGAAATATGGCCGCCGTGTTCAACTTTACGGCAACACCCTGATCGGCTTCAGCGAAGGCGCCTACGCCGCGATGAACGTCGGCGTGCGCGAGCCCCACGTGTTCAACCGCTGGCTGATCCTGGCGGCGACCGGCAAATACTGGGGCGGCCCTGGTATCGAAGCGCTACAGACCGCGAAAGAGCGCGTGCGGCGCGTGTTCTTGATCACCGGCGAGCACGACGGCGTGATCGACGGCACGCACGAAGTGCAGGACTGGCTCACGCGCGCTGGCGTCGATACGCGCGTGGTCACGCCCGGCGATATGGGCCACGAGCTGGCGCTCGACCGCAAACCCGAGCTCTATCACGAGGCCCTGGCCTGGCTCGACCGCGGCGACAGCAAGCACAAGAAGAAGGCCGAACGCGGCGAGCGTATCGCGCGCAAGTAGCCGCCGCGCGCGATTGAACCGAGGCTACCCGACCGAGTAAAAACTCAGCGGAAGGCGGCTCAGTGCCAAGCTTGCGCTTGCGCGATCGGCTTGCCCGTTCGGTCGTGATCTGCGATCAAGCGGCGCGAGGCCGTTTCGCAATCCACGCACGACGGGAAGCGCGACTGATGCTCGCACGTCAGGTATTCCGCGGACGGCGGCGTGGCGGTGAACTCTTGCGGGTTCAGGTGCCGACCGCAGGCAATGCAGTGAATGTGCGCTTGCTGATGCTGCTGCGCGCTGGGTGACTGTTCTTTGCGTTCGCGTTTAGTGAGGCGCTTCGTTCGCTGCATCGTTTCGGCATCAATTCAAACTCGACGCTGCCGGTCAAGCGCGTTCTGCGTTGAGCTCGGAAAGCAGCTGCCGCGCGCCCGCGTGGTCCGATTTTTCGGCCAGCGCCTTGGCCACGAGCACCTTCGCCTTCCGCGGATCGCCTTGTTTTCTGGCCAAAACGGCCAAGTAGTAGTTGGCATCGGCTTTGGCTTCGGCAGGCGCGCCTTCGGTGCTCCCGGGCGCAGGTGGTTTCATGATCGCTACCGCTCGGAACGCGCGTTGCGCAGTTTCGTCTTCGTCGATTTCGACCGCGAGCTGACCGAGGCGCATCGCCAGCTCCCCGTTCTTGGGATCGATCTCGAAGGCCTTGGTCAACGCTTGCAGGGCGTCCGTGAGGTAGCCTTCGTCCAGGTGGATCTGGGCCATCACGACGTAGATCCCGCCGAGCGCTTTGGTCCTTCGACCGCGGTTGGCATCGGCGACCGCATTGAGCAGCGCGAGCGCATCCTCCGCGCGTCGCGCCGCCGCGTACGCCTTGGCCAAGAGCACGACCGCCTCGACACTTTCCGGGCTGTCTTGACGCGCTTGCTCGAGCGCGCGCACCGCGGCCTCCGGATCGCCATCCGGACCGAGCAAGAGTTCACCCACGCGCAGCATGAGTTGCAGGCGCTGCAGCGGATCCGGTTCGTTGAGTGCATCCTCCAACAACAGTTCCGAGAGTTGGCGTTGAGCACCCAAGTTCTCGTAGACCGCATACAAGCGCTGGCGGAGCTCAGGGTGACGACGGTTGGTCATCAGCGCGCGTTCGAGAGCCGGGCGCGAATCTTCGACGCGACCGGCAAGCTCGCAGGCTTCACTGTAACGAAGGGCCGTTTCCACCAGCGCCTCGCCCTGCTCGACGTCCACGAGCTGGGCGAGCGTGTCGATCGCGCCCTCGATGTTCCCAGTGCGAGCTTCGAGGGAGGCCAGGCGGCGCAGTGCGCCGAGATCATCGGGATTAGCGCGAACGAACGCGGCCAAGCGGGCGCGCGCGCCGGGCAGATCGCCAGAGCTCTCGAAGACATCGACCAGGCGCAGCGTGAGGCGCGCTTCTTCGGGCGGTTCGGCCCGCACGATCGCGCGCTCGATGGCTTCGATCAATTCGCCGACCGCCGACGAGTCCACCGCGTAGACGTTTTCGAGGGCCACGACCGCGTCGTCGTCACGGCCGAGTTCGCCGAGAATCGAGGCGCGCTTGCGCTGCAGTGCTGCGTTGTTCGGGTCGCTTCCGACTAGCTCGTCGATGATGGCGAGCGCGGCCTCCGGATTTGCGGCGGCGCGGTGCGCTTCGACCAGGCGCTCGGAAAGCGTCGCTTCGCCGGGCCGTTCGCGCAGAGCTCGACTGAGCAGATCTGCGACGCGGCCGTATTCCTGACGCTCCGAAAAGCGCACGATCAGCAGGTCGCGCAAGGACGAATCACGTGGATGCGCCTCGAATCCGAGCGACAACGCCCGCTCCGCTCCCTCCGGATCGCCGAGCTCCTCGCGCATCGCCGATAGCCGGCGACCGAGCGCCGCTGCAGGCTCACCGCGTTCGACGCGCAAGAGCCCCTCGAGGGCGTCCGAAATCAGGACCGCGTCGCCACTGGCCTCGGATAGCCGCAACACGCTCTCCAAGAGCGCGCGCTGCTGCGGCTCCCAATCGAGCGCCGAGCGGCACACATCGAGCGCTTCACTGCCCCGCCCTTCACGCTCGAGGAACGCGGACAACCGCAACGAAAGCGTGGAAATCGCGGACAAATCTCGGGCATCTTTGGCGCGGTCGATTTCGCTACCGAGCAGCGAGATCAGGTCCAGTGTGCGCCCTTCGCGCTCGAGCAGCTCGGACAGCACGCGTGCCGCATCGCGCTGACTCGGATCGTCGGCGATGATGTCTTGAAGCAGCCCGATGACCTCATCGGCGCGCGATGGCTGACTGAGGAGCGCGTTGACTTGTTCGATGCGCAACGCCGAACGCTCCGCCGGATCGTCGACGAGTGGCACGACGCGTGAGAGCAGCTTCACCCAGCGATCGGTCTGGCCCAACTTGCGCAAGAGCTCGAGGAGCGGCTGCCACACGGCGCGATCGGCGGGATCTTCCGCGAGGACACGCTCGTAGAGTTCCACCGCGCTCTGCGTCAATTCTGGGTTTTGCGCGTACTCGGCCGCGAGTTCCAGGCGCAAACCGCGCGCTTGGTCATCAGGCAGGAATGCGGACGCTTGAACCCGGTACTCGAGCGCCTCTGCGGACCGGCCGGCTGCCTCGGCAAGGCCGGCGAGCTCCATGCGAATCCAGGCCGCATCGCTCTCCGTGAGCGAGCTCGCATCGAGCGAGAGGGCGCTCTTCAACATGCGTTCGGCGAGCACTGCGTCGCCGAGCCGCACGGCCACCGCAACGCCTTCTCGCACCTGCTCGAGTGTCGTTTCGGAGCTCGCGATCTGGCCTGCCAGGGCGTTGGCCAAAGCGCGATCGTCACCGGTGGCACGCGCGATCCGCTCCAGCAAACCCGCTACCCGGCTGCCATCTGCGTTCGCTGATGCCGCGCCCAATAGCGATCGAGCGCGCTCGAAGTCCGGCGCCACCTCGAGCGCACGTTCGATGAGCGCGACCCCTTGCTCGAAGCCCTCGGGATCTTCGAGCCGGACCTCGGCCAGGCGATAGAACAGGTTTCCGTCGAGCGGCGGCCGAACCGAATCCGCGCGGCGATTGGCCAGCGCCGCCATCTGTTTTTCGACCCGACGTTCGAGCACCGCGCGTTCCCGCGTCGTGTCACCCAGAAAGTCGTAGACTTGGCTGAGCGCCGCCCAGGCGCCGTCGTCGGCCGCGGCGGCTTCGTCGAGCTCGACTTCCAGAGCGTGCGCGCGTCGCGTCAGATCGTCCCGGTTGCGATCGAGATCGCGAAGGCCCGTCGAGTGCAGGGCCACCAGATCCGAAAGCGCTCGTGCGGCTTCGTTAGGCGGCAATTTACGCTGCAAACGCGATTCCAGCGCGCGTGCGAGCAGATCGTGACGGCCTTGGGTGCGCAGCGCCTGCTCGAGCGAAAGCGCGTCGCGCGGGCTCTCGAGTGCCGCTTCGAAAGCGGATTCGATGAATTCGCCGGCGCGCGACGTGTCGCCGCGCTTGGCCGAGATCTCACTGAGCGCGATGAGCGCTTCGGCCTTGCTCGGGCCATCACGATCATCTTCGCGTCCGAGCACGAGCAAGAGTGAGCGGTACATCTTTTCGGCGCGATCGAGCTGACCATGTTCGAGGGCCACGCGCGCGAGCATCTGCATGATCCCCGGATGCGCCGGATCGATCTTGGATGCGGCATCGAGCTCGCGCAGCGCATCGCTCTCGCGGCCCGCGGCGAGTAGCACGCGGGCGAGCTGAAAATGCGCGAGCGCTCGATCTTTCGGGCGGCGCGAACCATAGCGTTCGATCTGCGCCAGCAAAGTCTGAACTGCTTCGTCGTAGCGTTTTGCGAGAAAAAACGCCTGCGAAAGCTGCAAGCGCTGCTTCTGATCTTCGGGCTCGAGCTCGATGGCGCGCTCGAGCAGCGGCACCGCGGCCTCCGGATCGTGGCGCTGCTCCAAGTGCAGCTGCGCCGCTTCACGGAGCAACGTGAGGGTGGTCTTGCGGTCCGTCGCGCGTCCCGCCTCCTCCGCGAGCAGTGCGGCAAGGGCGCCGTAATCTTGCGTTTCGCGATACAAGGTCGCGAGGCGAGCGCGGAGTTCGGCCGCGTTGACCGCGATTGGCACCGCGCGCTCCAAGCTGGCTCGAGCACAAGCAGGCTCACCTTGCGCCAAGTAGGCGGCGGAAAGCTCGAGAGCGCGCTCTGCCAAAGCTTCCGGCGAGGACTGCTGGCACAGCGCTTCCAGTACGCGAGCGGCCTCCTCGTAGTTCTTTTGCGCCTGATAAATGCGGGCCAACGCTTCGAGTGAATCTTCGCCGCCCAGGGCTGCGCCGGCGGAATACGCGGCGATCGCTCGATCGAGATCCGCGAGGCGTTCCTCCGCGAGTTGTCCCGATCGCGCCCAGAGCGCGGCAGCGCCGGCAGCATCGCCCGCGCCCGCGCGCGCGGCGGCTTGCTTTTCCCAAAGCGACACGATCTCGGCGTGCTCACCCTGCTCCTCCAGCAAGAGCGAGAGGCGCGTGACCAGTGAACGAGCCACTTCGTCGGCTGCGTCTTCGGCCAGCAGCGCTTGGAAGAGCGTGATGGCGAGTTTGCCGTCTTCCAAGCGGTCGGAGCACAAACAGGCCGCCTCGCGCCGCAATTCACGGCGCCGTTGCGTCTCGAACGGCAGCTCGGCCGAGCTCAACAGGTGGGTCACGACCGCGCGATACTTGCCGGTCTCCAGCAGACGCTCCGAAAGTTCGGTCACCACCCAGGCCGCAGCTCGCGCCTCCGGGCTATCGGGCCCGGTGCCCGCTTGCTTCCAAGCGTGCACCGAAAGCTCGAGCAAGCGTTCGCAAACTTGGCGCCCGAGCTCCGGATCGGCGTGATTCGCGCCAGCGACCTCGATCGCTTTGCCCCAATCCAGCGCCGCGACGAAGGCCTCGAGGGAGGCCAGCATGTCGCCCGTGCGCAGCTGGTGCAATGCGCCGAGTTCTCGCCAAAGCCGGCGTTCACGGCTCGGGTCCGTCTCGACCGCGACTTCGTCGCCCAAGAGTTCGGCGAGCTCGGGAAACCGTGTTTCGGACGACAACAACGACGACAACGCCTCGAAGCTCTCCAGATCGCGGCCGTGCTGTGCTTGCACTTCACGCCACGCGTCGATGGCAAGCCCTCGATCTTGCTTGACCTGCTCCTGCAAGAGCGCGATGCGCACGCGGTCCGCGCGCGCCGCCGAGGGCACGGTGGCCTTCTGCGCGCGCAAACCGAGCGACGCGATGAGTTCGTCCCAACGCTCTGCGCGTTCCAGTGCGCGGCACAAGCCGTCGATCGACGTGGGGTCGGCCGGATCGATGCCGAGCCGTGTTTGATAAGCCCGAACGGCGCGATTGGCATCGCCCAGCGCGATCAACGCTAATTCCGCGGCCTCACCCAACACCGCGATTTGCGCCGCTTCGTCGGTTTCGAGCCCTGCGCGCTGTTCGAGCACGCTCGTGAGTTCCGCCTGTTCGCCGCGACTTCGGAGTAGATCGCCGAGCTCGCGGGCCGCGTGCAGTGCCGTGCGCGGTGCCTCGGGCGCGAGACCCAGAACGCGCCGATAGAGCTCCATCGCGCGCGACGGGTCGGCCAGCTCGACGCGACACACGTCGCCCGCTTCGGCCAAGAGCTCCGCGCGCAGCGCAGGGTCGTTCTCCTGCTCCGCCACGCTGACCAGAGTCTCGGCTCGGCGCGCCTCGGCGCCCACTTGGCGAGAAAGTTCCGCGAAACGCTGGCGACGCAACGCGAGCGCTGGATCCAAAGTCACGAGCACGAGCAGCGTCTCGAAAGCTCCGGCGCGATTGCCGAGCGCCTGCAAGCTGAGCTCCACCACTTCCTCGAGCAGCGCGATGCGCGGATTACGCGCTGCCGTCTCCGCCTCGATTTCGAGCATGCGCACGACGTCGACCGTGCTCTCGGTCGCGCGATAGTGGGCTTCGAGCAAGCGCGCGGCGCGCTCGCGGACCGTCTGGTCACTCTCGAGCTTGGCCGATGCCGACGCGGGCAAAGCGACGATTCGCTCCAGCAGGGAAACGGATTCGCGCACGTCGGTCTCGCGCCCGAGCATCTTTTCCGCGGACTCGAGCGCCGGGATCGGCTGGTCGAGATCGAGCCACAAGGCCGAGATCCGTCCCATGAGCTCGCCGGGATCGGGGCTCTTGTTGGCCGCCAGGCGCAGCGACAGCAAATCGATCAGCGGCCGGCGATGCCCGTGGCGCTCGTACAAACGCTCGAGTGACGATTCGACACGTGCATCGCCCGCGCCCAGCGCGTTGAGTTTTTCGAAATACGCGATTGCCCGCTCGGGGTCGTTCGCGAAATCGCGCGCGGCCATGGCCGCCTCGCGCAAGATCTCGAGGCGCTCCCGCGCTTCGATCGGTTCGGCCAAACGCTGGTCATACAGCGCAAACAACTCGGGCCAACGCCCAGCGGCATTGAACGAGAGCTTCAGCCGGTCGAAGGCCCATTCGGCAGCGGGGCAGAGCGAAACCACGCGCTCGAGCAAATGCACGACGCGCTCGGAATCGTCGAACCACTCCTCGTGGAACTCGACCACTCGACGCCCGAGCGAGTCGGCGACATCGGGCGGCATTTGGCGCTCGATGGCACGCGCGTAGGCGTCCGCCACGGCACCGGGCTCGTCCAAGCGACGCGCCATTTGCTCGGCAAAAGCCCACAATTGTTCCTCGGCGGGCGCCGCCTCGGCACCGCGCAACGCCAAGCGCAGGGCTTCTTCCGGCACCTCGGTCTTGGTTTCGAGCAGCTGCATCAACCAGCGGCTGCGCGCCGCCGCGAGCTCGGGCGCGTCGTTCGATACCGCGAGCAACGCTTCGATCACGTCGGCGCGTGCGGAGGGGTCATCGGCACTCTCTGCCACACGCTCCAAGATCGCCGCGGCGCGAGCCCGTGCGTCGGGCACCGATAGCGCGTGATGCACGACGCGCAGCGCGTCGGCATCGCCGGGGCTCACGGCGAGGATCGGCTCGACCAGTGCCAACGCCTCCTTGGCTTGACCCAACGAGCCAATCATCAGCAGCGCGCGCCGCAACTCCACGGCGGCCCGCGCCTCGGGTTCGACGCGCGAGGCGAGCAAAGTAAGTGACTCGAGTGCGGCGGCGGCTTCGCCGGAAGCGGCCTGCAAGCGCGCCAGATCCGAGAGCGCGTCGGTGCGATCCGGGTCGGCCTCCAAAACTTGTCGGTAAAGCTCTTTGGCCGCCTTTGCGTCGTTGAAACGCGTCTCCTCGGCGTGGGCCCACTCCGACAGCACGAGCGCTTTGTCGGTGGCATGCGCGAGCCGATAGCGGAACAACCAGCGGTGATCATCCAGGCGCGCGGCATTGCGCTCCGCTTGGTTCAAGAACGCCTCGAAGGCGTCGACGTCGACGGAAGCGTCGTCGCGATTGGCCTCGAGCAGTGCCCGGAAGATCTTGGCTGCGCTGTCGGCGCTCGCTGGATCGTGGGCGAGCGCGCGCGCTTTGGCCAGTTGGATGTGCCGCGCTCGACCGGGTTGAAGTTGTCGCGCGAGCGCTAGATCGACGAGCGCGACGAAGCCCTGGGCGTTACCGGTTTGGACGGCCCGCTCTTCCAGACCAAGCACCAACGGCACGAGTTCACGCTCTTCGCTGATGCGCAGAAGCACGTCGAACGCCGAGCGCACGGTATCGAAGTCGCCCGCGCGAGCCGCCAATTCGACGAGCCGCTCCGCCGCTTCACGGTTGTCCGGATCCGCGTCCAAAACGCGGGCAAATAGCCGCTGTGCGCGCGCGCCGTGATCGGGCGCGTTCTCGCTCAGCCGCCCACCCTCGAGCCAATAGCGCGCGGCGCGCTCCGGTTCGTCCAATTGCCAGGCGAAGGCGTTGCCGAGGCGTTCGAGTAGGCCTGCTCGCAGCTCGGGATCGCTGGCGTGAGCCAAGCGGCGCTCCAAAACGGCTTGCACGGTCTTGCCGTCGTTCTGATCGCGGGCGAGCTGTTCTACGGTCTCGAGCACGTCATCCGAGAGATCGGTGGCCTGCACGAGTTCGCGGTAATGCGCGAGCGCCTTCTCGCTGTCCTTCTTCTGCGTCGCCACCTCGGCCAAGCGCAAGAGCGCCATGTTGCGACGTTCTTGGTCCAAATGCGGCAAAATTCGCTGCAATTCCGCGTAGACGCCGGTCAGATCCGCGGCCTCGCCGAGGGCGTCGACGAGCGCTTGGTGAGCAACGAAATCACGAGGTTCTTCGCTGAGCGCGCGCCGCCACGTGGCGATGGCTGCGGCGGGGTCACCGAGCTCTCGGCGCTGCAGCACCGCCATGCGATGCAACAGATCGCGCCGCCGGGTGGCGTCGGCTTCTTGCTCCAGGGTCGAGGCGTAGAGCGCGAGGCGTTCCGCAGGCGCGCCCTGCTCCGTGAGCAGCTCGTCGACACGTTGCATCAGGTCGCGCGAAGACGTGTCGTACGCGAGCGCGCGGCGATACACGTCGACGGCATGCGGGATATCTCCCGCGCGCGCCAAGGCTTCCCCCGTCGCTTTGGCCAGCTCCAAGAGCGCGGGCGAATCGATCGCGCGGTCACCGAGCGCTTGCCCGAGCAACGCCGCGTGTCGAGCGCGATCACCGGACAACGCCGATAACCGATTCACGACTTCGAGTCGCGCCGGCACTTGTTCTGCGGCTGCATCGACCGCCAAAACCAACGCACGCCCGGCTAGTTCGAGTGCGCGGTCCGCGTCCTTCAGCGACGTTTCGCTCAGGCTTGCAGCTTCGTCGAGCGCTGCGAGGCGACCCTTGGGCTCGCTCGCACACTCAGCGCGCGTCTCGAGCACGCGCACGAGCGCGGTGCCCGCCTCTTCGCGCCGAAATAGCGGTTCGAGCACGTCGGCGGCGAGCAACCGCGCCTCGCCCGAAGACAACAGTTTTTCCAGCGCGGCGCGCGCCGTTCGATCCGATCCATCGAGCAACAGCGCTTCGCGGTATGCGGCCAAGGCCCCCAGCGGATCGCCGAGGCGCTCTTTACGGAGTTGCCCGAGCCGCAACCAGAGCTGCAGGCGGTCGGTGCCTTCCAAAAGCTGCGCCTCGCGTTCGAGGACTACGGAGAGCTCGGCATAACGCTGGGCTTGTTCGAGCAGTGGCAGGATGCGTTCGTGGATCTCGCGCGAGGGACCATAGCGTTCGGCCAGCTTTTGCCAGCCCGCGAGCGCCGTCTCCGGATCGCGGGTGCGCGCGCCGCGGAGTTCAGCCGCTTGGAAAGCCAAGCGACGCGCTTCCACCGGATCCTTCGTGCGTTCAGCACGATGAAACAGCACGTCCGAAAGGCCCGCGTCATCTGCGGCCTCGCCGTACAGAACCTCCAAGCGACGCAGCGCTTCGTCCGTCCACGGTGATCCGATCAGGGCGCGCCAGGCGATCGCCGCGCGCTCGGGATCGCCGCCTTCCGCGTCGCACAACCGCGCCAAGCGCCGGGCTGCAGCCTGCCGCGGTTCGCGCTCGCTTTCGAGCGCCACCACACGCTCCAGAACCGAGACGAGTTGTTTGCGCTCGCCGGCTTCGGTGTACAAATCCGACAATTGGCGGGCGGCTTCCAAGACGGCAACGTCGTCGTTCGCGGCGTCGATCACCTGCTGAAAAGCCGCTTGAGCGCGCTTTAGATCGCCCGTCTTCAAGTAAACGTGTCCGACATCGACACCGACACGTGCGCGCACGCTCAGATCGCGGCTCGTCTGTAGCGCTCGCGATAGCAAACGTGCCGCTTGTTCGGGCTGATTCAAACTCAGGCTCAGCGCGACGAAGCGACGACGGAGCGCATCGTCACCGGGATCGCCAGCGACGACCGGCGCGAGCAATTCGAGCGCGCCCGCCGGATCGTTCAGCGCGTCTTGGCGCAGAATGCCGAGTCTGCGCTGCACTTCCACGCGCCGTGGCCCACGCACTTGCTTGAGCTCGATGCCGAGCATGGCAATCGCGCGTTCGACGCGCCCGGTCTTCTCGTACGCGTCCGAGAGGGTCGCCGCGGCCCGCAGCGAAACCACGCGATTTTCCAGCAAAGCCTCGGCTGACTTGAGCGCCATCGGGTGACCCGGTTGCTCGCGCAGCAGATCCTCCACGTGACCCAAAGCGCGCGTCGGATCCTTGAGCTCGGACAAGCACAAGTCGACCAGCCATTCACGAAGCAGCGTCGACTCTTCCCCACTGGGCGGGGGTTCGCGACGCAGCGCTTGCTCCAGCAAATCGACGACGTCCTTGTGTCGCCCTCGAGCGATCAGCCGTTGCACGACCGCCGAGCGAACCGCCTCGCGGCTCGGATCCAGCCGCAAGATCCGCTGCCCGTTCTGGATCGTGAGCTCGTCGTTGCTGGAAGACTCGACGAGCAGCGCGCTCGCCTTGTCGAGGAGTTCCGTGCGCCGACCAGGGTCGTTCTCGCGAGCGGCGGCGTCGACGTACAAACCGGCTAGTTTGTCGGTTTCGTGTGCGGCTTGGAGCAAACGTTCCAGAAGCCCGAAAGCCTCCACGTTCCCGGGCACGGCCGCGAGCGCGCGGCTGGCGTGCGCAACTGCACCGTCGATGTCACTGAGGCCGTCTGCGAAGAAGTCCGCCGCGCGCAGAAACACGAACGCTTGCTGTTCGGGTTGCAGCAACTTCACGCGTTTCTCCGAAACGGTTTGCTCGTAGGCAAACGCGAGTTCGGCGACTTTGTCGTGACGTGCAGCCGCCGAGTGCAGCCGTTGCCATGCGTCGATGGGTTGCTCGCCTTTGGCGACCGCCGTCACCAGCATTTCGAGCACTTCGGCGGGGTTGTCGAGACGCTCTTCCAGCGCCTCGGCGATCTCCCACAGCTTTAGTGCAAGCACGCTGACGGGTCGACGACGGCCTTCCGGAGTCGGAGGGATCGTGGACATGTTCGAACCGCAAACGCTATCAGACCTGCGGGGCGACTGCGCGATAACTCGATGTGCGCGCGTGCCCTACACGATTGGGCTCGCCGGCCGCGCGGGCCGCACGGCCCCGCGTCGCTGAACAGAAGCTCCGCACTCGACGACACGCCGAACCGGCCGGCGGTTACTCACGCTCTACCGGCTGCCCGGAAAGAACTCGATCAGGTGTTGATTCACCACTTCCGGCAGATCGTGGTGCAACCAGTGTCCGGCGTTGGCAAAACGTTCCACGCGCACCCGCGGCACGAACGCATCCAGCCCGGTCAGCAGTAAGCCTTCGGAGAGCGCCTTATCCTGCTGACCCCACAAAACCAGGGTTTCCTGCTGAATTGGCCGACTCGCGCGCACTGGGTCACGAAACGAGGCGCGGTAGTAGCTCACGGCCGCGTGAGCCGCGCCCGGGAGCCGCATCGCTCGCGTGTAGTCGTCGAGATCTGCGTCAGAAAAAGCGCTTGGCGAAACGGCCATCCCGCGCAGTGCAAACGACAGCACCGCCCGGCGCTGCACCAGCCACTCGGGCAGCCACGGCAGCTGAAACAGGAACATGTACCAAGATTTTCGTACCTGCTCGAAGTGGCGCAGCGCGCGCCGAAATAACTCGGGGTGCCCCGCGTTCATCACCACCAATTTGTCGACCACGTCCGGATGCTCGGACGCCAGCCTGTACGCCAGTGTGCCGCCCCAATCGTGACCGACTACGTGCGCCGACGAGAGCCCGAGAGCTCGGATCAAACCAGCCAAATCCCCTGCCAAAAGCCCCGATCCGTAAGCCAAAGTTCGATCCAAGCGGTCGGACTCGCCGTAGCCGGGTAGATCGGGCGCGATGGCGTGGAAGCCAGCTGCCGCGAGCGCCGCCATCTGTTTTTGGAACCCGGCCCAGTATTCAGGAAAGCCGTGCAGCAGCAGCACGGGCGGCCCTGACCCAGCCTCGGCGACGTGGAGTTCGAGGCGCCCCGCGTTCACTCGACGATGAGTGATGGTCATTTCTTCGCTCCGCGATCCACCCAGCGCTGCACGACGCCCACCAGATTGCGACCGAGGCGCGGCGCCGCGCGCTTCAATAAGTAGAGCGCCCAGGCTTCGGGGGTGATCGGGACGAACGCGCGATCGCTATCGGCCGCGCTCACGATTTTCTCCGCGACGCGTTCCGGAGCGTAGTTCCGGCGCTGATAAAAGCGGCGGATCGTGGCGCGTTCTTGCTCCGGATCTTCCGCCCCGCGCAGGCGCATGCTGTCGATGATCGAGGTGTTGATGAAACCGGGACACACGACGGACACCCCGACGCCGAGCGGCGCGAGTTCCGCACGCAGCGCTTCGGACAGCCCAACGACCGCGTATTTCGTCGTGCCATAGGCGGACATCGCTTCCGAGTTCCAGTAGCCCGCTGCCGACGCAACGTTGACGATCTGTCCGCGCCCACGGGCCACCATGCGCGGCGCAAAAAAATGACAACCGTGGACCACTCCCCACAAGTTGACGTTCACGACCCAAGCCCAATCCTCCAGGCTGGTCGCCAAGAAGCCGCCCGCTAGCCCCACGCCCGCGTTGTTCACGAGCACGTCGGGCGGGCCATCGAGGCAAGTCTTTTCGGCAAAATCTGCCATTTCCTTGCGAGAGCTCACGTCCGCCGCAAACACGCGAGCCCCACTTGCGCCGGCCGCGAGGAGTTCCGCTTGCAACGCGCCACCCACGGATTCCGGCAGATCACAGACGGCCAAGCGCGCGCCGCGGCGTGCATAGGCCAGCGCCGTTGCGCGCCCGATCCCGCTCGCCGCGCCAGTGACCACGACGAATCGTGCCTCGCCGCTCATGCGCTCAAATTCCGAAATCCGGGGGCGCTCATCATCAAACAAGCACTCACGTCGACGACGCCTCGCTCTTTGAAGTCGGCCTCGCACTTGCGAGACAGCTCACGGCCCTCGTCGCCGCCCAGGAGCTCTGCGTAGCGCTTGCGCGCACACAACGCGAGATACCCCATATCGACCGCGGCAAGGCCCGAAGCGGCAGGAGCAAACTCGCGCAACGCGCGCTCGGTGTCGCCGCGGACCGCTGCCAAACAGCCGGAGAGGTAATGCCCCATGGGCCGCGCATATTCGGGTTTATCGCTCAAAACGCGCTGCGTCACGCGCTCGGCAGATTTCCGGATGGCGCTATCGGTCTCACCGGCGTCCAGCGCGGCGATCGCGCTCAGGCCGCGCTCGAACTCCGAAAACACGCGCATCAAATTCACACGCAAGAACTGCGAAGACTCGAGCGCCCCCCATTCGTTCTCGACGAAATCGAAGGCCAACCTCCCCTCACCGCGATAGCGATGAACCGACTGAGTCGAGATCAGGCGTCCCCAATGGCCGGCCGTGAAGCGATCGGGCTCGCAGGACCGAAAGGTCGAGTCATCCGTCGCCACGAGCCAAGCGGTGTCGACTTCGTTCGCCGAGAGCGCGGTGATGCACGCCGGGTAAATCATGTGCATCAGCGCATAACGATCCGAACGCTCTTGCGCCTCGCGAATGATGCTCGGGACGCGCGCGGACGCGGCACGCAAATCGCCGCACAAAATCAGCGAATTACACGACCAAGCTTGGGTGTTCGTCAGTTCCCAGGTCACGGCGCGGCAACGCTCGCGCAAGATCGCTTCGGCTTCGTCCAACATGCCTTGGGCGCTGCGCCATTCGCCAGAAAAGGCGCGAACCAAGCCGCCCGCGATCTTGGCCAACGCGGTGCCGTGCGGATCTTGACTGCGCAGGGCGATGCCCTCGGCGGTCCGCACCATGCGTTCGATCCGATCGCGCGACCCGGAACCGACGGCCGCGGCGTTGCTGGCTTCGAGGGCCAGCGCGCGGCAAATGCGGATCGGCTCGCCCACTTCGAGCGCGAGCAACAATTGCCGCGCGCCGAAATCTGCGCCGCGGAGCAGATCGACCATTGCCAGGCCCGCGGTCGCCGAGAACGCGACGTCGACGCGGGCCAGATCGCGCGGCGCGCATTCTGCGGCCGATTTTTGCCGAAAAGCGAGGCCACGCCAGCGGGTGCGAGCGCGGCTGTAAACCAGCGATCCCACGGTCGCAGCGAGCGACTCGGGATATTTCAGATCGACCGCCGCCAGTACGTCGCGCAACACCGTCAGGCCGTCGCGGTCACGCCCGCCCTTGAAAAAATGTTCCGCCGCGAGACGACGCAGCTCGATGGCTCCGTCGTCTGGCGCTTCGCTGGCGGCTTCGAGGTAAGCATCGGCGGCATCGGAGCTACGCCCGGCGTGAACCAGCGCATCGCCCACGCGTGTGCACAGCTCGTAACGCGGTCGATCGACGCCGATCTCGATGGCCATGCGGTAGAGGCGTGCGGCGCGCATGAAGGCGAGGCCGGCCTCGGCCGCTGCGGCGGCTGAGAGCACGTGCTTCCGTGCGCGCGCGACGTCACCCGCGCCCAAATAGTGTTCGACCAACGCTTCGGGATCGGCGTGCCCACTCACTTCGAGCGCCTCGGCGAGCGCTGCGTGGCACGAGCGCTTACGATCCGCGGTCAGGTTGAACACCACGCTTTCACGCACGCGCGCGTGATAAGTCTCCGCAAAATCCTGGCCATCGGCCCGGAAGGTGCGCACCAATCGGGCAGCCCGAAGCCGAGCGCGGAGCGCGTCGTTGCGTGGAATGCCCACGGCGCGCTCAGCGAGTGCGTAGGGCACCGGGCCGTTCGCAACCGACAACACTTCGAGCAAAGACGAAGCCTCGCTCGGTAACTCGGCCACTCGATTCTGAATCACTTGTTCGAGGGACACTCCGCGCGCTTGTTCCGAACCGGCATCGCCACGGGCGCGCCGTTCACGTTGCCACTGCGCGAGCTCCGCCACGAAGATCGGGACACCGTGTGATTCGAGAGCAATCGCGCGAGCCAGCTCCGAGGGCACCGCCTCGGAGCCATCGAGTGCCAGCGCCGCGAGCTGAACCGCTTCTTCACTCGACAGCTGGTCGACCGAAACCTCGCGCACGTCCACACGCCGATCGAGACGATCGAGCATGGCCAAGAACTCGAGCAGAACCGGGCTCGATTGCCGCATTTCCTCGCGAAAACCGCAGACCAAGAGCAAGGCAGGCGCGTTCGGCGGCTGCAACAACTCCTCGATCAGCACCAGGCTGTCGATGTCACTCCATTGAATGTCGTCGATGTGCACCACGAGCGGATCGTGCGCACCAATCACGAACAGCAGTTCCTTCAGGGCCGCGAAGGCGCGCTTGCGGAGTTCGATCGGCTCCACCACCTCGAACGCGGGTTGCGGCACGTTGGCCAAACACGGCACGCCACGCAGCACCGGGAACACGCGTGCGAGGTAATGAATACCGCTCGGTAACGCCTCTTCGATGGCGCGCGGTGGCGTTGCCGTCAGGTATCGACTCAACTCGTCGACGACGCTATCCATGCCCTTGAACGGCAGTGCCTCGCGTTCGAAGCAACGCCCGGAGAGCACTCGAGCGCCCCGTTCCCGGCTCAAACGGCTCAAAAAACGCTGGGCCAGGGTGCTCTTGCCCATGCCTGAGCGACCCGACATCAAGACCACGACCGCTCGGCCTTGCAGGCTGCTCTCGAACGCGGCGGAGAGCACGTGGAGCTGCTGTTCTCGGCCGACGAAGGGTCGCAACGCGCCAGTGGTCTGAGCGGAATGCGAGCGCCGGGCGGGATCTTCGCTCTGCGAGAGCCGGCGCAAGATGTCTTCCCCGCGCGGCCGTTGCTTGGCATCGGCGTGCAGCAGCTCCACGCACAGCGCGTCGAGATCCTCGGGCACGCCGTCCACCAGAGTGCTCGGGCGCCGAGCCCGCGCGCCCTGTTTGCTGAAGAGGATGTCCTGCGGGGAACCATCGAAGGGCAGCCGGTCCGTCAGGGCCTCGAACATCATCACGCCCACTGCGTACCAATCTGCGGGCGCACCCGCAGGTGCACCCCGCGCCTGTTCGGGCGCCATGTACGCAGGCGTACCGAGAATTTGATCCTCGAGCCGTGTGTTGTCGCGAGCTGCCGCCAGATCCCCAACCACGCCGAAATCCAGCAAAACCACGCGACCATCGCGGGTCACCAGCACGTTCGATGGCTTGATATCGCGATGCAACTTGCCGGCTGCGTGGATCGCCGCCACCCCCTCCGCCAATTGACGGAGCGCCGGGCGAAGCCGCTCGACATCACACAACCTGGCCGTATTCGGCAGCCGCTGCGACGCCATCACCCCGGACGTCGAGGACGTCGCTTCGGGCAGCTGACCCGCGTCGATCGTGAGTTCAGCCGGGTCCCAAGTTTGCGGTGGCCCTGCCCAGGGCGTCAGCAGTGAGTTCAGCTCGGTCGGGATCTCTTCGCCGTGGTGCACCCAGCGCAGGAAGTCCACGCCGTCGAGCAGCTCCATGGTGAAGAACCAATGCTCACCTTCCGAGACCAGGTCGTAGAGTTGGACCACGTTCGGATGCGAGATATCGGCGAGCGCGCGAAACTCGTTTTTGAAACGCAGCAGCGCCGCTGGCTCGACGTAGGCCATCGTCTTGAGCGCGACGGGCAGTGTCGACTCTGCATCACGCGCTCGATAGACGACACCCATGCCGCCTTCGCCGATTCGGCCATCGAGCACGAACCGTTCGGTTCCCTCGAACTCGATCGACGCTGATTTGCCCGACAAACAAGCCTTTCGGTGAAAGCGAAACGTACTCCGGTGCTTTCGGTCGCCGCAAGTGCAATTGCCGGCCGCGCGCCCGGCCACGCTGCCGACGCGGCTTCGAGTTCAACGCGGGTGCTGCCTTTTTTCCTGGAAGTTGCGGCATTTGCAGCGCCTACTAGTCACTTCATCGGGGGCCCGCGTCTGCTGCGAAGCGCGGGCTCGGCAAAGCAACCGTTCTACACTTCAGGGGACCATGCCGGACGCCGAACCGCTCACCGCCCTCGAACGCCACGTCAGCTACTTCGATGTCGATGGCGATGGGCAGATCACGATGGCCCAAACGTTTCGCGGCCTGCGCGGTGTCGGCGTGGGGGCGGTCGTCGCAGGCCTACTCACGCTGCTCATCAACTTGTTCCTCGGCTACCTGACGCACGGCAAGCCGTCGACGCGCGTTTCGGTGCGCGACATCGCCCGCGGCAAGCACCCTTACGACAGCGGTAGCTTCGATGCGCGCGGCGAGCTCGACGAAACGGCGTTCGCCAAACTCTTCACGAGCCCTACCGCGGCCGCGCCCTTCGATCGTCTGACCGGCGCCGAGATTCGCCGCATGATCGTCAAACGGGGGGACCCGAAGAAGCCGTTCGGCGAAGTGGGCTCGGTGCTCTCCAATTGGTTTTCTGGGCGAGAAATCCAGCTGCTTTTGTGCGTCGCGAGCGATTGCGTCAAAGTCGGCCCCGGGGGTGAGGCCGTGCCCGCCATCAGCCTTCGCACGCTGCGCCGCTTCTACACGGGCCACCTGCTGTTCTTGCTGGCCAGAGCTCGCCGCATCCGCTTGGCGCGCGGCAAGCCCGCCTAGCGCTGACGGGCGCTCGGTTTCGGTGCAGCCTTGCGCGTCGCTCCCGAATCACGCGCGCCGCGGCCCGGCGCAGTGGGCGTGGAGACGCCGTAGCTCGGTGGCACGAGGTGATTCGGCCCGCGCCCGATCAGATCGCTGCGCCCCGCTTTCTTCAATGCTTCACGCGCCAGCGGGTGTTGCTCGCTGTCCCACCACAGGATGAGCGCCTTCATCATGCGCTTTTCACGCAGATCGCGGGCCGTGTACACGCTCTCGCCAGTGAGCGGGTCGATGCCGGTGTGGTACATCGCGGTCGCGATCGCCATCGGCGTGGGAATGAAATCCTGAATCTGTCGCGGCCTCAGGTTCTGGCGCTTGAGGTACTGAGCGAGCTCGATGGTGTCCGTCAGTGTCGAGCCCGGGTGACCGGTGATGAAATACGGAACCAAGTACTGCTCTTTACCGGCGGCTTCGCTCGCCTGACAGAAGGCCTGCGCGAAGCGCTCGTACACCTCGATGCCCGGCTTTTTCATCTTCTTCAGCACTTCGGGATTCGAGTGCTCGGGCGCGACCGAGACCTGGCCGCCCGTGTGGTGCTTGGCGAGCTCGGCGATGAATTCCGGGCTGCGCTCGGCCAAATCGTAACGGATGCCGGAAGCGATGAACACGCGTTTGACGCCCTTTTCTGCGCGCACTTTGCGCAGCAGGTCGATCAGCGGCGCGTGATCGGTCTTCAAGTTCTCGCACACTCCCGGATGCACGCACGAGAGGCGTCGACACGCGCTTTCGGTGCGCTCGTCTTTGCAAGCCATCTTGTACATGTTGGCCGTCGGGCCACCCACGTCCGAGATCGTCCCGCTGAAGCCCGCCATGCGCGATAGCTGACGCACCTCGCGCAGCACGCTGTCCGCCGAACGGCTTTGAATGATGCGCCCCTCGTGCTCGGTAATGCTGCAGAAGGTGCAGCCCCCGAAGCAACCGCGCATCGTCACGATCGATTCCTTGACCGTGTCGTACGCGGGGATGCGCTGCCCGGCGTACACCGGGTGCGGGCGACGCGTGAACGGCAGATCGTACAAGCCGTCCATTTCGCCCTCGGCGAGCGGCATCGCGGGCGGATTGAAATACACCGCTTGCTTGCCGTGCACTTGCAGCAGGGGGCGCCCATTGTGGGCGTTGGTCTCGAACTGAAAGAGCCGCGACATGGTGGCGAAGGCCTGCTTGTCCGCTACTACTTCTTCATAGGAGGGCAGCAGCACCACCTTGCCGTCGCGAACGAAGCGGCTCGGTTGGCCGGCGATCGCTTCCCACTCCGCAGGGTTATTTTTGACGTGCGCCGTGCCCCGCACATCCGTCAAGGTCGAGATGGGTTCGCCCTCGGCGAGGCGCCGCGCGATCTCCCAGGCAGCCCGCTCGCCCATGCCGAACACGAGCAAGTCGGCCTTGGCATCGAGCAAGATCGAGCGCCGCACTGAATCCGACCAATAATCGAAATGAGCGATCCGCCGCAGTGACGCCTCGATGCCGCCGAGCACGATCGGCAGCCCCGGAAAAGCCTGCCGACACAAGTTCGAGTACACGACGCTCGCGCGATTGGGCCGAGCCTCGGTGCGTCCATCTGGGGAATACTGATCTTCGGAGCGCATCTTCTTCTGCGCCGTCAGCTTGTTCAGCATCGAGTCGAGGTTGCCCGCGGTCACCCCGACGAACAGCTTGGGTCGCCCCATGCGCGCGATGTCATCGGGGTTCCGCCAATCGGGCTGCGCGATGAGCCCGACCTTGAAGCCTCGCCCCTCGAGAAAGCGCGCGATCAACACCGGACCAAACGCGGGGTGATCGACGTACGCGTCACCCGTGATGATCAGGATGTCGAGCTGATCGATGCCGCGGTCGCGCAGATCCTGAGCCGTGGTCGGCAAAAACCCAGCATTCGGGTTTTGCTTTCCCGCCCGGGACGGAACCCGGAGTTCGACGAGTGACATGGCGCGGCTTCTAGCATGCAGCCGACCAAGCAGCCGCTTTCGTGCGGGTTTCCGCGGCCAACAAGCGTTTTCTCCCCGCCAAACCCGAGCTTCGTCGCTCGGCGATGAGGAGACGACCTGCGGCGTCAGGCGGTTCGGCGGGGGGCTACTTTGGTGATTTTCGGCGCGCTCGACTGCAGCGCGGGCCGCAGCACCAACACTTCGAGTATCCCCGGGGCGTCGACGGCCTACGATCGAAGCACAGAGGCTCGGCAACGAGGGGAACGGTCACGACAACCCTTGCCCTGCGAGCTGCTTCTCGAAGTTCCGCTGCGACGCGGGCAAGCCTTCACCTTCAAGGGTGATGACGACGAGTGGGCGTTCATCGACGCCGCGCGAGCGGTCGTCCTCGGCGACTCGCACTCAGCCCAAGGCGGTCAACGTCGATGCGCTAGCCCCAGTCGCGAAGCAGACCCGCAGGGACACGCGCGCCGCGCGCTGATCGGGCCGACGCAGAGTGCGCGGCCCGAACGCATTTTCTAGGCGAAATGCGCGTTCAGTCGGCGGTGCCGAAGACTTCGCGCAGTCGATTCATGTCCGGGTCGAGCACGTAGCCGCCGAGCCCAATGCGGAGCGAGATCGTGATCTCGTCACCCCAAGGCCACCACAAGCCGTAGCCAACGAGCCTGCCCGAAGTGTCACCCGTGAACAGGCGCTGATCCGTGCGAACACCAC
>Ga0105245_10001038_pt1 | contig 25213 bp, 18 predicted proteins | sample KBSM54metaG_FD_81523 | JGI IMG/M metagenome (GOLD analysis project Ga0105245, IMG submission 81523) | Miscanthus rhizosphere microbial communities from Kellogg Biological Station, Michigan, USA - KBS M5-4 metaG | ecosystem: Host-associated > Plants > Roots > Rhizosphere > Soil | place...
GACGCTGGCGCGGACCAGTTCCTCGACCGACGCGCCCTCGAGGCGGCGCAGCGAGCGTTCCCTCAACCGCGCAGCATGTTGCTCGAGGACCGTGATGAACAGCTCGCGTTTAGAGCCGAAGTGATCGTAGAGCACCGATGGCACGACGCCGGCGCGCGCGGCGATGTCCTGCATCTTCGCCGCGTCGTAGCCAAGTTCGGCGAACACCTCGACCGCCGCGTCGAGGATACGAATCCGGCGCTGCTCGGCCGGTATCCGCCTTCTTGCCATACCGAATGATAATTCGGTAAGCTTCAGTTACATTACCGAACCGCTATTCGGTTGGAGTGTCATGGTGCAAGGCGCAGTAAGGCAACGAATCCATTGGCTCGCCGTGCACGGTGTGGTCCGCGGAATGTCGAAGTTCTTCGCCCGTCGGGGCGATCCTCAGGGCCGGCTGCTCGTTGATCCCCTTGTGCGGGCCGATCCCGTCCCGTTCACCGAGGAACTACGCGCGCGGGGCCCGATCGTGAAGTGCCGTGCCGTCTACATGACCGTCGACCACAAGGTGGCCAACGACCTGTTGCGATCCGACGACTTCCGCGTCTTCGGCCTGGGGACGAACCTGCCCAAGCCGGTGCAATGGGTGGCCGACCGCACGAAGCCCAACCTGATTCATCCGATCCAACCGCCGTCCATGCTGTCGGTGGAGGCGCCCGACCACACGCGCTACCGCAAGCTGGTGTCCTCGGTGTTCACCACGCGTGCCGTGGCCGCGCTGCGCGATCGGGTGCAGGAGACCGCCAACACGCTTCTCGACGATCTTGCCGATGCCGCGGGCACCGTCGACGTCGTCGACCGCTACTGCTCTCAGCTTCCCGTCACGGTGATCGGCGACATCCTCGGAGTACCCGACGAGGCGCGGTCCAAGATCCTGGAGTTCGGTGAACTCGGCGCACCCAGTCTCGACATCGGCTTGACCTGGCGTCAGTACCGAACGGTCTGTTCCGGCATCGAGGGTTTCAGCGACTGGCTCTCGAACCACCTGCACGAACTGCGCCGCCACCCTGGCGACGATCTGATGAGCCAGATCATTCTGGCCTCCGAAGGCGCCGAGGGGGGTCCGTTGACGCACAGGGAACTGCTGTCGACAGCGGGACTGGTGCTGGCGGCCGGCTTCGAGACCACGGTTAACTTGCTGGGCAACGGGATTCGGATGCTGCTCGAAACGCCAGAACACCTCGAGACGCTGGCTGCCCGACCCGAGCTGTGGCCGACCGCGGTCGAGGAGATCCTGAGGCTGGACTCGCCAGTTCAGCTCAGCGCACGGATTGCGGCCAAGAACACCGACATTGAAGGCACCCCGGTACGCCGCGGTGTAGGGATCATCATCTATTTGGCAGGGGCGAACCGCGACCCGAAGGTCTTCCCCGATCCACACCGCTTCGACATCGAGCGCGAGAACGCGGGCAAGCATCTGTCGTTCTCTGGTGGCAGGCACTTCTGTCTTGGCGCGGCGTTGGCGCGCGCCGAAGGCGAAGTCGGCCTGCGGACGTTCTTCGAACGCTTTCCCGATGCCCGGCTGGCAGGTGGCGGCAGCCGGCGCGACACCAGGGTGCTGCGGGGATGGTCATCGCTGCCGATCACGCTCGGCAGGGCGCGTACCGCGGTCGGTTCGTAGTGCGGGCGTCACACGCGACGAACGTTCCTTACCGCTTGAAAAATCGCCGAAATATCGAGTGGTAAGGAACGTTCGCGGGGAGCGTACGCCTGTAGGTTCGTAGGGTGGATTTCCGAGCGGCGCTGCTCGACCAGACCCGGGACTTCGGGGAACTGATCCGCGGTGCAGACGCGTCAACGCCCGTGCCGAGCTGCCCCGACTGGACGCTCAAGGAGCTGTTCCGCCATGTCGGGCGCGGAAACCGTTGGGCCGCACAGATCATCGATGATCGCAGGACCGAGAGATTGGACCAGCGCGATGTCCGTGACGGCAAACCACCGGACGATCCCGACGCCGCGATCGACTGGTTGAACAACGGCGCACAGCTGATCATCGACGCCGTCGATCGCGTTGGCCCGGAGACGCGGGTGTGGACGTTCATCGGCGCGCGTCCGTGCGGCTGGTGGATCCGCCGTCGCCTGCACGAGGCCACGGTGCACCGCGCCGACGCCGCACTTGCACTGGGTCTGGACTACGACCTGTCGCCGGAGCTGGCCGCCGACGGGATCAGCGAGTGGATCGAGCGCGTCAGTGTCCAGTCGCGATCGCAGCCACCGCCGCTGCAGCTGGGACGCACGCTGCATCTGCACGCCACCGACGACGGCCTGGGGCCCACCGGTGAGTGGACCATCACCAGCGACAGCGTGGATGGTGTGGCTTGGTCACATGACCACGGCAAGGGCGACGTTGCGTTGCGCGGCCCGGCCAAGGAGCTGCTGCTGGCCATCGTGCGGCGGCGGACCACCGCCGACCGCGGTGTCGAGGTTTTCGGCGACACCGCCGTCTGGGACAGCTGGCTGGAGCACACGCCGTTCTAGGTGGCGTACCTTCACAGACCATGACCACTTCGGAGATCGCGACCGTCCTCGCCTGGCATGACGCGCTCAACGAGCAGGACTTCGACACCTTGATGACCTTGTCCAGCGACGACATCGAGGTCGGAGACGCCAAGGGGGCAGCGCAGGGCCACGCTGCGCTGCTCGATTGGGTGCGCTCAGCCGACATCAAGGCCGAACCGGGCCGGATGTACGTACACAATGGGGTGGTCGTCGTCGAACAAGAGATCACGTCGGTCGCAGGCAACACCACCGCAGCGGCGGCGTTCCGCGTGGTGCGCGACCACATCACATCGGTGTTTCGCCACCCCGACCTCGCCACCGCACTGGCCGCGACGGAGCTCACGGAGAAGGACTTCGTCGGCTGATACGCGACGAGGTGGCATTCTGTTGGGCGACAACATCTTCTACGGACCGGGCCTGGGGCTCAAGATCGGAGTGCGAGGAGGTGGCCTGGCGGGTCGGCTCCGTCGACGACGATCAGCTCGCCGCCCGCGCACACACCCTGCTCAAGTCCGGATACGGTGCCTACTTGCTGGAACTGCTGCAACGGTAGTCGGCGTCGCGAGCACCGCCGCGATCGCGGTCGTCAACGGCACCGACAGCGCCAGCGCGATGCCGCCGACCGCGGAGCGGGCGATCTCGATGGCCACGCTCTCGCTGGTCAACACGTCGCCGAGCGACCGGTTCGCCACGCTGAACAGCAGCAGTAGTGGCAGCGCGCTACCCGCGTAGGCCAGCACCAGCGTGTAGACGGTGCTGGCAATGTGGTCGCGGCCCACCCGCATGGCGCCAACGAATATGGCTCTGCGGGTGGCCCCGGTCTCTGCCAGCTCGAACACCGTCGAGGCCTGCGTGACGGTGACGTCGTTGAGTACGCCGAGCGAGCCGATGATGAACCCGGCCAGCAGCAGCCCGGTGATCGACACGTTGCCGAGGTATGCGGCGACTTCGTTGTTCTGGTCCTCGGACAGCCCCGTCAGGTGGGCCAATTCGATTGCGCCCCAGGACAACAGCGCGGCGAGCAGGAGCGCGGTCAACGTGCCGAGCAGCGCCGCGCTGGTGCGCAGGCTCACCCCGTGCGCCAGGTAGATCACCGCATAGAGGATCGCCGCCGACGCGACCAAGCCCACCGGAATCGCAGATGCGCCATCCCTCAGGGCGGGTAGCAGGAACACCATCAGCACGACGAATGCGACCACGATGCCGATCAGCGCCCGCAGTCCGCGCCAGCCTGCGACCGCGACGATCACGACCGCGAACGCCGCCGCGAGGGCGATCAGCGGCCACGTCCGCTCGAAGTCGTAGAACGCGTAGCTGGTCGCGCCTGCAGCGTCGACCTGGCGACTGATCCGGATGTGGTCGTCCACGGCGAGGTTGGGTTGGCCGGGGCCACCGCTGAACTCGAGCAAGGTGTTGGCGCCCTTGTTGGGGCCGGAGTCGATGCTGACCAGCGTCTGCACGCACTGGGCGCCGGTATCGGGGGCCTGCTGTGGCTCGGCGGTCAACACGGCCCCCGCCGACGGGCTGCCACACGGCGCGGCCTTGCTTGACAGCACGTGGCCGGCTTCCGTCGTGACGGCGCCGCCTGTCGCGTTCTGGAATGGCAGCGGGATGTCGACCTTCTGCTGGCTGGGCCACAACCACACCGCACCTGCCAGCACGGCGACGCCGATGGCGATCAGTGCGCCGACGACGATCTTGGCCGCCATCGGGCCTAACGGCGCAGGACCGCTCATCGAATGCGAATGGGCGTGCGAGTGCGTCACGCGCAACAGGGTAGACGGGCGAGCTGGGCCTGATTTAAATCAAGGCGATGAGTAGGGAAATCGAAACGCAAGTGGCCGACGACGGGGTTGCGACGCTGACGCTGGCGCGATCTGAGCGGAGGAACGCGCTGTCGATCAAGATGCGCGACGAGATCACGCAACAACTCGCGGACTGGGCGGCGGACTCGGCCGTTCGTGTGGTCGTACTCACCGGGTCGGGGCCGACCTTCTGCGCCGGATTCGACCTCAACGAGTTCGGCCAGACCGAGCTCGCACAACAGATCAAGGACAGCTCGCGCCGATACCACCTCGCCGTGTGGCACTTCCCCAAGCCACTGGTAGCTGCCGTGAACGGGCCCGCGATGGGTGGCGGGATGGACTTGACCGTCCTCTGCGATTGCCGAATCGCCTCCACCGCAGCGGTATTCGGGCATCCTGAGATCAAGTTCGGCGCCCCACCCCTGTTCACCCCCCTGCAGTGGATCGTCGGCCTCGGCGTCGCGCGCGAGCTGTGCCTGACGGGACGCCGGATGGATGCCACGGAGGCGCTGCGCATCGGCCTCGTGACCCGCGTCACCGAACCCGAGGAATTACTCGGTGGCGCGTTGACGATGGCACGTTCGATCATCGAGGCTCCCCAGGCCGCGCTCGAAACCGCGAAGAGATATCTCATCGGAAGCGCCAGTGCGACATTCGAAGACGCCTTCGCCGTCGAGCACGACCAGGTGTTCGATGAGTTCTTGCTCGGTCGTCCGGGACCGTTGTGACGGTTTGGAGTTGGTTAGACGTGCTGGGTCCGCGGCTTCGTGCCAGCGGCTTTAGCGAACCTCTACTGGCGGTAGGACGACAGGAAGTTGCCGAACCGCTCGATCGCGTTGGCAAGGTCACGCGACCACGGCAGCGTCACGATGCGCAGGTGGTCAGGGGTCGGCCAGTTGAAGCCGGTGCCCTGGGTGACCAGGATCTTCTCCTGCAGCAGCAGGTCGAGCACGAGTTGCTCGTCGTCCTGGATGTCGTAGACCTCTGGGTCGAGCCGCGGGAACGTGTAGAGCGCGCCCTCCGGCTTCACACATGAGACCCCGGGGATCTCGTTGAGCTTGGTCCATGCCACGTCGCGCTGCTCACGCAGTCGCCCACCGGGCAGCACCAGGTCCTCGATGCTCTGGTGGCCGCCGAGTGCGACCTGGATTGCGTGCTGCGCAGGGACATTCGGACACAGCCGCATGTTGGCGAGCAGGCTGATGCCCTCGATGAAACTCTGGGCGTGGTCCTTTGGTCCGGTGATCACCAGCCACCCCGACCGGTAGCCCGCCACCCGGTACGCCTTCGACAGTCCGTTGAAGGTCAGCGTCAGGACGTCCGGCGCCACCGACGCCGTCGCGATGTGGTTGGCATCGTCGTACAGGATCTTGTCGTAGATCTCGTCGGATAGCAGCAGCAATTGATGCTTGCGCGCGAGATCGGCTATCTGAGTGATGATTTCGCGGGTGTATACCGCGCCGGTCGGGTTGTTCGGGTTGATCACGACGATCGCCTTGGTGCGGTCGGTGATCTTCGCCTCCAGATCGGCGATGTCGGGCATCCAGCCCTGCGTTTCGTCGGCAAGGTAGTGCACCGGTGTGCCGCCTGCCAACGACGTGCAGGCCGTCCACAGCGGATAGTCCGGTGCCGGAATCAACACCTGATCGCCGTTGTCGAGCAGCGCCTGCAATGTCATCTGGATGAGCTCGGAGGCGCCGTTGCCGAGATAAACGTCGTCGACGTCGAATTTGGGGAAGCCGTCGACGAGTTCGTAGCGGGTGAACACCGCGCGACGGGCCGGCATGATGCCCTTGGAATCCGAATAGCCCTGCGCGTACGGCAGCGCCTGGATGATGTCGCGCATGATGACGTCGGGCGCCTCGAAGCCGAATGGCGCGGGGTTCCCGATGTTCAGCTTGAGGATGCGGTGCCCCTCGGCCTCCAGTCGCGCGGCGTGATCGTGCACCGGCCCGCGGATCTCATACAGGACGTCCTGCAGCTTCGACGACTGCGTGAACGTACGCTGCCGCGGGTGATGCCCGGTGGTGTGCCAGGGCGCCTGATGGGTAGTCACGTCACCCATGATCGCACTGCAGTCCAGCGAATTTGTAAAATCGCTGGTTATCGCTTGCCTGGCGGCCGCGCACCCTTGGCGATGCCAAGGCCTTTTACCGGGGGCGCAGGCTTCTCACCGTTGCCCTCTGCGGAAGGCTCAGGCGCAGCGGCGGATTCACCGTCCGACGCCGGTTCCGGCTGTGGCGCAGCGGGTTTCGGTGCGGCAGGCGCTTTCTTCGCGCCGGGTCGCCGGGCGCCCGCCGCGATGGCGAGTCCCTTGACCGCTGGCTCGGGCTTGGCAGGCTCGGCCGGTGCCTCCGGCTCTGCCTGAGGTGCCGCCGCTGCAGGCGCGGCAGGAGCCGACTTCTTGGCGCCGGGTCGCCGGGCGCCCGCCGCAATACCGAGGCCCTTGACCTCGGGTTCGGGCTTGGCGGGTGCCTCTGGGGCGGGTGCTTCGGCGGCAGGCGCCTTCTTCGCGCCGGGACGCTTGGCGCCCGCGGCGATGCCCAGCCCCTTGGCAGGCGCAGCGGGTGCCACCGCTGCTGCGGGCGCCGCCGCGGCCGGTGCCTCGGCGGGGGCCGCCGTCTTCTTGGCACCAGGGCGCTTCGCGCCACCCGCGATGCCGAGACCGGTCAGGGGCTTCGTCTCGGTCGGGGTGGCCGTGGCGGCCTTGGGCTCCGGCTTGGCTTCCGGTTCGGCGACCGCGGTGGCGGCTTCTACCTTCGGTGCGGCCTTGGCGGCGCGCTCCTCGGCTTCCTTTGCGGCCGTGCCCTTTTCGGGCAGCCTGAGCGAACTCTTGTCCAGCGAGCCCAGCAGCAGCTGAGCCACGTCGAGCACCTCGGCCTTCGGTATGTCATTGGCCGCGGCGACGTCGTCGACACCGTCGGTGATCATCACGCGGCAGAAGGGGCAGCCCGTCGCGATCTTCGAAGCTCCGGTGTCCAACGCCTCTTCGACGCGTTCGTGGTTGATGCGCTTGCCGATGTGCTCTTCCATCCACATCCGCGCTCCGCCCGCGCCGCAGCACAGGCCGCGGTCGGCGTGACGCGGCATCTCGGTGAGCTTCGCGCCGGACGCACCGATCAGCTCACGCGGCGCCTCGTAGACCTTGTTGTGCCTGCCCAGGTAGCAGGGGTCGTGGTAGGTGATGTCCGCGCCGCCGTCGACGGGGGACACCGGCAACAGCTTCTTGTCCCGGATCAGCCGGTTCAGAAGCTGTGTGTGGTGCAAGACGGTGTAGTTGCCGCCGACCTGCGGGTACTCGCGGCCGAGCGTGTTGAAGCAGTGCGGGCAGGTGACGACGACCTTGCGGTCCACCCGCTCTACGCCTTCGAACAGGCCGTTGAGCGTCTCGACGTTCTGCGCGGCGAGTTGCTGGAACAGGAACTCATTGCCGGAGCGGCGGGCAGAGTCACCGTTGCAGGTCTCGCCCTCGCCGAGCACCAGGTACTTCACCCCCGCGGCGGCGAGCAGTTCGGCGACGGCCTTGGTGGTCTTCTTCGCGCGGTCCTCGTACGCGCCGGCGCAACCCACCCAGAACAGGTACTCGTAGCCCTCGAACGAGTCGACGTCCTTGCCGTACACCGGCACGTCGAAGTCGACTTCGTCGATCCAGTTGGTGCGGTCCTTGGAGTTCTGACCCCACGGATTGCCCTTGGTCTCGAGGTTTTTGAACAGCACACCCAGCTCGGAGGGGAACTCCGACTCCATCATTACCTGGTAGCGGCGCATATCGACGATGTGGTCGATGTGCTCGATGTCCACCGGGCACTGCTCGACGCACGCACCGCACGTGGTGCACGACCACAGCACGTCGGGGTCGATGACACCGCCCTGCTCGAGCGTCCCGACCAGCGGACGGGTGGCCTGTGCGGGCCCCGAGCCCAAGATCCGCTCGAATCCCGATTCCGGAACGTGGTGTTCTTCGTCGTGCTTCTCGCCGCCGAGGTCCTCGCCGAGGCCGCCCTCGGGGGTGTTCTCCAGCGGCGACTCCTTGTCGCCCAGGATGTATGGCGCCTTGGCGAACATGTGGTCGCGCAGATTCATGATCACGAGCTTTGGAGACAGCGGCTTGCCGGTGTTCCACGCCGGACACTGCGACTGGCACCGACCGCACTCGGTGCAGGTCATGAAGTCGAGGTAGCCCTTCCACGTGAAGTCCTCGATCTTGCCACGACCCAGCACGTCGTCCTCGGAGGGATCCTCGAAGTCGACCGGCTTGCCCTTGTGCTCGACGGCCAGCAGCGGGCCCAGACCGTTGGGCAGACGCTTGAACGTGATGTTGACCGGTGCGAGAAAGATGTGCAGGTGCTTGGAGTGCAGCACAATAAGCAGGAAGATCAGCGCGACGGCGATGTGCGCCAGGAGGGCGCCCGTCTCGATCCATTCATTGGCGGTGAGACCCAGCGGCTTGAGCAAGAGACTCATGCCATGCGAGAAGAATGCACCCCATCCGTATGGGAAGTTGCCCGTGTTCACCGCGGCGCCGCGGAAGAAGGCGAAGGTGAAGATGACCAGGAAGATCATGAAGAGGATCAGCCAGGCGCCCCCGGTGTGGGATCCGTAGAACCGTGAGGACCGGCCATGTTCCTTTGGTTCGGTGCGTAGCCGGATGATCGCGAAAGTGGTGATGCCGAGCAGTACTCCGAGGGCGATGAAGTCCTGAAGGAAGCCCAGAACCTCCCAGCGACCGACGACTGGGATATGGAATTTGGGGTCGAAAAGCACCCCGTACGCCTCGATATAGACCGTGATGAGGATGAAGAAGCCCCACATAGTAAAGAAGTGGGCCAGTCCAGGGATCGACCAGCGCAGCATGCGAGTTTGCGCGAACACCTCTTTGACCTGGGTGCCGATACGCTCGCCCATGTGGTCGGTGCGGCCGCTTTCCTCGCCGACAGGTTGCCCGGCTGTCACCAAGGTGGCCAACCACAGCACCCGCTTGGCGGCAAACACCAGCACGATCGCTGTCATCAACAGCCCGATGATGAGCCTGATCAGCGTCTGCGTATCCACGCGGGCCTCCCGTTTCTAAAGTTACCCAAGAGTAACTTAGTGCATGTTACTGATCGGTAACTTTCGCTCGATGCCTGCTCATAGTTGCATCCAGCGGGGAAACGCCGCTACGAAGGCTGCCCTAACTAGGGCTTTGGGGGCGGTGGTGAAGCCCCGGTGCCGGTGCCCGCGGTGCCGGGGTCCGTTCCTTTGGCGGTACCGCCGGTTCCGCTTGTGCCGGTGCCGGTTCCGCTAGCTGTGCCCGTGCCGCCAGTGCCGGTGCCGGTTCCGCCATTGCTGTTGCCACTGCCCGTGCCAGTGCCACCGGTGCCGGTCCCCGTGCCGGTCCCGGTGCCGGTGTCGCCATTGCCCGGCCCGGGATCGATCGGAGGCGGCTTGGGTGATGTCGGGGGTGGTGATGGCGGCGTCGGCGGCGGCGTGGGATCGGTCGTCGTCGGCGGCTCGGACGTTGTCGGTGGTGTCTCGGACGTCGGCGGAGGCGTCGTCACCGGTGCCGGCGGCTGATGCGTGACCGGCACCTGCGTCCGCGGTTGCTGCGGCGCTTGATACGACCGCTGCACGGGTTGCTGCACGACAACCGTCGTGACTTGGGGGGCCTGCGGCGCCGGGGTAGCTGGGAGAGTGGCCGGCGCCGCAGGCGCAGGGGAGGTGGTCGAGGTGGTTGCCGCTTCAACCGGGGTCGTGGTGTTGTCGCTGAGGAGCGTGATGCCGAGGACCGCCGCGGCTGCGGCGGCGGCGATCGCTGACAAACCGAACAGCAGGCGCGGGCCACGCCGCGGCGGCTGCTCGTCCTGCCATTCCTCGTGACGGAATTGCAGCTCGGGCCGGGAGTCGGTGACGTCGCTGTAGGGCAGCACATCCTTGCTGGCGTCGTCCTCGGACCAGGCCAGCTTCTGTTCGTGGGCCACCAGCGCCACAGTGGAGGCGACGGCACCGGGAGCGGTCGGCGTGAACGTGGTCGCCGCGTCGACGACACGCCTGCGCTGTGCGAGCAGCGCCGCACCCTCGGCCGCCGTCAGCTGTGGACGGTTCGTGGTCACGACGGGTGCGCGCAGGTGCTCGGAGAGCCGTTGGGTGATCAGCGGAATGCGGGCGCCGCCGCCGATGGTGGCGACAGCCGAGACGCTTGCCGCGGGCACGCCGTAGCGCTCAAGGGTTTCGTCAAGCGCCGCAAGGAATTCCGCGAGCGGCGCCTCCATCAGGTCCTCGAGTTCGGTGCGCGTGACGCGGATATCGGCGCGGTGGCCGGGAAGATCGGCCGCGACGGCCGTCGCGGTCTCCGCCGACAACCGTTCCTTGGCGCGTCGGCATTCGTCGCGCAGCCGCACCAGTGATCCGACCATCGCGGTGCCTGACGGGTCGACGTCCACCAGTCCGGCGGCGACGTGCGTCAGCAGCGCCTGATCGATGTGGTCGCCGGAGAAGTCGGCAAAGCGCATGGTCTCGCCGAACTGCGAAAAGCCCCTTGCCGCATTGGCCAGCGTGATGCTGGCGCCGCTGCCGCCGAAGTCGCACAGCACGATCACGCCGTGCGTGGGCAGACCGGGGTTGGCGCGCAACGCGGTCAGCGCCGCGGTCGCGTCGGACACCACTGGCAGGTTGCCGCGCAGATTCCTGCGCAGGATGTAGACGACCGACGGCCGCCAGTGGGCGGGCACGCTGAGGGTCACGTCGGACACCGGCATCCCATCGGTGACCGCCTGTGCTATCGCGCCGAGCGCTTCGGCGAGCAGGTCTTCAGGCCGATGCCTCGAGCCGTCCGGCGCGATCAACGGCACAGGATCGCCAACGCGCTCGACGAACCCGGTAAGGCGCTGGCCGTGCAGCGTCAGCTCTGCGGGATGGATCACGGCGGTCTGCCCGTCGCGGGTGCCGGCGAGGTTCGTCGCGCCGACTGACAGGCCGAGTGAATGGCCCTGGTCGCCTGGCGAATTCAACATGCGAACGACCGTATGGTGATCGGCGGTCCAGCAAATCCGGTGCCGCACCCGTCGCTCGACGGCCCCGATAGGGGATTTCGATTAGGGGAAACGACGGCGTTGGGGGCTCAGCCCTGAGGCGCCAGCATCGCGCGCAGCATCGACAACATCTCCGATCGCGACTCGGCACCGAGCCGACGCCTGATCCGTGCGACATGGTGCTCGACGGTCTTGGCCGAGATGAACAGCTGGCTGCCGATGTCGCGGTAGGGCATGCCCAGCAGCAGGAGTTCGGCCACCTCGCGCTCGCGGTCGGACAACCCGGAGGACGCGCGCCGCGACGAGCCAGTGCGCGCGCCCTCCGCAACGGGCGGCACCGCTTCGAGGCTCGGCGCCTCGTCCATCGCGGCCGTCTGCTTGAGGTCGCGTGCCAACTGAAGCATCGCGCCTGAGACGCGACCGTCGGGGGTCTGCAGGGCCGCTTGGCTCGCCAATCGGGTGGCATCCCAGGTCAGACCGAACTGCGAAAGGCCCCGTGCGGCGACGGTCACCTCGTCGATGTCGACGTGATTGGCCAGCACCCGCAGCCAGGTGCGGCCTGCGGTGCCAAGCACCTTCGCGAATGCGCTGTGGTGCGCGGCGGCCGTCAACGCCTGACCGTGCGGCGCAACCGCTTCCGGAGAATTCGCGAGGATTCCGGCGTGCACGCCCGCCCAGTGCAACGGCACCGACCACAACACCGGATTGCCCAGCGATTCGAGCAGCGCGAACGCCTCCGTAAGGGTGTGTTGCAACCGGTCGACCTGACGCATCCTCGCGGCCGCCACCCACAGCTCGCCCAGCGGCAGTAAAGAGAAAAGGTCCATCGAGTATTCGGCGAGCACTTCCATCGCCGCATACCAATACTTCTGCACCGCACCGCTGTCGCCGTTGCGCCTCGCGATCGCGGTCTGCAGGGCGGCCGCCCAGAGCGCGTCGCGGCGGTGCAGGGTGGCACCGGCCGTCGCGGCGGCGTCGGCGGCAGCCGCCGCCAGCTGCCCATCCTGCATCCGGACCCACCCGAGCAGCAGTCGGTGCCGGTGCGAGAAGGACTCGTCTGCGGTATCCGTTGGGCTACCGGCACGCACGGCCCTGCCGATCACACTGCGGGCACGGACCGGATCACCGCCGTGCAGCGCGGCCAGCGTCACGAGCGCGGCGGGGGTGTCCGGCGCAACGCCGACAGCCTGCTGTTCGGTCGTGATCGATTGACCGAGGCGCGCAACCGCAATCGGGAACGGCTGATCCAGTGACAACAGCAGACCCTCTGCGAGGCAGCGTGCGGCGCGGGCGGTGGACGTCGGCGGTCCCACGCCTTCGGAGCTCAGCGCACCCCGCGCCGTCTCGAGGTCACCCGCTGCAACCGCCACGACCGCGCCCGCCGCGCTGACGAATGCGTCGGGATACGGCCCGAGCCACCGGAACAGGTCGGCCGCCTGCGCGACGCTGCCGTCGTGCACCGCGATGCTGGCGGCGATCCGGACCGCCGCGGCGCGCTCGGCGAGGTCCTCGGAGCCCAACAGTTCGTCGGCCAGCCGACCGGCGGTGGTGCAGTCACCGGTCAGCGCAAGCGCGTCGGCCAGCCGAGTGGACAGGGCCGTCGCGCCCGCGTCGGCGGCCGCCCGGTACAGCCGTGCCGCCCGCGCAGGCTGGCCACGGGTGTCCGACGCCAGGTCGGCGAGCGCGCTGGCCAGTCGGTCGTCGCGCAGACCATGCTCGGCCATCCGCAATGCGAGATCCGCTGTCAGTGTTGACGATTCGAGTTGCGACACCAGCAGCGAGATCTCGATGTCGTGGTGGCGCGCGGTGCCGATGATCCCGGCGATGCAACCATGCACCGAGCGCAGGAAGGCGTGGCTGTGTGACGGCTCGATCAATCCGCTGGCGCGGGCGCGGTCGACAAGCTTCTGCGCGTCCTCGGCACCGATGCGCAACGCCACCGCGACGTCGTCGGGCCCGAGTTCCGGACTTAGCGATGACACCAGCAGCGCATCGAGGACCGGTTCGTCGAGCCGGCGCAACCGCTCGATCAGCGCGAACTTGGCGGCCTGCATGATCACCATCGCAGGTGCCTCGCCGTCGGGCGAGCCGGCCGCGGCGATCGTGGGCTGCACCAGGAACGGCAAGCCGGCCGTCGCCACCATCAGTGACCGCAAGATCTCGGAAGTCGTTGGGGTGCCGAGTGTTTCGGCTGCGAGACGGTTGACCTCGGGCGGACTCATTGCGCCGAGTGACACCACGGGGTTCTCGCGCTCGATGGCGGTGGCGAGTGAGCGCAGCGCCGGGTGATGGGCCAGCGGCTCGGCGGCGATCACGACCGTGGATGCGGGATCGGCGACCAGTTCGCCGAGGCGGGCGAGTTCTGCGTCGTCGAGCAGATGCGCGTCGTCGATGACGACGGCCACCGAGTCGTCGCCCACCTTGGGCGGCCTCGTCAGGACCGCGACCTCGGCCCCGCGCAGTGCCGAGCGGATGGCCGCGAGCACCGAGCTCTTACCGGTGCCGATGCCTCCCGACACCAGGAGCTTGACTGGGACGGTCGGGGCGGCGAGCAGCGATGTCACGGCGTCGCGCGCTGCCGGCGGGATGTCGGTCAGCGGTTCTGACGCCGGGCTCGCCATGGGTCACGGCAGAGTCGTCGTCGCCGGCGGCAGCGCAGCGGCCGTGGTGGTGGTCACCTGCTGAGTCGTCGTCGGCGGCTGAGTGGTTGTGGTGGTGGGACGCGTCGTCGTGGTTGTCGGCGGCGTCGTCGTAGTCGTTGTCGTCGTGGTGGTTGTGGTCGTCGTTGTGGTGGTGGTCGGGGTGGTTGTGGTCGTCGTCGGCGACGTGGTCGTGCTCTCTGGCGGGGGTGGAGGCACCACTGTCGTGCTCGGCTCGCCGTTGGGGCCGGTCACCGTGATCGTCTGCGGCGCTTGTGAAGTCGGCGGCTGCCCGGGCGACGGTCCGGTCTCGACATGCGTGGCCGTCTCGGTCACGGGGCCGCTGCTGCCGCTGCCGCTGGTGAGTGTGATGGCCAGGCCGCCGATGGCGAGTAGCACGGCCGCGGCCGCCGCCCCGAACAGAATGGGTGGGCGTTTGTACCACGGGAGCGGTCCGGGCTCGGGCTCGTAGCCCTCTTCCTCGTGGGCGAACGCGACCTGCGGGCGGGCGTCGGTGGGCCCCTGGTCGAAGGTGTAGTCCTCGCCCGAGTACGGCACCGGCTCGACGCCCGGCGAATCGTCTTGCGACCAGGCCAGTGCCCGGAAGGTGGCCGATGCCGCGCCGTCGGAGGCCGATTCGGATGCGGCCAATCCCGCGGCACCTGCGGCCCAGCCCGCGGCCATGCCCGTCGGCGCGTCGGCGGCAGCCGCCAGCCCGGTCGGTGCCATCCCGGTGGGTGCGTCGGCCTCCAGCGCGCGGTCCGCGACCAACGCAGCACCTGCCGCGACGTTGAACTGCGACTGCGGAGTCGTGACGACGGGCGCCCGTAGCCGCTCCGACAGTTGCTGGGTCACGAGCGGAATGTTGGCGCCACCCCCAACGGTCGCGACCGCGGATAAATTGGCCACCGGAATGTTATTGCGCTGCAACGTTTCTTCGATGGTGGTGAGCAGACCGGCCAGCGGCTCGGACATGAGGTTTTCGAGCTCGCTGCGGGTCACTCTCACGTCCGAGTTGAAGCCGGGTAGCTCGGCGGGCACCACCGCCGCCGTCTCGGCGGACAGCCGCTCCTTGGCCTGCCGCGCCTCGTCCCGCAGTCGGGCCAGCGATCCGAGCCCCAACGTGCCGGTGGGGTCGGCGTTGTTGGCAACGGCGATTCCCGCCAATACATGGTTGAGCAGTGCCTGGTCGATCTGATCGCCGGAGAACTCGGGATACCGGACCGTCTCGCCGATCTGGTCGAGGTTCGAGCCTGTATCAGCCAACGTGATGCTGGTCCCGCTGCCGCCCAGGTCGACAAGCGCGACGATGCCGCCCGAGGGCAACCCCGGTGCCGTCTGCAGTGCGGCGAGCGCCGCGACCGAATCGGGGACAAGCGCAGCGGGCACACCGTTCGGCGCGAGGCTCGGCGTCACGCGCAACGCGCCCCTCAGCGCACCGACAGTTCCCGGACCCCAATGCGCGGGCACGGCGATTGCGATGGGGGCGCCGCCGCCTACCGTGCGGGCCATCGCGTCGAGAGCCTCCACGAGTACGCGCTCGCCGCGGTGCGGGGAGCCGTCGGCGGCGACCAGCGGAACCGGATCGCCGACCCGCTCGACGAAACCACTCAGCACCAGGCCGGGCTGATTCAGGTTCAGGTTCTCGCCCGGCACGCCGACTTCAGGCGCGCGGTCGTTGAACAAGGTGAGTACGGAACGGCGCATGACCGGGGCGCGGCCGATGCGGGCCGCCACCAAGTTGGTCATCCCGATGGACAACCCGAGTGAGTCGCTCATGTTCCCCTCATTGGTTGGCCGCGAAATCGGCCGATGCTCACGATAGCGGCTTGCGACCGCGGGAACCGGTAGACGCCCCTAACGGCGCGAGAACCCCTAACGGCCAGTCCCCTAACGCCGGTGCGGCAGTGCTGGGTTTCGCACCGATCACCCGGGTGACGTCCGTCGATAGCATCGGGTCAAGCCTTTGGGCTATCGCCGCATATCTATCTGCAAGGGGAAGGAGGGTGCTCTATGGCAAACTCGCTACTCGATTTCGTCATGTCGTTGGTGCGCGATCCGGACGCCGCCGCAGCCTACGCCGCTGATCCGGCGCAGGCGATCGCCGACGCCAACCTGACCGATGTGACCAGTGTTGACGTCAACAACTTGATTCCGGTCGTATCGGAATCGCTGTCGATGGCGGTGCCTTCCACGGGCACCGACGCCGTGGTGGGCGATCATGCTAGCAATGTTTGGGCAAGTGGCGCCGCAACCGCAGCGTTCGGTGCGTTCGACGACCATGTGCCGACCGTCACGGTTGACGACGCACACCAGATGGCTGCCAACATCGTCACCGAACCGGACGTCGGGGTGCACTCGGGGCTCGACGCGCTCGGCGACACCGGCGTGCCGGATCTCGCGGTTGCCGACGACCCGTCGCTGCAGTTCGACGGGCCGGTGATCGACGATGCGGCGGTCATCGAGGTTCATGACACTCACGTCCAGGACGACTGGAGCCATGCGGCCCCCGAGGATCACCACCTCGAGGCCGACAACTCCGGATTCGATATCTTCGACACGTAAAACAGCAGAACCACACGATGCGCGGTCCTCGGCGGGCCGCGCATTTTGTGTTTTGACCTGCGGAAATAGGCCATAGTCGATGTCCCCTAACCTCCCCTAATCCCCTAATGGGGCGCCTGCCCCTATCCCGAGGTGCAATCCCCTAGGGAGGGGTTGCGACCCCGTTTCTCAGGCGTCGCCGGCTCCATAACGTTGTCACCAGTTCGCCGGGCAGCCCGGCGACCCAGCTCCTCCAACACACACAGACAAGGACCACAGAAATGACCAACGTGATCGACTGGATTCTCGACCTCTTCCGCGACCCGGTTGCGGCTCAGGCCTTCGTCAACGACCCCGACCGCGCAATGGCCAACGCCGGCGTTTCGGGCGTGACCACCGCGCAGGTGAACGCAGTGGCCGCCACCGTGGCGCCCGCTGCCGTCATCCACGGCGGCGGCAACCCGGTGCACGGGCTGCAGCAGGCCGTTGCCGAGACCCACGGCATCGCCTTCACGCCTCAGTACGCGCCCAGCTTCGCGCCGGACGCCTTCAGCAACAACGACAACCTGAGCCACAACGACACGCTCAGCAACAACGACACCCTGAGCCACAACGACGTGCTCAGCCCGAATGCGGGCCACGACGTCCAGCAGGGCGGGGTCAACCTGGACTTCGGTGACATCACCTTCGGCAACAAGAACACCGCATCCGATGGCAGCGTGATCAACACCGGCAATGCAGGCGACATCGACAACACGAACGTCCACGGTCACGGGAACGTGGTCGGCGACGGCAACGTCGGCGCCAACACCGGCGACATCCTCGCCGGCGAGGGTTCCACCGTTCAGGCCGGCGGTGTCGGCAACGAGAGCGACAGCCATGGCAGCGTCACCAACAGCGGTGGTGGCGACGTCATCTCCGGCAACGAGGGTCCGGTAGTCAAGACCGGCGACATCGATGCCAGCGGCGGCAGCGCAGCCGGCGGCAACGGCGGCCACGGCGGCGGCATCCTCTCGGGTGGCGGCGGCGACGGCGGCAACGCGACGGCCGGCTCCGGCGGCACTGTCGTCATCGCGCCGACCCAGACCACCACGACGGACACCCATGGCGGGGACGTCACCACGGTCGACACCCACGGCGGCGACATCTCCGGTGGAATCGACGCGAGCCACGACGACAACTCGTCGAACAGCCACAACACCGACAACTCGGTGCATGACAGCCACAACGACAACTCGATGCACACCGACAACTCGGTGCACCAACACATCGACACCCACGTCGATGTGGACGCCGGCCTGTTCTGACCGACAGACAACCCAATAGCGCAGCTGGCGGGGACCAACCTAAGGTCCCCGCCAGTTGGCACGCCTACCGTTGAAGCAACGGCGGCCAATTAAAAGGGACACCATGACGCAGACGAACGACCCCCGCAAGGTCACGGTCATCGTTGAACTGATCGACCACACGAGCAAGATCGCCGAGGCTCAGGACCGCGGCGATCTCGTCGAGCGCATGGCCAACGCGAGGGCCCGGATCAGCGACCCGCAGATCCGGGTGGTCATCGCCGGCCAGCTCAAGCAGGGCAAGAGCCAACTGCTGAATTCACTGCTGAATGTCCCGGTGTCTCGTGTTGGCGATGACGAGACCACGGTGCTCGCCACGATGGTGTCCTACGGCGAGCAGGCAGCGGCGAAACTGATCGTCGCGGGCGCCGACGGAGGGGAGCCCAGTGCGATCGAGATCCCGATCGCCGATATCAAGAACGATCTGCGACGCCACCCCGCGGCAGGCGGCAGGCAGGTGCTCCGAGTCGCGGTCACCGCGAACAGTCCTCTGCTCAAGGGGGGCCTGGTGTTCGTCGACACTCCGGGCGTCGGCGGTCACGGTCAGCCGCATTTGTCGGCCACGCTCGGGCTGCTGCCCGACGCCGATGCCATGCTGATGATCAGCGACACCAGCCAAGAGTTCACCGAACCCGAGATGACATTCATCCGTCAGGCGTTCGAAATCTGTCCCGTCGCAACGATTGTCGCGACCAAGACGGACCTGTACCCGCACTGGCGGGAGATCGTCGAGGCCAACAAGGCGCATCTGCAGCGCGCCGGGCTCGCGATACCGATGATTCCAGCGGCGTCGCTGCTGCGCAGCCACGCCATCCAGCTCAACGACAAGGATCTCAACGAGGAGTCGAACTTTCCTGCCATTGTGAAGTTCCTCAGCGAAAGGGTGCTGTCGGGGGAGAATGACCGGGTTCGCGACCAGGTGCTCGCCGAGATCCGTTCGGCCTCCGAGCATTTGACGCTTGCCGCGGACTCTGAGCTGTCAGCGCTCAGCGATCCCGATGCCCGCGACCGATTGAAGGCAGAGCTCGAGCGGCGCAAGCAGGAAGCCCAGGACGCCCTTCAGCAGACGGCGCTGTGGCAGCAGGTGCTCAACGACGGAATCGCCGATCTGACAGCCGATGTCGACCACGACCTGCGCGGCCGGTTCCGGGTCATCACCCAGCACACCGAGCACGTCATCGACACCACCGACCCGACCCACCACTGGGCCGAGATCGGCGCCGAGCTGGAGAACGCGATCGCCACCGCCGTCGGCGACAACTTCGTGTGGGCCTATCAGCGCGCCGAGTTGCTGGCCCAAGAGGTGGCGCGGACGTTCGTCGAGGCGGGCCTGGAAGCGATCAAGATGCCGCAGCTCGACGCCCGTGAAATGGGCGCCGACTTCGGCGAATTGAAGTCGCTGGCCAAGTTGGAAGCCAAGCCGATCAAGACAGCGCACAAGGTCGTCACCGGCATGCGCGGCTCGTACGGCGGCGTGCTGATGTTCGGCATGCTGACCTCGTTCGCCGGGCTGGGCATGTTCAACCCGCTGTCGCTGGGCGCCGGTCTTCTGTTGGGCCGCAAGGCCTACCGCGAGGATATGGAGAACCGGATGATGCGGGTGCGAAGCGAGGCGAAGATGAACATGCGGCGCTTCGTGGACGATGTGTCGTTCGTGGTGACGAAGGAATCTCGCGATCGGCTCAAGGGAATTCAGCGCCAGCTGCGCGACCACTACCGCGGTATCGCCAACCAGACCACCCGCTCGCTCAACGAGTCACTGCAGGCGACCATCGCGTCGGCACAACTCGAGGAGAACGAGCGCAACACGCGCATCGGGGAACTCGAGCGGCAGCTCAACATCCTCAAACAGGTGACCGATCATGCGGTCAAGCTGGCTCCAGGCGCCACCGAAGCGGCCCGCGAACCCGTCGGGACGACGTAGCCGACGTCGAGTCACCACTTGATACATGCGAAACCAGCTCGAAACGTCACATAACTGGCCCACTCGGCGGGCCCGACGGCCTGATCTAAGCTGGAACCTCCGCCACATGGGAGGACAGCCGAGGTAGCGCGAGATGAGCACGAGTGATCAGGTGCGCGCGATCCTTGGCGGAACAATCCAGGCGTACCGCAACGATCCGGCGTACCAGCAACGTCCTGATGTGCACAACGAGCTCGAGCGCATCGGCTATCGGCTCAACCAGCCCATCCGGATCGCGCTCGCAGGCACGCTGAAGGCGGGCAAGTCAACGCTGGTGAATGCCCTTGTCGGCGAGGACATCGCGCCGACAGACGCCACCGAGGCCACCCGTATCGTCACGTGGTTCCGCCACGGCCCCATCCCGAAGGTGACGGCCAACCACCGCGGCGGCAGGCGCTCGAACGTGCCGATCGCCCGTGGCTCGAACGGATCGGCTGGGCTGACATTCGACTTCGCCAGCCTCGATCCCGAGGACGTCGTCGACCTGGACGTGGAATGGCCGGCCGCCGAGCTGATCGACGCCACCATCATCGACACGCCCGGTACGTCGTCGCTGTCACCCGATGTCTCCGAACGCACTCTGCGCCTGCTGGTGCCCGAGGACGGGGTGCCGCGCGTCGATGCGGTGGTGTTCCTGCTGCGCACGTTGAACGCCACGGACATCGCACTGCTCAAGCAGATCGGTGAGTTGGTCGGCGGATCGGCCGGTGCGCTCGGAGTGATCGGGGTCGCCTCCCGGGCCGACGAGATCGGCGCGGGCCGGATCGACGCGATGCTCTCCGCCAAGGACGTCGCCAAACGTTTCACCACCGAGATGGACAAGACCGGGATCTGTCAGGCGGTGGTGCCCGTGTCCGGACTGCTGGCGCTGACCGCCCGCACATTGCGGCAGAGCGAGTTCGTAGCGCTGGAGAAGCTCGCCGGTGTGGACGCCGCCGAGCTCACCAAGGCCATGCTGTCGGTGGACCGCTTCGTGCGGGAGGACAGCTCGTTGCCCGTCGACGCCGCTACCCGCGCCGCCCTACTGGACCGGTTCGGCATGTTCGGCATCAGGATCTCGATCGCGGTGCTGCGCGCCGGCGTCGGCGACTCGGTGGCGCTCGCCGACGAGCTACTGGAGCGCAGCGGTCTGGTGGCGCTCCGTGACGTCATCGACCAGCAGTTCGCGCAACGCTCAGATCTGCTGAAGGCGCACACCGTACTGCTGTCGTTGCGACGTTTCGTGCAGAGCAATCCGATCTACGCGACGCGCTACATCCTCGCCGACATCGACCCGCTGCTTGCCGATACACACGCCTTCGAAGAACTTCGGTTGCTTAGCCAATTACGTTCTCGTCCAACAACATTGAACGAAGACGAGATCGCGTCGCTGCGGCGCATCATCGGCGGCTCGGGCACCGACGCCGCCAGCAGGCTGGGACTGCAGCCCGACGCACCGTACGACGGGCCGCGGGCGGCGTTCGCGGCGGCCCAGCGGTGGCGTCGCCGCGCCGACCATCCCCTCAACGACCCGTTCACCACCCGCGCCTGCCGGGCCGCGGTCCGCAGCGCGGAGGCGCTGGTCGCCGAATACGCGGCGCGCGGCCGCTGAGGGTCGGCAGCCCGTCGGTACTCGTGCCGGCTCCGCCGATATACCAGCGCTTTCCGAACATCGGTAGCGTCGAGTGGGTGAGAAGGGACGCCATGGGCGAATCGGACGAGCGGTCCGATCCTCTCGACGAGGCAGCGCGCCTGTTCGGCCACGCGTTGGAGGAGTGGGCCGACGGTCGACCCGCACAGGCACTGCAGACCTGCCTTGATGCACTCGCGATCACCGAGCGGACGCTCGGGCGTTCGCTGGACACGATCGGAATTCTCAACACGCTCAGCGGGATTCGGCTGGACCTCAGCGACTACCAGGGGGCTTTTGATGCGTCGCAGCGCGCATCGGCGATGGTGTCCATGCTCGTTGTCGATGACGATGACACACCCGTTCACGCCCAGGTCCGCATCCACACCATCGCAACACTGGCTCGCGTCGAGCGGACACTGGGGCGGCTGGAGGCCGCCGAACAGCACTACCTCGAAGCGCTTACCGCGGCGGAGGCGCAAGCCGGTGCCGATGATGCGAGCCTGGCGCCGATGCTCAACGACCTGGCCGTGGTCTATAAGTACGCCGCTCGATACGATGAGGCTGTCACGCTGTATCGGCGGGCGCTGGCTGCGATCGAGACGAGCCTGGGTCCCGAGCACGCGGACGCAGCGACCGTCTGGCACAACCTCGGCGGAATCGAACACTCCCGCGGCCGCCACGCGGAGGGCGAATCCTACGCTCGGCGGTCGGTGCAGATCCGCGAAGCGGCGCTGGGCCCCGAGCACCCGGCGGTGGCCGCCGACATCGCCGCCCTGGCCGCCCTGGTGCAGGAACAAGGCCGACTCGACGAGGCCGACACCCTGTACCGTCGCGCTCTGGCCGTGTTTGAATCCGCTTACGGCCCTGACCATTACGACGTCGCGGTCGCCTGCAACAACCTCGGCGCCCTGGAAGCCGCGCGCGGCTGCCACGCTGCCGCGAAAGCTCACTACCGGCGTGCGCTACAGATCAAGGAAACACTACTCGGGTCTGACCACCCCGATGTCGCGATGACCCTGCACAACCTCGCTGTGCTGCACGCCGGGCAGGGACACACCCAGGAGGCGTGTTCGTTGTTTGTCCGCGCGCTGGTGATTTTCGAGGCCCATCTGGGCGCCGATCACCCTAAAACCCGGGCCAGCCGCGACGAACTTGCACACCTCACCTGATCGCGCAACCAAAGGGGACCCGAGGTTACTTGGCGGATAGGAAACCCTTCCCCTTCGTGAGTGGAATCTGGCTTCCCGGTGATTCCGGAACCACCGCTCGATCACGACTATTCATCTATGACTACCGACCGGCGAGGAACCACCACTAGTACGAGCACCCGCAACCGGATCGCCCTCGCCGCCATCGCCGGACTCGGCGCCGCAGCCACCATTGTCGCCCCCGCTGTTGTCATCAGTCAGGAAAGCCACTCCAGTGCTTCGATCCAGGCCGAAAGCAAATGCCCGGAGTGGATGTGCCGCCCCACAATTCCGCCGCAGACGAAAACACAACCCCCTCCACCCCCAGGAACCGGCTCGAGCGGGTGCCCAACGTGGCTGTGTGGCACCAGCGGCAACCACAACGAAGTCCTCACCCGCACCACCCACTGACCTGAAGCCGCGTTCGGGGCGCGGTATCGCCAGGAGATCATCGATTTGTTCACATCGACCCTCGCAGATCGTCAATCCACTGTGGGCCAAAGGAGTGCGGCGGCAGCACAGCGGCTATTACTGGAGGCCAGACACACGCGAATGCTAGCTTGCGGCCAGCCTCGCCGCGTGGTCGGCTTCGTCGGCACGGATACTGCCTGCGGAGCTGGACTTCACCATCCATCGGGTGACGCGGCCGTCGGGGCCAGTCAGCCGCCCCGACGACAGGGCCTTTCCGATCAACGCACGCACCCGCGGCTCGTCGTGCGGCTCTGCGGCGAACAACACCCGTAGCCGGACCGTATCGTCGCCTGCAGGTGTCGCATCGGTGTGGTGCGGCGCGAGCGGGCAGGGCGGCTGGTGGTCCCAATGTCCGCACAGCGCAACGGTTATCGCGCCGCCCGGAGCGCGGGAATCGCCGCCGGAATCGAGGATCACGACGGCGTCATGGGCGTACGCGGCGCGGGTCATGTCAGGGCGGTGGTGAGACGGTGACCGTCTGGGTCACCGTGCTGGTGCTCGTACTCGTGCTGATGCTCGTACTGACGCTTGGTTCTGTCGTCGTGGCGGTTGTCGTGGTCGTCGTGGTCGTGGTGGGCTCGGTCGTTGTGGTCGTCGTGGTCGGCTCGGTGGTGGTCGGCTCTGTTGTGGTCGCGGCGGTGGTGGTCGCCGGTGCGGTCGCCGACGTCGTCGTCCTGGTGATCGGGGTCAGCGTTGTCGGCGACTCCGGTGACGAGCCGCCGGTGAGCAGTTTGACAAGACCGAAGACAATCAAGGCGATCAGCACTGCGCCCAGCGCGCCGAACGCAACCAGCGCCACGGGTTTGCGAAACCAGGGCGGCGGCGCTCCAGGGGGCGGACCGTGCCCGCCATAGTTGATATAGGCGGTCGGCTCATCATCGGGATAGTGCGGGTCGTCGGGAGGTCCGTAGCGCGCCACGGGCACTGATAGTAGGCGGTCAGGGCTGCGGATAGAGCGTGCGCGTGACATTCGTGCGCGGGCCACGGCGCGTCGTGCTGGGCTCCGATCCGTCGTGGCTCGGACGGCTCTGAGTGATCCGGGTCGACGTCGACGGTTCGCTGCTGCTGCTCGACGTGTCGGAGGATGACGAAGTGGTGGACGACGGTGCGTCGATGTCGATGGTGACAGGTGGGCTGGTGCTGGTGATCGTCGCGGTGGTGGTCGGCGCCGCGGACGATTGGGTGGCGGTCGCCGAGAACGTCGGGTCGACGAAGTTCTGGGGGGCCTGCTCAGGCGCGTTGAACTGGCCCGCCACGAACGTCACCGCGGCGATGAGGATGCCGATCACGGCGAGCCCCGCCACGCTTGCCCCGATGACGTTCGGCGTGCGGTTGTACCACGGCGTCGGCGGCGATTCCTCGTCGTCGTAATCGTCGGGGTCCGGCCCGGTCATGGCCAGTGATAGTAGCCGCGCGCATCAGTACGGGTTTCGGTCAGCCGAACTGCGGAACGACCTCGGTGGCGAAGAACTCCAGGTGGTCGAGGTCGGACATGTCGAGAAGCTGCAGGTAAGCCCGCTGTATGCCGGCCGCGATATATGGGCCGAGCTTGTCCGCGATCTCGGCGGGCGTGCCCACCAACGCGGAGTTGCTGCGCAGTTCGTCCACCTCGCGACCGATCGCGGCGGCGCGCCGCGCGATATCCGCGTCGTCGCGCCCCGCGCAGACAACGAACGCCGCCGAATAGGTCAGCGAGTCAGCGGACCGTCCCGCCGCGGCCAGCGCGTCTGCGACCCGCTCGACCTGGGTCTTGGCCATGTCCAACGGCGCGAACGGGATGTTGAATTCGGCGGCGAACTGCGCCGCCAGTGCGGGCGTGCGCTTGGCGCCGGCGCCGCCGATGATGATCGGCGGGTGCGGTGACTGCGCCGGTTTCGGCAACGCAGGGGACTCAATAACGGTGTATTGCGTCCCGGAGTAGTCGAACTTCTCGCCGACCGGTGTCGTCCACAGGCCGGTGATGATGTGCAGTTGGTCGGTCAGCCGGTCGAAGCGTTCGCCCAGCGATGGGAACGGGATGGCATACGCCTGGTGCTCGGCTTCGAACCAGCCCGCGCCGATGCCCAATTCCACACGGCCGCCGCTCATCTCGTCGACC
>Ga0105245_10001039_pt1 | contig 25188 bp, 24 predicted proteins | sample KBSM54metaG_FD_81523 | JGI IMG/M metagenome (GOLD analysis project Ga0105245, IMG submission 81523) | Miscanthus rhizosphere microbial communities from Kellogg Biological Station, Michigan, USA - KBS M5-4 metaG | ecosystem: Host-associated > Plants > Roots > Rhizosphere > Soil | place...
CAAGCGGTTCAACTCACGAAAGAACTTCTTGGTGCCTTCGACCTGCTGCTCGGGCGTCGGCCTCGGCAAGCGGTCAAACAGAGGAACGATGCCGCCGGTAATGCCGCCTGTCAGCTTACCGCTGGCATCGCGGTCGAGCTTGCCGCCTCCCGGAAGATCCGCGTCGGACTTAATATTCAAAGCGTCCAGCCCGCGCTGGTTCAGCAACGCCGAAGCGTATAGCATCTGAACGTAAGCGGGATGATCGCCCGCCGCCTCAGTCAACTCCGCCTGCGTGGGGAGGCGCTTTTCCTTGAACTGCTCTGGCTTCCAGCCACCGCCCACAATCACCCATTCGCCCGGCCGCTTGGCTTTTGCCGACTCCCGAATTCTATCCAGCGCTTCCGCGAGCGTGGGCACGCCCGCCCAATTGGATTCGGTCGCAAAAAACGACGCCGCGCGTATCGCGTGCATATGCGAATCGATCAGCCCCGGTATCACGGTGCGCCCGCCCAGATCGATCACCTGCCCTTTCCCGCCGGCGAGCTTGCGGATCTGTGCGGTGGTCCCGACGGCCGTAATCTTTCCGTCTCGCACCGCCAAGGCCTGTTGCACGGAAAACTGCGCGTCGGCCGTCAGGATCTTTCCATTAATAAGGACGATATTGGCGTCTTGTGCCAGCAGTGAGGCGCTCAAGACCACCGGGATCAAGTAGATCAGTTTAAGAGGCATTCAATAGCCCCGCACGATGGGCTTGCCCGCGTCCGCCTGGCCGCGTTTGTCCACCATCACCTCGCCGTTCTTGACCACCACAACGGCGGTGAGGAAGTTCCAGTATCCATCGAAGGGATTGCCTCCCAGCAACACCACGTCGCCGAGCTTGCCCACCTCAATGGTCCCCAGTTCCTTCTCGCGGTCAATGAATTTAGCCGAGTTTGACCCCATGATCTTGATGAGATCGGGGACCGAGAACACCAGATTCAGGCTCTTGAGTTCATGAGCGAGTGCTGCCGGAGCGTTGAACGTGGTGTCGGTGGCATAGGAAACATCGACACCAGCGTCGTAGAGAGTGCGCAGATTCACCGGCATGTAGCCGGCCTCCTGACCCACGCCCTGGCTGTCGACGATTCCCTCAGGCCACGGTTTGCCGTCGCGAAACTTCGCCTTATTATCGTGGGTGAACACGTCGAAGTTCGGTGAGCCAAAGCCGCAGATGGAGGCGACCTGGACGCCGGCAGCGGCCACCTCTTTGGCCTGTTCTTTCGTCACCCAATTGATGTTCTGCGAGTGCACCTGCTTGCGGGCGCCGAGCCGCGTGGAGTCGACCAGCGCCAAATCACTCACCGCGTGGACCTGAAACTCGACGCCTAGCTTCTTCGCCTCGTCGATGCCGGCAGCCAAATTCTTGCTCTCCTGCTCCGTCGGATGGTACGGCCAGACCACGTTGGGATAGTGTACCTCGGCGATCGAGTCTGCTCCGTCCTTGACCACTTTATCTACAGCCGCCCGGACCTCGGCTTCATCCTTCATGCGCGCGGTGGGAACGCCACCCGAAGCAATGATGCGGGGACCTTTGATCTCTCCTTTCTCGATCTTCCGCTTCAGTTCGAGAATTCCCGCATTGTCGTCGCCGCCGGACTGCACTGTAGTGACGCCGGATTCGAGAAGCTCGCGCATCCGGTCGGGCGCCTGCTCCTTCATCCACTTCGCGACGGCTTCCGCACCGCGCGCCTGGATGATATGGCGATGGTCGTCGATATATCCCGCGATCACGGTCATGCCCGTCGCATCGATGACCTTCGCCCCTTTCGGAGCGGCCGACGTGGCGCCCGGGGTCACCGAAGTGATCTTGCCGCCCTCAATGACGAGTGCGCCTTTTTCGATTACCTGCCCCGGTCCCGTGATAATCCGCGCATTGGCGATGACAAGATTCTGCGCCGCTGCCCCGCTGGCAAGAAGAAGACCGGCAACGAGGGGCAGTGACAACGCTGTGAGGCTTCGGATCATTTGTAGCTCTCTCCTGGATTTTTCATAATGGTCTCTACCTAGCATAAACTTGCTTTCCCCACGCTCGACTTACGGGAGGGGCACTAAGCGAGTGTCGACGGCGTCGCCAGGAAAGGGGCATCTTTTCGTTCCGGTCCAGCCCAGATAACGACGGCTCCCACCAGCAGGACTACCGCCGCCAGACCGCCCATCGAAGCTGCATAGCCGATATGCTCGCCCAATACAGCCTCAATGTAGCCGACGCTCGAGGAGAGGACCACACCCAATTGATAAGCCAGCCCCGGGAAGATTCCGCGCAACGGACCTGGAGACAGTTCGTTCATATGAATGGGGACCACACCCCAAGCGGCTTGCACCATGAACTGCATCAAGAAGGCGCCCACCATGATCAAGGGAGTGCTGGGCGCCAGCACCCATAAGGGAATGGAGAGCGCGGCTAACAAGGCGGCGGCCACCATGACTTTTCTACGCCCCAGCCGGTTGGAAAGATGCCCACCGATAAGTCCGCCCAGAATGGCGCCCACCGTGGAAATCGCTGTGATCAACGCGGTGAAATTCACATTCATCCCGCGTTGCCGTAAATAGGTGGGATACATATCTTGCGTGCCATGAGAAATGAAGGTCATCATCGTCATCAGCAGAACTAGATACAGAAACAAGCGTGAGTTTCCAAAGATGGCCTTCCGATAACTGCTCCAATCCATGGTCCGCGCTGCTTTGCTGGCTTCCGGCTCCTCTACCGTCACGCATAGAAGGATTGTGACCAATGCCGGGAGAGTGCCCAAGAAAAACAAGGAGCGCCATCCCCAGTACGGAAAGACTGCGAAGTAAGCGCCTGCCGCCAGGAGGTTTCCCAGCGCGTAACCTTCTTGCAGCAGTCCGGAAACCACCCCACGCAGTCGGGTGGGCACGGACTCTAGAGCGAGCGAAGCGCCGACGCCCCAGTTCCCTCCCATTCCGATACCGTAGATCAGGCGACAGAAGAAGAAGACGCCATAGCTGGTGGCGAGCCCGGAAGCAACTTCCATCACGGAGTAGAACAAGACATTCGCGATCAAGGTGGGACGCCGTCCGTAGCGGTCTGCCAAGAGACCGAAAACTAACGCCCCCACCGGTCGCATCACCAAGCTGGCCGTAAGCGTCAAAGCGATTTTTGGAATGGAGGTGCCAAATTCTTTAGCGATCGCCGACATGGCGAAGACCAGCACAAAGAAGTCGAAAGCATCAATCGTCCAGCCCAAAAAGGCGGCCGCTACCGCCCGCTTCATTTTGCTGCTGCTCGCGGCGGGCGCGATATTCCGCTTATTGGACTCGATATTCGCTGATGTGTTCGGCATTTTCGATGTGGAGCAGCGGCGTCAGCCTTCTTAGAGGGTACTTCAAAACAGCCAAGCGAAAATCAACAGGGGTCGAGACCCTTGTCCTTCAAGACGCCCCCCTATGCCGGGCGCGCGCCGGTGAAGATGTGGACGCACGCGTCCATCCTTACAGAACCCTCCTGTTGATGCCGGGAAAAGCGCGCCGTCAAGGATTGGCGCGCGTCATTGAGCGCCTCATCACCTGCTTCGGCAAGCAGTTCGCCGAACGAAGAAAAGGCGGCGAGTGCGAAATTTGCCGCCTCCGCGGCCGGGAGCCCACCTCCTATCGCGAGCGCTCCATGCCAGTCGCGCACTTCGAGCTCGCCGAAACCGGCCCGATGGAGCAGGGTCAGCAACTTGTCAGCCTCAGCATAGCGGAACGGCCCCGGTGCTTCGGGATCGGGCGGCGGCATATCGATGATTTCGGCCGCCACTTCGCGTACGCTCGTTATCCACGGATTTTCGGCGGGACGGCCCCAGACCGCGAAGGCGAACCGCCCGCCTGGCGCGAGCCATCGGACCAAGTTGGCAAAGGCGGCAGGCGGATCATCAAAGAACATGATGGCAAAGCGCGAGGCGAGTCGGTCATAGAGCACCTCCGGCGCCGCCGCCGTTGCTATGTCTGCAACTTCGAAGGCGATGGCGCGTTCGCCCGGTGGTTTGCGAGAACGAGCCGATTCGATCGAGGTTGGAGAGATATCGAAGCCGTGAACAATGCTTCCGGCCGGGGCCATGCGCAGGATCTTCCACGTTGTCCCGCCACCACCGCATCCGATATCAGCGATCTGGCAAGGCCCTTCGATATGTAACGCACGGATCAGCGGTTCGTCGACCGGCATGATCATCGCTTCCATTCCAGCGAGTTGGGCACGCCATTTCGCGCCGCGCGTGGCGGCCCAGTCGGAAGCTGTAGGGTTCTGGTTCATAAATAGTCCGATTCACCGGTCGGTGGTCACGGAGAGCTTACGCTTCATGGTTTCTGGAGATGCCAACGAGCTATGCTGGAACAGCACGTCCACCGTATTGCGCACGTACTGTTCATCGGTAAGTTGCTCCACCATCTCGGCAGGGTATGAAACCACATGTTTCAAATACTCGCCGAATTCGCGGAACAGAACCAGTCGCGCGGAAGGTTGGATTTCATCGCGCCGCAGAATCGCTTCCAAAGCTAGATGTGCCACTTTAGCCGGTACTTTCTGGCGCAAGCGAGCCGCGAGATGACGATGCTCGGCGAGCGAATTGAACTTGCGGCCGAGCACCTGGTCCACGTCGGGTTCCTTTAGCTGCGGAGTGCGGACGACTATCGTGCCCGCAGCGATATCGCCCAGCCGCTGGCGTCGATTGCTCACAACGCAACAGACGCCGCCAATCAGATACAATCCCGGCAGCAGATCGACGAAACGCAATAGGTTTCGGACAATGATTTGCGACGGCCTCAACCGCAATCCGCTAGCCTCGACCACGCGCAACCCAAGCAGCCGCTTGCCAACAGTTTGCCCCCTCCAAAACCATTCCGTCAAGATTCCGTAGAGCAGCGAAATGGCAAAATATAAGACTGTGATCGCACTCTGCGCCGCATCCGCGCTGAAGAGCTGGAGAGGAGCGAGCAAGCGCGCGAGCAACATCCCCGCGGCCGCAATCGCCGCAAAATCGACAGCGAAAGCCAGCATGCGGCTGAACGGACCGGCCAGCGGCAAAGCGAACTCGATACCTTCCGGCGTTCGAATCAACACGGTTTCAGCGCGCATCGCGTGCCTCCCGCGAAAGGCCCGAGCGCGCGAGGAACGTAGTCAGCAGCAGCGCCTCGATCAAGCCGAAGGCAATCTTTAATCCATAGGGAACCACGGGTTCGTGGTATTGAGAAACGAACGCTTCGACCAATCCCGCCCATACCAGAAGAATCGCAACGCCTCCCGCCAGCGTGACCACATCCCGTGAGATGTGCCGCAGGCGCTCGGCGCGTGAACTTCGATCGCCCCATCCGATCAAAGCATGCGCGATCACCAGTCCCGCTTGTCCGCCAATCAGTATCGCCGGGATTTCAATGACGCCATGCGGCAGAAGCCACCCCAGCAGAAATGTGGTCTGGCCACCCGCGATGTAGTCGAGTGCCACCGCGCCCAACAAGAGTCCGTTATAAAACAACAGAATCACAGTGCCGAATCCAAAGCTCATACCGAGGGCCAGGGCAGTGAGCGCCACCTGGGTGTTATGCGTCATCAATTGCGCCGAAAAACTCCCCTTCCGGCCGCTCAATTGTTTCCCTTCCTGGGCGCGCTCAATAGCCACCCGTTGGGCGGGCGTAATGCGGAGATTGTCGAAAGGCATCAGCACCGCCTTCGCGTCGGGATCATAATGGATCGCGCCTCCGCCGAAAACAGCGCCCAGCAGCGTCAACAATGCTGCCAGCTGAAACGCCCGGACATGACGCCGGAAGGTGTTGGGAAACTCCACTGTGAACCATCGCCACGGACGAAAGGGAGTGTGATGCCGCACTTCATGGATTTCCGCATATGCCCGGCTCACCAGCCACGCCAGGTACCTCTGCAACTCGCCTTCCGCCGCGAAGCTGGCGACCCGCGTTAGATCGTCCCCCGCCCGCTCGTACAACTCGTGAAATCGAGCCGCCTCCTCTATGGTGAGCTTCCCGCCCGGATTCGTTTCGAGCCACGCCAGAGTCTTTTCGAGAGCAGTCCAGTGAGGCCGTTCGGCTTCGACGAAGCGCGGCAGATCGAGAATCATAGCAGTTGCCTTTGCTTGACGTCGTCGTAAAGATTCACCAAATTCGCCGCGAACGATGCCGGCTCAAACAACGCAAGATGCACGCCCTGCCGTGCCATAGAGCTTTGCAGTTCGCGAAGCTTATTCCATGCCAGATGCCCGGCCAATGCGCGGTAGATGTCCTCGGCGGACTCAATCGACGCGTCCTGAAACAGCAGTTGTGCGGACGCGGGGCGGAGAGTCGCGGCCATAACTAGGTGCCGCCGCGCCAGCAGCGCCGCGGACCGCTCAAAGTGTTCGGCGAGGACCATCTCATCGAGCGCGGTGAGGAAAATCACCAGTGCGCGCCGGCGCAGCCGCAAGCGCAAAAACGTCGCTATTTCCTCGAAATCGGGCGAAACCGATCGGGTACGCAAACTATTGATCGCATCCCTGCAAGCAGAGTAGTGAAGCTTGCCGCTGCGCGCGCGAACGAATGTCTCGACGCGATCTGAAAAAGCCGCGATCCCAAACAAATCCCCGCGCCGCTCCGTCACGGCGCCGATCGTTAAAGCGGCCTTAATGGAGCGCTCCAAAGCCGCTTCCCCGTCCATGATCCGTGCCGACAGCCGCGACGCATCGATCGCTATGTAGATTTCCTGCGTGCGTTCCACCTGAAATACTTTCGTGATCGGCCGGCCGCGCCGCGCCGTGGCCTTCCAATGAATTTCGTCGGAGCTGTCGCCGGGCGAATACTCCCGTAGTTTTTCAAATTCGCGCCCGCGCCCGATCTGACGCGTGAGATGAAGGTTCTCCGACCCGCGCCGCAGCGCTTTCAGAGTCCCGTCGTCCCGCAAATTGGGGTATACCCGGATTTCAAGCAAAGTAGGCTGTGTGCTGCGGACCGTCCACAGGCCCAGTGGCGACGCTGTCTCCAGGTAGCATTCGCCAATCGTGGAGTTGCCGCGTAGGCGCGGTTGGCATAGCCACTCGATTCGCGAGACCGCGGCAGGCAGATCGACGAATTGCTCCTCGGGTTCCATATCAACGCCCGGCGGCATCGCGAATCCAACCCGAATTCGTCTAGCGGAGTGGTTAGCATTGTGAATCGTAACCGCGATGTGAGCTTCGCGTCCCTGCACCAGACGAAGCAGTCCCGGCAGTTCCACCTTCAAACCCGCGAAAGCGCGCTTCCGCAGGATGGCATCGACGACGGCGGCGAGCACCACCACGATGATCAGCGCCACGAGTGCTACTCGCGCCTGCGGGAGCACCGTTTCGATGACGACAGCCGGGAAGCCCGCCAAAGCCAGCAGCCAAATCAGTCGCGTGGACGGAACGATCACACGGGCACCGCCACACTCTCCACGATTTTGTCGACAGCTTCGCCCGCCGTCATTCCCTCAATTTCAAACTCCGGCCGCAGGATCAGCCGGTGTTCCAGCACCGGCCGCGCCAGCGCCTTGACGTCGTCGGGCGTCACGAAATCCCGTTTGTCGAGCGCCGCATGCACACGGCTCGCGAGCACCAGCGCTTGGGTGGCACGCGGTCCTGCACCTACCAATACACTTTCATGCGATCTCGTCCGCCGCACCAGGTCCACAATGTACCCCGCGAGTTCACCGCGCATCGACACGTCCGCCAGAGCCTCTTGTGCCGAGGTAAGTTTGCCCGGGTCCAGAACCGGACGTACCGCTCCGCGCGCCAGCAGCTCCTCCGGCGGCTCATCGGACAACATACGCATCGCGAGTTCGAGTTCGTTCTCGCGCTCCGGCGCCGCCATGGTGATCTTTAGCAGAAAACGGTCCTTCTGTGCCTCCGGAAGCGGATACGTGCCTTCGTATTCGATCGGGTTCTGCGTCGCGAACACCGTAAAAGTATCGGGTAGTACGTGGGTTTCGCGATCGATGGTAACGGTGCGCTCCTGCATCGCCTGCAACAGCGCGGACTGTGTTTTCGCGGGTGCGCGATTGATCTCGTCGGCCAGTAGGAACGACGTGAACACCGGCCCCTTCACCAGAGTGAATTCATTGCGACCGAAATGAAAAACACTGGTTCCCGTGATGTCGGCGGGCATCAGATCGGGCGTAAATTGGATGCGCGCAAATTCGCAACCCAGCAGCCGCGCCAGCGTGCGCGCTAGCAAAGTCTTGGCGATGCCCGGAACGCCTTCGATTAGAGCATGCTGGCCCGCCAGAATCACAATGAGGGCCTGGTCGATCACACCGGCTTGCCCCAGGATGACCTTCGACGCTTCCTGCCGCGTGGCCTGTAGAGTCTGGTGAAGCTGTTCGAGTCTTTCCGTCATTTTCTCTCCGTCAGAACGCGGCAAATCGCGCGGTATCCCGCAGCCGGATCGCGTCCGGTCCATTGTTGTATTTCAGCTTGCACCAGATCTGCACGGCCCCGTTGGCGAGCGGAACGACTCCACTCCTTTAAGCACGTGGCCAAAAGCTGGCCCAGCGGAATATTTCGCCGCAGCAGCGCAGCCAGGCCCTCATGCAGATCACGCCCGCTCACCGGAGCAGCGCGAGTTCCCTCACGCGGCGGAAGAAAGCTGGAAGCGCTATGCCAGATAAACAATCCAGCGATCGCGAGCAGCATCCCGATCGCCGTCTCCAGCCGATACTTTCGGATCAGTACAGCCACACTTCCCGTCTCCGACACACCGAACTGATTTTCGTCGAAGAGCACGCGCTTGGCTGGCCCGATCAACTGCGCAATCAGCGCCGCCTCGCTATCGTCCAGGAGGCCTTGGTTACTCAGCGGAAAACTGTCGCTCACCAAAACGAGTGTGCCGCCCCCGAAGTCGCGTTCCACAATTGCTGCCTCACCTCGACGCTCCTCCACAACTCGCCACTCCGGGCCTGGCTCGAAGTACATCGCGGACTCGCGTGGGATCGCGCCGGCGTTCCCTTCGTCCTCACTGGACCCTTTTCGATAGCGTAGCCGGATATGCCACTGATCCTCGATGGCGCCAATAGTGGGCGGCACTTGCGGAGCGTGGGCAGGAAGAAACGCAATTACGATTCGGCCGCCTTTCATGACCAGGTTTTCGTAATCGTCCACCATCGGCTTCGGAGTTTTCGTCCAAGCCGGCGAATCGACGCCGAGAATCAACAGAGCGGTTTCGGCAGCGAGCGGCGACCGCGCCTTGTACAACCGCGTGACCTCCAGCCCCGGCTGTTCCGCCAGGCTTTCAAAGAGCGCCTTTGCCCCTAGCGGGTCGGTTCGTAGGGATGAATACGGAGGATAAACCTCGCCCGTAATCAGGGGCGCAACCATCACCTCCCATGCGCCGGCGACAAATAGCGCAAGCAGCAGCACAATGAACCACACAGCTCCGTTACGTGCGGCCGGCATAACGCCTGATCTCCTCCCAGCCCTGTGCAAACGCTTCCACGTCCGCGCGATCCACCGCGTGCCTTCCATACCAGCCGCGCTCAAACAGAAAAAGGTTGCGAGTAAAAGCCGGCGTCAAGTTCGCGTCCACCAAGGCGTGCGCGCGCGACCGGCGCTCCAACTCGCGGCGATAATCCCGCCCCGATTTCCAGCGCCGAACCGAAACCAGGTCTTTCTCGCTCAAGTAATTTAACCCCGCAAGATACAAGGCGCGTAGCGCCAGCCTGCAATCCCCTTTGGCGAGTAGCTCCTCTGCCAATTGCAACCACGAACTCTCGGGCATCTGGTCTGCCGTGACCGATTCGTCGGCGATATCGATGGGCGCAGCAGCCAGCTTGACCGGCTGCGCGCGAATTGCCTTTTTCCTCCGCCCAGCCAGGAAGGCCGCCACGGCGGCTACCACCAGCGCGAGCACTGCCAACGCAATCCATATTTCGATGGGTGGCCGCTCGGTCCCCGGCTTCTTCCCGCCGTTCTCATCCGGGTTGCGGCGGAACCAGTTCTGAATTTTCTCCATTACCCACGCCACTCCGCGAGCAACAGTGTCGAGCGCGCTGCGCACCCAACCCACCCATCGGCCCTGCGGCTCCGGACCCTCGGGACGCGGCGCGCGCCACGCAAATTCACGCCGGCGGATCACTTCACTGATCGTCCGGTCCAGCCGCTGCGCGTCAATCCCCGTGCGAACGTCGGGTCCGATAGCTCCAGCAGGAGCTTGTGCCGGCGCGTTCGGCGCCGCGACGCACAATAGAAGAGCCAGCGCGGCCGCCACCAGCGCCCTCTTCAACGCTACGCGCAAATCCTCGCCGGTTGCGAGCGATTCGCCATGAAAACAGCGCAGCACATACGCCGCGTCCAACAAGGGATCGATAACCAGCCACATCACGCAGCCCGCCACGGCAACCGTGGTCGGGTTTAGTAGACGTATACCGAGCCGGGCGAATTCGTTTTCGATTCCCAGCAGGCTCCGGCCGATCTGCGGCAGCAACACGATCACGATTAACACGTTCACAAACAGCAGTAGCCCCGCCAAGCTGGTCAGGCTGAGTAAAAGCCAATTTTGCCGGCCCCACAATCCAGATTGACGCCGCGCCACCGCGATCACTTCCGGTTCGCCGAGCGCCGCGAACAGCCCGGCGTTACGAAAGAACGCCACGGTCCAGGCAAACGGAAGAACCACCAAGCCGCTGATAGGAATTGCCAAAAGACTGAGTGGTTGTAGGGCGCATTGGATCGCCACCACTCTCGCGATTTTCAACGGCCGAGGCGGAGCCAGCGAATGGAACCAGTACAGCCTCGCTGCAAAAATAGCTTGCCACACGCTCTTCCATAGGAAGAGCGCCGTAAGCCCCAACGATTCCGCGGGAAGCCGCTCCGCTGCGAACGGATTGCGCGACATGTCAGTCCAGAAAAACAGCAGGCCCACAAAAAACGGAACCGCCCCAGCGAGATAAGCCGCGATGGCTTTCGACGGCGCCGCCCGTAAAAGCTGGATCGACTCTTCCAGGATCTCGATCGCATCCCGCTCCCGCATCAGGGCGTGCCCCCGAAAAAAGACGACGGCACCCGCGCCAGGCCCATACCGAAATAGTAGAAAATCAGCCAGGCCGCCAGGAAGCCCGTGAGCGAAAGAGGGCCCCAGACCGCAACCGACGATCCGCGCCGCCCCGGAGCCGCTTCCAACTGCGCGATGCAGTGCGTGCACATCATTCGTCCAGCATGCTCGACCACACACTCGCGGCAATAGAAACGCTGGCAACGCGGACAGCGCACCGCCGCCTCCCGGTCGGGATGGATCATGCAGCGCTGCTCAACCAGCAAACTCAATGGGCCCTCGCCGTCCTTTCGAAATGGCACACTGCCAGACCGGTGATTGCCATCGCAGTCCGCCACCCCACCGCAAGAAGGAGCGTCGTCGTCGATGCCGCAATCTGCATGTTCCATGGCGGCGTGCCCGAAGACGCTTGTTGAAAAACAGCAACCAGGCCCGGCCAAGCCGAGATGCCGCTTAGGGCGAAGGGATCGATGACGATACACAGGAATGCCGCGATTAAGACCGCGACCGATGTTGTGCTCCGCCTGCGGGATTGTACCAGCGCCAAGATCCCGATCAGAAATTCCGCGAAATAGATGGTGGGCAAAAGACCGAACGCGACGCCAACGGTGGATCGCAAGGCTACGAACACCAACAGACTGTCCAGCATGAGTAAACCAAACAGCACTTCGGGAGTATAGCCGAGGGGACGGTCGATGGCAGGCGGTTGTGGCGCCGATGCTGCAAGCGTCGTCTGCGGCATCATGGCCACCTGCGCGGCAAGATCCTCCGCCGCCACACTACCCTGAACCGCTTCGATGGCCGGGACTATCGCCGCCAGAAAAGCGCGCGCAGTGCGCATCCGGGATACCGCCAGCAGGCGCTCACGGCTGACCGCGGTTTGCAGGACGCAGGAGCAACGAGGACCACGCGCGATGTCCAGAATCACCGAAGCCAAAGCGAAAACGCCAATGACCGCAAAAAACCCTCGACCGAAGGTCGACCGCGCAGTCACGCCCCCTAAAACGCAGACGAGTAACAGCAGGGGCTGCCAGAAGGTACGCCTGCCGCCTTCACTGACAATGATCGCCTGAATATCGGAAAATGCGAAGCGTTGATAGCGCTCCACCAAGCGCATCGAATTCACAATCAGCAGATGATCGTCGCCCAGCCATGCCTGGGAGAATGCGGTCCAGGTCCGGTTTTTCCCGGTAAGCCGGCGATACTGCGAGCCCGTCATCTCCGCACCCGCAAAATCGCGACGATCAGGACGACAATGAAACCGATCTGGCTCAGCGCAATCACTCCCGCGAGATAGAAGCGTGCGCGCGTGCGCGGCAGGATGCTGCCCGGCGAGTTCCAATGCCGAACAATCCAGAACAGAGTCAGCGGGGCGGTGAGCAGAACCGGCCAGAATAACAAAGCCGGAAGGGTTGCCAGCGCCAGCGCGACGCTATCGTGCAACGTCCGGCTGGCTTCAAGGTTCTGGATCTTACGCCCGCGCAGATTCGCCTCAAAACATATCGGGCACAGTGTTTTTCCAGGTATTTCCAGGGTGCACAGGCTGCACAAAAAGCGCCCGCATTCCTCGCACGGCGTCGCGGCGCGGTTCTGCGGATGAAAAAAGCAGCTCGCTTCCTGCTCGGCCCCGACCGGCTGCGGAACGCTGACGATATTCGAAAGCGTCAACGCAGGGAAAACCTTCACCAGAATTCGGGCGTTGCAGGAAAGGCAATGCAGGCCCTCCGCTGCCGGCCATATTTCGGGAGGAAGCGGCTGGGAACACGCACTGCAAACGATGCCTTCAAAGCCCATGTATGATCGAAGCGGCGCCGCATCCACTATCGGGAATAGATCACCCGCGTTTCGCAGATGCGATCGTGCAGCGCTCTTTTTTGATCGTCCCACCCAGCCATGAAATAACCGATCCCCAGGGTGAAGGAGTTGATGATCTGGGCAAAATAGCGTCCGGTCGAAAGACCGACAGAGAGCGGAGAGCCGTCTGTGCGGATCACCTTCAGTCCGAAGATCATCTTGCCAATGGTCGCCCCGCGCTTGGCAATGAAGAAGATCTCATAGCAGGCCGCGGCGATAATGCTCAGGAACGTGATCAGAAGCAAAGGAGCGATCATGGCCATCATTGCCGCAGGGTTTTGAGCCACGCTTGGAGTGAACATTGCAACGCCGAATGGAATTCGCACAATCAGGAAGACTACATTGAGCAAAATGGCGTCGACAATCCGCGCCGCGGCGCGAATCCAAAACCCCGCGTAGCGCCGCGTGCCTACCGCCGCCCCGCCTTCGCGCAGCTTCTGCAAATACGCCGGCTTACACGTCGCGCAAACCGCCACGGGCCCAATCGCGACTAACTCATTCGCGGGGAAAGGCCGTCCGCATTCGCCACAGTACCGCGTGTCGATTGCAGCGGCCGAAAGGGGCGTGGAGGCTGGCGCGGCCCCGCGCACTGAACCATGCGTTTGCCAGGTAGGCATGCCCTCATTCCAGACCAGGGTATCGTCGCGGACGACGCCCGCCAGCACGAGATCGTTCAGCGCAGATTCTTCAATGGGACCTTTTTGCTGGCCTTGATCGGCATAGAACCATTTCATGAGACGTCTCCTCCGTCGGGACAGAATATCATGCCAATTGTTCGTCGAACGTATTATATTGTACCGGAACATTCGATAATTCCTGGCGGGTCATGTATCAGTTATAGATGTCGATGAAACCCACTGACTCAGCGCCCAATCGGTCTTATGCGACCGAAAGACCGGACGCCAGGTGTCGAAGATCTGCCTTTAGGTATGATTGAAATCGGAGCGCCTTCAGGGTTTACATTCCTTCGCGCTTTGTGCAGGACAACGCCACGCTACGGATCGGATTCGAAGGTTGGAAAACGAGGTTATATCTCGAGAGCAGCGCTTGCAACAGGTCGAATCGAGCCGCTTTTTTCGATTCTTGCAGTATGCTGGCCAAATCGCAGGAACGCAAAAGAAGAGAGCTGGCCAGCTTCTTCTCCACTCACCTTTTCATCCCCTTTATCTCCGGATTTTTGGCCGTCGCAGGGCCCCGTCCGGCGGGGCCGAATACACTCAGTGGATTTCAAGTGAGGAGTCCAGATGGCCCTCCCGGCAAATCCAGCAAGGGATAGCGATGGGATGGCGTTTCCGGCCCACGATTGGAATTCTCATCCCCACATTTCAACCCCGCAAGGAATGGCTCGAACAAGCCATCGCGTCGGTGAAGGCGCAATCTTATGAGAGGTGGCAACTCTGCATTTGTGACGATGCCTCACCGGAACCATGGGTTCGCGAGTATTTAGAAACCGAAGCCGCGGCTGATTGCAGGATAAGCGTGGCATTCCGCGATTCGAATGGCGGGATCTCCGCAGCCCTGAACGCTGCTGGAAAACTCACGACCGGGGAATACGTGACCTTCCTCGATCACGACGACGTGCTTCATCCCTTCGCGCTTCACTACGTGGTTGAAGCATGCCAGGAGGACTCCGTCGATGTCCTCTATTCGGACGAGGATTATCTGGACCCCGCTGGAGCGCGATCCGGGCCAATGTTCAAGCCTGATTGGTCTCCCGAACTACTCACCGCCTGCATGTACTTTGGACACGTGCTCGTCGCCACTCGCAGCATAGTGGAGGATGTCGGCTGGTTCCGAAGCGCGTACGACGGAGCGCAGGACTACGACTTGGCGTTGCGCCTCGTCGAGCGCGCCCGCAAGATCCGCCATATCCGCCGCGTCTTATATCACCGGAGACAACATCCACAGTCGACCTCGATGAATCCCAAGGCGAAGCCGTATGCACACGCAGCCGGATACCGGGCGGTCTCGGATTCCGTCTCCCGGCTCCAACTCCCGGGTGTCGTCGAAAATGGTCCCCTGCCCTACACCTACTACATTCGCCGCCCGTCTACCCAACAACCTGTGACCTTGATCGTATGTTCGCGCGATCGCAAGCGGCTGTCCGCTTTCCTGCAGGGTCAGCAACGTACTCGCTATCCCAACGTAGAACTGGTTGTGGTCGAGCACCTCGCCGGGAAAGGACCTTCGCTAGGTCCCTTGCTCGAAAGGACAGCGTGCGTCCGCGTTCCCTTTGAAGGACCCTTCAATTTTTCACGGATGAACAATCTGGGGGCCCAGGCGGCTGGTTCCGAGCTATTAGTGTTCCTCAACGACGACGTAACGCCTATTCGGCCGGAATGGCTGGAGGTGATGGCGGCTCATCTGCTGCGCCCGGAAATAGGCGTGGTTGGAGGGCGGCTGCTGTATCCCACGGGAGCCATCCAGCATGCTGGTCTTGTGCTTGGACTTCAGGACGGGGTGGGGCATCCTGGACGCGGCGCCTACCGTGCGGATCTCATGTATTACCTGCAACTGCCGCGCAATGTGTCGGCCGTAACCGGCGCCTGTTTGGGAATCCGGCGAAATGTGTTCCAGGATGTCGGGGGCTTCGATCCTGCCTTCCCCGTGAACTACAACGATGTCGATCTCTGCCTTAAAGTCGTGAACAGCGGCTACCGCGTCGTGGTGGATCCCCGCGTTGAACTGACTCATATCGAACGTGGAACCCGCAGCGGCGGTACCACGTTAGCCGAGAGGCAGCGCTTTCAGGAGAGGTGGGGAGCCTTGCTGGCTAAGAGCGATCCCTACTATCCGGAGGCATTCGAGCGCACCGAGGAAGTGCGCCTCGCCGTTCGCTGACATCAGCCTTCCAAAATACACTCGGCCAGGCGCTGCATATTGGCGTGAGCGGCAACCCGAAGCCGCGCCGCATGCCCGGCCAGGAGTGGACCGCTTAATTCCAGGGAACGACACGCTTGTGCGGCGAGATCCGGGGCCGGCACCGCAGGAAAGAGGACGCTGAGTCCCCAGCTCTCGATGTTGTTTCGAACCTTGGGATCTTCGGTCAGCAGAGGAACAAACGGCACGCCGTACGTCATCGCGGTCACAATGCCATGCAGGCTGGTCCCGCAGAATAGGCGCGCCCAGGCAAACGTGTAGAGAATGTCATAGACCGTGGCCGAAGCCGGAAGCAGGCGGACGCGATCTCCCCCTTCAGCCGCGTTGCCGCTTCAACTCGTCTCGATTCGCTTGTCCGTAGCGAGGATTACATTGAAAGCAGAAAAGCTCACCGGCGTCTTGAACCAACTCCCGCACCGCCGGTGAAACCAATTCGGCAAGCTTGTCCCGAGGCAGAGAATCGGCTCGACGCTCAGATCGCTACGTGCCATCCCGTACTGGGCAAAATCATACGTGTTATCCGAGCCGAGGAGGTCCGTGAGCAGGGTAGACTGAACGATATGGAGAAGACAATTGATTAAGCTGGAGCGCATAAAATCTCACCGCCTTGAGACCGATCCTTACCGCTGGACGGCCATCACCGATCTGTACACACCCGATGACGCCGAAAAGCTCGCCGCGACCTATCCCTGCGATCATTTCAAGCTCGTGTCCTCATACGGCGGAGATCGGAATACCTGTATGAGGCGCGCTCGCTGATTGGAATGGGCGCCAAGATTGTTTCTTATCCTAATGAGTTGAGTCAAGCCTGGCGAGCCTTGGCCAGCGATTTACTTTCACGCGAGTACCGGGCTGCCATGTCGACGCTGACCGGGTACGATCTCACAAAAATGCCGATGGAAGCAAATATTTGTCACTACGGTCCGGGTGGCTTCCTCGACGCGCACAAAGACCTGCCCGAGAAGCTGGTAACTCACGTACTGTATTTCAACCGTTCGTGGAACCGCACCGACGGCGGCTGCCTGACCATTTTGCGCTCCGCCGACTTGACGGACGTGGTTTTTGTCCTGTGCGGGCTGGTTTCTTATAACTTCTTCACCCTCGCCTGGATCAACGGAACCAAGTCGATTGTGGAGAATTCGGGTTTAGTGAAGCGCATACCGGATTCAGGAGCACCCTTGGCACGCGCCAAAGGTTTTAAGTAAACCCCAGTCCTCCTATGCGAATATGCATCGACGGCACTCCTCTTTTGGTTCGATCTGCGGGAGTCAAAACGTACCTCTACCACTGGCTGCGCAGTTTGCAGGCTTCGAGTTCCCTTCACGATTTGACGATCTTCCCCATGATCGGGCGACTGCCTGGACTGGATCATCAGCACTCGATTAAGCCGCTGCTTCCAACCGTATTTCACCTTGCGGTCCTGCGAGTTTTGAATCGGAGCCGGGCCTGGTTGCCTGCAGGAAGTTCCTACGATGTGTTCCATGCATCCAACCTCGTGCGGAATCTCCCGCGAAACACGAAGGTGACCACCGCCACTCTCCATGATCTGACGACCTGGACCATGCCCGAGATGCACACACGCGGAAATATAGCCGCGGACCAGGCGTTCGCCGAGAGAATCGTCGCCAAGGCTGACCGGTTGATTGCTGTATCCGAGCATACCCGCCTGGATGCCATCGAAATCTTGCGGATCCCAAGCGATAAAATCGACGTGATTCATCATGGCGTGCCGGATCGCTACTTTGATGCAAGCCCGGACGAGGCCGAAACTGTTGCGAGGAAGCTCAAGCTGGAGCGTCCCTATATCCTGTTCTGCGCGACTATCGAACCGAGAAAAAACCTCGATGTCCTATTGGACGCCTATACCCTATTGGCGCCAACTCTAAAGGAAACCTTCGATCTCGTGGTGGCCGGCATGGCCGGCTGGGCTTCCCAATCGACAGTGGAACGCCTGAAGCGCAGCGGCAACGGCGTGCGCTATCTGGGCTATGTGGCAGAAAACGACATGCCCGGTCTGACCCGAGGCGCCACATTGTTTGTCTATCCGTCCCTATACGAAGGATTCGGACTCCCTTTGGCTCAGGCCATGGCGGCAGGAGTTCCGACCATTACTTCCGAAGTGTCGTCCATGCCTGAAATCGCCGGCGAGGGAGCGTTGTTGATCGACCCCAGAAGTGTTGAGGAACTTCGTGCGGCGATGACCCGCTTGTTGTTGTCTCCGTCTTTGCGGGAAAACCTGGCCGTCAAAGCAAGGCGGCAGGCGGAGCACTATCGGTGGGAGGACTGTGCCGCCAAATCATGGGACTTTTTCGAAAGGGCGCTGGGAAGTTTTTCTCGAGGTTCGAAAGGTTAAACTTGTATCTTGTCGGATCCCATGGTCACCGTTGTCGTTCCCACACTGGCTGTGGGCGATGCTTTGGAGAAATGTCTGAACTCGCTGGAACTGCAGACTCTCGATCTCTTTGACGTCGTAGTCGTCGACAACAGCGGCGTGGGCCGTGCGCGCGTGACTGGCAGCCGCACGCGCGTGATCGTGAATCAGCGCAACGAAGGATTTGCCGGCGCGGTAAACCAGGGGATCCGCGATTCCCGTGCCGTTTACGTAGCGACTCTCAACGACGACGCGATTGCTGATCGGCGGTGGCTCGAAACCCTCATCGCTTGTGCAGAGTCGCATCCCCAAGCCGGCATGTTCGCCTGCGAGGTGCGCTTAATGGGAACCTTACTTTTGGACTCCGCCGGAATGTTGATCGCCGCCGATGGTTCTAGCAAGCAACGCGGTCACGAGCGCCCTGCGGCTGATTTCACGCAGGCGCCGGAGGCTCTTTTCCCGAGCGGCTCCGCGGCGCTATACCGCAGAAGCATGCTCGATAACATTGGCTTGTTCGACGAGAGTTTTTTTCTGTACTGCGAGGATACCGACCTCGGGCTGCGGGCGCGCTGGGCCGGATGGGACTGCCGCTACGTGCCCGGCGCGGTGGTGGAGCACTTCTATTCTCACTCTGCCGGTCGTGCGACGCCACTCAAGGCGTACTATATCGAGCGCAATCGTCTCTATACGGTACTCAAAACTTTTCCCACCCGCTTGCTATGGCGAGTCCCTTTCGCCTCTGCCTGGCGTTACTTCTGGCATTTGATCGCCATGGCCGCCGGTCAGGGGAAAGGCGCGGAATTTCGCCAGTCCGGGTACTCCGCCACTCTGCTTCCGCTCCTGGTGCTGCGCGCATACGCCGCTACGCTTGGCCGGTTACCCTATCTACTGGCTGAGCGCCGCCGGATCAAGTCGTCGCGCCGTATCGATGCGAACGAATTCACTCACCTTGTCGAGAAACACACAATTTCCGTCCGCCAGGTGGCTTGGTTGTGAGCAGCCTCATGGTTCTGATTCCTGCCTATAACGAGGAGGGCGCCGTGGCCAGCGTGGTCGAGGAAGTGCGGGCAGTGGTTGCGGACGCGACCATATTGGTCGTGGATGACTGCTCTGACGATCACACTATCCAGGAAGCACGGCGGACCGGTGCGTCCGTCTTGCCTCTGCCGCATCATCTGGGGCTCGGCGGTTGTGTGCAAGCGGGTTATCGCCTGGCCTTCGATTTGGACTTCGACTATGTGATTCGTGTCGACGGCGACGGCCAGCACGATCCCCGAGACATTCCAGCGCTCCTGACAGCGCTCCAGCAGGAGAATTGCGAAATGGTGATTGGCTCCCGCTTCCTAAACGCCGCAAACCCGCGTAAGGCTCTATTGCAAGGCGGATGGTGCCGCGCCTTGGGTATCGCTCTTTTCCGTTCCATTCTGCGTCCCATCCTCGGAAGGCCTGTGAGCGATCCGACGTCGGGATTTGTGGGGGTCAATCGCAAAGCCTTGGAGGTGTTCTCGCGCGCGTTCCCCTTGGAGTACCCAGAAATCGAGGCCCTGGTGGTGCTGCAGCGAAGGCGCTTCCGTTTTATGGAAGTTCCTTGCCATATCCGTGAGCGCCGTGCCGGCAAGAGCTCGATTACTGCGATCAAGGCGTTCTATTTCCCGGTACATGTACTGTTAGGCGTGTTCGTAAACGTCCTTTTGTTTCCCGGCAGCCGAATTTGGCGGATTTTGAGAAAATAAACACCATGGACCGTTTGCTTGGCGCAATGACTGTCGCGAGTCTGCTCTTAATAGTATTGGTTCTGGCTTCGGTCCGCCGCGAGCATATTCGCGTCGAATACTCCATAAGCTGGCTGGCTGCCGGGTTGGCATTGCTAGTGCTTTCCTTGTGGAAGAGCTTGGATCAAAGGATTGCGATTGCCCTTAAGATTCCCGATCTAGCGGTTACACTTCTCACGATCTGTGGCGTGGTGTTTCTGGGGGTGCTCTTCGCCTTTTCATTGCGGCTTTCTCAACTCAAAGACTCCAGCATTAAGCTGGCTCAACGCGTGGCGATTCTCGAATTTCACGTGGAATCCTTAGCGGCACAAAGGGCAATTAACAACACGCCCGCGCGGGCTGACGCGGCAAGCGCCCAGGGTCGTTTGCGAGCCAGCACCGACGTACCACTGAAACCAGGCCAATCCGTCAGATGAAAAAGCTCCCGCACCAGGCTCACCGGTAAGTCCGTGGCGCGTATTGGTATCAACGCACTCTACCTGATTCCCGGCGGCGTGGGGGGTACTGAGATCTACCTTCGCGAGTTATTAGAGGCGATGGCGCGCATTGACACGAGCAATCTGTACTTCGTCTTTACCAACTTGGACACCGGCCCCGACCTGGTTCCCCGCCAAGCCAACTTCCACCAGAAAGTGCAGGCGGTGCGCGCTAGATTCCGCCCGGCACGCATCTTATGGGAACAAACCGTTTTACCTCTGGAAGCCGCCCGCTATCGTTTGGACGTCTTGTTTAATCCCGGTTTCACATCACCGCTCCTTGCCCCTTGCCCATCGATCACGGTCTTCCATGATTTGCAGCACAAGCGTCATCCCGAACACTTTCGCAGTTTTGATCTACCCTTCTGGCGACTGCTTTTGTGGATGGCGGCCCATCGTTCGCGACGCCTGATTGCGACCTCCGAAGCAACCCGCACTGATCTGCAACGCTACTATCGGATTCCCGGTAAATCCGTGACTGTGATACCGCACGGCGTGGGCGATCGCTTCTTTGCATTAGACCGTTCTCGTACCGAGCCGTATCTGTTATATGTCGCCACTTTACATCCTCACAAGAATCACGAGCGTTTGCTTCGTGCTTACGCGCGGCGGCCGCGCCGCGAGCGGCTGGTGCTGGCCGGAATCGCCGGATTTCATGCAAAGGCAGTGGAGGCTCTGATTGCACAGCTCAATTTGGGCGATTCGGTGCATCTCACCGGGTGGATTCCCCGCGAAGAATTATACGGGCTGTATGCGCACGCAGCCGCCTGCGTGATCCCGACGACCTTCGAGGGATTTGGTATGCCCGTACTCGAAGCGCTAGCGGCTGGTATTCCTACGGCCTGCTCGGATATTCCCCCGTTGCGGGAAAGTGCGGGTGATGCCGCATTGTTCTTTGATCCTCTTGATGAAAGTGCCATCGCGGCGGCGCTGGATCGCATTACGGAAGACGAATTGCTCAGACGAACACTAGCGCAATCCGGCCCGCAGCAGGCGCGCATGTTCACCTGGGAGCGCACCGCCCGCAAAACGCTTGAAATACTGCTTTCAATTTAACTGGACTAACACCGTTCGCTTCCATTAAAATTAGTTTTCTGCGCTGACTCGATTTCAACCTGCGCTTGTTCAGAATGCGTCATGGCATCCAAGGTTAAAACCAAGACGGTACGCAACTCTTCGGCTGCCGCACCGTCAAAGGCAATCGTTTCCGAAGGGCGCTCCTGGTTGTGGGCCAAGTTGTTCGCCGCCGCATTGCTACTCGCCGGCGTCGTCTATTTGCCTTCCCTGAGCGGACCCCTGATCTTCGACGATCATAGCCTTCCCTTCAGCGACGCGCACGCGGCAAGAATGCCTGCGAGCTTCTGGATTGGCGGTGTTCGCCCCGTGCTGATGGCAACCTATTGGCTAAACTACGAACTCTCCGGAACTCAGACGTTTTCCTACCGTGCCTTCAATCTGCTGCTGCATGCGGCGAGCGCGGTGATTGTTTTCTTCCTTTTGCAGCGGCTGTTCAAGCTGGCAGCTCTTGAGAGAAATGCGTTCCTATTTTCGCTGTTCGGCGCCGGTCTTTTTCTGTTGCACCCCCTGCAAAGCGAGTCCGTCGCCTATATCGCCGGCCGATCCGAACTGGTTTCCGGCCTCTTTCTACTGAGTGCCTGGCTGGTTTTCCTTTACTATTTCGAAAATCGAACGACGTTTGCGACTGCCCTTAAAATTCTGCTGCTGGCTGCGGCTGCCGTGCTGGGAAAAGAAAGTGCAATCAGTCTGCCGGCTCTGCTGTTGATTACCGATTTGTATTGGAACCGTGCCAGTCTGCGCGAGCAGATTCAGGATCGCTGGAAGCTATATGCACCGATTGTTCTGGGCGGTATCGTGGCGGGTGTCGCGATCATCCACTCCGTCAATAAATCGCCCAGCGCCGGCCTATCCTTAGAAAACGCAACACCGTTTCGATACGCTCTTACGCAATGCCGCTCCATCCTTACATATCTTAGACTTTTCGTAATGCCCGCCGACCAGAGCGGCGATTGGCGAATAACGCTCTATCGCTCGCTCGGCGACCGCGACGCTTGGTTATATGTGTTGGGCATTCTTGTATTGCTGACTGCAATCGTTTTCTCCTATCGACGTTCGCGCCTGCTATCGTTTGGATTGCTGGTGTTCTTTCTATTGCTTATGCCCACGTCATCTGTCATACCGATTAAGGACGCGCTTGCGGAAAGAAGAATGTACATTCCGATCATCGGCCTAATCCTCTCCTTGGTAGCGATCTTGGACCGCTATCGACTCGACCTTGCAGTGCTGAAGATTGGCACAATAGCGGTCTTGGGTCTAGCGGCCATCCTAACGTTCCAAAGAAGCCAAGTTTGGGGAGATGACATCGCCTTTTGGAAGGACGTCCTTAAGAAGGATCCCGGGAACCACCGCGCGCATATCGATCTTGCGACCAGCTACACGGGACATCAACAATTTGCCGAAGCGATTGCGGAGAATGAAGCGATTGACAAAACGGATGGCGTGACGGAAATGACGCTTTTGAACCGGGTTATACCTTATGAAGGGATGCAAAACTTCGATTCGGCGTTGGACATGCTTCATAGGGCTGCGACTATGCACCCGACGCCCAGCACATACACCGAGATTGGGCACGTCGAAGCCTACATAGGGCACATTCCAGAATCACTCGCCGCCTTCGCGACAGCGCTAAAACTGGATCCGCAGTATGCGCCTGCGCACGCACAGCGAGGAATGATTTACTTGGCGACCGGCGATAACGATCGAGCAAGGACCGACTTCCGCGACGCGCTGAGCAGCGAGCCAACCAATGAAATCGCGACGGCTGGTCTCTCCAGGCTGGACGGATCTCAGTAGAGCGTAAACGAATACACGGTGTCACCGGCGGCTACCAGCAAGTACTGGTGCCCATCGAGCGCGTAGGTTTCCGGCGCATTCGAAACCTGCGATCCCAGATAGGCGTGCCACAGTGGCTTGCCGTTGGCGACATCATAGGCGACGATATTGCCCGCGACGTCGCCGGCGAAAAGCAACTTGCCGGCAGTGGTGAGCATCCCGCTGCCAAGCGTACCGCCGATGCTTGGGTAAACGTGCTTCCATACGGTCTTACCGGTCTTATAGTCGATTGCAGAGATATAGCTGCGCAACGTTCCGAGCGCGACCTCTTCTTTACCTCCGAGGCCCATCGCGCCACGCGGGTCAGTCTCGGTGAGATAGTACATCGCGTAGCTATCTTGCGTGGGAACGTACAAGAGACCGGTATCGGGGCTAAAGGACGGAGGCGGCCAGTTCGTTGCTCCTTGATTCGCGGGCGAGACCAGCGATCCGCCCGCGTGAAAATCTTTGGCAGGATCGCGCACCGGCTGTCCCTTCGCGTTGATGCCCTTGGCCCAGTTGGCGGCTTCTCCGAACTTGCCGGTGACTAGATGCTCACCCGTGAGGCGGTCCAGCGTGAAGTAGTAGCCGTTGCGGCTGGCCTGCAAAACCAGCTTGCGCGGACGGCCGTTAAATTCACCGTCGACGAGAACCGGCGTTTGCGCGGAATCCCAGTCGTGCGTGTCGTGCGGCGAGGTCTGGTAATACCAGGCCATTTTTCCGGTTTCGACGTTGATCGCCACCACCGAACACGTGTATAGATTGTCCCCTTCGCCGCGAGTTCCGGTCGTGTACGCCGGCGAAGGATTCCCGGTGCCGAGAATGTACAGATGCGTATCCGGATCGTAAGAGCCCGGAACCCACACGTTGCCGCCACCGTGCCGGGCAGCGTCCAGGTTGGCCCAGGTCTCCAGGCCTGGATCGCCTTTCTTCATCGGCGTGACGTAAAACTTCCACTGCATGTCGCCAGTTTCCGGATCGAAGGATTGCAGAAATCCTGGCTCATCCAGATCGTTGCCGGTGCCCACCAGAATGTGATTCCCGACCACAATCGGAGCCGGCGTCGAAAAATATTGCAGGTCGAAATCAGCTAGCTCCTTGTGCCAGATCTCTTTGCCGGTTTTGGCATCCAGGCAAATCAGGAAATCGTCGGGCGTCTCCATATAGAGGCGGTTGTGCCACATCCCCAGTCCGCGGTTGCCGATGTGCGTTCCGCCGCGCGTCTTCCACACGAAGTGCCAGATTTCGTGTCCGTCGCGGGCGTCGAGCGCCCAAGCGTTATCAGGAGCCGAGACATAAGCGATCCCATTGACTTGCAGTATGGAACCTTTGACATTGGCGAGCGCCCCGGCTTCCAGCGTTCCCACTCCACTCACGATGAGGTTCGGCCCGGGCCTGCGGCCTTGCGCTCCGGCCACAAGTTTGGCGCTCCACGCCAAGGTAAGGCTTTTTACTGTGGATTGGTTCAGTTGCGTCAGGCTGCTATAGCGCTTTCCCGAGTAGTCGCCGGAATAAGTGGACCAATCGCCCGTCGTCCCGAGCTTCTTGAGTAGCTCGGTAGGGTCAAGCTCCTGGGCGGCCAGCAGCGCGGGCACCAACAGAATGGGCCAAAAAGTGAGTCGCATCATTTGATCGTCACCAGGTAAGCCGTCACGTCGTGGATGTCTTTGTCGCTATACACGCGCAGCAGTTCTTTGTGCGGTTTCAGGGGATCGTGCACTTCGACCTTCGGAATGTCACCATCACGTCGGAAGGAGCGCGAAGTGCCATCCGCTTCGGTCAACGTCACGATGAAATCGTCGATGCGGCCCAGGTTGCCTTCCACCTTCGGTCCGTTTGCGAGCGTGACCGTAACGGTCACGGGAGGCACGTTGCTGCCAGCCGAGCCGATCACCATTCCGCCTGCCGCGCGCGCCCCTTGGAGCACCGGCATCAGCCAAGTCTG
>Ga0105245_10001040_pt1 | contig 25185 bp, 21 predicted proteins | sample KBSM54metaG_FD_81523 | JGI IMG/M metagenome (GOLD analysis project Ga0105245, IMG submission 81523) | Miscanthus rhizosphere microbial communities from Kellogg Biological Station, Michigan, USA - KBS M5-4 metaG | ecosystem: Host-associated > Plants > Roots > Rhizosphere > Soil | place...
CGAAGATCTATTGCGCCACCCCTACCTGGGACCGAGTTTCGAATTTACCGAACGCCGCGCCGGCGAGGCGCCCCAGCTCGCGCACTTGTACAACTACACGTTCGGCGGCTTGCTCAGCATGGGCTTTGGTGGGGCGAGCATTTCTGGCTTGAAATATTCGGTGGCGCGGCTCGTTTCTGGTCTCACTCGGTCGTTATTTTTGGAAGACAGCAGCGCGCATTTCGATGCCCTGTGCCGCTTCGCGGAGCCGGAGTTTTGATGGGAAATACCAGCGTTTTCAGCGCGCGAGTGGTTTTGCCGAGCGGCGTCGGTCCGGCGACGGTGTTGCTCGACGGTGAGCGCATCGCCGAAGTGGTGCAAGGACCGAAGGCGCTCGCGGGCGCGATGGATTTTGGGGAGTGGGTGATTGGTCCGGGGCTCGTGGATTGCCACGTGCATATCAACGAGCCGGGGCGCACCGAGTGGGAAGGCTTCGAGACGGCCACGCGCGCCGCGGCCGCTGGCGGCGTGACTTCGCTGGTGGACATGCCACTCAACTCCATCCCCGTGACGACGACTGCCGCCGCGTTGACCACGAAGATCGCGGCCGCTCGAGGCAAGTGTTTCGTGGACGTGGGTTTTTGGGGTGGGGTGGTGCCCGGCAATGCGCGGGATCTGGTCGATCTCGCCGCAGGTGGGGTGCTCGGGTGCAAAGCCTTCTTGGTGCACTCGGGTATCGATGAATTTCCGAACAGCACCGAAGCCGATCTGCGCGAGGCGATGCCTGTATTGCGCGATGCCGGCTTGCCGCTGCTCGCACACGCCGAGCTCGATTTGGGCGCGGAAGTGCACGAAACCGATCGGCGTTCTTACGGGCGCTACTTGCAGTCCCGGCCCAAGCTTTGGGAAGACGAAGCCATTCGGCTGCTCGTGAAGCTATGCCGTGAAACGCGCTGCCCGGTGCACATCGTGCATCTCTCTTCGGCGAGCTCGGTGCCCGTGTTGCGAGCGGCCAAAGCCGAAGGCTTGCCGATCACCGTCGAAACGTGCCCTCACTATTTGTGTTTGGAAGCAGAGAGCATTCCCGATGGCGCGACACTGTTCAAATGCGCGCCGCCCATCCGCGAACACGAGAACCGCGAAGGCCTGTGGCGCGCGCTGCTCGAGGGCGTGATCGATTTCGTGATCACCGATCACAGCCCCTGCACCCCCGCCTTGAAGATCCCCGAGCGAGGTGATTTCGAGGACGCGTGGGGCGGCATTGCCTCGTTGCAACTGGGGCTGCCTGCCGTGTGGACCGAAGCGCGTCGCCGCGGCGCCGATCTGCCGTCGTTGTTTCGTTGGCTCTCCGCGGCCCCGGCGAAGTTCGCGGGCCTCGGCGCGCAAAAAGGCCGCATTGCGGCCGGTTTCGACGCCGATTTGGTGGTTTGGGACCCAAACGCAACGCTGACCGTCGAGGCCGAGCGGCTGTTCTTCAAGCATCGCGTCTCGCCGTACCTCGGCCGAGAGCTCGAGGGGCGCGTGCAGCACACCTTCTTGCGCGGCAAATCCGTGTACGATGGTGAGCAGCATCCCGAAGGCCCGATCGGTCGACCTCTTCTCCACCGCAGGATGGCACCTTGAGCGATTCGAGCACCCCTTTCGCTGGCTTCAATGGCTTGGTCGATCTCGCAGGCGCGCTGGTCGGTGGCAAAACGCTGGCGACCAGCGATGACTTCTTCGCCGAGATGCAGAACTTGATCCAGCCCGGGCGCGCGCTGTTCGTGCCTGGCAAATACACCGACCGCGGTAAGTGGATGGACGGTTGGGAGAGCCGCCGCAAACGCGTTCCCGGGCACGATTGGTGTTTGTTGGAGTTGGGCGTGCCGGGCTCGGTGCTGGCGTTCGACATCGATACCGCCCATTTCGTGGGCAATCACCCGGCATTTGCGTCGGTCGAAGGGGTTTTCGCTGCTCGCGAAACGCCGCTTGCCGAGCTGCTCGCTGCGAATTTTCAGGAGCTGCTGCCGCAATCGCCGCTCTTGCCGGGCTCGCAAAATTTGTTCGTCGCCACAGCCGGAGGGATCGTCAGCCATTTGCGGCTGAACATTTTTCCCGACGGCGGAGTGGCCCGGTTTCGCGCGTACGGCAAAGTGTCACCCGCCTGGCGTGAGCCGGCACTCGACGCCGAGAGCCAAGCCCACGTGCCGCCGGGCTGTTTCGATCTGGCTGCGCTCGAAAACGGTGCGGTCGCATTGGCCTGTTCGGATGCGCATTTCGGCGGCATGAACAATCTGCTGCTCCCCGGGCGCGCGCTGAACATGGGCTCCGGCTGGGAGACACGTCGCCGCCGAGGCCCGGGCAGCGATTGGATCGTGATTCAACTCGGCGCGCGGGGCACGCCGCGAGCGATCGAGGTCGATACCAATCATTTCAAAGGCAATTTCCCGGATCGTTGTGCGATCGAGGGCATCGATGCACCGGGTGCGCGCCCGACCGAGCTCATCGAGAGCAGCCGCTTTCAACCGTTGCTCGCCGAAACCAAGCTGCGCGCCGACACGCGGCATTTCTTCGTCGACGAGTTGTCGAGCGGCGCGCCCGTCAGCCACGTGCGGTTGCGTATTTTTCCGGACGGCGGCGTGAGCCGCTTACGGGTGTGGGGCAGTCTCGATGGCTGATGAGCTAGCGAACGTTCTGCGTTTGAATGGACTATCGCCTGAAGCCGCAGCGGCGGCGCTGCTGCGCTGTTGTGGGTCCGCGCGCTGGGTGGAGGGGATGTTGGCTCGTCGCCCGTACGCCTCGCGCGCGGAGCTATTTTCGGCCGCGCTCGAGGAATGGCAGCGGCTCGGCCCGGCTGACTTTCGCGAAGCCTTCGCGCACCACCCAGAGATCGGCGCCAATCTAGAGGAATTGCGCCAAAAATTCCCAGCCACGGCCGATCTCTCGCGCGCCGAACAGAGTGCCGCGGCGGGCGCGAGCGAGGCCACGCTGCAGGCACTTCAAGCCGGAAATCGCGCCTATCGAGCGCGCTTCGGTTACGCCTTCATCGTGTGCGCTACGGGCAAGAGTGCGAGCGAAATGCTCGCGCTTCTCGAAGCGCGCTTGGGGCACGAACACGAATTCGAACTTCAGGTCGCGGCCGCCGAGCAAGCCAAGATCACTCGCTTGAGATTGGAGAAATTCGAGTCATGAGCGCCATCACCTCTCACGTGCTGGATACCTCGCGCGGTTTGCCCGCGGTGGGGGTCAGCGTTGCTTTGGCCGTGCTCGAGGATGATCGCTTCCTCGAACTCGGTCGCGCGGTGACGGACACCGATGGCCGCGTCAAACATTTGCTCGGCGCTCACCCGCTACGTGTCGGAGTCTACCGGCTGAGCTTCGAAGCGGGGGCGCACTACCGAGCAGCCGGGCAAGTCTCGTTCTACGAGCGCATCGAGATCCAGTTCCACGTCATCGATCCGAGCCAGCACTACCACGTGCCCCTGCTGCTCAGCCCATTTGGGTACTCCACCTATCGGGGAAGTTGAAGCCATGAGTTTGACCACGTTAGCGGCCTCGCACTTGGCTGCGCTGAGCGAAGCGAATCGCGCATTTACCGGCATTTATCCTGGCGATCGCCCGACGCGCCAACCGGTGCATACGGTTTACGGTGGCGCGCAGCTCTACAAAGCCGAAACCACCGCGCGGCTCGGTGAACTCGCGCTGGCAAGCTTCGAGGCGTATGCGCCGAACGCGCTCGAGCTCGCCACGGGTGTCGGCTTCTTGGCGCCGAGCGCGATCGTCGGACTCGATCCGGTGACACTTGCCGAGCGCTACGTCGCCGATCCGGCGGAGCTGCGGCGCGTGAGCCCTCAGGGCTGGTTGGCTCAAACCGTGTATCAACGCGTGAAAGCCAAGCTCGCGCGCGAAGCCGTCGAAGATTTTCGGATCGATTTCGAAGATGGCTTCGGCGCACGCCCCGATGCCGAAGAAGACGAAACGGCGCGGCGCGCGGCGCTCGAACTCGCGCGAGCCATGAAGGAATCTCGCACGCCGCCGTTCATCGGGATCCGCATCAAATCCTTCGGCGAAGAATGGAAGCTGCGTGGCGCGCGCACGCTCGAGCTCTTTATAGATACCTTGCTCGAGGCAAGTGGCGGCACTCTGCCGGAAAATTTCGTGGTCACCTTGCCCAAGGTCACCATCCCCGAGCAACCGCGCACGCTGGTGCGTTTGTTCGAAATCCTCGAGCAACGTCACCAATTGGCCGCGGGCACGCTGCGTTTCGAGCTGATGGTGGAAACGACTCAAGCCTTGATCGGCCCGAACGGCTATTGCCCGCTACCGAGCTTGCTCGCGGCGGGCGAAGGGCGCTGCGTGGGCGCTCACCTCGGTACGTATGACTTCACCGCCTCGTGCAACATCACGGCCGCCTATCAACAGATGGATCACCCGATGTGTGATCTTGCCAAGGGCCTGATGCTGCTCGCTTACGCGGGTACGGGCGTGTTTCTTTCGGACGGGGCGACCAACGTAATGCCCGTCGCGCCGCACCGTGGGCAGCACCTTTCGCCCGAGCAATTGCAAGAAAATCGCGCCGCCGTGTATGGCGCGTGGCGCCTGGCCCACCGTCACATTCGTCATTCACTCGAGGGCGGGTACTACCAAGGTTGGGATCTGCATCCGGCGCAATTGCCCGTGCGCTACGCGACTTGCTACGCGTTCTTTCTGGAGGGCTTGGCCAGCGCCGCCGATCGTTTGCAAAATTTCATCGAAAAAGCGGCTCAAGCGACGCTCGTGGGCGACGTCTTCGACGACGCCGCCACGGGCCAGGGCCTACTCAACTACTTCCTCAGAGCACTCAATTGCGGCGCGATCGATCTGACCGACATCGAGCGCACCGGGCTCACTCCGGGCGAAGTCGAACTTCGCTCGTTTGCGAAGATCCTGGCCGCCCGCCGCGAACGGCTGGCGGCCGGTTGAGCGCTCAGGCGTGCGCCCGACGAAGCTCACTCGCGTGATGGGCGCTGCCTTCGTGCAGCAACTCTGCGAACAGCACCCGATAGTGAACCACGGCTTGGCGTAGCTCCTCGGTGTCGAGCGCCTTGCCTGAGGCGGAAGAAGCTAGGGCGTGCGCTGCTCGATAGTGCTGCACCACCTCGGGATACTCCACCGAGAGATCTGCCACGCGCTGCTCGAAGTCATCGGTCGGATAACCGCGAGCGCGCATCACTTCACCGATGAGCTGATTCGCGCCGGCCACGGCGAGCGCCGGGTCATCGACGAACTGAGTTTGAATGCGATTCCAGCGCGCCTCGAAGCGCGAGCGATCTGCCGGAGTCAAATCCGTGAATCGAAAATGCTCGACGCGGCGAGCTCGCGCGGCGAGCTCGCGCTCCGCGGCCTTGCGGCTGCCGAGTTCGCTCACCGCACGCTGATATTCGGGGCCAAATCGACCCTCGAGCTCGGCCGTGCGCAAACGTGCCCGATGCTTCGCCACCACGATCGCGGCGATCAGTATCGCCACGGCGGCCAAACCGATGATGATCCAAAGGACTGTTTCGTCGCTCAATGCCATGGCGTGCACCTCCTGTCGCTCACCGAAGCAATGCGCGTGCCGTCGTGGCGCAAAACGGCGATCGAAACGTATGGCGGCACAAACCTGCGCAGGTGCGCGATTCGTGGCTCGCCTCCCCCATTGGCGAGCGCGGCGCTTTCGCGCCTTGGCGCCAACATGCGACCGACACGAAAGCCCCAGCGGATGTCGAGACCGCGCTGGACCGCTGGGATGCTGTCCGTCACAGGAGGCTTGGCCGTCGTCGGCAAAAAATCGACGTGCCTGGTGTCGAGAGGAGGCTTTCGGCTTCGACCTCTGGGTGCCCGCGGACGAACGCGGCCATTCACTAGGAGCTGACCGATGTGCCAATTTGCGAGTGCCGACGCTGCATCTCACCAGAATCTCTCGATAAATCAGCATTCAGCGGGACCGCGCAAGCCGTGGCGCAGCGTGACTGCCGTCGTTGGGGCGCTATTGGTGACGTTCGCGCTGACCACCGCCGTGGACCTGTTGCTCCACGCGCTCGCGATTTTTCCGGCATTCGGCGTGCGCATGGCCGATTCGCTGTTCTGTCTCGCTTTGAGCTATCGGATCGTTCTCAACACGTTGGGTAGCTACTTGGCCGCGCGTTGGGCTCCGTACGCAGGGCGCGGCCATGCGCTCGCTCTGGGCGGCATCGGTGTGCTGCTCGCAACGGTCGGAGCGATCGCGATGGGCAAGTTCGGCCCGGGTTGGTACTCGCTTGCCAACATCGTGATCGCTCTGCCTTGCGCTTGGGCTGGTGGCCGCCTGTGGGCCGCCAGCTGGGCGATACGAACGTGAAACTTACAGCCGATTCCGATCGCTCACGGCGAAGTTGCTGAGTGTCCACTGATCGTTCGACCAGAAGTTGTTGCCGAGATCTTGCACGTGGATCTGGCCTTGCTCCGACGTCGGCGATTCGGTGATGTCCAACCCCTCCGCCTCTTCGCCGCTGCAGGCCCAAGTGCACCAAGGGCCCTGATCGATGGAGAGATCGATTTTGGTTTGGATGAGCATCGAATACGGGTCGATACCCATGATGCGATGAACGGTGTCGGACATCGAGGCGTAGACCCACAGCTTGCCGTGGGATGACACTTTGCCGCCCTGAATATTGTGGTTTCCGTCCGGATTGTTGAAAATGTAGTCCGGCATCGCGACGTGCGTGATCGACGGGCTAGTCACGACGTAGTTGCGGTGGATCACCGTGCCCGCGCTATTCGAGGTGTAGAAAAGACGAGTCTTCGGGTCGAGTGCGACCCAGCCCATTTGATCGTCGGGGGTGATGATGGTCTGCCCGTGGAAGGTGCTGCCATTGCCCGACATCACGCCGATCGCGGCATTCTTCGCGCCGCTCTGATTGAGGCTCACGTACAGAAGACCCGTGAGCGGATCGTAGACCGAATCACCCACGTGGTTGAAGCCGGTGTTGTTGGGAACGGTGTTCGGGCAGCGCCCGAATTCACTCGCCAGATCGCCGGTGAACGGGACGGTCGCGGTGCAGCCCCAGCCGCCTGAATCCGTGCGCAGCAAGATCCACGAGTCCCCGTTGTGGGTGATGCCGTTGATGTCGTTCGCGAACGAGGTGCCAGCCCACAGCGGATGACTCGCTAGTTGCGTGACCGTGGGAAAGGAAAGCCGGTAGCCATCGCCGTAGCCGACGATGTTGCCGGTCGTCGACCCCTGGTAGTACGTGGCCTGACCGACGATACCCGAGGAGACGGTGTAGCCGGGCCGCACCGCGTACTGAATGATGTTCGCCCAAGCGCCGTTGATCCACTGGTTCACGCGATACACGTTCCACTTGCTGCCGTCGCTCGTGGGGCCGCTTTGTGGGTTCGTCGCGATCGAATGCCAATACATGGTCTCTTGCACGCTGCCGTTCACGAAACCGTAGAAGTAACCTTCATCGGTCCCGCCTTGCCAGCCCGGGCAATAGCCCGCGTCGGTGTTGTAACCCGGGCAAGTGAAACCAATGCTGCGTGCGGTGCCCGGGTTTGGATTCGGAACCGGCGCGCTCTCGGTGGTGAGTCCGCCCGGCGCAGCCACTGGTTTTGGCTCTTGTTTGACCGGCTCGCCCGTCTTCGGCTGTGCGGTTTGCGGCGGAACGTCGGTCGACGCGGGGGCGAAGCCGTCACGGATCGGCAGGTGATGAAAGTGTTCATCGGCTGCGACGAGCTCTGCCGGCAAAGTCGCGTGTTCGTCGTTCATCAATTGACGGTAGACGCCGCTGTAGCCGCCTGCGACGGGCAGGATCGACTCCACGTCGATCGGTTGCTCGCCAGCTGCGGAGTCGAGTGATTGAATGAAGGCCACGACGCCCGGTTGAATTTCCCAAAATTCGATGGCGTGACTGGGCGTGATATCGACGCGCGCCAGGAACTGCCCACTCACTTTCGTGGTCGGTGTGGCGCCCGCCGCGATCGTGTTAGCGCCTGCAGAATCGCCGGTTTTTCCGCTCGAAGCCGCGTCCAGACCTTCGCCGCTGCAGCCCCCGATGGCGAGCGAAATTGACCCGACAAACAGCACCCCCCACCCAGACCCCGCCTTTGTCTTCATGTCCTAGCAATGCCCCAGGCCACCGGTGCGCGTCAAGTCTCGCGTGACGCGCGCTGATTTTTCTCGTGAGTTGGTCGCGAGAAAGTGAGCGGTCCGTGCATCATCCTTGAGGGTGATGATGGCGCTGTGCGCGTTCAGCCGAGCGCAACGAGCGATGCCGAAACCCGACGCGAAACATGTCAGCGAGCATTCGTGCTGCACACCCAACCATCCGCTGCTGCACGCGAGGTTCGCCGCGCAATCAGTCGCCGATTCACATTTCTCTTGCCTCGTCGTCCCTTCGGGCGGTACTAGTTGTCGCGGGTTGGGGGGCGAGGGTCCTGTTGTGCGTTAGGGAAGGGAACAGAGATGCGAAGTTCTAATTGGGTGGTGGGGTTGTGTTGCGTGCTGGTTGCTGGTTGTTCGGCGTCAGCCGAGCCGGGGAACGCGGGGTCGGGGCAAGCGCCCGAGGCCACTTCGCCCGTGGCGTCTTCGCCCGTGGCGTCGACCGCGAGCACTGGCGCGAATACAGCTGAAAATGGCGTCATTTCGCCAAAATTGGCGAGCTTGTTCCAACGCATGGATGCGGTGGGCACCGGTAGTCAAGCCGCGCTCGATGCCGAGCTGGCCGAGTTCGCGCGCACGAGCGACGCCGTCGATGTGCTGCAACACACGTATGCGAGTTTGCCGCGTCAGGCTGCAGCATCGCGCTTTCGTACCGTCTACATCGCGGGTCAGATTGCGACGCCCGCAGCGGTCAAGTTCTTGGCGGATGTCGCGCTCAGCGCACCGGATATCGTCGCGGCCAGCGCGGGTCACGGTGAAGTCACCGATCAAGGTTTTCAAAGCCGTTACACGGCATCGACTGCATTGGTTCATCACTACGTCGCTGCGGTGCCGAACGCGGCGGAGGCCGTCGAACAGCTGCTCGGTAACGCAGATCCGGAGATCGCCAAGGGGGTCGGTGTGGAGTTGTTCAGTCAAGGCAAGCTGAGCGAGGCTTGGCGTTCCAAACTCAAGTCACGCAACATCTTCGCGGATTTCAAAGCGATCGAAGGCGCTGAGCTCGATAAGCTGCGCACTTTGGATGTCGAACACGCGGGCCATCAGGGGGCCTCGAAGAAAACACGCGTTCGTGTCAGCCATGTCGCCGTACCGCCGGCCAGCGAATAAGGGAGGACCAGAGTCATGAAAATCAAGATTTTTGCGCAAGCTGCCGCGGCAGCGTTGGTCGTGTTCGCTGCCGAGCACAGTTATGCAGGCTGCGGTCGCGTTGCGAGTGCCAGCCAATTCGACTCGTTTTATGCGCCGCTTTGGGGCTGCGCGCAGACCAACATCAACGACATGTGGTCGCGATTTGCCTTCGACGCCGCCGATTGGGGTGGCGACATGGGCTACAGCAACGTGTGTGACGACAGCACGCCGTTGAAACGCACCTTCAACGCCATGCAGCTGCTCGCTTATGGCATGACGAACGCCCCCACCTGCAGCACGAGCTCGAGCAACGTGGGCATGTGGGCGTACTGCTGGGCCGGCGACAACATCGACGAAATCTACCCGACCTGCGAAACCGGCGGAACGCGGGCCAAAACCCAGTTCGGGACATTCGTGGACAACTACACCAAGCTGTACCAGCCGTTCTTTTACGACGAAACCGTGGTGCAGCGCGCGGGCACGTTGTTCCACGAGGCGCGTCATGCGAATGGTTGGTGTTCGCACACGAGCACCTGCGCCGATGGCGGTGATTCGTGCGATCCGAACTTCAGCTCCGGCTGCGTGGGCACGGGCAGCGGCTCGGGCCCGGGTGCCAATGGCTACACCGTTCTGTACATGAATTGGTTTGCGACCACTGCGCGCTCCAATTGGATCAACACGGCCATTCGCGCCAATGCCGTCTCGGAAGGGAACTACTACCTCACGCGCCGCTTCGGCACGGATCCTTGCTTCCGGATGAACAGCGCCGGTTACACGTTCAAGACCTGCTAAAATCGGCTGGATGATGCGCAACGTGATGGCAGCGATTTTCGCGCTCGCGGTAGCGGGTTGCGCGAGCCGTCACGATGAGTCGAGTCGGCAGGTGGTCTCCGTGAGCCACCTGTCGACGCCGCCGGTCGGCTCGTTGTCCGTCTCGAGCGACAGCGCGTATGAGTTTCTCGATTTTCGAGCGCAGTCAGCGCTCCGCGGCAGACTGACCGAGTCAGAGTTTGCCGCGCTGAACGTCCACACGAATCAATCCGCGCTACGGGAGCTCTACGCTCACGCCGAATCGGACTCGAGCCATTGCGACGGAGGCGGTGACGGCTATCTCGTTACTTCGGTCCTCGGTACTGCGTGTTTCGTGGTCTCCGCCATCGCGGACTCGCAGAGCCGAGCCCATCTGGAATTTCTGGCCAGCTTGTTGTCACAGAAGGCGCACAAGTAGCCTTTTTCTCGCGGCCCGAGCCCTGCGCGCGCGCCCGAACTCCCGCTCGACTTCTCCCTCTGGTAGGGTGCGGGCTCGCATGTGGCGAGCTGGGTAGCTGAAGGCGGCGCGGGGAGCGTGAATGACTAGGCAGCAAGGTTCCGCCCTCTGGGCACTGCTCGGCGTGTTGCTGCTGACGAGGTGCGGCGGTCGAACGGCGCTGCTCGGCGGCGAGGACACGGCGACGAACGGCGGCGTCGCGGGTCAGTCGACGCCGCCAGTTGCAGGAATGGGCGGCGGCGGGCTGGGGAACGTGGCGGGCGCGGGTTGCATCAATTGTGGTCGCGGAGGCACCGACGCACGAGGTGGCTCGGGAGGCGATGCCGCTGGCCAGGCAGGCACCGACGAAGGCGGCGCGGCCGGCAGCAACGACACGCTCACGATCGTCGGAGACCAGCCGGTTTCCACGCCGAGCGCGTTGGTTCCCCCGATACCGCAACGAGTCACCCCTTTGCCCGCGCTCTCGGTCAGCTGCGGGACCGACAATTGTTTGGTGCTTTGGGCTAGTGAGTTGTCCGCGCGATTCGCGCGCGTGACCTTCGATGGCAAATGGCTCGATCCGGCTGAGGGGCGCTATGTCGGGCGAGTGGTCGACGGCATGGATGACTCTCCGCCCGTCGGCATCGCGACCGCTTCCGACGGCGCGCACTTCGTGTTGCTTTGGCAGCAATTCAGCCAATATCGCAGGCGTTGGGTGGTTCAGCGTGTGCAAGCAAGCAGTGGTGAATTCGTCGAGTCGGAGCCCATCCCGCTCTCGGATTGGGCGAGCACGCAAGAACGCACGGCCGCGTTGAGCTGGGATGGCGCAAAGTATTTAGCCGTGTTGCCGCAAGGGACCGATGCCGACATCGTGCTGCTCGATCCGGCGCTGCACACGTCACCGGGGCTTCGCTATCGCGTGTCGATGAACACGAGCTTCGAGCGAGTGTCTGCCGCGTCAGCGGTTCAAGGTGAGTTCGTCGTCGTCTGGAGCAACTTTACGGATCAACCGAGCAACGCGGGCAGTTCCCGGTTCACGTACACGGACGCGGCGCTCACCGCCAGCGGCTTCCCGTTGCCACCAGCGCCGCAACAGGAGAGCCCGGGGCTCGACGCGCGCCCCAACCAGTATCTGCTCAGCTGGCAACAATCCGCAGATCCTGCCTTGCATCTAGCCACGCGTGCCGCCCTCGGGACGACGTGGAACACGGGCAGCGCGTTCAGCGCATCAGCAACGGAGTTCACTTACAGCGATGGCGCGTTCGTGGGCGTCAACTCTGCTGACCCAATCATGCGCTTGGATCCGCAGAGCCTGTTGGCCTTGCCGGCGCCGACCAGTGTGGACCACGGGCACACCGGGCGGGTGGCAGCCACCCCGAAAAACAGCGTCATTTTGGCCCATTTCCATGATACGGGCACGCTCTACGTGCATGTGCTGACACGCACGGCGGAGAGCGCCGCTTCTTCGGACGTGGGCCGGGAGGCAGGCGAACAGAAGTTACTCAGCCTGGCCAGCGATGGTTCTTCCTACTTGGTCGCGTGGCTCGAAACCGGTCGCATCAGGCTTCGCCAGTTTCGTCCGGACATGACGCCCGTGGACGACGCATGGGTCCTTCCGGTGTTGGGCAGCCCGGTTCCGGATCTCTTTCAACTCGGCTATGCCAATGGCCACTTTGTGGCCGTCTGGTGGTTCGAGCCGAATCCGACGCGCAATGTGCCGGTGGCGGGGACCGTCGATCCGGTCAGTCATCAGTTGAGTCACCTGCAGGCGCTGGGGCCCTCCACTCTCGAGCCACAAGAGCTGATGTCCGACGGTTCACGGGCTTGGGTCACTCTCGTGGAGCAGGGCACGAAACTGGTGGATGGCTACAGCGCGGAGGCGTGGCTGAGAGTGGCGACACTCGAACCCGGCTCGACCGCGTTCACGCTCTCCGATCGACTCTCGCCGGATGGTCTTGCGCTCATGAACGGCTCCTTCACTCCGATAAAAACCGGGTACGTGGGGGCTTGGTGGGAGGCGGGCGCAAACCAGTTGTGGCCGATTTCGACGCTCCACGCTGCTGGCTACGACAGTGCGCGCCAGGTCTTGGGCACGGAATCGATCGGGACAGATTGGCCCGCCGAGCGCGGGTGGGCCAACGAAACGATATCGGGAGTGCGCGTGGCGGGCAGCAGCACGAGCCCGAACGCGCTGTTCATCGCGGATGACACGTACTTCAATCGCGTTCGGATTGGGTTAACGAACGCCGATACGCCCAGCCGGCCACTGCCCAGCACTCAAATGCTCGATTGGTTCACCGAGACGCCACCGAGTGTGCTGGAGCTGAGGTCCGGCTGCTGGGCGGTCTCTGGGTTCGTCGTCAGCAAGGGGCAAGATGCGAATGGCGGTACCTATCGCTTCTGCGATCGCGCAGGATCGCTCGTTAGCGCTTCGTCCGAGCGTTGGGCTCTCGGTGGTGAACGATCCATGGGCGGAACGGAGCGAGGCTTTCACGGTGCTACGCACGATCAGCAGCACGTGGGCTTTGCCTTCGACGTGACGGACCCAGTCCTCAACGCAAACCGTGTGCGTTTCGTGGTCTTGACGCCGAAGTAGTGTTCCTCCGAGCCCTCGATCGCTCGGGGGCTCGAAGAAAACACGTTCCCTTCACTGCGGCGTTCGGCAGGCGTTACAGCTTCACGTCCAGCAGCGCGCCGGCGTGAGCGATGCCGACAGAGATATACAGATCCGTCGCGTTGGCGGCGATGGCCTTGAGCTCCCCGGATTCGAGCGTAACGAGATCCTTGGGGGTGCCGCCCGCGAGCGGCATGGACAGGATGTGAACCGTCTTCGTGACGGTTGGGTCGTCTTGTATGAGGAACACTTGAGTCGCCGTGCGACTGGCGATGTATGTTTCTACGCTGAAGGTTTGAATGGGAGTGCTGGCGCCACCCGTCACGGGCGCGCCGATGTATTGGTTCTCTTCGACGCGGTAGATGAAGCCCGCTTCGAGAATGAAGCGTGAGTTATCGGAGCCGGAGATCACCTTCGTACCGGGTGCGGGTGTGTTGATGTTGGTGGAATCGAGCGTGTCGCCGAAAAGTCCGCCAAGGTAGTAGAGCGTGCTGCCATCGACGATCAGGTTGGAGCCAGAGACGCCGCCGAAGGCTGTGGCAGGGCCGCCGGACTTCGGCACCGTGTACAGCGTGTACGGCGGGAAGTCGCCTCTGCCGAACAGGATCTTGTCCGACAACGGGACAATCTCCGAAGCAGGTTCGTGAGTCTCCGGCGCAATGACGGTCACGTCGCCCCCAGCCAGTGGCACGCTACGCACGTCGTACTCGAAGAAGGAATCCGGTGCTTCTGTCGAGAAATAGAGCGAAGTTGCGTCCGTCACTAGGCTCTGCACGAAGTCGAGGCCGCGCACCATGCTCTTGTGTGTCTTGGCCGACAAATCGTAGCTGAGGATCTCGCTATTGGCGGCGGTGTAATACAGCGTTTGCGCCGTGAGGCTCATGGAAGTGGTTTGCCCGAGGCCGAGCTTCAGCGCGCTGCACGTGCCTGCGGCTTGCCCTTCGGTTGCCAAGCAGGTGCCGTTGCACGAGACCGCGCTGCCCTTGCACACGCCTTCGCCGAGGGCCGGACCGAGCGGCGAATCGAGCACCGAAGTGCCGTCAGTGTTTTCGACGCGAGGGACCGGTGGCCCGCCGCCGCCCGTGCCGCCAGAGCCCGCGGCGGTCGCCCCGGAGCCGCCGTTCGCGGTACTGCCGCCGTTTGCGGTACTGCCGCCGTTTGCGGTACTGCCGCTCGAGCCGCCGCCGTTTTGCCCAGCGCTTGCGCCCGTGCCCGCCTGCCCGGTGCCGCCAGCACCCGACGGAGCATCCGAGCTACTGCCGCAGCCGACGAGCCCCGGCGTTGCCGTCGCAACCATGAACCCGCCCACTATCCCCCAGCTGAATTTCTTCTTCATGATCCCTGCCATCTCCTTCAAAACCCCGCCCCGGCCCCACTGTACTCGAGCGCGCCGCCAAACCTTCCCCCCGCGTGATGCGCGGACTCGCTGCGCGGCGAGCGACGTCGAGGCATAGGCGCAAAATACCCGGGTTTCTTCGCTGGAATTTTCCTGGCAGGCACGCGCTTTCACCGTGCACTTTGCGTCACCGTGACGATTTATTCGAGTCTTCGTCGAGCAGAGGGTTAGTCCGTCGATTGCGCTAACCGACTCGCTCGCTGCCTATCGAGGCGACTCACGGCCTGCGAACACCGTGCGACCCTTTCGTTCCACTCCGAGACGCGAGCTGACAATGGCGTCATTCATCGCGAGTTCGTGCGCCGTTACGGCGCGCAATCTTCGTCACTCGCGAATGCGGCAGTGGGCGCGTTTGAGTCGACGAAACGGAGCTACGCAGTGTGACGCGACGGCGGTGCGAATTTAAATGCTTGTTTCGCTTCAACCTGCGGGGTTACTCGATCACTGGAGAGTCGATCCACGAAAACTCGGACGCGCTCTCGGGAGATCACATGAAACATTCGATTTTGCTCACGTCGGTGGGGTTGTGTTTGTTCTCTATGGCCTGCGGAGGCACCGATAACGGGCTCGGTCCCGACGGATCGGGTGGTGGTGGCGCGGCGTGGTCCGATCCGGTGGATCTCGGTGAAGCAGGCGCCGCCGCAACCGATGGCGAATCGGGTTCGGATGGGGACGCGCTTTTGCCCTCCGATGTCGTGCAATACACGGATGTCAGCGCGACGCCGAGTGCCGACCCCGAGGCGAACGTGGTCTCGTCGACCGCAGAAGCGCTGTCGATTCAGCCGATTTGGGCGCTTCAGTTGCCGAGCGGAAGCGGCACTTCGCCGAAAACCATCGCTCCGAAATCGGTCGCTGGCTACTCGGACGCTTACTTCAAGAAAGCCGCCGATGGCGGGCAGATCTTCATGGATCCCCAGCACGGCATCACCACCTCTGGGTCGAAACACCCGCGTTGTGAAATGCGTGAATCGACCAGCAGCGGCGCGCAAGCCGGTTGGTCGCCGTACGCGAGCAACACCATGACCGTGGTGGGCAAGGTGCTCAAAGTCGGAGGCGGCTCCGGGGGAGACGTCACGATTGGTCAGGTGTTCAACGGCAGTGACTCGATCACCATGGCCGAGTTGCAATATTCGAACGGCAGCAAAGGCTTCAAGCTGTTCTACGAGGAGGCGAAAGGCCAAGGCGGTAAGCCGCTCGACTTGCACGTGCCGATCGCGATCGGCGAAAAGTACACCTTCACGATGGGCCTCTCGAAGGGCAAACTGACGGTGAGCGTGAACGGCAAGCAGGTGTACAGTAAGACGCCGAGCTCGAGCGCGCTGAACAACAAATTCTATTTCAAGTTCGGCAACTACGACCAAACCGCGACCGCGGGCAGCATCAGCACCACGCCCTACACTCAGGTCGAAGTCTACAGCGCGTCGGTTTCGCACAACTGAGCGAAGCGAGGCGAGCCAGAAGCGCCGTTTTTGCGACAAAAGCGGCGCTTCTCTGGCCATGTCGCCCAGCGAGCGGCCGAGTGCGCACGCTTTCCGGCTATCGATGCGTGACGTCGACGCCGCTCACTTCGACGATCGTGAACGGCGTGACGCTCGGGGTGCCGGCAATCGACTTCTGGTCGTAGTTGCCGACCTTGAAGTAGAAATTCTTGCCGAGCAGGCCGGAACTCACCATTTGCGAGTACACCGGTTTGCCGTTGATCGTGACGGTACCGACTCCGTTGCTGAGGGCGATCGAGAACGTGTACTCAGCGCCAATCGCCACCGACGTTTTCAGATCCACTGGCGGCGCGCCTGCGCTCTTGGCCTCTTCGTAGAACAACGCGAAGCCGCCCTTGCTCCCTGAATATTGCAATTCCATCAATGTGATCTTGTCACGGCCGTTGAAGACTTGAGCCACTGTCGTGTTGCCGCCCGAGCCTTTGCCGAGTTGCAGGATTTTTCCCGTCACGGTCATCACGTTCGTCTGCGCTGAATCCCAGGTCACACCGCTGCCGTCACTGGTCGACTCACGCAGTTCGCTTCGACAATGCGTCGACCCCAAGGTCGTGATGCCCGTCGCGGGATCCATGAAGGCTTGCCCGTGGCGGTCCGGCGCTGGGTAAAAATACGGGTCTTGATAGCCTTTGAGCAATTGGCTCGGCGGAACACTGTCCGGCGAATTGTCCGAGCCGGTCGGCAACTGAAGCGACCAAATCGAGTAATCGATTTTCGTTGGAGCACTGCCGCCGAGGCCCGTCGCTCCCGATCCTCCGCTGCCGCCGGCGCCGCCGAGTGCGTTGCTGCCGCCGAGTGAGCTCGCGCCCGCGCTGCTCGTCGTGCCGGCACTGCTGGCTACGCCGCCTGCGGCGGGTGTGCCTCCGGCGTCCGTCGAGCCGCCGTTCGTATTCGAGCCGGCCGAGCCGGTGCTGCCTCCGTTCGACGAAGCGTCGTTTCCGTCGCTCTCATTCGTCGCCGCGCAGGCGCAGGGCAGCAAACACAGGCCAGTGACGATGCAGAACAAGCGGCGCATGCTCGGCGCCAAAGCAAGTTGAGTGCCGTCCCCGCTATCTGCCGAGAGCGCGCCCGCTCGTCACTCCGTGGAGTGCATAAGCTGCGCACACCGGCGGCCGTGGTGTGCAATTTCGTTGCGGATTGCCTGCTCCGAAAACCCAGCGTTCAGCAATTTTCTAGCGCGCCTTTGCTGGAGCGGCACGGGTTGGCGCAAGCTCTGTTACTCCGAGTCTGCGTCTTTGACCGCCGACAGGCGTCGCTCGAAGGTCCGCAGCGGGATCCCGAGCAGCTCGGCCGCACGCCGCTGATTCCCACCGGCACGCTCGAGCGCGCCGAGCATCAAATCCCGTTCCACTTGCTTGAGATGAGCGCGCAGATCGAGGCCTGGCGAAAGGGGAGCCACGGTTGGCCGCGACGCCCCGCCCTGAGTCGCGCTGCCACGAATGCTCTCGGGCAGCTCCTGCACGCTGAGCGTGTCGCCATCGCTGAGCGCGATTGCCCGCGCCAGCACATTGCGCAACTCACGCACGTTGCCTGGCCAGCGGTAACTCTCCAGAGCGGCGAGCGTCTCCGGGGCAAGGTGTTCCGCGGACGTTTCCCACTCGCGATTGCCTTGCTCGAGGAAATAATTGACGAGCAACGGGATATCTTCGCGGCGTTCACGGAGTGGTGGCAACGCGACCGTGACGGCGTTCAAGCGATGCAATAAATCGAGCCGAAAAGCGCCAGTTTTCGCCAATTCGTCCAGATCGCGATGCGTTGCGGCGACGAAGCGCGCGCGGATATCGAGCTCTCGATTGCCGCCGACACGCACCACTTTCCGGGTTTCCAGCACCCGTAGGAGTGCGGCCTGCGCGGCAGCGGAAAGCTCACCCACTTCATCCAAGAATACGGTTCCGTCCTCGGCATCTTCGAAGACACCGGGCCGGGCGCGGTCAGCACCGGTGAACGCACCTCGCTCGTGGCCGAACAGCACGCTCGTGACCAAGTTCTCCGGGATGGCGCCGCAATTGACGACCCGCATCGGAGCGTCCCTTCGCGGGCCCTCTTCGTGCAGCATGCGCGCAGCGAGCTCCTTGCCGGTACCGGTCTCGCCCAAGATCAAGACTGGCAGATTGCGCGTCGCGAGGCGCCGCAGGAGCAGGCACGCCTCCTGCATTTTGGGGCTCGCGTACACGCCCTGGGCTCCGCTGACGGCGGCGCTCCGCGTGGGTTGCGAAACGACGGGCTCGCTCGGTGTGGCTCGTAGGCAGGCCTGCATTGCCTCTGACAGCAACTCTTGGGCGGACGCAGCTTGGTCCGGAAATGTGGCGATGCCCACGGTGTTGAGCTCGCCCGGGCGACTGCTCGCGGAGAGCGTCAGGGCGAGTGTCTGTGCGGCGGCTGCCGACATTTCGGGGGCCAAAATCAGGATCGCGCCGGAACCGTAGATGCCGATCACATCGACCGATCGTAGCTGCGCGCGCAGCTGAAGGCAGAGCTCGGGGATGCTGGTGGCCTTCGGGCTACGAACGCGCACCATGAGCACCGAGAGCGGGCGGCGGAAGCCACGGGCCCGGGCAATCTCGTCGTCCAAACGGGCCAGCCAGCGATCGTAGCTTTCGATGCCGGACACCGTTGCCGACAGCACGCTCGCCAAATGGACGGCGGCCTGACAACTGCCGATCAGGATGGAGGCGCCCGAGGTCAGTCGCGCATTTTCGACGCGTTGCCCATCCAGCCAGGTGCCGTTGCGCGAACCCAGGTCTTCGACGGTGACCAGATCGCCTTTGCGGCTGAAGCGGGCATGGTGCCGCGACAGCTTCGGATCGTCGATTTGCACATCGGCTGGCGCGGATCGCCCGACGACGAGGCTGTCGCCGTCGCTGAGCTCGGCGACGCGAATCTCATCCCGCGCGAACACCAGCAAAGAAACGCGGTGCGCACGCGGCTCACTGCCCTGGCTCTGCGGGCCCGCTTCCACGGTTTCAGGATCGGGAGCGGTGGCTATTGGTTTCGGGTCCATGGAAACCTCGCCCACCCAGCTGCCGCCAAAGCGTGTACGGGGCGAAAGCCCCAGCTCGAACCGTCATCCCTGATCGGGACGTCTCCACTCATTGTGCAACCACCTACCGCCGGTTAGGTATCATGGAAATCGGAGCACGCACGCGACTCGCACTCTGGAACCAGACTCGGTATGATCGGTCGGCCCCAAAGAGCCAGGAAATCTGGGCGAATCGCCGCGATGTTCATTTCTTCTCACAATGACCAATACTAGTGAAGGTGAGGCCTCGCGTCGGTTGGGGCAATACGAAATCATCCGCGAGATAGGGCGCGGCGGGATGGCTGTCGTGTACGAAGCCGAGCACGTCGGCCTGAAGAAGCGCGTGGCGATCAAAATGCTGCACTCGAACTCGAGCGGCGACTCACATGCGGAGGCGCGCTTCGTCCGCGAGGGACGGGCAGCGGCGCGCGTCCGGCACCTGCACGTGGTCGAGGTGTTCGACGTGGGGATCGACGACGGGGCGCCCTTCCTGGTGATGGAGCTCCTGGAGGGCCAAACCCTGGCCGACCTCATTCGAGAGCGCGGCGCGTTGCCCATCGATAGCGTGGTGCAAATCTTTCTACCCGTGATCTCGGCGGTCGCAGCGGCTCACGATGTCGGGTTGGTGCATCGCGATCTGAAACCGAGCAACGTCATGTTGACGCTGCAAAACAAGACGACCCTCCATCCCGTCGTCGTAGACTTCGGGATCTCCAAAGCCGCCGACGACGATGAAGCCCTCACCCATTCCGGCACGGTGCTGGGCACCGTTCACTACCTCGCTCCCGAGCAAGCTCGAGGCGCGAAGTTCGCGAGCCCACTCAGCGACCAATATTCTTTGGGCGTCATGCTTTACGAGTGCGTGACTGGTCAGCGTCCGTTCGCCGGTGAAGGCCAATACGCGTTGCTCCACGCCATCGTCACCGCTGAGGCGCGCCCCGTCGAAGCACTGAATCCGTCACTCCCCCCGGATTTTGCGGCCTTGATTCGACGAGCCATGCGCCGCTCGCCCGAGCTGCGTTTTTCATCGCTGCGCGAGCTCGGGCAGGCGCTCCTCGCGTTTGCAAGTCCGGTCGAGCGCGCCCGCTTCGGCGCCGAATTCGAGCGAACGGCGGCGGTTCCCGAGCCAACGATCGAGTCCGAGACTGCCTTGCCGCTCGCCGTGCGCGAACCGGTTGCCGTCGAGGGAGTGGGCGTTTCGCACACGGTGTCACGTTTGCCGCCGCGGGTCTCGGCACGGCGCAACCTGGCGCTCGGTTTGGTGGCTGGCGCAGCGGTCACGGCGCTCGGCTTCGCGTGGCATCGGCAAGGCCGAGATGCGGCGTCGAGCCCGCCCCCGGCGCGCGATGCCGCAAGCGTCGCCGCAGCAACGAGCCTCGCGCCCGTACCGCCTCCGGTCCTGAGTCAGACGGAGCCGAGAGTGGCGGCGAGCGCGGCCGCTCCGGCGATGTCGAGCGCGTCACCGGCCTTGCGCGCGCCAGTCGTGTTCGCTCCGAATCGCGTTGCGCCGCCGCGTCGCAAAGCGACATCGCACTCTGCCGTAGCGGAGAAGGGAACCAACGATGCTCCGATCGTCGAATAGGCCGCGCATCTTCCGGTGCGGCGTGATTGCCGCGCTGCTCGGCGTCGCGTCGCACGCCAGCGCCAGCGCCAGCGACGACGCGATCGCGCGCGGCATCGAGCTGCGTCGGGCGCGCAAAGATGCGGAGGCACTCGAAGCCTTTCGCCTCGCGGAGCGGCTCGAGCCGTCGCCGCGCGCGCTGGCACAAGCCGGCCTCGCGGAACAGGCGCTCGCGCGTTGGGCGGACGCCGAGCGAGATTTGTCCGAAGCGCTCGCAGCGCACGATGACGCGTGGATCGCGCGCAATCGGGAGATCTTGAATGAGGCTCTCGTCGCGGTCCAAGCGCGCCTCGGCTCGCTCGAGCTCTCTTCGGACGAGCCGGCCGCTGAACTGTGGGTCGCTGGCGTTCTCGTGGGCGGGCTGCCCCGCACGGTGCGTGTGCCTGCGGGGCATTTCAGTGCGGAGGTGCGCGCCCCAGGGCGAACACCGGCGCAAGGTGCGTGGGACGTCGTGGCGGGGCAAACCCTCCATCAACGGGTGGACTTCGCAGTGCCAGTGGCTCCGCCAGCTGCGGCCCCCGCCTCTCCACCAGTGCTTGGCAAGCCCGCGCTATCCGCGCCACTTCCATTGCCCGCACCCAAAAGGCCACCGCCGATGCCAAGCGAAGCGCAAGCCCACACTTGGGCTTGGGTGACGCTTGGCGGGGCCACGGCATTCGTCACTGGTGGGATCGTCGCGCACCTCGTTCGCGTGTCGGCCGCTGCTTCATACAACGACGACAGTCGTTGCTTCTTCGGCGACCAGAGCCGCGCGCAACGCTGCGGCAGTGAGCTCTCGCGCGCCAAAACGAGCCAAGTGCTCGCGATCACCGGTTACACTGCGGGTGCACTGCTCGGTGGCATCTCGGCCTATCTGTGGCTGCGCCCCTCTGCGCCGAGCGAGAGCGGCCGTGTCGCGTTCAGCGTTAGCCCAGATCACGCCGTGCTCTCTTACAGCGCGAGCTTGGGTCGATACTGGTAAGCCAACGGCGCGCCCGCGACGCGCCACCACGGCCGCCACAAGTGGCGGCTCACGTCAAAAGTGGCGGCGCCACGTTCCGCGTTTCAAGCGCAATTTCCCGGGAAAAATGCGGATTTTTCGTCGGCATGGGCTGTGCTTAACGCCTCTCCCAGACGGAAAAGCCAGCGCCTGAAACAACGGGCGCTTCACCTTGGGAAAAGCAAATGTTCGAGCGATTGGTCACGCGAAGTGTCGGGGCAGTATTGACGATGGCGGTATGCGGAGCGTTGCCCGCATGCTCACAGCAGGTTTCTTCGGAAGGGACGAGCGAGGTGGGCGTCGAGAGTCTGCCGCTCGGCGCAGTTCCTCTGAGCCGCACGCCGATGGAGATCCAACGCCGCGTGCAGCAGCACCTGAGCGCGGTGCAAAGCGCCGGCACCGATTGGCAGAAGGCGACGCTGGCGCCGTACGCCGTGCCCCTGCTACGTCCCGACGTGGAAGGCATCGCCTACTACGATTTTCCGGTGATCGGCGCCGACGGTTCTGCGCAAGGCTATCTCATCGCGGCGACCGGTGAACACGACGACCCGTTGCCGTTGGTCTCCCAATCGGGTCCATCTCCGACCACTCGCTTGCGAGCCCTGTCGACTAGCGCGCCGGTGCGCTTCTACTTGCTCGACGTGCTCTCGTTCGCTGCCGAAGGCGCGGACGGCGCGCTCGTGGCGAAGCTCGGCGAGCTGCCGCGCAAGCTCGAGTGGCGCGGCGATCTCGGGGGCATCGAGGACAGCGCCTTCGACGGCTTCTCCGATCGCGAACCCACCGCTTCGAGCGACAGCGACGCAGCTCAGGCGAGGCTCGACTCGGTGGTGCGCCGCGAATTCCAACCAACGCCGCCTTTTGCGGTCAAATCGTGGGCAAATTGGGCCGAGTTGAAGCGCGGTTTCAAGGCCAGTTACGGGCCCGTCGCGCAGCGACAAGCGGCGTTCAGCGCGCGCGCCTGGAGTCGCGAGGCGGCCCTCAGCCAGCAGGGCGAGGCCCTCGCCGTCGGCGAGTCTCGGCGGATCGAGTTACTCGAACCCGGCCTCGAGTCAGCTGCGGTCTACGGTAGTGGCGCGCCGGCAGTCGAACTGACCCGAGAGGCCAACGCCTCAGGCGGGGAAAGCCTGGTGCTTCGGGTGGCATCGACGCCGGCAAAAGCGGCGGACGCAGTCGAGCTGCGCGTGCAATACGCGAGCGGGCGTCAAGAGACGTTGCGCTACGGGCTCTACGAGACCTTGCCCCGGCAAGCGCAGTCAGTCGCTAGCCGCAGTGCGGCGTTGCCAGGGGCGCTCGGTGGTGGGCTGCACGTGCTCACCAACCCCAATCCTCACAACCCGAACGACAACACGGTGCGGATCACCACGACGTGGTCTGGCGATTATCCCGAAGTGGGTCACACGAGTGGCAGTGGTGACGACCCGAGTGGCAACTCGAAGCTGAAGATCGCGCGTACCGAACAGGCTTGGTACAATCAGCTCGACAAGGGCGCAAAATACAACTCCTACGATTGCCTTTCCGGATGCGGTGGCACCGCTTGGGCAATGCTGCTCGCGTGGGCAGATAATCGCGCCGAAGACGATAATTCGCCGTGGGCGTCGCGCTGGGGCATTTATCGCCGCGGCGGCGCGATCGCTCCGGGCGGGGCCAACGCGAAGCTGTCACTCAGCTGGAAAGCGGACGATGCGCATTGGTTCGTCGGGGCCTTGTCGTACGAGCTCGACGGCACTCTGGCCGGCTGCACCAGCGACGGCGAGCGTTACGTCGCGCCGAATCTAATGGATGAGATTTCGGATTTCGTTCACGCGCGTTCGGCGGTGGGCATCCACACCACCTACAACCTGCTCGGCAAGACGAGCGCTGGGCGCGAAGATCTGGTGAAAGACGAAATCATGAAGAACGACCGCCCCGCGATCGCGGGCGTCGGTGCCGATTTCGCACACTACACACTCGTCTATGGGATCGAGATCGTCGATCAGATCTGGGTCGGGCCGACGGACTCGGGGCAAACCGAGGCCGTGCGTTGGCGCATCAACAACGGCTGGGGCAGCGAGGACGCGAGCGACGCGACCATGACGCCGAGGGCGTGGTTCGTGGGCAGAATCGATCCCAACCCAGGCGCGAGCGGTGACGTCTTCTCCAGTAGCGTCAGCAACGCGTGCAGCCCGAACGGTCGAGTCGAGCATCAAGCTTGCCCCTCCGGCTACATCGGAAGTGGCGTTATCCGTGAGTGCAGGAACCTGCAATGGTTCGACACCGACACCGACTGCAGCAAGCAGACGAGCCCCAGCAACCCTAAAAATCCGCAGAATCCGAAGTGATTGAGCGCGTTGGAGATTCGACCATGACGAAGCTTTCAAGTTTCTCGATCGGCGCGCTCGCTGGGCTGACCCTGATCACGACTGCCGCGTGTGGCGGCGTGGATGCCGAAACCACCGCCAACGATTCGATCGGCGCGACGGCCCAAGCCCTCACCGGCTCTCCACTTTCGAACGCTCGCGAGTTCGTGTGGAAAGCCAAAGACCTGATTCCAAAAAAACTCGGCGAGCCCGGCGGAGAACAGTTCGAAGCGGGCCTCGAGCTCATGCCGGACAGTACGCACCTTTGCGTGCTATCCGGAATGAGCGGCAACTTCGCGGGGGCCGACGAGTACGTTTCGATCACGCGCGGCGGCGGCTTCTGGTCACTCTACGGGAGGGCCAACCAAAAAGACGTCGAAGTGCACGCGCTGTGTTACGAGCGGAGCCGCTTCCGGTTCCCGGCGGGCGTCACGCTGAAGGAGACCCAACTGAAGTCCGCGCAGGTGAAGAGTGGTTCGCGCGCGGGGCCGTTGCTAGCCACGGGCCCGATCCTGAACGAAAAGACGGTCGATCTCGGGACCGGGCGCGCGGCTTCGTTTCTGTGGGGCCTCGGCGGTGAGTTCGATGGCTACTCGGACGAAGCGTCGATCGAGCAGGGCGACGCCCTGAGCGATTCGTTCCTGTACGTGAAAAATGGCTCGAAATGGGCGCAAGATACCTTGGCGCTCGGCGGCGGGCTGATTCGGAGTGATCGCGGCAGTCTGTACACTTCCTTCAATGGCCAGCCGACGTTACCGAACGGCGTGGCGGGTGAAGTGAGTGCGCGGAGCGGCGAACAAGCGCTCTTGGAAGCCTCTGGCAAAGGCCTGTGCTTCTTGACGTCGGTGACCGGCAACTTCGGCAGCGCATCGGACTCGGTGCGCCTCACCTTCTACAACGTGTACCGCGACTTCGGGTTCTGGCAGCTCGAGGTAAAGGGCTCCCCCGACTTGTCGGCGAGCGCCAGCTGCATCGACTACGATCAGACGTTCGTTCCGAGCGTGGAGTGAACGCGGGCCCGCAGTGGATTCGTCGCTGACCGATGGGCTGCTGCGACAGCCGGCTCTTCACCGAGCCGGCTGCGCGGCATTCATCGACGGGGTTACTTCACCACGGTATCTGAGACCGTGATCATCTTGTAGATGTTGCCCGCGGTGTCGAGCGCCCACAGATCGCTGGGGCCGATGGTGTTGGGGCCGAGCCAGTTCGGGCCGGTCAGCGCAGGCGCGTA
>Ga0105245_10001041_pt1 | contig 25123 bp, 19 predicted proteins | sample KBSM54metaG_FD_81523 | JGI IMG/M metagenome (GOLD analysis project Ga0105245, IMG submission 81523) | Miscanthus rhizosphere microbial communities from Kellogg Biological Station, Michigan, USA - KBS M5-4 metaG | ecosystem: Host-associated > Plants > Roots > Rhizosphere > Soil | place...
TGACATCAAGTGTAAACAGGCGGATGGTCCAACTCCATACGGCAAGTGTGCGGAAATAACTTCGACTCCCGGCAACAGCTCCTGCATCTGCGCGATCCCTTCTGAATTGGTGCGAAACCCCCGGCCAATGAGTAGGGTCCTATCGTCCAGCCACACCATGTCGCCGGCCTCTGCGGTGCCAGGAGGCTTTATTTCGCCCGCGATTGGGACGCCGAACTGTTCTGCGAATTTGCGATGAACTGCACCTTCGGGAACGCGATTCGATTTTCCGGGATTTAAAATCACCATCCCCCGGTTCGTACTCAGGGATGAATCGTGGGTATAGACCGCGTCCAGTGAAAGAGTGTCGGAGTTTGGCAGACTTACCACTTCCGTGCCGGCCTCGCGCAACTGGCGGCAGAGTTCGTCGTGCTGGGCCTGAGCTACTGAAAAGTTGGCAGCATGCACGAAGCCCAAGTGCATCCATTTGCTTGCTTTGGGGGAATTCCAACCCGCAGCCTGGGGAGTACACACCAGGACTTTTCTCAGCGGCGAAACCATGGAATTTTTGGTCATGAAATGTTATCGACGCGCGGTCGCATTATGCTTACAATAACTCAGGCAGCCTTGCAGCTGCATACAGGCTCTATCCGTCATGGTGGAGGGGCACTGGAGGAAACGTGAATATCACCCCGATTGGCGATCCTCGTCAAAAAGTTACTCCTGCTACGCTGCGCGAAAAGAAACTCAATCAACAGCCTATCACTTGCCTTACCGCCTACGACTATGCGACGTCGCGCCTGGTAGATGAGGCCGGCATTGACCTCGTCTTGGTTGGCGACTCGCTAGCCATGACCATGCTGGGCTACGAAAACACACTCTCGGTCACCGTGGACGAGATGTTGCACCATGTGCGTGCCGTCCGCCGGGGCGTAAGGAAGGCGCTGCTGTTAGCCGACATGCCCTTCGGTTCTTATCACCTGGGGGCGGATGAAGCGATTCGCAACGCCGCGCGTTTTGTGAAAGAGGCCGGCGCGGAAGCAGTGAAGATTGAAGGTGGAGAAAAGCGCGCCGACCTTATCCGCCGGGTGATCGATGCCGAAATTCCGGTTGCTGGACATATTGGCCTGACTCCGCAATCCGTCAACGTCATGGGCGGGTACAAAGTGCAAGGCAAGTCTCTTAACGCCATTGAACAGTTAATGCGCGATGCCGTGGCGCTCGACCGCGCGGGCGTGGTTTGTATTTATTTGGAAGGTATTCCGCGAGAAGTGGCATCCATGATCACCGCTGAAGTTGCGGCGCCGACAATTGGGATCGGCGCAGGGCCGGAGTGTGATGGCCAGGTGCTGGTCTTTCATGATCTGGTGAACCTGAGTTTTGGTCCTCAGGCGAAGTTTGTCCGCCGCTACGGCGATGCGGCGGCATTAATTACGGAGGCTGTGCACGCCTACCGCGCCGATGTAGGTTCGCGGCAATATCCTTCAGACGCTGAGTCCTATCATCTGCCCAAAGAAACCCGGCAGGTGCTGGAAACCGTGCTGGAACGCAAGCACGCTTTGAAAAGATAGCCTTTCAAAGGCGCTTGCAAAATGAAGATAATCCACACAGTGGAAGAGATGCGCGCTGCCTGCCGCGCCGCACGGCGCCCGTTGGGGCTGGTGCCAACCATGGGCGCACTGCACCAGGGGCACCTCTCGTTGGTGCGAATGGCAAGGGCACGGTGCGAAGCCGTATCCGCCTCCATTTTTGTAAACCCAACACAATTCGGTCCCAACGAAGATTTCGCCAAGTATCCGCGAAGCTTTGAACGAGACCGGCAGGTGCTGGAAGACGAAGGCGTCGACCTGTTATTTGCACCCTCCGTGGCCGAAATGTATCCGGAGGGTATAAGCATCACGACGGTGACGGTGAATGGCATGAGCGAGCGACTATGCGGCCGGTCGCGCCCGGGACACTTTCAAGGCGTGACCACCGTCGTCGCAAAGCTTTTTCACGTCTGCGTGCCGGACCTCGCGTTTTTCGGACAGAAGGACGCTGCGCAAGTGGCCATCATCCGCCGAATGGTACGCGACCTCGATTTTCCCTTGGGGATTGTGCCATGTCCGATCGTGCGTGAGCCGGACGGTTTGGCCATGAGCTCCCGAAATTCCTATCTAAGCCCGCAGCAGAGAAAGGATTCCTTAGCTTTGTCCCGCTCCTTGACAGAGATGAATCGCCGCTTTGAAGATGGTGAACGCTCGGTGCAGAAGTTGATCGCCGCTGGGGCAAAGGCCTTTGGGGAGGCCGCTCGGCTGGATTACTTGGAGATTGTCGATCCCGATTCGCTGGAGGCGATTGATAAGTTTGACAGGCCTGTACTGGCCGCCGTGGCGGCGTTCGTAGGAAACGTTCGATTGATTGATAATATTCTCCTTCCGGCCGGCTAGAGGACCCTGACCGAGTCGCGCCACAAGTCATGACTCCGATCTCCATTGCGCGACTGGGAAGCATCAAGAGTGCCGAGCACTTCCAGGAACACCTTCGATGTCTCGGGATCAGGATTCCGTGCGATAAGGAACTGCAGAACGGTCACGAATCCTCTCTACGTCAGCCTCTCATCCGCCGCGGCATTCGAATCGACAACCGAATTGCGGTGCAGCCGATGGAGGGCTGGGACTGCGCGCTTGACGGCAATCCCACCGAGAACACAATTCGACGATGGCAACGGTTTGGCCGGAGCGGAGCGAAGTTGATCTGGGGTGGGGAAGCTGCCGCAGTCTCGCAGGATGGTAGGGCCAATCCGAACCAACTGCTCGTTGCGCCTCACACCGAAAAGGGATTGGATCAACTGCGAAGAATCTTAATTGAAGAGCATCGCCGCACCACCGGGTCCGGCGATGGATTATTGATTGGGTTGCAATTGACGCACTCCGGGCGTTACAGCCGTCCAAATGCTGGTAATCGAGGAGAACCCAGGATCCTCTATCGTCATCCGATTTTGGACGGGCGGCTGAAGCTTGCGAGCGACTACCCAGTGCTTACGGACGGAGAAGTCCAAACCATCATAGGGAATTTTCATCGCGCGGCCGCCATAGCACAGAAACTGGGTTTCGATTTTGTGGACATAAAGCATTGCCACGGCTATCTGGGGCACGAGTTTCTTAGCGCGCGAACGCGTGAAGGCGCTTACGGTGGCAGCTTTGACGGGCGCAGCAGGTTCCTGCGGGAAGTTGTTCAGGGAATAAATTCCGGAGCGCCGAAGCTGCACGTCGCGGTGCGGCTTTCAGCTTTCGATACCATACCTTTTCGGCCCGATGTGACGCAGTCATCGAATGGAAAACTTGGATCAGGGATTCCTGAAAGTCATGAAGCGATGATTCCGTATCGATGGGGCTTTGGAGTCGATGCATTGCATCCGACGGAAACCGATCTGACGGAGACCATTCAATTCTTGGCTCTTCTGGAAGAACTCGGCATTCGAATGGTTAATATCACTGGCGGCAGTCCTTATTACAACCCTCACATTCAGCGTCCAGCGCTGTATCCGCCGTCGGATGGATATCAACCGCCGGAGGACCCGCTCTTGGGTGTAGCGCGGCAGATGGATATAACGCAACGCTTGAAAGAACAATTTCCCAATCTCATTTTTGTGGGTTCCGCGTACAGCTATCTCCAGGACTTTCTGCCTTATGTTGCGCAGGCTGCGGTGCGGGATCGGTGGACGGATTTTGTCGGACTTGGCCGTATGGTGCTTTCGTACCCGGAGATCTTGTGGGACGCTTCCGAAGGGAAGCCGCTGCAACGCAAGCTGGTGTGCAGAACTTTTAGTGATTGCACCACCGCTCCTCGAAACGGCCTGGTTTCTGGCTGCTATCCGCTGGACAAACACTATAAGGATTCGCAAGCGGCGGTCCGGTTAAAGGCCGTGAAGCAAGGTCATGTCAATCCAAGAACTGATTGATCGTCAGAAGCTCGGACGGAAGGTGCAGGGGATCGCCGCGGCATTGTTGCCCTACGAGACTCCGGGCAAAGTCGCGGTCGCTTCTTTTCAAGCACACATTGTTGCCACGCAGCGAGCGGGACTCATGAATGCGGTGAACATGGACACCGGCTACGTCAACTATTTAACGCTAACGGAAAGGCTCGAAGTCTTGCGCTGGACCCGCGAGGCTTTGCCGGACGGGGCGCCGTTTGTGGCGGGAGCTTACATCGAAAATCAGAGTGGTGACCTGGTGCAGCTTTATCGAAAAGAGATGGATACGATCATTGCTTTCGGTGGCATTCCCATCGTTTTTCAAACAGCGAGACTCCGTGGATCGAATGCGAAAGAAAAAGCAGAGATTTATCAGAGGATATCGCACGGCTACGCCGCCGTGCTGGCCTTTGAGCTGGGTTCGATGTTTGCAGCCAACGGGGAGATCTGGGATGAAGATACCGTCCGGCGCGTAATGGAGATCCCCGAGATCAAAGGAATGAAGCATTCATCCCTCGATCGTCTCACGGAACTCTCGCGGCTTGCGCTGCGTGATAAACATCGGCCGGACTTCAAGATCTATACGGGCAACGACCTCGGCATCGACATGATCGAGTATGGCTCGGATTACCTGCTGGGGCTGGCGACGTTTTCGCCGGAGAAATTTGCAGAACGTGATCGGCTATGGGAGATGGGCGACTCCGCTTACTACGCACTCTCCGACGCTCTCCAATATTTGGGGAATGTCGCTTTTCGCTATCCGGTTCCGGCATATAAACATTCAGCGGCTGTGTTTCTGCATTCGCAAGGTCGAATCCCCAGCGACCTGCCGCATTCGCAAAGTCCTAAACGTCCGCAGTGGGAAGCGGAGATCTTGCTGGACTGTGCGCGCCGACTAAATCTTACGGTGTCAGTCCGCGACTAACTTCAGCAATCCGAAATGCTCCGGCGCGTGAAAGGTTGGGCCCATCGGCGGCTGCCAAGTGACCTCGTGCTGGTTCGACTTCGGACCTTGGCTGCGAAATAGATTCATGCGAAAGGTATTTCCTGCGGCAGATGGCCGCGTGTCGACGGCTGCTAAGGGAATCTTCATGGCTGCATACCAGCGGTGGGAAGCTTTGTCGATTTGCGCCGACACCTGAAAGCCTGAATTCCAGGTCCACCCGTCTTCGTGATGAGGACTGTTGAGGTCAATATCTAGATCGATCCATTCTCCTTGGGGCGAGACTTCGAATTCCCTGTAGCGCTTGATGTTGCTGAAATCCGAGCCGATGAATACTTCCGCCACATCCCAGTTCCATAGCTGGTTGGTTTCTTGTTTCGTGTTTGGGTCAGGCTTAAGGTTCAATTCGTCGTAAGGACAGACGAAGAGGAAATACAAATTGTCCTTTGTCCAACGAGTGCGGACCTCGCTGCGAAAGCCCGGGACGGTTTTACCTTGAGTGTCTTTCTCAATGAAGACAGGGCGGGCGTCTTTCCAGAAGGACGACGAAAAATCGGTGGTCAAGGCGACGTCGCTTTTTGCGCGGACTGATTCCACGGTGGGATTCTCGGCGCCGAAGCTAAAGGCGCTGCCAAGCACTAGAACAATTGCGATTTTAACTAAGCCATTCATGGAGATGCTCCTTGACGAAGTCGTCATCCGGTAAATGAGGATACTGACGGCAAACTCGATCGAGCTCTTCGGCTTGCCCTGGGGAAAGTTCCTCGCCGGGATCGAGGCACCACCGACCTTCCAGAAGTCCTTGGCGGCGGAGGATTTCGTGAATGCCCGGAATGCATCCGCGGAACTGGTTGCCAGGGTCGAAGATCGCTGCGTTCGCATCAGTGATCTGCTGCGCGAGTGTCAATAGGCGATCCAAGCCTTTATCAGTGGCGCGTTTTGCCAAAGCCAGGTGGGACACGGCAGTCTTGGTCCACACTGCCCAGTGACCCAGCAGGCCCCCGGCAATGCGGATTGGTTCTCCTCCGAAATCAAATTTAGTTAACAGGTCCAGCAGAATATTGTCATCGTTGCCGGTGTAGAGAGTGATATCACGTGCGCGTCCAGAGTGCGACACTGCGCGAACGACGTCGATCGTCTGGTATCGATTGAACGGAGCAATCTTTATGGCGACCACGTTGTCGATTTCGACAAACTCGCGCCAGAATTCAAACGGCAAAACGCGTCCGCCGACACTCGGTTGCAGATAGAAGCCAACCACCGGCAACACCGAAGCTACCTGGCGCGCGTGTTCCAGCAGTTCGACAATGCTTTCAGTCTTCAGGTCGCCAAGGCTCAAGAGAGCGGCATCGTAGTCGAGCTCTGCGGCGAGGCGCGCCTCAGCCATTGCCTGGTTGCGTCTTCCGCAGACACCGGCGATCTTCACGGCTGCACTCTTGCATGCCTCTTGCGCCGCGAGTTTCAGGACCGGGGCCAACAATCCGACTTCCGGATCGCGGATGGCGAACTGTGTGGTGTGCACTCCCACTGCGATACCTCCCGCGCCTGCCGCTAAGTAGTACCTAGTCAATGCCCGCTGGCGCCGTTCGTCCAACTCGCGATTGTTATCCAGAGCAAGTGGATGGGCGGGAATGACCAATCCGGATCGAAGTTTGTCGCGAAGATTCATCAGAATTTTCCGTCGCGGGTTTGGAAATGGGTTGGTTTATCGAGCGTGGCGCCGCCTTTCTGAATCCAGTGTGCGATCCATTCGATCATCTGCGCGGGGGTGACTGCGGGATTTCCGAATAGCTTGTTTGCCCGGGATGCATCGTTCAACAGTGCGCTAGATCCCTCGGTTTCCGCGAGGAATTTCGGCTCGATCATAAAATGTTTTCCGAACGAGATTGCGATCGTACGGACGGAAAGTGTCTCTGGCCCGGTGATGTTCAGAACAAACGGCGGCGACTGGCAAAACGGAAACGAACGCAAGCACCACGAATTTGCGTCGCCTTGCCAGATTACATTGACTAGCGGCATGCGCAAGTCGATGGGCCGGCGCTCGTAAACGGAGCGGCCGATGTCGACCAGAACACCGTAGCGCAGATCGATGGCGTAGTTAAGGCGCAGGAGGGTGACGGGTGTTCCCCATTTTGCCGATCCGTATTCGAACATGCGTTCGCGGCCGAGCGCGGACTGCGCATATTCGCCAACCGGGGCGACCGGAGTGGCTTCGGTAGCTCCACCTTCGGCGATGGGCCGCAAGGGATATACATTGCCGGTAGAGAAGGCCACGATGCGCGCGTCGCGATAACGTTCGGCAACCCGACCCGGAAGGTGGGTGTTCATCGCCCACGTCAGGTGTTCGGCCCCGGAGGTGCCAAATTTCCGCGCCGCCATGTAAATGATGTTGGGAATGTCGGGCAAGTTCGCCAGTTTCTCGGATTCGAGTAGATCACAGCTGATTGTTTCGATGCCGTTCGCCGTTAGTTCCGACGGCAGACTGGGGTTACTGAAGCGCGCTACCGCGATGATGCGCTTTTTGACTCCGGCCTTATCGGCGGCACGGCGCGCCAAGCGGGCGAGACTAGGGCCCATCTTACCGCCCACGCCAAGGATTATTAGATCGCCTTCCAGCGCAGCGAGAGCTGCTGCGTCCGCGTCGGTAGGGCGCGAGAGCCGTTCTTCCAATTCTTCTTCATTCTGGATGTATGTCATCAACCGAGTTCAAATCCCGCGATCGCGTAAATCGCGCGTTCCTTTCCACGTAGATCTTTGCCGCGGACCATTCGAAAGAGATGGCGCTGAGGGGAGAATCCCAATTCTTGCGCGATCCTCACCGCATCCTGATTTTCGGGCAACAAATCCCAAAACCAGCCGCTGAGATTTATGGTCTCAACGGCGCGTTGTAGCAAGCTGCCTGCCGAGGTCGAATCATCGCATACACACGGACCGAGATATGATTTCTGCCGGCCCGTTCGGGTGAAAGCGTACGATGACTTATGGTGAAGTGGAGGATTTCTTCGCGCTAGTTTCTCCAGCAAAGCAGAGCGGTCTGCACCGAATGCTGCGAGGTCGGTGATCGGGGCCGCCTCTGAAAGATGCGCAGATGAATGCGTAACCTTCGTAGAACCTGGGCCTGCCCACCGCTCGGCTCGTTGTTCTACGCGAAATCCGAATTTTTCGTAAAGCGGTTTGCCCATGTCGGTGGCGTCGAGTTTTACAGTTTCGATTTTCATCCGGTCGCACAGAGCTAGGGCTTCGGTAAGCAGCCGGCGCGCCAAACCTTGGCCGCGAAATTGCATTCTGGTCAGTACCATTCCAATCCATGCCAGGCGGTGCCCGTAAAAAAGTGCGGTTGTTGTGGCGGCGATCTCATTCTCGACTTCGATTGCCAGACATCCGCGGGGTTCGAGTTCAATTAGCATCTGCCAGTCTTCCGGCGTCTGGTTCCAGTTTGCTTCCACGGATAATTCCATGGCGGATGGAATATCGTCTTTCTGCAACGTTCGTAGTTGTTGGAAAGCCATGAAATCAGTTTTTTCGGAACCAGTCCACAAAATGAGGCAATGCAATTTCACCGTCTTCGATTTCAGGGTGCCATTTCTTCTCCCATTCGAAAGACACAAAGCGATCGTAATTGAGTTTTTGCAGGGCGCCGAGTAGTTCTTGTAGAGGGAAATCGCCGTCGCCTGTGAGTACGGGTTTCCATGAGCCGTCCACGTGGCGCAGGTCTTTTATGTGCACATGGCGAATCGCTTTGCCGAGAGTTGCTCCTTGTTCGGGGGACTCACCAGTCGCGGCAAAGCTATTGGCTGGGTCCCATATAGCCCCGATGTGCGGGCATGCTGCCTCAGTTAGGACGGCCGCGGTCTCCGGCGCCGTAGTGAAATCGCCGTGACTCTCCAGCCAGGTTTCAACTCCCTTGGGACCGCTGGTCTCCGCCAGTTTTCGAATGCCTTCGGCAATCCAACTTCGAGTCGACTCACGATCGGCACCGGGCTGAATGGTATCGCCGAAGATTCTGAGCCCTGGGGCTTCGAGTTCGGCTGCCAGATCCGCCATCCGCTCGCCCTCGGCTACCCAGCTTGCGCGTTCCTTGGAATCGGCCGAATGGAAGCGGCAACTCGTATCGACGCATGAAATCTTTAAGCCGTGATCGGCAAGCAACCGCTTGTTGTCGGCTAGATTTCTGCCTTGAAACGCCGGAAGCTTCCACAGCGAATCTTCACCTTCCACGAACCTCAACTCGACGCCTGCGTAACCAGCATTGGATGCGATGGCGACGATGCATGGGAACGTGCAGTGCGGACAGGCGAGAGTAGAAAATGATAGTTTCATCCCTATGTCATCCGATCGAGCATATCGGCGGTGACTCGATTCTCCACGCCATCTCCGCGAAAGAAGCTTTCCAGATCGCTCATTACTACTTTGGCGATCTCGTGCCGAACTCCGCGCCCGCTGCCGGCCACGTGGGGGGTGATGATCGCCCCCGGCAGGGTCCGCAAGGGATGTCCAACTGGAAGAGGCTCCAGAGGGTCAGTCACATCGAGTGCGCAGTGTAACCGCTTGCTGCGGACTTCTCGCGTCAAAGCTTGGAGATCGATCAGGCCGCCGCGGGCAATGTTGATCACCGCTGCTCCATCCGGGAGACACGCAAGATTTTCGCGGTTTAGAATGCCGCGAGTTTCCTCCGTCAAGGCGGCCGCCAACACCAGCAGACGAGCCGCCGGCAGGAGCTCCTTCAATTCGACAAAATGTACCGGATACTGCTCCGACCAAGACTTTGACGCGTACGGATCGTAAACCCTCCATTGCACATCGAAGGCGCGCATCAGATCGACCAGTGCTCGCCCAATCCGCCCGAAGCCGATCATCGCGACTTGTCGCCCAATCAGCGATTCGGTGCTGCCGTGGAGGTGTCGCGTCTTATAAATGCGATTTGACCGTCTGCGCAGCTCATCCCGGTAGAAGTCTACATTGCGCGCGCAATATAGAAGAAACACTGCGCCCATTTCGGCGGTGGAACGCGCCATAGGCCCCGGGGCGGCTGTAATCGTTAATAGGTCGAAGAGCGGGCGCGCAAAACGCGACTTAACCTCACCGCCACAATGGGCGATGATGCGCAGGTTGGGCGCGAAACGAATCAGATCCGCCGGAAATTTAGGACTGTCCCAAGTGGTAATCAGAGCCTGTGCCGACTGCATTTTCCGTATGAGCGCGGGTGTTATTTGCCGAAAGGCCTGCCTCTCCCAATCGAAGGCTTGGGCCAGCCGCGTCTGTTGCGCGGTGGAAAAGAAAGAGGAAAACAATTCTTTTCCGGCACAGACAATGAGCTTGGAACGCGGCATGAACGCCTAGTCTAACATTGTTGTTTGCTTTCGTTTGGTATTTATTGGCTTCTCTTTTCTTTTGAAACAAAGTATAAGGAATAGTCGTCATGGGGATGAGCAGCGCCAACAACGTTGACTACACAGTGATCGGACTTTATGCGCTGCTCATGGTTGTGGTCGGGCTTTACGTTATGCGCTTCAACCGCGGCGCGGCGGAATATTTCCGCGGCGGCAGCCGCATTCCCTGGTTGGTGGCGGGGCTGAGCTGCTTCATGTCCGGTTTCAGCGCCTGGACATTTACCGGTGCGGCGGGCGTGGCCTACCGGTCGGGTATAGCTGCCACCGGGATGTATATCGGCAACGCGCTGAGTTTCCTGCTGGGATATATGGTTTTCGCAGTCCGTTGGCGGCGAAGCCGGATCACCACCGTGATGGAATACCTATCCGGACGCTTCAACCCCACAACACATCAGGTTTTCTCCTGGACTACGATTCTCTTCCAACTGTTTACCAGCGCCAGTACTTTGTACGGACTTAGCGTATTTGTTTCCTCGGCCTGCGGTTTTCCAGTAACTTGGACCATCATCGGTGCCGGCGCCATCATTATCTTTTACTGTGTGCTGGGCGGGCTATGGGCGGTGGTGGTCACGGATTTTCTTCAAGCCTCTATCCTGATGCCGTTCTGCCTGGTTCTGGTGATCACTTCGCTCGCCCGGGTGGGCGGAATCGGCGGAATGATTCATTCACTGCCTCCGGAGATGAAGACGCTTCACCTGTCGGGGGATTTCGGCTGGATCTATCTGGTGTCCTGGACCATCATGGTCTCATTCGGGTACAACACCAGCGCCATGGCGCAGCGTTATTTCAGCGTGGATGATGAGCATTCCGCGCGAAAGGTGGCGCTGCTTTGCTGTGGACTATTCTTTGCCGGAGCATTCCTGTGGTTCATTCCGCCAATGGCAATGCGAATTATTTATCCCGACTTGCATTCGGTGTGGCCGTCCCTCGCCAATCCGGGCGAGGCTGCTTACGCAGTGGCGAGTTTGACCTTGCTGCCGCATGGGTTAATTGGAGTAATGCTGGCTGCCATGTTTAGTGCGACCATGGCCAATCTCTCAGCGCAATTTAATTTGAAGTCGGCAATCCTTTCCAAGGATGTGTATCAGGCGTTATTCCGCAAAGGCGCGGGAGAGAAGGAATTACTGGTCGTCGGTTGGATTACGACATTTGCCGTGGGCGGCGCGACCACGATTCTCGCCGCCGTCATGGCGGGGAGCGGCCAGAGCGTTTTTCACATCATGCTGACCTTTAATACTCTGATTTCGCTGGCCTATGGGCCGCCTGCGCTTCTAGGTCTGGTTGTGCGCCGCACGCCTCCGTGGTCGGGGCTGGCATCGTTCGTGACTGGATTGGTCCTCGGGATCTTGGGCGCATTCGTTTATCACTGGTCTCTGATTCAGCAGGTGGCCATAATTATTCCGGCTTCATTTGGCGTCTTTTACCTGAGCATGTTGTTTGATCGGGGGGATACACCGGCCCGCACGCGACTGTTCAAGAATCTGAATACCCCGGTGAATATTGCTACAGAGCTTAAGGATTCTCCGGATCACACCGCTCCCGTTTTCCGGTTTCTCAGCCGGACGATATTGTGCATCGGCGCTTTGAGCCTGTTGCTATTGCTGATTGCACCATCAGACCAACGGCTGACCGTGATCTGGTTTGCGGGCCTCACCCTGTTTGTGGGGGCATCGCTACAGTTCGTCGGCCGTCACGCGGTGGCGGAAATTGATCGCCAGCCAGCGAGTTCTGTCGCGCCATGACGATTCGTTTGGGGCTGATCGGCTGCGGAGAGCACTCCGAAAGTGGACACGCGGTGCCCCTTGCGAGATACATGGCTGCGAATCCCGGGCAAATTGAGTTGTCCGCAACCTGCGACATTCAGCGGGGCCGGGCACTGCGATTTTGCGAAAAATATGGTTTCGCGCGGGCTTATACCGATATCGATGAAATGCTGGCTCGCGAGAAGCTTGACGGCTGCATTGCCGTGGTTCCGATGGAAGGAATTGCGGAGGTTGGCGTCAAACTGCTGCTTTTGCGGATGCCCTGCGTCGTCGAAAAGCCGCTGGGTTCATCCATCCGAGAGGTGACGGCGCTAGTCAACGCGGCGCGCGAAACGCTCACCCCGAATATGGTTTCGGTGAACCGGCGTTTCATGCCATTTCTCAACAATGCTCTGACGTGGACTCGTGCTGCAGGGCCGCTGCGCTATGTACACGCCAGACTCTTGCGGCATGCGCGGACCGAGCCTGAATTTCTGTGGACAACTGCAGTTCACGCAGTGGACGCCTTGCGCTACGTGGTGGGGGAACTTGCGACCGCGCAAATTCGTGCTTTGGGCATAGGCGGAACGGGCTGGTACGGCATCGATATTCAGTTCGAGAACGGGGTGGGAGGACGGGTCGATGTTCTGCCGACTGCCGGAATGCTCGAAGAGAGCTATGAATTGATCGGAGAAGACTTCCGGGCGGCGGTTATTGCTCCCTTCGGTTCGCAGCGCAGCTGGCGCGGTTTTCGCGATAATCAATTGCGGGAAGAAGAGAAAGAGTCCAGCGGTACGCCGGAAGATGTTCTGAACGGCTGTTACGGCGAAGCTGCCGAGTTCATTCACTCGCTGGAAGCCAAGGGAGCTCCACATCCCTCCATCCAAGAAGTGTTTCCGTCGGTGAAACTCTGCCTGGAGCTGGCAACTACACAGAAATCTACGAACAAATAACCGATCAAGAAGGGTCTCTTAGAATGGTCATCAAACGATTTAACGACAAACACGAAATGGCAAAGGTTTCGGCGGACGAAGCTGCCGAGGCACTGCGCAAAGCTATCAAGGAGAACGGGAAGGCGCGCATCATCGCCGCGACCGGGGCTGCTCAGTTTGAGTTTCTCGAAGCACTCACCCAACTTCCCGGCATTGACTGGGAAAAAGTGGAGATGTTCCATCTCGACGAGTACATCGGTATTCCTGCTTCGCATCCTGCAAGCTTCTGCCGCTTCCTGCAAGAGCGCCTGATTCAGAAAACCGGAATCACCAACCACCATCTGCTAAGCGGAGAGCAGGATCCCGCCGGCGTGATTCGAAGCGCTGGCGAAGCGCTGCAGTCAGCGCCCATCGATGTGGCGTTTGTGGGTGTCGGTGAGAATGGCCATCTCGCCTTCAACGACCCTCCGGCCGACTTTGAGACCGAAGAGCCTTATCTGATCGTTGCCCTCGATGACGCCTGCCGACGACAACAATTGGGAGAAGGGTGGTTCGCCACTCTCGAAGATGTGCCCCGCAAAGCTATGTCAATGAGCGTTCGCCAAATTCTGAAGGCGAAAAAGATCATTTGCATTGTTCCGGATTCGCGGAAGGCGAACGCGGTGAAAGCATGCTTTGAAGGAGCAATTCGGCCGGAGGCTCCCGCCTCAATTTTGCGGGAACATAGAGATACTACCGTTTACCTGGACAAGAACTCGGCGGCTTTGTTGAGTCCGGATACGCTGGCGAAAAATTCGTAGGCGGAGCTCTTCAGTTTGCCGAAAGCGGAAGGCCTAGAATTACTTTGAGCCATTCTTTCGCCATCAGGCGGTGATAGGGCTCCGTCATGTGGATGTGATCCAAACAGGAAAATCGCGCACGATCGGGAGACGCCGACAGAATCGGACTGACCTTCACCACCTCAATTCCAGCCTCCCGCGCCAGGTCGGCTTCGCGCTGATGCTTAGCCGGATCGGGTGCGTCCGGGTCGTGCACATCATCGAACATAATTACTCGCGTTCCAGTCGCTTTGAATCCCAAGCCCATGGCGCGAAGATCGGCAAAATCTTCCTCGGTCCGATTGATCAGGACGACGAGCACGGTGTCTGGTTTCCAGGCCAAAGCATCCTGGTAGAAATGCTTGAAAGCCCGCGACGAGGTCAAACCTCCGCCCTGGAACTGGCGAAACTCTACGTTAGCGTTCTCTCGTGCGAACATCGCGGTCACGATGGGGACGAAGGCGGACGGCGAGGCCCAATGCAGATCCATGGTGAAGGAGTGACCAATGATGGCAATGCGTTGCGCTGGCAGACCTTTCATTTGGCGCTCCAGCGCCTTAACGTCCGGCTCAGCCAACAGTTCATCGGCCAAGACTCCGGCATCGCGAATGTGAAGATTCTTTTCACCCCAGTTCCAGATTTTACGGGCGGCGATTTGCCACTCCGCGGCACTCTGCCCTACAGGAGATACACAGGACTTACCCTCCAACAAACGTCCGATAGTCAGAAAGTCTGCGTCGGCGCCGGGAAATCCTAGTTGCCCAACGTAAACCGGCAGGCCGAGAGCGATGTAAAAAGAGTAGAGATCCTGCAATCGGTCACCATCACGTTCGACTTCGAGCACCGTCTGGTAAAGATTGGCGATCGAACGAATCTCTTCGGTTCGGTAGTGCGGAGCGCTTTTGCCTAAATATGCGGCGAAGACATTGACCGGAAGATTTGCGGACATGGGGAGAGACGCCGCCAACAACGGTTGAAGATCTTTGTTGGGATCGAACTTCGAGGGCGAACCGAAGGCCCAGGCCCGCGCGGCTGCTGGGGAATTCAGCAAAGAGGTCTGGTGAGCGACGAGGGATTCCAGATCGACGTCCGGGGGCGTTGAAGGCCAGCAGGCTTTGTCCATGCTTGGCTGTTTTCGCGCAAGAAGCATCTGGTAGGCGTGGACCGCGGTGATGTTGGCATCGACAAGTTGGGTCAGCCGGAGGGAGGACCGGGACGGTAGCGTCTCGGCGAGGGCGGAGGTGATTACGAGAAGCAAGAGCACGGCGTTCTTCAAGATGGCGTCTCCTAAAATCAGTTCGAACGGTCATGCCGTCTCCGCGGGAGTCGGTGCATTCTCGGGGGTTTTCCCGGTACTGCTGTGCCGGGCATTTCTAATGCCGCTCTTCTGCTGGACACCCTTAACGTCCTAGACGCCCTTGCGCCAGCCCGGACCGTTCTCACTCTTAAGGTCGATGGTGATGCTGCCGTCGCTGTTACGAGACTGCACACGCCCATGCAATAGGTTTTTTCACTCCGGGACGGATTCCAATTTGCGCCAACAGCTGCACCCCCCTGTAACCTGCCGGCAAGAGAAGGACGCTTGGCGAATGCCCCCTCCGTAGGGATGGTCCGCGTCCAACGCAGGTGTAGCCGACGAGACCCAGGCCCGGATTTCGTATCGGCTTTTCCGAAGGTGTGATAAACAATATGGTCTGCCATCCTTGGTCTTGGCCGATGTCGAAAGGGCTCTGGTTTAACCGTTCTCGGACCGGGGGGCCGGAGCCGAAATCGAAGCCTTGCCAGAGATGCTCTGGAAGATCAGCGTTTGCAGCCATCGCGGCCGGAAACAGGGCCGCTCCTTTTAAAAGATCTCGACGCCGCATGGTCGAACCTCTGAACCGCACAGTATACGAAATGAAGACGAAATATTTCGTTTACTTTTGATATATTTCTGTTATTTTCTTTCTTTAAAGAAAAACGGTCCTGCTTCATGTCCACGGTATTCTCAGTCGAATCGGAGTGGCTAGGCGCCCTGTCGAAACGCCAACCCAAAGCGGCCGAGCTGCTTTCCCGAAACCCCGAGGAACAACAACGGCTGGGCTACTTCCACACCCTTCGCGAAATCTGCCAACAGCCGGCTACATGGCTGCAGACTTCCGGCCTCATGTTGGCGTCGGCCGCCAAGCTGCAATCGAAGCTCCACGGAACTTCGAGTGTCACCCTCACTGGTTCCGGCAGTTCAGAGTATGCCGGTGACTGCGTTCGCTCGGTGTTGCAGGCCGAGCTGGGCGTTATTGCGCAAGCAATTGGTGGGGGGATTTTGCTGAGTCAGGGGGGAAGATCGTTGCCTCCAGGGCGGCCCGGACTGCTGGTCTCGCTGGCGCGGTCCGGCGACAGTCCCGAGAGCGTTGGAGCCTTGGCATACATTCTTGAAACTGAACCGGAAATCCGCCATTTGGTGTTTACCTGCAACCAGAATGGAAGCTTGGCGCGGACCTACCGCAGTGACCCCAGAGTCACTGTTGTCACCCTCGATGACGTGACTAATGATCGGAGCCTGGTGATGACCAGCAGCTTTACCAATCTGGTCTTGGCTGCGCGCTCTTTAGGCTTGGTAGGCCGACCCGAGCATTATGAGAGCATCTGCACTCAGCTCAGTCAGATAGGGTCAAGATTCCTTAACGACCATTTCGGCGCAGTGGCGAAAGCGGCCACGGCCCCTTTCCAGAGAGCGGTATTCCTAGCCAGTGGATCGCGGTTCGGTGGCACGCGCGAAGCCTCACTGAAAATGCTGGAGATGACCAGCGGACGCGTGACCACCATGTGCGAAACCTATCTCAGCTTCCGTCATGGTCCGATGGCCTACGTTAACGACGAGACGCTTGTCATCTGTTGCTTATCGTCTGATTCCATGCTCCGCGCTTATGAATCGGATCTGATTCGCGAGTTGGACGAAAAAAAGCTCGGCCTAGCCAAGATATTGATTGGCGAAAATGTGCCCAAGGAGCTGGCTCGCGACGGCGATACGGTGCTCGAGTGTCCCGGATTGCGAGCCCTGGGTGAGGAAAATTTCCCGGTGATCGATGTTCTTGCCGGCCAATTGCTGGCTTTTTTCCGCTGCCGGCAAGAGGGTTTGCGCCCCGATTCTCCCTCGGAGGATGGGGTTATCAGTCGAGTGGTTCGAAGCTTTACCCTGCATTCTCCCAAATCCTGAAGTGATATTTCTGTGTACCTGGGAACTTCCTGTTATCCCCCTGAGTGCCATGCCTTTGTCCTCTATGCGGCTTGCTATGAGAATTTGAATACTTTCTTTTTATTTCTCATACTGTTTTATTTGCTGTTTTTTGTTTACTTTTTGTTTTCCGCTGTGATAAAAAGCTCAGGTTCAGTCGAATTGTCAGAGGAGTGTGTATGAAACGCGCAATCTATTTCACCTCGCTACTGGTTCTGTTGTCGGTTTTCTTCGTAAATGCGCCGCAGGCGTTGGCGCAGGGAACCGATCTTGGCACAATTGCCGGTTCAGTAACCGATTCCAGCGGAGCCGTGGTGGCGAATGCCGATGTCACCATAACCGACCTTGCCACCGGTGCAGCGCGCGCGGCTAAGAGCAACACCCAGGGCGAATATCGTGTTTTCGGTCTCAGATCAGGGGGATATAAGGTTACGGTCAAAGCTGCGGGCATGGGAACTGCTGTACTCACTGGCATTCGCCTGAACGGCAGCGACGTGGTAACCGCCGATGCAGTGTTGAAGGTGGCATCGACAACCGAAGCTGTCGAGGTCACCAGCGAAGTACCGTTGGTCAATACCGAAGACCAGACTATCAGCGACAACATCAGCAGCCAGGCGGTGATTGATCTTCCCCGCGACAGCCGCGACGTTTACAGCTTTCTCTACCTGAATCCTAATATCACGCAGGCGGGAAGCGACGGAGCTTTTAAATTCCTTGGCGCGCAGAGCTACGGCGCGAACTTTTCACTCGATGGGCAGCGCTCCAACGGCGGAATCTTCGGCGAACACACGGCCAGCCAGCCTTCGTTGGAAGCGGTCGGTGAAATCAACGTTCTTTCGAACGACTTCAGCGCGGAATACGCCGGTATCGCCAACATTCGTATTACCACCAAGCGCGGGGGCTCGGGCTATCACGGCTCGATGTTCTACAACAACAAGAACTCTGCCCTGGCCGCCTGGACGCTGCAGGACCAGATCGGCAAGGCGGAATTCGCTCCGACCGCATTCCAGAGCCAATACCCAAACCCGTACTTCAACTACAACGACATCGGCGGTGCCATCGGTGGACCAATTCCACTTCTGAAGAAGACCTGGTTCTACGCTGCCTACGAGCGCAATTATGTGGTCGCGCCGGTAAACCTGCGGAACAACAACCTGCCGCACCCTTCGCTGTCCGCCGGCGATTTCTCGCGCGTGGATCCTGAGAACCAACCGCTTCTCACGCCGGAGCAATTCTCCCGGTTCACGCCGGCAGAGCAGGCGGGCGCAACCCAGGTCTGCAATCCGGACGATCCGACAGATTGCGCATTCCGCGTTTCGACAATTCCTTCGCGTCTGCTCAACCCCACGGTGCAGACGTTGATAAGCAAATATTTCCCTCAGATTGGTACTTCCGCACCCATCGATGGCGATGGCCGTGTGCCCGGCTACCAGACGTTGCTTTCGGGCGGTTCGACGCAGGACCTCGGTACCCTGCGGGTCGACCATGACTTTAGCGACAAGGACCACGTCTACGTGGTCTACAATGCCTCCGCTCAGACCCAGGCCAACGCGCTGGTCCAGAGTCCTTATATTGGACTGGGGTTGACACAAAACGATCGCCGTAACGACACGATCTCTGCTTCCTACACTCGGGCGTTTACCAATACCATCATTAACGAAGCCCGCGGCGGGTTTAACCACCAGAAGCTGCGCCGCCACAGCAACACTACGCTGGGCGGATTCCTCGGCAGCATCGGCTTTGACCAGTCAGACGTCGATGCGTACGGAGCGGTGGTTGGCGCATCAGAACTCGATACCTTTGGACATCCGGCGATCAGCTTCGCCGGTGCATTCGCCTCTTTTGCAAACGGCGGCCGCAACACCGACCGGCCGCTTGACCAGGATCTCGCCACTTTTGGCGACACCCTGACCTGGGTTGTGGGTAAGCACAGCTTCAAAATGGGCGCCGACTTCGTGCGCAACGCCGCAATTGACGGCTTTGCCGTGAATCGCGGCAACCCGCGCGGTTCTATCGCCTACACCGGCGATGGCACCACGCCGTACGCCAATTTCCTGCTGGGAGACCCTGCCACCACCGTGACATTCATCAACGCTCCACGGCCGCCGATGGACGTCTACAACTGGGAGCAGGGCTTCTTCGTTCAAGACGATTGGAAAATCAGCACTCGCCTGACCCTGAACCTGGGCTTGCGCTATGAGTTGATTACGCCCTTCGTGGATAACAACGACCTGATGGTCAACTTCGATCCGGACTTTGTGGACTCGGGTACCGGTCTGAAGGGCCGCTTCATTATTCCTTCTGACAAGACCACGCCATTCCTGGATACGCGCATCGCGACCACGCGCCCTGTGGTGATTGCCAGCCAGTCGGGCCTCGACATCGGCCGCGGCCTAGTCCGTACCGACAAGAATAACTTCGCGCCCCGCATCGGCTTGGCCTTTCGCCTTACCGACAAATCGGTGATCCGCGGTGGATACGGCTTTTATTACCCGACTTCGGCTGCTCAGGGTATTCGCGATCCAATCGCAACCAACCCCTTCAATCAGAGCTTGTCGAAGGATGCCACTAGCGTGCCGCTTCAGGGATGGCCAGGAACCAGCCATGGGTTTAGCCCGATCAGTGGCGGCACTGTGATTGCTCGCGGCCTTCGTGGTCTGCCGGCCATCAACGCGGTGCCGGTGGGCTTGCAGCAGCCGCGCATTCAGCAATACAACGCAACCTATGAGCGCGAGATTCTGCCTGATACGTCGATCCGTTTGTCGTACCTGGGCAGCGCTTTGAGCGGCCTGGTTGCGGGCGTGGATTTGAACGCGCTTGCTCCCAGCGATACTCCAATCGCCACCACTTCTGGCGGGGACGGCGTTACTCCTTGCGATCCCGTCGGAGAAGGCGACTGCGATTACTCCGAGGCGGACCAGGCGCGGCTGCCCTTCCCGAATCTTGGCGACTTCCTGCTGAGCTACGGCAATTTCGGACACGGCCGCTCCAACGCATTCCAGGCACAGTTCGAGCGCCGCTATACGCATGGCTTGATGTTCAACATTTCCTATACCTACCTTGACCAGCGTTCGACGGGCCTCGACACCGGCAACTCCAGTCTGGGAGGTATCGCCTACAACGCACAAGACCCGAACCACGATTACGGACAAGAATCGTTTGTCCCCAAGAATCGTTTCGTTGCCTACGGCGTATTTGATCTTCCCGTGGGCCGCGGGCGAAAATTCGGTAGCTCCTTTTCCAAGTGGGCGGATGCGGTGGTCGGTGGATGGCAGACCAGTTTCAACATGTTTGCCAAGACTGGCAGTGGTTTCACCCCATTCTGGATTTGCGATGACTGCTTCCCGATTACGCCCGGCAATATTGGCGTAACTTCTACGGACGCGGTTGGCGACTTCAACGTCGAGCCGAGCTATCGGCCCATCATGACCGGTAACCCCAATCACCGCGTTGGCGACCAGATTTTTGATCCCAACGCCTTCGATGTGCCGACGATTGGCGCGGACTTCTTCAGCAATCCCAATGTAGCGCCGCGAAATGTGTTGCAAGGACCCGGAACCTGGGGTGTGAACCTTGGCATTCACAAGGACTTTCATTTCGGTGAACGTTGGACGGCGCAGATCGGGGCAGATATCAATAACGTCTTCAACCATCCTCTTTTCTCGCCTGACGCTGATAACGGCGGGGGCGGGGGCACCTTCGCGCTGCTCGGCAACTTCAACCTTGGGGTCGACCCGGCCACGCTTAAGCCGGTAATGGCTGATGTCACTCGTAACGAGGACTTTGGCAAGCTGCTCAATACCTTCACGCAGGAAGGCATTGACAACCGCCGGACAGTGCGCCTGCGGCTGAGAATTACTTTCTAGAACGCTTCAATCTGGGGGCCGTCCCGCACAGACGGGGCGGCCTTTTCCAGCGAACCAGCCACGGATTGTATGGATCTACACTGACCTCTTAAACATTGTCATTCCGAAGCGCCAGTTGATTGCGCAAAGGAATCTGCTCTCCCTGAGGAGCTGATGAAACGCTACTTCCTTCCCGCCGCAGTTGCCGTCCTTTGCCTTTCTTCTGCCTTCGCTGAGCGTCCTGGAAACTTCAAGATCATTGGCCCTGGCGGCGGCGGGGCGATGTTCCACCCCAGCATCAGCCCGCATGACAGCAATACCGCCCTCATCGCCTGCGATATGACCGGTTCCTACATTACTCATGATGGCGGGCGCAGCTGGCGCATGTTTAACTTGCGGGGTGTGACTAATTTCTTCGTCTTCGATCCTCAGGATGCGAAGACTATGTATGCCCACGCCACTGGCTTGTGGCGCAGCACGGACAACGGCGAGCACTGGAATCTGGTCTACCCCAATCCGTCGGCGGTGAAGAGCGTCAAGATGAATTCTGACCATTCCGACGAAGACATCATTGCCGAGCCCGATCCGTTGGGCACAATACAGGCCATGGATATCGATCCGGCAACCTCCAAGGTTCTCTACGTTGCGGCAGGCAACAAGGAGTCATCCTCAGTTTTCATCTCTCACGACTCTGGTCAAAGCTGGCAGAAGCAGGCCGAACTGCCTGAGGTGCCTCGGCGCTTGTGGATCGATCCCGCTTCCCCCGCGGATACGCGGACGATCTATCTTGCGGGCCAGAAGAACATTGCAGTGGTGAATGGTTCAGAAGTTCAGAAACAGCCATTGGCTTCCGACTTCAACGACATTTCTCTTGGCTTCCAGGAGGGCGCGAAGCCGATTCTCTACGCAACTTCGCAGGAAGGCGCATTTATTTCAAAAGATGGCGGCGCAAGCTGGCAGAAGATAGTGTTGCCGGGTGAGGGAGCGAGAGTGCGCGCCGTTGCCACCAGCCTGCACCATGCTGATGTCGCCTATGTTTCCTACAACTCTCTGAGCCTCGACGGGAAAAAATGGATGGGCGTAGCCCGAACCTCTGACGCGGGCGCAACCTGGAATCTGGTGTGGAAGGAAGCCTGGGCCGACGAGGAAGAAGGGTCCGGAATCGGAGGCAACGCGGGCATAGCGCCAAAGAACGTCCAAGACGCATGGATCACCGAACGATTCGGTTCTTCGTGGGGCGAGAATCCACTTGCGTTGACGGTCGCCGACCAGGACTCCAATCTTGCTTACGGCACCGATCTTGGACGCACCATGCGTACCACCGATGGCGGGGCAACCTGGGCGGGGATTTACTCGCGCAAAGTGAACAACGCGGGATGGACGAGTATGGGCCTCGATGTCACCAATAGCTACGGATACCATTTCGATCCATTTGACAACAAGAGGCAGTTCATCTCCTATACCGATAACGGACTATTCCGCAGCGAAGATGGCGGGAGTTCGTGGATGAGTTCGACCGCCGGGGTGCCGCGCCTCTGGCTGAATACAACTTACTGGGTGGCGTTCGACCCCAAGGTGCGGGGACGGGTCTGGAGCGTCAACAGCGGGACCCACGACTTACCTCGTCCGAAAATGTGGCGGCATACTTCGCCGCAAAAATACAAGGGCGGCGTTTGCCTGAGCGAAGACGGCGGCAAGAGTTGGAAGAAATCCAACGACGGTATGGAAGAGACTGCCGCCACCCATATTCTGCTCGATCCTTCCAGTCCCGTGAATGCAAGAGTGCTATTCGTCGCGGGTTTTGGGCGTGGAGTCTACAAAACCACGGACGGTGGGCATAGCTGGAAGCTTAAGAATCAGGGCATCACGCAGGACGAACCATTCGCCTGGAGGCTGGCGCTGAGCTCAAACGGCACTTTGTACGTCCTGATTGCGCGGCGCTCGGAGAATGGCAGCATCGGGAACTCCGGCGACGGCGCAATTTACAAGTCGACCGATGGCGCTGAACATTGGCAGCCCGTGGAATTGCCATCTGGAGCGAACGCGCCCAATGGGTTGGCCATTGATCCGAAGTCTCCAGAACGGCTTTACCTGACGACGTGGGCGCGGGCCGCCGGTGAACATGGAGACGGCGGAGGGATTTTTCTTTCGCAAGACGGTGGCAAGAATTGGAAAAAGGTGCTCGACAAGGACCGCCACATCTACGACATCACCATTGACCCGAAGGATCCCAACATTCTTTATGCCGCTGGATTTGAATCGTCGGCATGGCGCTCTTCCGACCGAGGTTTACACTGGACGCGTATCCCAGGCTTTAATTTTAAGTGGGGGCAACGCGTAATCCCCGATCCGCAGGATCGTAATAAGATCTACATCACAACCTTCGGCGGAAGTGTCTGGCATGGTTCGGTCAACGGAAAACCAGAACCGGTGGACATCGTAACCCCGGTCCTCGAACCGGGACAATAAGGAGAATACATTGATCAATCGCCGCAAATGGATGCAGGGAATCGGTCTGGTCGCGGGAGCCGGGCTGGCCGCAGGATGTGCCACACAGCCGGAATCCAAGACGGAAGTTGAGGGCAAGCCGCAAAGCGAAGAGAAGAAACCTAAGTCCGGTAATCTGCCACTCGCCGATTACGAGCCGAAGAGCATGCTCCAAGTGCACGAAACCCAGGTCCCGCGGGCGAAGTACCCGGTCATCGATTTCCATACTCATATTTCGGTGTCGACAAAATCCGAAAAAGGGGTTGAGCTCTCACCGGACCGCCAATACCTAGGGACCGACGAGGAATGTCTCGCCGTGATGGACCGGAAGAACATGCGTGCCATGGTCAATCTGACCGGTGGCTACGAGGGCGGATTGAAGGAGGCGGTCGACAAATATGACCGCAAACATCCGGGACGCTTTTATACGTTTTGCGAGCCTTCCTACTCTCATTTTAAAGAGCCGAATTATCCCAAGCTGCAAGGCGACGCGATTGAGCAGGCGCACAAGGACGGCGCACGTGGCTTGAAGATTCTCAAAACTCTCGGACTTTATCTACGGGAGAACATCACTTCTGGAACCCTGGTAAAGATCGATGATCCCCGTTTCGATCCCATGTGGGATGCCTGCGGACAGTTGAAGATGCCGGTGGCGATTCATGTTTCTGACCCAGTCGCGTTTTTTACTCCGACTGACCGTTTCAATGAGAGATATGAAGAACTGAATAACCATCCTGACTGGTCGTTTCATGGGGCGGATTTTCCCAGCAATGACCAATTGATCGCGGCCCGGAACCGGGTATTCGCGAAACATCCAAAGACTCAATTCGTGACGCTCCACTGCGGCAATTTCTCGGAGAACCTGGCCAACGTCTCGGAGAATTTGGACCGCTATCCCAACATGCACGTCGACATAGCCGCACGCATCGGGGAACTAGGACGTCAGCCGTTTACCTCGAAGAAGTTCTTCGACAAATATCAGGACCGCATTCTGTTCGCTACGGATGCGACTCCACATGGCGACGAATTTCCGCAGCAGGTCTTCAACGATCAGTTGTACGAAATCTATTATCGTTTCCTCGAAACCGACGACGAGTATTTTGACTACGCTCCGGCGAAGGTTCCTCCGCAGGGCCGTTGGCGGATTTATGGTATCAAGTTGTCTGACCAGATTTTGCGCAAGGTCTACAACGGAAACGCCGCGCGAGCCTTGGGAGTCACCATCTGACGACGCGGGAAGGACTGACCTTGAGCGCTGAATGCTGACCGTATTCAAGACGACTGCCTTTCGAATTCTCGTCCTCGCCTTTCTCGCCGTCGTTGCGCAAGCGCAGGTGCGGGTTTGGCAGGGAACACTTACTCTCCCAACTTACGAGGAGGGCCTGCCCGACCCGAACCCTCCTTTCGACCAGTTCACCACCAACCGCTTTAACTATCCTTATACTCTGCGCACTAACCTTACTGGCAAACGCGCCGATCATGAGTGGCGCGCGGTCTACCTGGAAAATGAATACCTGAAGTGTTCGGTATTACCCGATATCGGCGGACATCTATATACCTGCATCGACAAGATTTCCGGCAAGTCGATGTTCTATGCCAATCCTTCTATTAAAAAGGCGGCGATTGCTTATCGTGGAGCTTGGGCGGCATTCGGGGTCGAGTTCAATTTCCCCGTTTCTCATAACTGGGTTTCGATGTCCCCGGTTAACTTCGCCTTCGCTAACCATGAGGACGGCAGCGCATCAGTAACTGTCGGCAATATTGACCGGGTCTACGGAATGGAATGGGCGGTCGAGTTAGTTCTACGTCCGAAGTCAA
>Ga0105245_10001043_pt1 | contig 25078 bp, 21 predicted proteins | sample KBSM54metaG_FD_81523 | JGI IMG/M metagenome (GOLD analysis project Ga0105245, IMG submission 81523) | Miscanthus rhizosphere microbial communities from Kellogg Biological Station, Michigan, USA - KBS M5-4 metaG | ecosystem: Host-associated > Plants > Roots > Rhizosphere > Soil | place...
CCCGGGGTGGGCGTCAGTCGATGGCGCAAAGCGCATCCCGGTCAGTGAAGCCAAGTCTTTACCGAAAATTATGGCATTGCCTCTTTCCTGGGCAGATGCAAAGCCACTTCTCGAAAACCTGGACGGGCCAGATGCGCCAAAAGGCTGGCAAGGCGGTTTGCCGATCAAGTATCGCCTGGGCGGAGCGCGGGCCGTGGTTCATTTGAAGATCGAGATGGATAACTCGATCAAGCCCTACTACGTAGTCGAGGCACGGATTCGGGGCAGCGAAGTTCCGGACGAGTGGGTGGTTCTGGGAAACCATCGTGACGCGTGGGTATTTGGCGGCGTGGATCCCAGTAGCGGCACCGCATCCATGATGGAAATGACTCGCGGCTTCGGACAGTTATTGAAGAATGGCATGCGTCCGAAACGAACATTGGTTGTGTGCAGTTGGGACGGCGAGGAGGTTGGACTTACCGGATCAACCGAATGGGGAGAGCAATTCGCAGACGAGTTGAAGAAGAAGGCAGTTGCGTACCTCAACGTCGACTCGTCGACCTCGGGTCCAAACCTGGATGGAAGCGCCGTGGCTTCACTCGCCCCCATGCTGGTGCAGACCACACAGGCCTTACAAGATCCGTCAGGCAAATCGCTTTATGAGGCCTGGAAGCAATCCAGCAAAAACAAAAGCGACGACCAACTCGCCGACACCCGAATCGGCAGCGGCTCAGACCACACCGTCTTTCTTAATTTCGTGGGTATGCCTGTAATCGGTTTAGGCTTCGACGGCCCATATGGCGTCTACCATTCCATGTACGACGATTTTTACTGGATGAATCACTTTGGTGATCCCGGTTATCGCTACCACACATTAATGTCGCAACTCTGGGGGGTGCTTGCGTTGCGCCTGGCGAATGCTGATGTGCTGCCATTTGATTTCGCCAGCTACGCCCAAAATGTCCGGGACTTCGTCGACGACCTTACACGCGGCAAGGACATGAGCCAGCTCGATCTAAAACCAGTTCTGGATGGAATTGCACAGTTCGAAGCCGCCGGCAAGAATCTTGATCAATCGGTCAGCAAAGCTCTGGGGTCGAGGAAACTAAATGCCCGCGCGGTACAAAAGGTCAATGAAGGCATGCTGCTGGTCGAGCGCAACTGGCTAAATCCGGACGGCATTCCAGGCAGGCCCTGGTTTAAACACATTCTTTACGGCGCGCGTTTCACCTACGCCCATCTCGAACTGCCCGGTTTGACCGAAGCAATCGAGAAAGGCGACTGGACCACCGCGCGGCAACAAGGGGAGATTTTACAGAGAGCACTCGCGGTCAATACAAAGCTAGTCGAGCAAATGAACCACGCGATCAGTCAGTAGCTATCTTGACCCTCGTTTGGGCGGAAGATCGTCGGGACGTCCATATTCCAGGTGGGTGTGTACCGGACGCTCCGGATGGTCGGCTGCGTCCTCTACCCCTTCAACCTCGGCTGCTTCCCAAGCCTGGTCGGTCTCAGCCAGTTCCTCCACGCTTTCTTCCGATGCGTCTTCGATATCAGAAAGACGCTGCGCATCACCGGATTGACCGGCACTATCAGTCCCAACCTGCCCTGGGTCATTTCCCAGTTCGTCAGGCCGCGCTTCATTATCACCTCTCGGCTTTCTAACCATTTTCATTTCCTAAAATTGCATAGAATTCGCGCTGCTAGTTTGCGCCTGTAACTTCGATGCATAGGCCTTACAGGAGGTAGCTTAGTGAACTTCGGCGGGATTCTTGCGCGGTACAAAAATGTATTCCGTTCCGGCGCTTCCCGCCGGTTCGTAGTTCTGCCGTAAGACTTCCATGAAGGCGTCGCCGAAGTGATAGTTGGAATAGGTGTCCTTGCCTTCTTCGCTATCCGGATTATCAACCAAGACCACCGCTCCGAAACGACGCTGCTTAAGCATCTGCCACATCGGGTCGCCGAAGTTGGGTACCCGTTCCTGCAGCACGCGGAACATGAATGCGTCGAGAACATAGGGACGCTGCCCTGCTTCGAGGGGAACGAGGGGATTGTCCGACAAGATCGGCCTTCCCGAATTCCCCGCCGCACGCACGATCTCCTGCAGTTGGCTGTGAACAGGGACCAAATCGTCATAGCGATGCTGCACCATCAACCCCAGCCATGCAACCAGTGATGCGCTAGCCAGCAAGGACATGCCCAGATCAGGCGACGAAAGATCGGAAATCCAAACTGTGAATACGGCGACCGAAGCAACCAACAAATCGATAAGATGGTTCCCCGCAGTCCCCTCGGAACTGAATATCACGAGTGTGACCGCGAGCGTACACAGAAACCATAAGCCAGGGAGACGCAGTCGAGCTCGCGTCAACGCGAATGCCGTGAGGGCTAACGCGAGCAGAATCATCTCTTCCCGGTAGCCATTCATGGCCTCAGCCAGGGTGATAGGGCTGTTGAGCAAACTGTAAAATCCACTACCCGTAGCCAGTGTGAGGCGTAGCCCCTCGAACGCCCTTCCTCCGCTCGCGGCGTACATGGTTACTATTACCGCCGCGTATCCAATTGCAGTTGCAATCCCCAGTCGCACCCCGTCGCCAACTTTCTTGCTCGCCAGCAAAGCAAGAATGAGGCCAGCCGCACCAAACACCGAGGTTTCTTTGGTGGCAAATGCAAGTGCAAACAATACCGCAGAGATATACAGACGACGACGCGAATACTCGCCGGCGCATAGGGCAACGCCCCATACATTCAAGGCCGCAGCCAGCCCATCTTCCCGGATTGTGAGAAAAGCATCCTGCACGCTTGACCCGGCAAGTACGGCCGCGCACCCGGCTACAGCCAGCCAGCGGTCGACACCTGATTTCCGCAGCAGGCAATAGCAACCAGCCAGCAGGAACACCACACTGGCCGCAGAAAGAACGTATCCGGAAAAGCGCCAGCCACCGCTTAGAGCGAGTCCGGCCGCATGGAGGCAGAAAAATAGTGGGAAGAAGCGCGTCCCTCCATAGCCATCCGGGCCGTACGGGGCGCGATAGAAGAGTCCACTGTGCAGGTCACTGGCCAGGGCCACCCATGCTCCAGAAACGTGATCCAGATGGGAGTCATTGGGCCAGGATTCGAACATCCGCAGAATTGTCAGCCCCACCAGCAACAGGGTGACAGCGGCGACAAGGATTCGCAGAGGCCGGTTCATCTCAGGGGAGACTAGCTTACCTCAGAGCGAGGGTCTCCCGTCATCGTCGCAGTTCACCACAGGGCCTGCCCCGAGCGAAGTCGAAGGGGTCGATCTTGAATGGACGTGCCCTGAACAGGACCCGAACATCTACATCTTGATAGCGGCCACGCCTAGGTCATCCGCAGCGGTAAATGGCGGCAGCACCGGAAATCCCAAAGCTTCCACTTGACTCCGCAGCTGCGAAAACGATCTCAGCTGAATTGCATGAATGCCTAGAGCGCGGGCCGCTTTGATATTGCCTTCGCGGTCATCAATGAACATCACATTCTCGGCCGCGACAGCCAGCCGTTGCAGGGTGTGGTGATAAATGGCTGGATCGGGCTTTACCATTCGGACCTCAGCCGAAAACACCGCCGGGTTGAAACAAGCAACCCAGTCAAACTTATCGCGAACGTAGCGAATCATTTCCGGATGCATGTTGGATAACAGCGCCGTCTTGATTCCAGCGGCGGCAATCTTTCTCAGCCACTCCACCATCCTGGGATTTTCCCTGCCCCACATGTCCGCGTCCAGTTTATTGAGTTCCGTTAACTGGTCGGGGGTGATTTTTATCCTGGCGTCGTCGCTGAGCATCGACCAATAGACCTCCGGCGTCAGGTCCCCGCGATCATAGGCGGGCCGATTCTTCTCCCAAAGCGGCGGAAACAACTCCGGTTCCAGACCGAAGATAGCAGCCATAGCAGCGATTTCCTCTATTCGCGGGGGGTAACACAATACTTCGCCGTAATCGAAAATTACGGCTTCAATCCTTGGGGAAATCGCCTTGCCGTCTGACATTTTCACCTCAAATAGAGATTCTGCATGACTTGCCCTGTTTCGTCCAACCTCGCCGTCGTATACTGTGGCGCGAACTTCGGCGCGCCTGTCACCGCCAGTTCCGGGACCCTATTGCGAGCGATTTGCATTGGCGAAGTTCTGTGGGACGTCTTCGGCGACCAGGAACACCTGGGTGGAGCTCCGTTCAATTTCGCCGCTCATCTCAAGAAACTCGGTCACCAGGTCGAATTCGTCAGCGCCATCGGGAACGATATACTCGGCCAGCGGGTATTGGACCGGATGCGCGAGATCGGACTCTCCACCCGCTATCTACATCGCGATCCGGCGCACGCGACCGGCACGGCCACTGTAAAAATAAATGCTGCGGGACAGCCCCAGTTTACAATCCATCGCCCCTCGGCCTACGACTTTCCTCAACTGTCAGAAGCAGATTTCAGCCACCTCTTCGCGGAAGCGGTGGATTGGATTTACTTCGGCACCCTCCATCAGATGAGCCCCGCCGCCAAAAACCTGACTTCACGCCTTCTGGATTCCTCTGGCGCGGCGCATAAATTCTACGATTTGAATCTGCGGCAGAACTCCTATGATGCTGGGCTGATCCGCGAACTGATGGCACGTGCTTCCATCATGAAGATGAATGACGAGGAGGTTGTAACCATCGCTAAGCTGTTTGGCTACGCTTACGAGTCTCTAGAGAAGTTTTGCCGAGACTACACACAGAAATTCGGCTGGGAAGCAGTCTGCGTCACCCGCGGCTCCAAAGGATGTTCGCTGCTGATCGGCGGGCAGTTCGTAGAAATGCCAGGGTATGCAATCCAGGTGGCAGACGCAGTGGGCGCGGGCGACGCCTTTGCCGCCGGCTTTGTTCACGGATTCAGTAACCACTGGCCCCCGGCCCAGGTCGCCGATTTCGCCAATCGAGTTGGTGCATTGATCGCCAGCCGCCACGGTGCAATCCCCCAATGGACCCTCGCAGAAGTTGAAGCTCTCAACCGCCAGTCACAACAACAGGAGTCTGCATGACCGTGAATTCCTACTTAGCAAAGAGTACGGTGGTCGCCGCGTTGGGCGGTTTGCTTTTCGGGTTCGATACCGCCGTCATCGCCGGCACCACCAGCAGCCTGCGCGTCACCTACAACCTTTCGCCTGAACTGTTGGGAATGACGGTCGCCAGCGCCCTTTGGGGCACAGTAATCGGCGCCATGCTTGCCGGTTTCCCCGGCGAAAAATATGGGCGGCGCGATAGCTTGCGCGGGATGGCAGTCCTATACGTGATTTCTGCACTGGGTTGCGCCTTCGCTTGGAATTGGCCCGCACTGGTGGTTTTCCGCTTCATCGGCGGGCTGGGCATTGGCGGATCTTCGGTCTTGGGGCCCATGTACATCGCCGAAATTGCACCTGCAAAATGGCGCGGCAGGTTGGTAGGATTTTTTCAGTTCAACGTTGTCTTCGGCATTTTGCTGGCATATTTCTCCAACTACCTGATCAGCCTGGCCGGCTTCGGCAGCGTGGAATGGCGCTGGGAGCTGGGTGTAACCGCGATTCCGGCAATCCTCTTCTTCATTTTGCTGTTTGTAATTCCGCGCAGCCCACGCTGGCTGGCGGCCAAGGGGTTTATGGATGAAGCGCGCTCGGTTCTTCGCATGAGCGGCGAAGAAAATTACGAGCAGCAGTTGAAAAACATTAAGGAGTCGATCGAGGAAGAAAAGGCGCAGACCCGGGAAACTCTCTTTTCCAAGAAACACACATTGCCGATTTTTCTCGCGGTAAGCATCGGCATGTTCAACCAGCTCTCTGGGATCAACGCGATCCTCTATTACCTGAATGACATTTTCGCCCACGCCGGGTACAGCAAGGTTTCAGGTAACTTGCAGGCGGTCGCAATCGGCGCCACGAACCTCCTGTTCACCATGATTGCCATGTCGGTAATCGACAAAATTGGCCGCAAGACCCTGCTTCTGGTTGGATCGGTTGGCACCGCGGCATGCCTCGCCGGAGTCTCCATCATCTTCTTCACCCAGCGCCATCAGGAATTACTGGTCTGGTTGCTGGTCGGCTACATCGCGTTTTTTGCATTTTCGCAAGGCGCCGTCATCTGGGTATATCTCGCCGAGGTATTCCCCAACGCAGTGCGGGCCAAGGGGCAAAGCCTAGGCAGCTTCTCGCACTGGCTGATGAATGCGCTGATTTCCGGTATCTTCCCGCTGCTGGCTGCGTCTTCCGGCGCCTACCCGTTCGTGTTTTTCGCCGTGATGATGGTGCTGCAGTTCTTTGTAGTGTTGTTTATCTATCCGGAAACTAAAGGCGCTTCCCTGGAGGAGATGCAGAAGAAGCTGGCAACCACGTAGAACCAGACTGATTCAAACCGTTTGTCATTCCGCAGCGCGCCTTTATCGCGCAGGGAATCTGCTCTCAGCGGTCGGCAGAACCGGCAGCGCTCGCCGGATATCCCACACACCGGCGGCCTGGGACGACCAACTTTGTGGGTTACGGCGCTTCGATCAACTCCATCTTGCCATCCCGCGTCCGGTGAAGCACCATCACCTTGCCCTTAAGATCGCGGAAAACGAAAACATCCCGATCGCGAAAGTGTGCTTCCTTAATAGCCTCCTCCACCGTCATGGGACGCATGGCCACAGAATCCGAGGCGGGCGCCAGATGAACTTCGGTTGACTTGGCGACCGCCGGATATTTATGCACCAGAATCGGCGCGACAGGGGTGGAACGCTTCCCATTAACCGGCTTCACTGTCTCCGAAGGCTCGGCTGCACCATTCCATTTATCTTGCGGCTTGCGTTTTTTGGTGCGCCACTTGGTTTTGTATTTGATGGCTTGCTTTTCCAAATGTTCGATCGCCTGCCCAATCGCAGCTGACATGTCGCCAGCCTGCGCCAGGGCCACCAGCGGTCCATTGCGCGGACTGATGGTGATCTCGGCCTTATGTCGCCGCTTTTCGACCACCAGGATTACTTTGGTTTCAAATTTATCGGAGAGGATTTTCCGGATTTTAGCCAGCCCGGTTTCTACTTCTTTGCGAATGGCGGGAGTGATTTCGTAGTGCCTCCCGGTATATTCCACGTTCATGAACACCTCGAACTGAAAAGTAGAAGAGCTTCTACCTCATCCTACACTTACCAACCTGTCATCCATGAGGAGCGTATACTTTTGCAACCAAGGATTCCTCAATCCCGGGATTGCCTTCGCAGGGAGAGATTCTTATCTCCGCTCAGAATGACAAACAAAGCTCTCCGCTCACATCGGCATTTGTAGCTACTTCTTAACCCTGCGCTGGTGGGTGCTGGGAATGCGCATATCCTCGCGATACTTTGCCACCGTCCGGCGCGTGACCTGAATGCCCTGTGACTGCAGAATGCGGGTGATCTGTTCATCGGTCAGCGGACGCGATGGATCTTCTTCTTCGATCAGCTTCTTCACCCGGCGCTTAAGAATCAGCAGTGACGTATTGCCGCCTTCGGGCCCATTCACGCTCTCGCTGAAGAAATAGCGGAGTTCAAAAACTCCCTGTGGCGTGTGCACATACTTGCTGGCGACCGCGCGGCTTACCGTCGAAGGGTGCACACCGATTTCTTCCGCTACTTCCTTGATCATCATCGGCTTGAGCTGGTCGATGCCAAGTTCAAGGAAATCCTGTTGGCGGGCGAGGATCGAATAACACACCTTGGTGATGGTCTGCTTGCGCTGCTCAATGTTCTTGATGAGTTGGATGGCGCTCTTGTAGCGCTCTTTGACGTAATTGCGCGTGTCCTTGTCGTTGGTCTCACGCGTCATCAATTTCTTGTAAGCAGGGTTTAATCGCAGCTGGGGAATATCGTCTTCGTTCATCATCACCAGCCACTCGTCACCATGCTTCACAAACGCTACGTCAGGCTCAATGAGCCGGGCTTGCGTCTTGTTGTAACGCTGTCCGGGGCGCGGATCGAGAGTCCGCAAATATTCCAGAACTGCCTGCACCGCTTCGATCGGACGGTTAATCGCCTTGGCGATTTCTTTATGCTGCTTAAGCTGCACCGCTTTGAGGTGATGATCGACGACCGCGATAGCGTCCAACAAAATCTGGGCGGTGGCCTCGCTATTCAGGACAACCGAACTGCTTCCATTGCCGTTCGTCCCTTGGTATTTGACCGACTCCAGTTGCTGCTGCTGGAAACGCAATTGAGCCAGAAGGCATTCCCGCAAATCGCGGCAACCGACTCCCGGAGGATCCATCTGCCGGACCGCCTCCAACGCCTCCTGCAACTGCGCACGATTAAAGCTGGGCTTAAAAGCGGGCGCGGTAGATTTCTTCTTTTCCAGTGCCAGAGGCTCTACGGGCGCAACCACACGGGCGGGGGCATCGATTGCAGCAACAAGCGCCGCCTCCGCGTCCCCAACCGGGTTCGCTGCCCCAGAGAATTCCGTCACCTCACTACTTTGTGAATCGTCGGCTGCCAGTTCGCTGTCCGGTAGCGACGCGTCGATGCCCAGGGCAGCCGCATCCTTGAATACCTTTTCTATGATGACCGCATCGGCCTCGGGCGAGGAAGGCGGCGCTACCCCCATTAATTCATCATCGCTGGCAATCAGGTATCCGTCTTCATTCAGGTTGCCGATAATCAGCTCGACCGCCTGCCGCACCTCCGGGGTGAGCGAAAGCGCCCCAACCTGCCACATCAGGTGATCGGTGAGATTGGTCGGCTTAGAGAGGAAATTCTCAAACGACGGACGCTCGAAGTCTTCCATCTCGCTGGGGCTGCGATAGCCCGGGTCAAGATATTCCTGAAAGAAAGAGCCAAAATCGATCTCTTCAAACGGATCCTTCTTCTCTTCCGCGGAGACAGGAGCCTCGTCCGACGTTGCGGCGGCAGCTTGGCGATCCCGCTCTTCCTCGCGTCGGTTCACGTCGTCGATCAAAGGGACCGAGTCTTCCAGCTCCTCAAGGACGGGATTTTCCACCATCTCCGAATTAATCATGTCCTTGAGCTCCAGCTTGTTGAGCGCAAGCACGCTGACCATCTGCACCAGTCCCGGCGTAAGAATCTGCCGCTGCGAGACTTTCAAATGCAGCCTGGGTTGAAGAAGAACCATAAAACGTCGTTTGGCCTTTCCTTAAAATCGCTGGCAGCTAATCGTGGGTCGTTGGCAAGAACTCAAAGCTGGGGCCAAAGACGAACGACCAAAAGCCAATGACGACCTTCTACACCAGCGTAAAACTCTCTCCCAAATACACTCGCCGGACTTCAGGATCGTTGCCCAACTGCTCCGGGCTGCCTTGGCGGAATATCCGGCCTTCGTTGATGATGTACGCCCGGTCGGTGACCGAAAGCGTCTCCCTGACATTGTGGTCCGTTATCAGGACCCCAATCCCGCTCGCCTTGAGATCGTTGATGATCTTCTGCAGATCGAGCACGGCAATCGGATCAATCCCGGAGAACGGCTCGTCCAGCAGAATAAAAGCCGGACTTATGCACAATGCGCGCGCGATTTCCACACGCCGGCGCTCGCCTCCGGAAAGGGCATACCCACGATTCAAGCGGATATGCTCCAACCCCAGCTGATCTATCAACGTCTCCATTTTTTCCCGGCGTTCGTGCCAGGAGATGGGCTGGGCCTCAAGCACAGCTAAGACGTTTTCCTCTACCGTCAGTTTTCGGAAGACCGAAGCTTCCTGTGGGAGATAGCTAATTCCATATTGGCGCGCCCGTAAGTACATGGGAACGCTAGTGATATCTTCATCGTCGAGTAACACACGGCCGGTGTCGGGAGGGATCAGGCCGACGATGGTATAGAACGTGGTGGTCTTGCCGGCCCCGTTCGGGCCCAACAACCCAACTACTTCGCCCTGCCCAACTCGAAGGCTTACACCATTAACGACCCGACGCCCCCGGTATGATTTGCCGATGTCGTCGGTGGCCAGAGTACGCATTTATCGTGCCACTCGTGTCTGCGTTACCGCCGGAGACCCACTGTTACCTTCCACCAGCACCCTAGCATCGCGTCTAAAGAAAGTCAACGAAACCCCGGTAATCTTGCCATGTTCGGCATCAAAAATGCTAGGGATTCCGCCTGTCATCACGAACTTGTCCTCCGAGGAAGTGTAAACAAGCTGTTCTCCGCTGGCCTTTCGCCCCGGTTGCGTGATCACAACGTGGCCTTGGGCCACGATGCGGTCAATTTTCGGGACTCCCTCTGCCTTGTTTCCTGGCTCCCCGCCGCCCTGGCGGTAGGCGTCCATCTGGTCGGCACTCATAAGATTGTCAGCTACGCTGCCAATCACGCCGTCGCCAAAGTGCACTTTGTTGTCGCGGTCAGCGTAGGCGAGCGATCCCGATACAATCGTCAGCGGCATGGATTGTCCCTTGGCTCCGGCCTGAACCAGAGTGGTTGAAACTTTCCTGCCCTCGGCCCCATGCGCGACAACGGACCGGTGATCGCGATCGAATTCGATTGTGAGCGCCTCAACTACATTTGCCTGCTGCCAGAGGCGGGCCCCTCCGGAGTAGGTAGCGACCGCTGGGTTTCGATGCGCCGCGACGCTGCGCGCCGTCACGTGAATGGGATCACCCGAGGCCAAAAGTGCCCCTCCCGGCTGTGGCTTCAAATCGCTGTAGGTGCTTTTCACGCTGCCTTCTGCGGAGAAATCTCCGGTTCTTCGATTCAGACGCATGGCATCAGCCGTGCTGGTCATGCCGCCCAGCACTACCCGCGGTGAACCGGTCAGCGAAAGCATCTGGTCGTTGGCGGCATAAACAGCAGTTCTTGCGGTTGCTTTCAAACTCCCATCTGTATAGACAACCTCTCCCTCTTGAGTGAGCGACTGCACCCCGCCCTTCTCACCGAAGGTCACGTCGAAGGATTTGCTGGTGCTGACCCGGTCAGGCTGCCCCGGCGTGACGCTTTCAATTCGCGCATCGGGAGTGCCATGCAGGGCAGACAGCCGTCCTTGGTTGTTGAATTTGGCTTCGAACTTTCCCGCACTCACCCTCGTCTCTTGGGCGGAATTTTCGGCAATCACAATCTTTCCCGGCCCGGCAGTCTCCGCGCGTTCCAGATGATTCCCGACAATGAAAAAATCCATGCTGGCAGCGCTGAGATTAAAATCGCTTCCCGACTCCTGACGCTGCCTCAACTCAACCCCCTGTTGGCTGCGCACTAGGCGCGGCGAATTTTGTCCCGCAAATTCCAGCAGCATCACTCCGGCATGGCCTCTCAACGGTTGCTCTCCCGGCGTCTCCCAATGCACATCGCCTGAAAACTTCGCGTTATTCACGCTGGCCGCTTTGTCCGATGCTGGCGACATAGCTACTTCCAACTGTTGTGCCCTGACTTGCACCGGTTGCGGTCCTCTTGACTCCAGAAATACCCGCCCGGTCGCGAGGGTGCGATCGAGCGTGTTGTCTGGCCGCAGGAAGAACTTGATTTCATCCGCATCAAACTTCTTCGTCCCGCTCCGCGCCCTCGGTTGTTCCAGGATTACCAGCCCGGGCCGCTTGGTCACCGATGCCCGGGCCGCGCTGATCCTTGCCGGATTGTTTCCCTGAATACTCGCCGCCACCTCCGACTGCAGGGTCAGGACCCTGGTCTTTGCATCGTAGCTGGCTCCCACCGCCGACCCTTCCGCTTGCGGAATACGAAACTCAATCCGTTCTTTGGTGTAGGCGTTTCCGGTTTTCTGGTTGAAGACCAACCCGCTGGTCTTGAGGTGGATAGGATTTTTCAGCTCTTTCGGCAAGGCCTGGTCGGGATGCGCAATTCCCTCGGGATTCGCCTCCAAATCAATATGCACCTCGCCCTTGGCTGTCACGTTGCCGGACTGTGGGTCGTACTCAAAGTCCGCCCCATAAATCTGATCGAAGCGGCTGGAGTCCTCCCCATACAGCGTGATATTCACGTCGTGCAGTTCGGCGTGCTCACCCTGCCGGTACTGGATCGCTTTACTCGCCTCGATCTTGAATAGCGTGCGCCCCGCCACAGATTTCGAGATCGTAAAGCCCTGCGCACTCTGCTTCACCTCGATGCCGATCTTCTCCTTCACCTCCTGCAACGCGCTGTTGACCCGCCACTTGGCGTAGTAATACGTCCCCATCACGATCGCAACCATCGCGATGGCGCCTATCGCAAACCAGCGGCGCAGACGGGAAGCTTCTAGGGGCATCTGAGGACAGTTTACTTGACCAGCACTGGCTATCGCAGGAAAGCGTTTACACTTGGGGACGATGCCCGAAGACAGTCCTGCACTACTTGACTTGCAGAACCTCCGCGTCATGCGCGGAGACAAGGTGGTACTCGACGACTTCTCTCTGCAGATTCAGCCAAGTGAACACGTCGCCATTCTTGGCCCTAACGGCTGCGGCAAATCAACCCTGGTTAAGACGATCGCTCGCGAGATTTACCCCGTGGTTCGGGAAGGCTCGTCGATGACGATCCTGGGACGCGATCGTTGGAATGTCTTCGAATTGCGGTCGTTGCTGGGAATCGTCTCCAACGATCTGATGACTGCCTGCACCACCGACGTGAAGGGCCGCGACGTGGTGATCTCCGGCTTCTTCAGCAGCACTCGCATTTTTCCCCACCACACCATCGATCCCAAACACAAACAGCTTGCCGATGAAGCCCTTGAGCAGATGCAGGTCTCCCATCTTGCCGAGCGCCGTATGTTTGAGTTGTCGTCAGGAGAAGCCAGGCGCGTCCTGATCGCCCGCGCCCTGGTGCACAAGCCACGGGCGTTGCTCTTTGACGAGCCCAGCAATTCACTCGACCTCTACGCGCAGCACTACCTCCGCGAATCCATGCGCATGCTCGCAAAATCGGGCATTGCGATCGTGCTGGTCACTCACGATCTGGCCGACATCGTTCCCGAGATTGAGCGGATAGTGCTTATATCCAACGGAAGGATCGCCGCCGACGGCAGAAAAGACGAGGTGTTGCATTCCGACGGTTTGTCAGCACTTTTCGGAATGAAAGTAGAGCTAGCAGAGCGGGCAGGCTATTACCATCTGTGGTGATTTCTTGTAGATGGAAGGCGCTAACCAAGAGAACTCGGATTGGAAAGAGAAATCCATACTCTCGGTCTCACATGTACACGGCTGTGAAATCTGTGGTTACGCTTCTTGCCGCGTGGACTAAACCAGATTTCGATCAGGGACGAAGCTCAAGATGCAAATAGGCGGCTGTCGTTCTCTGACCTTACTTGCGTTTCAATTCATCAACGTCTCTGCGGAGACGCATATACCTCGTCACCAAAGTGCCCAGATAGACCACATGAATCACCCAGGTGGCCGCGTACGCCGCGTAAAGAAAATTCATCGGACACTCTCCAGCGACTTCAATGCCTGCGCCTCTTCCACCTGCCGCCGCACGATCTCCAAACGATAACGAGACCAGCAGAGCAATCCGGCAAAGCAGAGAAAGGCCAGCCAGTTGATCAGCAAGACGTGCAACATACGAGGATCAATCGATCCCCCACCACCGATCACCGGCTGCGGATGCTGGGTGCGGAAGAACCAAATCGAAAAGTAGACCAGGGGTACGTCCAGTGCCCCGAAGATGGCCAGTGCCGCCGCCAAAACTGCCGTTTGACTGCTCGATGAAAACCGTCGCAGAAACAGGTAGCTCACGTAAATCAGCCACAAAATCAACGTGGAGGTAAGCCGCATGTCCCAGGTCCACCAGATGCCCCACACCGGACGCGCCCACAGCGGCCCGGTCACCAGTACCACGGTGCAAAACACTACGCCGACTTCTGCGGAAACCACCGCCAAAGCATCCGCGGCGTCTCCCGAAAAATATCGTCGAATTAAGAAATAGATCGCTGCAATGCCAATGCCGGTGGTCGCCACCGAAGAGGGCTCGACCCCTTGCGGCAATTGCTTCACCATGAAAGCGGCGATACAAGTTACTCCCCCAATAGCGATCACCACCCAGTTCGCGATGCGGTCAGCCGACGGGATTCGCCGCACCAGGTAAAGCACTGACGCGACCAGATTGATAAAGAAGAGGAGAAAGGCGGTCCAGGCCGAGGGCACGTGGTAATAAAAAATCCGTTGCACGTCGCCCATGGTCTGTTCGGTGGGAGCAACCTCCAGAGCCAAATAAAGGGCATAGCTCAGGAAAGCTCCCGTGAGCAACGCGAGGATGGGGAAAATTCGTTTCATTCTGCGTGCAAAACTAATTCAAACAGCATCAAACTGCCGATAGTAAACACCACATCGTAGGCCACGAGCAAGGCAATCCAGAACTTGGCGGAATACTCCCCGGTCAAAATTGCGGTGGTCGCTTCGACCATTCCCAGCAAGGCAGGAATGAGGATGGGAAACAGCAGCAACGGCAGCATGATTTCGCGCGCCCGGGTGCGCAACGACATCGCTGCAAAGAAAGTGCCGTTTACCACCAGCGCCCAGGTTCCCAGCCCAGCCACAATCACAAGTTGATAGGCAGGCCCCAGCGGACGCAACGTATAAAAGATGACGAACAGGGGCGTCATTAGCGCCTCAAGAACGCTGACAAAAATAAAATTCCCCAACGCTTTCGCCAGGAACAATCCATTCGCCGGTGCAGGAGAAACGCGATAAGCGTCCATCACCTGGTTCCGCAGTTCCCGCGCCCAGGTCTGGTTCAACGCTACAACGGCGGCGAACAAGAATGCCACCCAGATCAGCCCCCCGGCAATCCGCCGCGACTCCTCCGCCGTGGGATCAAATGCGAAGCTGAAGATGACCACCACCAGCAACGAAAAAAACAACATGGAATTGATGGCATCTTTCGACCGCCACTCCAGTCGCAAGTCTTTCACCAACGTGGCACGGGTGATGGAAACGATGCTCATTGCTGCTGCGCTCCCACGGTTTGCGGGGAGCGCGAAACGATGAGCCCCGCCTCCATGTTCACGAATTCATCTACAACCCCGTTAAGCAGAGCCGCCTGATGCGTCACGACGAACAAAGTACGGCCTTGCTCGCGTAGATTCTTAAGCAAGCCGACCATGGTCTGCGCGGAGCGAATGTCAACGTTCGAAAAGGGCTCATCCAGGAAAAGAATCTTGGGGTTGTTGATCAAAGCCCGCGCCAGCGAGAGCCTCTGCCGCATGCCTTGCGAATACTGCCCCACCGGCCGCGTTAACTCTGGATCCAATCCCACCAACCGAATCAGGGCAGCGCAACCGCGTATCTTCTCGTGTACCGGTTCCGCCGATTCTCCGTAAAGCTGCGCGAAATACCGCAAATTCTCCATCGCGCTCAATTCGTCATAAAGCAGCGATGGATGGGCCATGTAACCTATTTCATGACAGACCGAGCGAAGCTCCCCGCTTCCTAGAATCTTCACTGAGCCACGGGTAGGAACCGACAGCCCCGCAAGCGTCCGCAGCAGCGTCGTCTTCCCTGCCCCGTTGTCCCCTAGGATGGTGTAAATCCGTCCCGCATCAAAGTCGGCGGTGACCCCGCGCAACGCCGCAAAACGCCCGAATTGCTTGATCAAACCAGTAACACTGACCACCGGAACCGCCGTCGTACTGGCAGAAGAAGTCACGGAGAAATGTGTTAATCTAGGGCGATCGCGCGGAAATTTAGTCGGTTTGATGATTCCTGCTGCAACTCAGTGAAGATATCCGAAGCTGCTTTTGAAGTCGAGCCATCCCTTTTGCCGGGCAGCCTTCAGGTCGCGCAATCCGAGTCTTTTCCTGTCGTGTTTCGTCCAAATGTTGTTCGGAGGTTTCATGAATAAGCGCCTACTCAGGCTTTTAACGCCAGTGATCGTGTTATGCGGACTCTGCGCCGCCCAGGATATCTCTTCGTTTGAGAAGAGAATCACCGTGAAGAAGCTGGACAACGGCCTTACCGTCCTCATTTGTGAGCGTCCGGAAGCGCCGGTCTTCGCCTTCTATACCCACGTGGATGCAGGTTCCGTTCAGGACCCAATGGGCCAAACCGGTCTTGCCCACATGTTCGAGCATATGGCGTTCAAGGGCACGGACAAGATCGGCACCAAGGACTACCCCGCCGAAAAGGCCGCCCTCGAAAAGGTAGAAAAGGCATATTCGGCCTATATCTACGAGCGCGACAAACGCGTAGGCCGCGATGAGGCCAAAATCAAGCGACTGGAGGCCGAGTGGCATGCCGCCGCCGACGCCGCCAATCAATACGTGGTGCCCGGAGAGTTTGCCGAGATCATCGAGCGCAATGGCGGCGAGGGAATGAATGCCGGAACCAGCGACGACGAGACCAGTTATCACTACTCCATGCCCGAGAATCGCCTGCAACTCTGGGCCTACCTTGAGTCGGAACGCTTTCTGCATCCCGTAATGCGCGAGTTCTACAAGGAACGCAACGTAGTCATCGAAGAGCGCCGCATGCGCACCGACAGCCGCCCCATTGGCAGATTGGTCGAGCAGTTCATCGCCGCTTCCTTCAGCGCGCATCCTTATCACCGGCCGACAGTGGGCTACATGGGCGACCTGAACAGCTTCTCCGCTACAGACGCGCAGAAGTTCTTTGACGAGTACTACATTCCATCCAACATGGTGGTGGCAGTGGTGGGTGACGTGAAAGCCGCCACAGCCATGCCAGTGATCGAAAAGTATTTCGGACGTATCCCTTCGCACGAAAAGCCGGAAGAAGCGCCGACCGCCGAGCCACCGCAGAATTCCGAGCGCACCGTGATATTGCATGAGCGGGCGCAACCCGTTTACCTCGAGGGCTATCACCGGCCCGACTACCTCGCCAAAGACGACGCCGTTTACGATGCCATCGCCGACCTCATGTCCGAAGGCCGTACCTCGCGCCTTTATCGCACCCTGGTGCGGGATAAGAAGATCGCCTCGGTAGCCGCTGGCTTCACCGGATTCCCTGGGGTGAAGTATCCCCATCTGTTCGCTTTCTTTGCCTTCCCCTTGCCGGGACATACTCCGCAAGAGATTGCCGATTCAATCCACTCGGAAATCGATCGCCTGAAGAAAGAAGACATCAGCGACGACGAACTAAAGATGATTAAGACGCGAGCCAAGGCAAACCTCCTGCGCGGGCTGGCCGACAACGAAGGTCTGGCATCGCAACTGGGGCAGTCCCAGGCGCGCTACGGCGACTGGCGAGAGTTATTCCGCAATGTAGAGCGCATCGACGCCGTTACCAAAGCCGATATTCGCCGTGTTGCCAACCAGATTTTTGTTCCGACCAACCGGACCGTGGGCATCATCGACAATGCCGCAGTCGTCGCGAAAGGAGGCCAGTAATGAAGCGAATCCTGACAACTGCTCTTCTGATTTCACTTTGCGTTTCATTGGCAGGCGCCCAGGCTCCCTGGCAGCAGATTCCGATTCCCGAACTACACAAGTTCCAGCCGCAGCAGCCTAAGCGGGTTCAGCTTCCCAACGGCATGGTGATCTTTCTTCAGGAAGATCACGAATTGCCGTTAGTCGATGCCGTAGCCCGCATTCGCGGCGGCTCCCGGTCCGAGACCGCAGCCAAGGTCGGCTTGGTTGATCTTTACGGGGAAGTCTGGCGCACCGGCGGCACTAAGATCCAGAGCGGCGATGAACTTGATGACTACCTTGAGGTGCGCGCCGCGAAAGTCGAAACCGACGGCAACGCCGACTCCACCACAATTTCCCTGTCGTGCCTTAAGGCCGACTTCGACGATGTTTTCAAGGTCTTCAACGACCTGCTGCGTACTCCTGAATTCCGTGCCGACAAGCTCGACATCGCTCAAAAGGAATACTTCGACAATATCTCCCGGCGCAACGATGACGCCGCCGGCATCGCCGGGCGTGAGGCAGCAAAGTTAGCCTATGGCGCCAGCAATCCCTATGTCCGCCAGGCTGAATACGCAACCGTGGCCGCCGTCACACCGCAGGATCTGATCGACTGGCACAAGCAATACGTTGTCCCTAACAACATTGTTTTCGGCATCGTTGGTGACTTCAATTCGGCGGAAATGGAAGCCAAGCTACGTCAGGCATTTGCCTCTTGGCCTAAAGGCACTGCCGCCAAAAAACCGGAAATTCAGTTCACATCGGCCAAACCCGGCTACTACGTGATAAACAAGGAAGACGTTAACCAGAGTTCCATACGCATGGTGGCGCTGGGCACCACTCGTGACAATCCCGATTACTACGCGCTCGAGGTTTTCAATGAAGCCTTTGGCGGCGGGTTCTCTTCCCGCCTTTTCCGCGATATTCGCAGCGCCAAAGGACTCGCATATTCTGTGGGTGGAGGAGTCGGCACCACCTTCGATCATCCTGGTGTGGTGCGACTCTCCATGGGCACCAAGAGCACCAGCACCATCGAAGCTATCCAGGCGTTATTCGCGGACATTGATCGCTTGAGTAAAGACCCAATCTCCGAGGACGAGCTCAAGCGTGCCAAAGACTCGATCCTCAATTCGTTCGTCTTCAACTTCGACTCACCCGACAAGGTCTTACGCGAGCGCATGGCCTATGAATACTACGGCTACCCAGCAGACTTTCTGGAGCGCTACCGGGTTGGAATTGAGAAGGTAACCCCCGCCGACGTGGCCCGGGTTGCCGCCAAGTATCTGCACAAAGACCAACTCGCGGTGCTCGTGGTCGGCAACACTGCTGAATTCGACAAGCCGCTAGCATCTTTAGGAACCGTGTCGAATGTTGACATTACGATTCCCCCGCCGCCCGGAGGGCCCGAAGCACCCCCAACTAAGTAAGAATTCACAAGAAGCCAGAACCATATAAGGACACAAAGGTCCACCAAGGAAGAGCAATTATTTCTTCGTGAATCCTTAGTGTCCTTGGTGGTTTGTATCCTTTGCTTTTTGAAAGTTGACGGGCGAATCCGGCCGGCCTAGAATAGCGAACAAAAGGCGAATCTCTTATGGGTTCATTTCCCCTACTCCCGCCTCCCGAACCAAAATTGATCGGCATAGCCCGCCTCGCCTCCCAGGGCCAATTCCTGCGAGAAGGACATAAGATTGAGTACTTTACTCTTCCCGCCAAGTCGATCCTTAACCGCTGCACCGGCACCCGCATGCCCTTCACCTGGACTATCAATCCCTACCGCGGCTGCGAATTCGCCTGCAAATACTGCTATGCCCGTTACACCCATGAATTCATGGAGCTGCGCGACGGCCTGGACTTCGAGCGCAAGATATACGTCAAAGACCACGCGGCAGAGCTCCTGAGCCAGGAACTGCGACACGTGAAATACGGCGAGGATATCGCCATCGGCACTGCCACCGACCCCTACCAGCCCGCAGAGCGCAAATTTGAGATCACGCGTGGCATTCTGCAAGAGCTGGCGAAGCACACCGAGCTCGATCTAGGGATCGTTACCAAGTCCGACCTTGTGGTGCGAGATATCGACGTGCTGCAGGAGATCTCCCGCAAGAACCGCCTCTTTGTGAATCTCACGGTAACCACGCTGAAAACTGACCTGGCACGCATTCTGGAGCCGCGCGCACCCCGCCCTGATCTGCGCCTCGACGCGGTCAACCGGCTGGTAAGGGCGGGAATCCAGGCCGGCGTCATTTGCGCGCCCGTGCTCCCCGGCATTACCGATGCGCCCCGAGACCTGGAGGCCTTGGTAAATGCCACCGCGCAGGTAAAAGGCAAATATATATTCGCTAACCCATTGTTTCTCAAACCGTGTTCAGCGGCGGTGTTTATGCCATTTCTGGAAAAGGAGTTCCCCGAATTGGCCCAAAGCTACCGCCAGCGCTATCAAGATAAAGCCTTTCTGCCCAAAGCTTACGGCTCACGGCTATCCCAGCTCATGCAGCGGTTGCGCGTCAAGTACGGCATCTACAACAGCTACGAGCGCTACGACAAACGGCCTCCGCTCTCAAAAAAAGCCGCGCAACTCTCCCTGTTTTGAGCGTCTTAATAGTTAGTGGGCCCCTGAGTGGCTTCCTGGAAGAATTCCAGTGGCACATTCTCGGGCCTGTTCCAAATTGACACAACTTGTCAGCACGGCGACAAAATATGACACAAACGCCCTTGAATTGGGCTACGATTAGGCCGGCAAGATTTGTGACGCAAGTTAAACGATAAGTTGAAAACAAAAGGCTTAATCAGCTTTCTCTGCGAACTTTGGTAACTGTCGCCGATGGAAAGTAAAATGCGAACATACAGGCCAATCGGGTCACTATGACCAACTTAAACGGAGAAGAGGGACAATACAGAAATGCGTAAACAAAAGGGTTTTTCACTTATCGAGTTGCTGATCGTGGTGGCGATCATCCTGATCATCGCCGCAATCGCGATTCCGAACTTGCTGCGCGCCAAGATGGCGGCCAATGAATCTGGCGCGGCTAGCGCGATCCGTACCATCAACACCGCTGAGATCAGCTACCAGTCGGCTTACAACGTCACGGCTGCCACCTTGCCGCAGCTTGGCAACGGCGCGGCGGGTGCTTGCACGCCTTCCTCAACGAATGCTTGCTTGATTGACTTTTCACTCTCAAACGCAACCACTGCCGCCAACGCAAAGGGCGGTTATATCTTCGCGGTCGCGGCGCCTACCAACACCACCTACACCGCTGGTGCGGCACCGAAGGTTTGGAACCAGGCCGGCGTTGCCAGCTTCTGCTCCAATGAAGATGCGGTGGTCCGCAAGATCACGACTAACAACAACGTGCCGGTGGTTGCCCCGGCCACTTGCTTGACCTACACGGCCATCTAATAACCCTGGCCGAATCTTCGGCGAGGCATTCGACCATAGGGAGCAACGGAGGTTCCGTTGCTCCCTTAATTTTTTAGCGACATAGAGCTCATTTCTATGCGGCCGGCGGGTGCAACTCTTTATAGTGAACCACCATGCATCGAAATTTGGCAGTCTCGGCCGTCGATCCCCAACCTCCAAAGCAGCTGTGTTTGCCCGCCAGGCAAAGGCTCATGTTATGCCTGCTGCTTACGATGGTTTCGCTCCTGCTCTATCACCGGGCAGCATCGGCCGGCTTTATCAACTTCGACGACCCGCAATATGTCATCAACAATCCTCACGTCCAGCAGGGCATACGCTGGGAAACCATCCAATGGGCCTTCATCACCTTTGACGCCGGCAACTGGCATCCTCTTACTTGGTTGTCGCATGCACTTGACTGCCAGCTCTTCCAGCTTAGTCCCGCCGGTCCCCACTATGTAAATCTGCTATTTCACACCGCCAATGCGCTGCTGTTGTTCTTGTTGCTCCTGTCCGCAACTCGCCGGACTTGGCTGAGTTGGGCGGTGGCAGCGCTGTGGGCGATTCATCCGCTGAATGTCGAAAGTGTCGCTTGGATCGCCGAGCGCAAGAACGTGCTCAGCATGTTCTTCTTCCTCCTGGCCCTTTATGTGTATGGGAAATTCGCCGAGAAACAGACGATCGGCAGATACGGACTGGTGGCGCTGTGCTTTGCACTCGGGCTGATGGCCAAGCCCCAAGTGATCACTCTTCCGCTGGTATTGCTCTTATGGGACTACTGGCCGCTGCAGCGGCTGGAACCATTCGGTTCAGAGCGCCCGGCATCACTCCTATGGCTCTCCATTGAAAAGCTTCCTCTATTGCTGCTTTCTGCCGGCAGCGCCTTTGTCACCTTGCAGGCCCAGAGATCTGGGGATGCAGTTCGCACCCTAGCTGAATTTCCTGTTCTAGTCCGGATTGAAAACGCGTGTAGCGCTTATCTCCGTTATGTGGCCAATGCGTTTTGGCCATCGCGGCTGTCTCCAATTTACCCTCATCCTGAAAATTCGATTCCGCTTTGGCAGGCAATCGCCGCGGCAGCACTCTTATTGATCATCACCGGACTGGTGGTATGGCAAAGGAAACATCGCTATCTGCCGGTTGGTTGGCTTTGGTTCTTAGGGACCTTGGTTCCCATGATTGGCCTGGTGCAAGTCGGCCAGCAAGCCATGGCCGACCGCTATGCCTACTTACCGCTCATCGGAGTTCTGGTGATGGTGGTTTGGGGATCGGCAGAAATTCTGGATCGGTGGAACATCAGCCCATCCTTTCGAACCGCCGGTTTGGCGGCCATACTGATTGCGCTCGCCATAGTGACCTATCGTCAATTGGGCTACTGGAAAGACAGCGAGACGCTTTGGACGCGCGCACTGGCAGTCACGGAGAAAAACTATACGGCCCACACTAATCTCGCCGACACGCTCGCGCGGCATGGTCGTGCCGACGAAGCCATCGTCCATTTTGAAGCGGCCGAGCAACTACACGCCTATGAGCCTTCACAGGTACTTGCGCTGGGAATTTTTGAGGAACAACACGGGCACATAGACGGGGCAGCCCGGCAGTTCAAGCTGGCGTCCCAAAGCTCGGAGCTCACCCTGCGGGCATCCGCCCTCGCCCATTTCGGATCGATCCAGCTTCAAAAAGGCGATCGAACTCTGGCAAGTCAGAGCTTCGTGGCATCTTTGCAGGCTGACCCCAGCGAAGTTATTGCGCTGGTTGGAAGCGGCATCATCGCTTACCGCGACGATCCGGAAAAAGCCGCTACCCTATTGGGCCGCGCGGTGGCAGTTCAGCCTACCGATCTCCGCCTGTTATTGCTCGCGGCCGCGTTGCAAAAAACAGGACGCACTGTTGATGCCCAAGTTGCGCGGGACCGCGCCCAAAAGAACTCGGCAGACTTGGCAAGGGCTCAATCGGCGGCCAACCACCTTCTTGGAATTCAGCCCGGAATATCCAATTGAGACATCATCCCGGCAATTTGACAAAATCCGTCAATCTCGAGGCAGCGACAAAGCTGTACGGGTTTTGTTAAATGCTGAATCAATGAGCGTTAGCTGGGATTAGGCGGGTTTAGTCTATGGTGCTCAACGTGCAACCGGATTACAGGTACCCAACTTCCGTGAAACCTTGGCAAAGCATTCGCGACAAAAATGGAGAAGGCGCCGGATTTTCCCTGATTGAGCTCCTGATTGTCGTCGCAATTATCCTGATCATTGCTGCCATTGCGATACCAAATCTACTGCGGGCGCGACTCTCAGCAAACGAAGCTTCCGCGGCAAGTTCCGTGCGCCAGATTACCCGCGCGGAGGTGGCTTATTCGACCAGTTACCCGGCAGTAGGTTACGCCCCATCTTTGGCCGAACTGGGAGGGCCGGCAGGCTGTGTCCCGTCGGCAGCGACTTCCTGCATCCTCGACGCGGACCTGATCTCCGGCCAAAAAGCTGGATATAACCTGGTAGCGGTCGGCGTCGCCGGGGGTGGATCCAACAATGGTTTTGTCGTGGGTGCCGCGCCGATCACTTTTAACAAGACCGGGACCAGGGACTTCTGTTCCACCACGGATTCGGTCTTGCGGGGGCGAACTGGGGCCACCGGCAACGCTCCAATTTCTACCATAGCCGCCTGCACCCTCTTAAGTCCAATCTAGCCGGAAGCTAGCCTCAACCCAACCTGTATTTACCTTTGTAACTTTCCAGAAACACCCACATCGTCTGTGGCGTCCTTTTCTTAATATAATTTCGGGTAAGGTCCGGCACAGAGGAACATTCACCACATGGCTGCCATCGAAATTCTCGGGCTGGAAAAAACATATGCCGTGGGTTTCTGGCGCAACAGGCCGAAGCAGGCGCTCAAACCCCTGATCCTCAGCATAGAAGAGGGCGAAACTTTCGGATTTCTAGGACCGAATGGAGCGGGTAAGACCACCACGCTGAAGCTCCTGATGGGACTGATCCGTCCGACTTCAGGCCAGGCCCGGATCCTGGGGATGCAGATCGATGATCTCCGGGTCAAGGCCCAGATCGGTTTCCTGCCCGAACAACCGTATTTCTATGACTACCTGACTGCGCGCGAGCTTTTGAGTTACTACGCACAACTCTCCGACGTTCCAGCGAAAACTCGCTCCGCCGACGTTTCCGGGATGTTGGAGCGCGTTGGGCTCAAGGACTCCGGCGATGTGCAGTTGCGCAAGTTTTCAAAAGGGATGTTGCAGAGGGTTGGCATCGCACAAGCCATTCTGCACAATCCCAAAGTCGTGTTTCTCGATGAACCGATGTCTGGCCTTGATCCCATGGGCCGTCGAGAAGTTAGGGAACTCATTGAGCAGTTGAAGCAGGAAGGTAAAACCGTTTTCTTCTCCACCCATATTTTGTCCGACGCCGAGGCGTTGTGCGAAAGGGTGGCGGTGATCAATCAGGGAGAGCTCAAAGGTGTGGGCCGGGTCGCCGACCTCACATCGGGCGTCAGTGGGAAAGTGGAACTGGTCTGGCGGGGAGCAGACATCCCGGCCGCTATCAAGGGACTGGGCGCCCAAGGCAATGTAATCGGCGACACCGCGCGTGCAATCGTTCCTGAACAGAGCCAGGAAGCCGCGCTGGAGATTCTCCGCCGGGAACATCTTCGGCTTATATCCGTAACCCCATTGCGTACCTCGCTGGAAGATTACTTTGTTTCAAAATTGAAACCTGCCGAAGTGGCCGTTGGGGTGAACCGATGAGAAGGCACATTGCCTACATTGCCTCCAACACCTTCCGCGAAGCGGTCCGCGACCGGGTCTTGTACAACCTGATCGTCTTCGCTTTGCTGATCTCGGGAGCGGCCATACTAGTCGGCCAAATTTCGATCGACATCGAGCGCCTGGTGGTGATCAATCTTGGCCTCACTGCGATTTCTTTATTCGGTGTGATAATTGCCATTTTCGTGGGAATTGGCCTGGTCTCGAAGGAGATCGAGAAACGCACGCTCTACACCGTCCTGGCAAGGCCGGTCCGCAGATGGGAGTTCATCGTCGGCAAATTCTTTGGCCTGGCCGGCACGCTCACGGTCAATACTTTTTTCATGGCGCTCGGGGTTTTTGCCGCGCTGCTCTACGTGTCCCAACACTTTCAGCACAGTGATGTCTGGGTGCTAGTCGCTCTATACTTCATCATCCTCCAGTTTCTTATCGTTACGGCACTGGCGCTGCTCTTCTCCTCATTTTCATCGCCGCTTTTATCCGCCGTCTTCGCATTTTCATTGTTCATCATTGGAAGCTTCGCCGAAGATCTGCGCGGATTTGCTGCCATGACTCAGGGCGCCACACGTTGGCTGGCTACGGGAGCCGCTTATCTTGTTCCCAATCTCTCCGCCCTCAACATTGTGAGTTCTGTCGCGCACGAGCAGCCGGTTTCAGCTCAGTTGGTTCTCTTTA
>Ga0105245_10001044_pt1 | contig 25061 bp, 18 predicted proteins | sample KBSM54metaG_FD_81523 | JGI IMG/M metagenome (GOLD analysis project Ga0105245, IMG submission 81523) | Miscanthus rhizosphere microbial communities from Kellogg Biological Station, Michigan, USA - KBS M5-4 metaG | ecosystem: Host-associated > Plants > Roots > Rhizosphere > Soil | place...
GCCATGGCGATGCGGTGATCGAGTTGTGACGCGATCGTTCCGCCCCCGGGGATCGGCTCGCCACCCGAACCCTGGATAGCAAGGCCGTCCTCAAACTCTTCGGTGTGCACGCCGCACGCACCCAGCGCCTGCGCCATCGCGACGATCCGGTCGGATTCCTTGACGCGCAGCTCATGCGCGCCGCGCGCGACGGTGCGGCCTTCGGCAAAGGCGGCAGCCACGAACAGTACCGGATATTCATCGATCATGCTCGGCGCGAGGTGATGCGGCACATCGACCGCGCGGAGCGCTGCATGGCGGACGCGAAGGTCGGCGACCGGCTCGCCGCCGACGATCCGGGGATTCTCCTCGGTGATGTCGGCGCCCATCATCCGCAGCACCTCGAACAGCCCGGCGCGGGTCGGGTTCAGGCCGACATTGGCCACCACCACGTCGGAGCCGGGCACGATCGACGCCGCCACGACAAGGAAGGCGGCGGAGGAGGGATCCCCAGGTACCACGATCGATTGCGGCTTGAGCTCGGCCTCGCCGGCGAGCGAGATGATTCGCCCCTGATTGGTGACCTCGACGCTCAGCTCGGCGCCAAAGCCCTTCAGCATCCGCTCGCTATGGTCGCGGGTCGCGATCGGTTCGATCACGCGCGTGATGCCCGGCGTGTTGAGCCCGGCGAGCAGCACCGCCGACTTCACCTGCGCCGAAGCGACCGGCAGCGTATATTCGATCGGCACCGCCGGGCAGAGCCCGCGCACCATCAGCGGCAACCGGCCGCCGGGGCTGGCAGTGATATCAGCGCCCATGCGCGACAGCGGCTCGATCACCCGCCCCATCGGCCGCTTCGAGAGCGAGGCGTCGCCGGTAAAGGTCGCGGTAATGGCGTGGCTCGAGACCAGGCCCATCAGCAGCCGGGTCGAAGTGCCCGAATTGCCCATGTCGAGCGCCGCGCCCGGCTGAAGCAGCCCGCCGACGCCGACGCCGTGGACGCGCCACACATCATCCGCGCCGCGCTCGATATCGGCGCCCATCGCGCGCAGCGCCGCGGCGGTGGCGAGCACATCCTCGCCTTCGAGCAGGCCCTGGATCCGGCTTTCGCCCACCGCGAGTGCCGAAAACATCAGCGCGCGGTGGCTGATCGATTTGTCGCCGGGCACGGTCACGGTGCCGCCAAGCGGACCGGAGGGGCGGATTTCGCGCGGAGAAGGGAGGGGGTGGGTCATTGGCGCGGGCTTTTGACAGTGCGCTTGCGCTATGGCAAGGCGCGCCCCACTTTGCGGGCTACACTCGCAAAACTCCCATTTTTCGAAAGGTCGAATCGGCACATGGTCAAGCCGGAATGGGGCACGAAACGAACGTGTCCGAAATGCGCAACGCGCTTTTATGATCTTGGCAAGGACGATCCCGTCACCTGCATCGCGTGCGGTCAGGCGTGGGAGCCCGAGCCCATCCTGAAGTCGAAACAGCCTCTGCCGTTCGACGCGCCCAAGCCCGAGCTCATCAAGAAGGACGATGATCTGGTCGGCGAGGACGAGGATATCGACACCGGTGAAGACGAAGAGCCCTCGCCCGACGACGAGGTCGATCTCGGCGGTGATGACGATCTGGGCGTCGAGACGCCAACGGATGACGACGAGCATTGATGTGATGAAAAGGCGCCTCGGCATGGGCCGGGGCGCCTGATATGAAAGAATTGGCGGGTTGGTGTTCGCGCCGCTTGCCAAGCACGCGCCGCCTCGCTAGGGGCGACGCCTTCCCGAGCCGGTTGGCTCGCGGGGATGGGGCCGTAGCTCAGCTGGGAGAGCGCTGCAATGGCATTGCAGAGGTCAGGGGTTCGATCCCCCTCGGCTCCACCATTCCCCTCTCAAACGGGAGAGCTCGGGGGTTTTCGTAGAAAACCGCGCTTCATTAGCTCATCGCTACTTTTCATATGAGCCTCAATCCATCATGTGCATGGATTGTGCGCGATGAGCCTGAGTTCGTCACGCAGCCACCGCAACGCGCCGTCGCTCGCCCTCGTGCGATGGAACTGCATCATTTCCCGCATGACGGGGAATTCAAACGGGATTTCGGCATAGGCGATCGGGAAATAGGCTGCCATGACCTTGGCCAGCCGCCGATGCATCAAGGCGAGCCGCGGCGTCTCGATCAACAGCCAGGGAACCATGGTGAACGATGCTGCGGTGACATCGACCCGTCGCCGTTTGCCCAATACTTCCAGCTGTTTGTCGCCGAACGTCGCGGTACGGGTGCTGCCCATCCGCACCGCGACATGTCCGCATGCGAATATGTCCTCCTCGGTGATCGCCCGGCCAAAGATCGGATTATCCTTCCATCCGGCAATGACGTGCTGCTCTTCCAGCAGCAGCTCGGCAGGATGGTCGTCCGAAATGAAATCCGCAGGCGTGATCATCATATCGATCCGGCCCTGTTCGAGATGTGCCTCGGCCTGGGCGTCGGGCAGGATGATCTCGACGCGGACATTCGGCGCAATCGTCGTCAGTCGCCTGATCAGCGGCGCCAATACCGCCGCTGTTATATAGTCGGAGGCGAGAAGCTTGAAGGTCCGGTGGGACACCAGCGGATCGAAGCGGGTGGAGATCGCGATAAGGGCTTCAACGCCTTGAAGACATTCCTGCACCTGCGGCAACAGGCTTTCGGCATAGGCGGTGGGGTACATGCGCTTGCCGTGCAGCACTAATATCTCGTCGCCGAAATAGCTCCGCAGCCGCGCCAGCGCGGCGCTTGCCGCAGGCTGGCTGAGATTCAGGCGTTCGGCGGCTTTCGACACGCTGCGCACTTCGAGCAGCACGTCGAATACCATCAGCAGGTTGAGGTCGAGGCCCTTGAAGCGCATTGCGATGTATCCATAGGATTGTTACAAATTCATTAGAACAAAAAATTTTCTAAATGCCAGGGTTTCCGATAATCTTGCATCAGGCCGGCGCACTAGAACGGCAGATCATCAGGAGAGGGTGTGTTGAGGAAAATTCTGTTTTCGGGATCGGCGCTGGCCGGACTGCTCGCATCCGGCGCGGCCTACGCTCAGGACAAACCCGTCGCGGCCGCCGATGCGACCGAAGCGCGGGAGAGCGCCCCGGCCGATCAGGCCGCGCTTGGAGACATCGTCGTCACGGCCCAGCGTCGGTCGGAGAATCTGCAGAAAGCGGCCCTGGCGGTGAGCGTGGTGTCGCAGGACAAGCTGATCAGCGCCGGCGTGACAGATCCGGCAGCCCTTACCAAGGTCATCCCCTCGCTGCAGGTCAAACCGGCGGCAGGCCCCTATCCACTTTTCTATCTTCGCGGCGTGGGCAATTTCAACGGCAACGGGCTGTCGGACTCGGCGATCGCGTTCAACGTCGACAATGTCTATATCGGCCGCCCGTCTTCGTCCGGCGGCTTCTTCTACGATCTCGAACGTATCGAGGTGCTCAAAGGGCCGCAGGGCACGCTCTATGGCCGCAACGCGACCGGCGGCGCGATCAACGTCATCACCAAAAAGCCCGAGCTCGGCAGGTTCGGAGGCTATGCCGTCGGCGACTATGGCAACTACAACGCAGTGAATCTCCAAGGGGCCGTGAACGTTCCGCTCGGCACCAACGCGGCATTTCGCGTCTCGGGCCAATATGCGAGGCATGACGGCTATCTGTCCGATGGCACGAGCGATGAGGATGGCCTGGCCTTTCGGGGCTCGCTGCTGGTCAAGCCGACCGACGCGCTGAGCATCAGGCTGACCGGCGATTATTATCGGCAAAAGGGCCGCGGGGTGGGCTCGTCGCTGATCGGCGCCGGGATCGATGCGACGGGCACCGTGTTGCCGTCCGGCCTCAGCCGTACAACCGGGCTCGGGGATCCGGCGGCTGGCGCGATCTTCTCGCATCAGCTCGTCTTCACCGGCGGCAATTTCCTGGCGCCGCTGCCCAATGACAGTTTTCTCGATAACAAGTTCTGGGGTGTCTCCGCCAATATCGACTGGAAGACGGAGATCGGCACGATCACCATCATCCCGGCCTGGCGCAAGGCGGAACTCCATTTCCGCAACACATTGCCGGGCTTTCTGATCAACCAGCGGGAGAATGACGAACAATTCTCGCTCGAGGCGCGCTATGCAAGCCGGGACGACGTGCCGCTGCGCTGGCTGTTCGGCGCCTATTATCTGAAGGAAGATATCGACGTTCCGCAGGTTTCCTTCAACCAGCAATTCAATGCCTCTTACCAACAGTTTACGAGTGGCCTGGAGACCATGGCGGCCTTTGGCCGGCTGACCTGGGCGATCACCGATCATTTCCGGCTGACGGGTGGCCTGCGCTATACGGTCGAGGACAAAAGGCTCGACGGCACGCTGTATTCGGCAACGGTCCTCTGTTCGGGCACGGTGGCGCCAGGCACGACCCCGCCAACCTTCTGCTTCGGCGGCCCCCGTCTGCCCAACACCGCGGCACCGCCTGCGCAGCTCGTCGCGCCCAACGGCCATGCGATTCCCTTCCAGCTCTATGGCTTCGGTTCACCCTTTCCGGGCGGACCGGCGAGCGTGCCCGTCTTCCTGGCGGGGAGCCAGATCAACCTCAATCGCAAGGCATCGTTCGAGAAGGCCACCTGGCGCGCGGGCGCTGAATGGGACGTGGGTCCGCGCTCGCTGGTCTACGCCACTTTCGAGAAAGGCTATAAGTCGGGCGGATTCTTCTTCAGCTCCGACAATCCTGTCTACCAGCCCGAGCAGATCGATGCCTGGACGATCGGATCGAAGAATCGCTTCCTCGACAACCGGCTGCAGCTCAATGTCGAGGGCTTTTACTGGAAGTACAGCAACCAGCAGATCAGCCATGTCAGCCGCGACAGCGCCGGCATCGTGATCTTCGCGACCGAGAATGTCGGTAAGGCGGAAATGAAGGGGGTCGAGGTAGAGAGCCTGTTCAAGCCGTTCCGGCACACACAGCTATCGGCGAACGTCCAGTATCTCGACGCGGCCTACACGGATTTCACCTATACCGTGCCGAACTTCGGCGCGCCGCCGATCGCGAAATGCGCCGCGACGGCGCAAGGGGCCGTATATCGGCTCGACTGCTCGGGCAAACGTCCGCCCAATGCACCCGAATGGACGATCGGCCTGGGAGTGGAACAGACAATCCCGCTGGGCAACTACCAGCTTATGCTCAACGGCCGGACCAACTGGCAGTCCCGGACGCTTGCCAGCCTGGAGTTCCAGGATGTTCAGTATCAGGCGCCCTATTGGCGGTCCGATGCCTCGATCGGCTTCGGGGATGCCGGTGGTCGCTATACGATCACGGCGTTCATCAACAATATCGAGAACAACCGGGTCCTGGGAACCGCCACACCCCACCCGCTTGCGCCGATGATTTCTTCGTCGCTTTCCGCGCCACGCACCTATGGCCTGAGAGCGGCGGTCAATTTCTGAGCCGGGGCGAGGAAAAGACCGCAATGGTCGACAATGGACGTAGATCTATTCTGAAGGCCGGCGGTCTGCTCGCGACCGCCGGCGTCGCACCGGGTCTTGCCCGGGCCGCGATAGCGCCAAAGCCCAGGCTGATCGCCGTGGAGGAGGCCTGGGCCTGTCCGGAATGGATGGACGAAATGCGCAAGCTTCCCGCCACCGGGCTGGAGGCCGACGAAATCGCGGCCTTCCACATCCTCAGCCATATCGGGGACATCCATGCCCGGTTGGTGGATATGGACCTGCGCCTGAAGACGATGGACGAGCAGGGTGTCGACATGCACCTGCTCAGCCTGACCGCGCCGGGCGTCCAGTCCTTCGCGCCCGACCTGGCCTTGCGTGTCGCCCGGCTCACCAATGACCGGCTCGCCAGGATCGTTCACGACAATCCGAGGCGCTACGCGGCGCTCGCGTCGGTGCCGCCCCAGGACGTGCCGGGCGCGGTGGCAGAAATCCGGCGCGCCCGGCGCGAGCTTGGCATGAACGGTATCATCATCAATTCACACACCCGCGGCGAATATCTCGACGATCGCAAATATTGGCCGATCTTCGAGGCGGCCGTGGAGACCGGGGCGCCCGTTTACATCCATCCGCGCACACCCAATCCGCAGATGGCGCCGTTGTTCAAGGACTATGCCCTATGGGGCGCGATCTATGGCTATGGGGCGGAAACCGGGCTGCACCTGATCCGCCTGATCTCGAGCGGCGTGTTCGACGCCTATCCGGATCTGAAGGTCGTGATCGGCCATATGGGCGAAGGCCTGCCCTATTGGTTCTACCGGATCGATCATATGCACAAGAATATGGTCACGCTCGCCAAGGTACCGATGCGTCCGGTCCTGAAGCGCTTGCCCAGCGAATATTTCAGGACCAACATCGCGATCACCACGAGCGGGGTTAACTGGCATGAGGCCTTGACGTTCGCCCAACGCACCGTGGGAGCGGACAACATCATGTTCGCCATCGACTATCCTTATGAGCGGACCGAGGATGCCGTCAGCTTCATCCGCACGGCCCCGCTCGAAGCCGACGACATGGCCAAGATCACGCACGGCAACGCCGAACGGATTTTCGGGATCGCGAAGGCCTGATCTACGGTCGTCCGCGCATCGACTTCTTGGGTGGCTGCCTCTGTCCATTGCATCCACGCCGGTCCGGACCGGCTGCAGGAGGTTGAGGCTATTGCTGCACTGCAGGCGCGAAGAGCAAGGTGGATTCCGTACGATTCCTGCCTTTGCTCTTGGCTCGATAAAGGGCTGCGTCGGCAGCCTGGAGCAGGCCTTCGGGCATCCGCATTGTGCCGCCCGAACGCGCGAGCGCGGTTGCGACGCCTAGGCTCACCGTGACGCATGAAACGCCGTCATTTCCGGCATGCGGAATCCCCAGGGCTTCCACCGCGAGCCTGATCTGCTCCGCGATCGCAATCGCACCTTCAGCATCACAGCCAGGAAGGACGACGACGATCTCCTCTCCACCATAACGGGCGGCAAGATCGCTGGGACGCAGGACGCAGCCCTTGACCGCGGCCGCCACGGCACGCAGGCAATCGTCTCCCACCTGATGGCCATATTGGTCGTTGAAAAGCTTGAAATGGTCGACGTCCAGGAGCAGCAGCCCCATTTGCGATCCTTCGGACACCGTCCGTTCCCATTCCCGCTCAAGCGCCTGATCGAACGCGCGACGATTGGCGAGGCCGGTCAGGCCGTCTTGCAGCGCGAGACTGGTAAGCTGCTCTTCCAGGACCTTGCGGTCCGTGATGTCGCGCATGACCAGCACTGTCTCGAATCCCTCAGCCTTGTTCGCCGCCGGAAGGCGCCGGGCGTGGGTTTCGACCCACAAGAGGCGACCCTCAGGCGCCACGATGCGAACTTGGGTGGTCGCCGTCTCCGATTCACCTCGTGCAAAGCGCGCGGCGGCAGCGGCGATGATCGGCATATCCTCCTTCACGATCAGTGCGTCGGGTTCGAGGCCGATCAGGTCTTCCGGTGGCCGCCCGAACACCGAAAGCGCGGAGGGCGAGATATAGGAAATCCGATGATCAGGCCCGAGCTGGCAGATCACGTCGGCGCTGCTTTCCGCGAGCAGGCGAAATCTTTCACCGTCCGACAGATCAACGGCGACGGTGTGGCTTCCTATCAATTTTCGTATGCCAGCTAACCAGGGGATCATCGCGGCACCTAAAAAACCCGCCTAGCCGGCAATGCTTAACAACGGCTTTCGCTGATTTTCTTCCGATGAGTTCTTTTACCGGCGACAGGCGGGTCCAGTGATCCGGACTGGCCAGCTTCATCACAAAGCGAAGGCCCAGTGTCGACCCTGGCCCGCGGGCGTTCCCGTCGCGACTCCAGCTCTATATTTGGCTGATTGCATTTGCCGGGAGTTTCTGGCCGGAGAGCGTCAAGGCTGGTGCTGCGGCAGCGGCACGCCTTCGTGCCGATATGGCTTCGCTTCGATCAGGACGAACGCAATGCGGCACGCCTCGCTCAGGCTGGGCTTGCGCAACAAATGCATGGTGCCGCGCTGAACGATGATGGCGCCGGGGCCGAGCAGCGTCCTGCTGCCATCGTCGAGCTCCAGCTCGACCTCGCCCGACAGGACGATGCCATAATCGATGCTGTCGGTCCGGTGCATCGGCGAGGCGCATCCGGGCAGCATGTCGACGATGCGGATCACCGAACCCTGATGGAGGGTCAGCCCGGCGTCGCGCAGCCGGCCATCGGTTTCGTCATTATTATCCGCGGGGACCGATTCGGTCGTCCACAGGAGCGCGAAGGCGGCGTCGCCGCCGGGGATCGGGACGGTCGCGAACGTCTCGTCGGCGCGCACGATCGCGCGTCCGGCCCGGTCGTGGCCGGTGACGACCCGGCGGACGGGCGGCAGCTCAGCCACGGGCGTCGCCCGGCGCGACGACGCGCTGATCGATCGCGCCGAACACTGCGGCGCCATCCGGCAGGCTTGCCTCCATGCGCACGGTGTCGCCGAAGCGCATGAAGCTGGTGCGCGGGGCACCATGATCGACTATTTCGATGCCGCGCCGCTCGGCGATGCAGGAAGACCCGACCTCGCGATAGTTCGGGTTGGAGACGGTACCGGACCCAATGATGGTTCCCGCCGGCAGTGACCGGGTGCGAGCCGCATGGGCGATGAGGTCGTGAAAGCCGAATGACATCGGCGCGCCATTGGCATTGCCGAAGCGCGCGCCGTTCCAGCTGACCGCAAGATCGAGGCATACGCGGCCGTCTCGCCACGCGTCGCCCAGTTCGTCGGGCGTGACGGCGAAGGGTGCGACACTGCACGCCGGCTTGGCCTGGATCCAGCCAAAGCCGGTCTTCATCTCGACCGGGGCGATCGTTCGCAGCGACCAGTCGTTGAGCTGCACGATCAGGCGGACATGCGCGAGCGCTTCGGCGGCGCTGGTGCCCATCGGCACCGCATCGGTGACGATACCGAACTCGCCCTCGAAATCGATGCCGTCCGCCTCGCTCGGCAGCGGTACGTCATCGCGGGGCCCGAGAAACTGATGCGACATGCCCTGATACATCAAGGGGAGGTCAGTCTCGATCGGCGGTAGCCTGAACGCCTGCTGCATGAGCGCGCCATGGCTCGCAAAGGCCGAACCATCGAGCCATTGCCACGCACGCGGCAGCGGCGCGGCAAAGCGCGCGGCGGCCGTCGGCTGGCCTTCGCCCTGGGCGAGGCGGTCGGCCAGCGCGGCGAGGCGCGGCGCGCATGTCGGCCACCGTTCCAGCGCGGCTTGCAGCGTCGCGACGGTCTCGCCGGCGAGCAGATACCGGTTGGTGTCGGCGGAAATGACGACCAGCGCGCCGTCGGGCGTGCCGTCTTGAAGGGTGGCGAGTTTCATGTGGGGCTGTCCTGACTGGTGATGGTGGCGAGGGCGGAGGCGACCAGCCGGTCGGCCGCGCCGTCATGCGTGAAACCGAGCGCATCGGCACGCGGGGTGATCAGCGCTGGATAAGCGCCGAAGGCCGCCTGCAGACCGGGGTCCGGTGCATAGCCGACCCGCGCGATATCGCCGCCGGTCCGGTGTGCGATCGCTGCAACCAGCTCATCCATTCGCAGGCGCAGTGCGGGCAATGTGATGGCGCGATCATCTGGCAGGGGCATGTCGAGCGTCAGTGCGTGGAGCAGCGCGGCGACCACCGTCTCGACCGACATCAGCCACATCGTAGCGTCGGCGGTGACTGGGCTCGTGAACGGCGCGTCGGCGCGCAGCGCGTGGAATACGTCGCTCATGAAGGCCGACTTCATGCCCGAGGGACCGGGCGGGCGCGCGACGATCCCAGGCAGGCGCAATGATAGCGCGTCGAGCGCACCGCGACGCGAAAGCGTGGCGAGCCACTGCTCGATCATCGCCTTGTGCGCGCCATAGACGAGTTGCGGGCGCAGCGGGGTCGCGTCGTCGACCAGCGCCGGAAGCGGTGCGCCGAGCACCGCGATGCTGCTGGCGAAGATGAAGCGCGGACGCGTGCCGGCGGCGGCCGCCGCCTCGCTGAGCGCAATCGTCGCGTCCAGGTTGATGCGGCGCGCAGCGACCGGATCGACCTCGGCGGCACCGCCGGGAACGGTGGCGAGATGCACCACCGCATCGCAGCCCTGCGCGAAGGCGCGAGCCAAAATAGCGGCGTCGGCAACGTCGCCGGCGATGGCGTCGACATCTGGCGCGGCGCCGGAGACCTGGTCGAGCGCCACGACGCGGTGGCCCCGCTCGACCAGGCGCCGCACGAGCTCGCGCCCGACGAACCCGTTCGCGCCGGTGACGATGACGCGCATCGCGCTCAGTTCCCCTCGGTGATGGCGCTGCCGTCGAGCGCGAGGTCGCGACCGATGCCGCGCGTTAACTCAGTGGCGATCGCCACCCTGGCGGGCAGGTCGCACGGCGGCGGTGTCACGCTGCCTCGGTCTCGCGGCGCAGCATTGACTCGATCAACCGCCGCGCGCGCGTGCCGCCCTGGTCGATGCCGAGCGACACCGGCTTCTCGTCCCAGAAATCGCGACCATCGAGATTGGCGAAGGCGGCTTCGATGATCGGCTTGTCCTCGCCCTCGAACGCTTGCTCCATCAGCCCGCGCAGAAAGGCGTCGGTGCCGGGATCGATGTGATCGCCGGATCGGGTTGTGGCCCAGAAATAATGCGCGGTCGTCTCGGTCTCGGGGGTCAGGATATGCGCCTGCCACACGGTGCAGCCCTCGCCGCGCGGTTCCCCCTTGGGCGTCGCGCCGATTTCGAGCAGCATAGTGGCGGGCGCGTTCCAGCGCATGTCGAGCCAATGGTCGCAGCGCAGCTCGGACGGATAGATGCCGAAGGTGTGCGGCGGGGCTGCGACGTCGGGCATCCACCAGTCGGAATGCAGTGTCTCGCCGTCCTGCTGGACGCTGTGCTCGCCGCCGAAGATCACGCCCGCCCCGGCGAAACTGCCGGTGTGGACGAACTCGATATGGCTGAGGTCCATGAGATTGTCGGTGCCGAACTGGTATCCGGCATCCATTGGCATCAGCCCGGTGAGCGGCGGGCCGCATGGCCGCATCAGCGCGGAGAAATCGGGGATCGACGCGATGTCGGCCTGGTCCGGCGCCCCGGCCCATAGCCACACCGCGCCGTCGCGCTCGACCACCGGCCAACTGCGGATCGTCGCGCCCTTGGGCAACATGTCGGAGAAGGGGTTGGCAACGCAGACGCCATCGGCGGCGAAGGTCAGGCCGTGATAGGCGCAGCGCACGGTGTCGCCCTGTCGCGTGCCTATGCTGAGGGGCGCGAAGCGATGGCTGCAGCGGTCGGTCAACGCCGCGACAGCGCCGTCTTCGCGACGGAACAGCAGGATTGGCGTGCCGGCGATGCGGCGGCGGAACAGCGCGTCGCCGATCTCCGACGACCATGCCGCCATGTACCAGATATTCTTCAGGAACGGTGCGGCCATCATCACTCCTCGAAGATTGCGACGGCGCGGGTCCAGCCCGCCGAGCCCGCCTTCACCTTGTGTGGGAAGCAGCAGACGGTGAATCCGAACGGCGGCAGCGCCTCGAGATTGTGGAGCTTTTCAAGGTGGCAATACCCAATGTCGCGGCCGGCCTTATGGCCTTCCCAGATCAGCGAGGTGTCGCCACTCTCGGTCACGCGTTTCGCCGTGTAGCTGAACGGCGCGTCCCACGACCAGGCATCGGTGCCCGTCACGCGCACGCCGCGCGAGGTCAGGTACATCGTCGCCTCATAGCCCATGCCGCAACCGATATCGACGAAGCGGGGATCGCCCAGGGCGGCGCCGGCGGCGGTGTTGACCAGCACGATATCGAGCGGCTGGAGCTCGTGGCCGATACGCGCAAGCTCGTCAGCCACATCGGCGGCAGTGACGACATAGCCATCGGCGAAATGGCGGAAGTCGAGCTTCACGCCGGGGCGGAAACACCAGTCGAGCGGCACCTCGTCGATCGTGATGGCGCGCTCGCCATGGTTCATCGTCGGGTGATAATGCCACGGCGCGTCGAGATGCGTGCCGTTGTGCGTGCTCATCGTCACCGATTCCACCGCGGCGAACCCCTCGCCGCCGGGGAATTGCTCCGCCCCGACACCGGGAAAGAAGGTCTGCGCCTCGGGCACGGTGTCGCGGTGCGTCTGATAGGTGATCTTCGGCCGCATGAACGGTGGGTCGGTGATGACATCGGGATCGAGCGTGATCGACAGATCGACGAAGCGGCGGGGCATGGCGGGTCCTTCAGGCAGGGACGATTTTGACGCGCAGGCCGGCCGGCGCGTGGCGCGTGGTGTCGAGCCGGACCGGCCCGGTCATATGGTGTGCCCGCCAAGGGTCTCGGCGAACCAGTCCGCGATATAGTCCCGGCCGAAACTCATATTGTCCGCGCCGACATGCTCGACCCCGCCCTCGCGCGCGGTGAAGATCTTCAGCTCACGCCGCGATGCGTTGACCAGCTGGTCGTAGCTCTGATGCGCATAATCCACCGAAATCTGCCGATCCTCGGCACCATGGGTGATGAGGAAGGGCACGGTGATGCGGTCCATCACCCCGTTCAGCGTCATGCCTTCGGCACGGCGGAAGAAATCGTCCATATCGCTGGCGCCGAACACCCACATGACGTGCGACCAATAATGCGGCACCGGGTTCTCGCCTTCGCGGCGCAAGCGCTTCTGCTGGACCTCGGCCCAGTTGTGATTGGCACCCCAGACCGCGCCGCTGGCGAAGCGCGGTTCGAACGCGACCGCGCGGGGCGCATAATGGCCGCCGAGAGAGATGCCGGTCATGCCGATACGCCTCGGATCGACATCAGGCTGGGTCTCGAGCCAGTCGACCGCCTTCGACGCCCAACGTTCGCTCTCGGGAATGGCCGGCAGGTTTTGCAGGCGCAGCGTTTCGCCCGTGCCGGGTTGGTCGACACACAGGGTCGAAATGCCCCGCGCGGCGAGCGCGTGCGGGAGGCGCGACCAGAACAGCAGCTCCTTGCAGCTGTCGAGACCGTTGCAATAGACGACGACCGGCTTCGGCCCGTCTCCGGGCGCACGGGTGTAGAGGGCCGGCATCGTGCCGCCGTCGATCGGAATCTCGACCCGGGTGCAATTCTCGTGCGTGAAGGTAACGCTCTTCCCGAACGCCGCGAGCGCCTTGGCGAAGGTCGCGCTGCGTCCGGGATGGCCATGGCCCTGCATGCGCTCGGCAGTGAAGAGATAGAGCGCGGCGCGTTGCAGCTTGGCGCCGGCCGAGAGCGTTCGGCCCTTCGCCTCATCCTCGTCGGCGAGACCGATCAGCTTGTCGGCCATCTTCACCCATTCGGCGAGGAACTCGGCCGTGCCGGCATCAGTGCCGGTGTTCGCCGCATCCTTGATCGGCTGGCACATGTCGACGATCTCGCCGATCCGCGCGCCGCTTTCGAGCGCGATGGCAAGGCTGAGGTTCCACACATAATTGGGGAAATACTGGAACAGGGCCATGGATCAGGCATCCACCGCCTGGAACAGCCCGGCATCGGGTGCCGGGTGCGGCATGGTCTGCGGACCGCCGATACCGATGCCCCATTGATCCATGACCAGCGGCGCGGGCGTGTGCACCGTCGGCTGCCACGTCGCCTCGTCGACCTCTTCCAGCTCCGAGGTATATTCGACCGCAAAGCCGTTCGGCGTGACGAAGTAGCTGAACGTGTTGTTGCCGGCGGTGTGGCGCCCGGGGCCCCAGGCGATGTTGACGTCCTTCTGTTTCAGATTGTGAATCCCGCGCATCATGTCGTCGACGCCTAGCATGTCATAGGCGACATGGTTCAGGCAGGGCGGCCCGGGCAGGAAGGCGATGCGGTGATGCCATTCATTGCAGCGCAGGAAGCTCATGAAATCGCCGAGCCAGTCGCTCAGCCTGAAGCCGAGCACGTCGATGAAGAACTGCGTCGCCGCCTTGTGGTCGGGCGAGTGAAAGACGATGTGGCTGATCCTTTGGGGCACCGCATCCCAACGCTGGATCTCGCGTGACGGGCCCCGCGCGACGTCGCTGGAAATCTCGAAGGTCAGGCCATCCGGGCTGAAGAAGCGGAAGCCATAACCGCCGCCGAAACCGTCGAGCTGTTTCGGCGCGAAGATGATGCGGCAGCCGGCGGCAACGACCTTGTCGTGCAGCGCATCGACATCGGCGCGCGTGTCGGCGGCAAACGCGACCAGATCGACGCGCTTTGTGGCGGAGGCGCGTAGCCGGACGACGAACAATTCATCATCCCCCTCGGTCGCGAAATAGACCAGCCCGTCGCGCTCCTCGACCTGCTTCAGCCCCCATTTCCCGGCATAGAAGGCACGCTCCGCCTCGAGGTCGGGTACGCCATAGCCGACATAGCGGATTTCGGTAATTCTGCTCATCCTGGTCATTCCTCAGATCGGCTGTGCGATGATTTCGAACATTTCGTGCGTCATCTTGGCCGGATCGAGCCTCGGCCCGATGCCGAGCTGCCCCTCGCACAGCGCCAGCGACGATTTGACGATAAAGCTGCAGCGTTCGAAGCGCCGGTCGCGATAGGCCTGGAATGCCTGCTCGGGCGTGTCCGCCCTGGCCAGCTCCTCCGCCAGTACGAGACTGTCTTCGATCGCCATTCCAGCCCCCTGGCCCAGATGCGGCGTCGTCGCGTGCACCGCGTCGCCCAGCAAGGCCACCCTGCCCTTGTGCCAGGCGCCTTCCAGGAACAGCCATTCCAATGGCTTGTAGACCACCTCGTCATTATCGGTGATCTGCTCGGCCAACCGGGCGATCTGGGGCGGCGCGCCCGCCAGGCGCTGGCGCATCAGCGACGCGAGCTGGTCATGCGGATGCCTGGGATTACCCGGCTCGGGTGTCGTGACGTACATGTACATCAGCGATTTCGACAATGGGACGAGCCCGATGCCGATCGGCCCGTCATAGGCACACAGACTTGTCACGCTCTCGGGGCGCTCGAAATTATGGCGCCAGACCGACTGGCCGGTGAAAGCGGGCGCAGCAGCCTCGGGAAAGATCATCCGCCTTGTGGTCGAATAGAGACCATCGGCGCCTATGACGAGATCATAACGGCCCGAACTTGTGTCGGAAAATGTGACATCGACGCCTGCGCCATCGTCATGAAGCGCGTTCGCGACGAGCCCAAGGCGAATCCGCGCGCCTTCAGCTTGCGCGCGTTGGCCAAGCACGGTGTGAAGCGCGCGCCGACCAATTCCCAGGTTCGCGGGATATCCCGCCACCAGCTTCAGGGCGGGCACTTTCGCCGCGTGCCGTCCGTCCGGGAGAAAGACATCGACATGGTCGAACCCGAAACCGGCGTCGACATAGTCATCGAGAATGCCGAGCGCGGCGACGGCGCGGACCACGTTCGATTGCTGGATGATCCCGACGCCATAGACCGACCAGTCGGGATCCCGTTCGATGACATCGACATCGAAGCCGCGCTGGCACAAAGCTATGGCGGAGGTCAGGCCACCAATGCCGCCGCCGATGATCAGGATCTTGGCCGCCTTCATGTAAGGCGCCCGCGTGCCTGACAAATACTATGATGGAATTTCACGACAGCCCTCCGGGTCTGTCCCTTGGGTGGGACATCTCTTTCCCGCTAAACTACCGCCTTTCAGGAATTTTCAAAGATGATTGAATTGATCGATTTTCATTCGTTTTATTGATGATCTGTTTCCACTCGCGCCTAGCGAGGATGCACGCGCCCACCTTTGCCGAAGCCTGAACACGCCAATCGCGCGATCCGGACGCCACCGTGCCGCAAGGCCCAAATAGTGCCGGGACTTCGAGCCTAAACATCAAGGCTCCGTGACGGGCCGGCCGGCGCCTGTCGTCAGGTCGCCTTTGCCGAACTCTCGCAGATCGCCTTGAAGCCGGCGGCCATGAAGGTCGCCATATGCTTCCTGATCGATACGAAATCGTCGGACGAGCAGAGCCCGTGCGACAGATCGTCCAGCCGGCCGGTGCGCGCCATGTTGTGCGTCATCGCGCCCGATACGAAGTGATAGCCCCAGAAGATCGTCTCTTCATCGCAATCGGGCATCGCCTTTTTGAGCAGGTCGATCAGCGCCAGCACGACCGGGTTGAAATATTTCGACATCTTCTCGGCGCCCCAGCCGGCGGCGCTGTTGGCCTGCGCGCTGATCTTGCCGAACGCGATCCATTGTTCGGTATCGTCGATCTGCACATTGAGGTCAGTGTCGATCCAGGCGTGCAGCGCCCCCTCGACCGTGATCTGGTCGCCCACTTCCTCGGCATAACGCCGCATCGCCTCGAGCCGGTTGCGCGCCGAGACCGGCGCTCGCCGCGCCCAGACCGCCTCGAAGATGCTTTCCTTGCCGTTGAAATGATAATGGATCAGCGTGGAACTGACCCCGACGCGCGCGGCGACATCCTTCAATGTCACGCCGTGATAGCCGAACTCGGCGAACAGCTGCTCGGCTGCGTCCAGAATGCGCTCGATCGACGCCTCACGGACCCGCGCCTTGTGGTTGCGCACAGGGGGGCGTGTCGGCGTGGAAGCGGTCTCCAGTGCAGCCTGTTTCTTACCGTTCATCGGCTATCCGGTTGCCGATTTGCGGAAGGCCCGTCAACGCCGTCATCCACGCCCTCATGCTCAGAAGTCGTAGCCGATCCGCACGCCGAAGGTGCGCGGGCGCAAGGTGGCGTACCGGCTGTAGATGAAGTTCTCGGGGTGGATATAGACCGCCGCCCGGCTGTTCCCCAGATTTTCCACATAGAAGGTCGTGGAAAGCTTGCCGAGCCTGATGCCGGTCTGGACGTTCAGATAGGCATAGGCGTCGGTGAAATTATACACGGCGCTCGGCGTGGTCGGCTTGCCCGGCGTATTGGGAAAGCCGTTGGGGAACGAGCCGACATACTGGACCTGGAAGCTGCTGAACCCGGTGGCACCCTGCCCCATGCCATAGCTGTAGGTGCCGTAGAACGAGCCCTGCACATGCGGCGACGCCAGCCGCGCACCTTTGACGGCGCCTGAAATCACGGCTTCGGACGCCGTTATGCCGGTCACCTTGGAATCGTTCAGCGATCCGTTCAGGCCCAATATGATCCCGCGGATCGGCGCGAGGACGATTTCCGCCTCGAGCCCCTTGCTGGCGGCGCGCCCGACATTGGTCGCGAACTGGATCGAATCCGACTGGCGGTTGGCCTGGACCTGGAAGTTGCGCCAGTCGATATAATAAGCGGCGAGGTTCGCGGTCAGCTTGCCATCGAGGAAGCGCCCCTTCAGGCCGATCTCATAGTTGGTGAGATTGTCCGAGCCGGCGCCCGCCGGAATGATGAGGTCGTTCGGGTTGACGGTGCTGACGCTGCCGGCGCGCGCATTATAGACCGGCGTGCGATAGCCGGTGGAGACCGTGGCATAGGTCGTCACATCATGTGAAGGCTTCCAGGTGAGGCTTGCCTTCCACGACACCTTGGATGCCGTGGGATAACGCGTGCTCGTGGCCGCGGTCGGCACTTGTGCGAGCGGCCCCTGAATGCCGAACAGGGCATAAGTGAAATAGGCCGAGTTGAAGCCCGGGAATGTGTCCACCGTTCCGCCATATTTGCCGTAGCGGATGCCGCCGGAGACGGCGAATTTCTCCGTCAGATGATAGGTCAGGTCCCCGAAGCCGGCGAGTTCATAGGTGCGCGTATCGCTCGGGAAGGTGACGAAGGTCCCGTCGGCCGGCAGCCCGGTGATATGATGCGCGGCGAGATAGGCCGGGGACGAGGATTCGCGCCCGTCGAGATACAGGTCGCGGTGCAGATAATAGCCGCCGACGGTCCAGTCGATCTTTCCGCCGGGATTGGAGGAGAGCCGGGTTTCCTGGACGAAGGTTTTCCAGATGCCATGGTCATAAAGGTAGAAGGGGACGGCGAGAGCGAAGGTGCCGGCCAGATCGACGTCGAACAGGCCGTCCTGGTGGCCATAGCTCGTCGCGCTCGTCAGGTGGGCGCCCCCCAGATCATAATCGATGGTCGCGTTATAGAGTTGGCTCTTCGACGTGTAGAGATCGGGAATGGTGGTGTAGCGCTTGCGGTCGCCCAGGTTCGGCGATGACAGCGACGCGTCTTCGGGATGGCTGTCTTCGTAAAGGCCCATCAGCCGGATGCTGAGCCGGTCGGTCGGCTTCCACAGCAGGATCGCGCGGCCGCCCCAGTCCTTCAGCGTGTTGCTGTTCTTGATGCCGGTGCCGAGATTGTCGAGATAGCCCTCCTCATGCCGGTAGAAACCGACGACGCGCAGGGCGAGCGTGTCGGTCGCCAGCGGCACATTGACCATGGCGTTGTAGCGCTGGCGGATGCCGCCCCCGTCCGGCGTGACGCCGATATCGGCGAGCGCTGACGCATCGAAGCCCTTGAGGTCGGGGCTGTGAGTCAGGATGCGCAGCGCGCCGGAGAGCGAGCCCGATCCGAACAGCGTGCCCTGCGGGCCGCGCAGGAACTCGACGCGCTCGACATCGTACAGATTGGGATCGAGCGTGACGGAATTGCCAACGGTGGTGAGCGGCAGTTCGTCGAGATAGACGGTGGTGGTGGCCTGCAGGCCCGCCTGATAGCCGTTGGTCGAAATGCCGCGCGTGGTGACGCTGACATTATTGTCGCTTCGCCGATCGAGCACGACGCCGGGCGTCTCGCGGGCAATGCCCTCGAAGCCGACGATACCCTTTTGCGTCAGCTCCTCCTGGGTAAAGGCGGTGACGCTGAGCGGCACGTCCTGGAGGCGCTCGCTGTGGCGGGTTGCCGTGACGATGATGTCATTGGGGTCGCTCTGGTCGGCCGGCGCCGGACTGGTCTGCGCGGCGGCGGGCGCGGCCGCGACCATCAACGCAATGAGCGACGACGTACAGGCTAGATACTTCATGTCCCCTCCTTGCCGCTGCCGCGCCTGTGCTGGCGCTGTCCTGCGATCGACGCGGATTTGGCACCGCCCGAGTGGGAGAGTCAATACTGACTGACGAGTAAGTTAGTATTGCTGTGAGGATGGTCGTTGCGGCACGTGGAAAACATCTGGACGAGACGTCGCTTTCAGGTGGTCAGAAACGCGCGCAGGGCGGCGGCAGTCTCGGCGGGATGCTCTTCTGGGAAGAAATGGCCGCCTGGCACCGGATGACCCCGTGCATCGTCGGCCCGGCGACTCCACAGCGCCAGCGGGCCGCCTTCGGTCGAATCCCGATATCGATCGCGGGAGAAACTTGTGGACCGCGGCCGGGCGTCAGGTCCAAAAATATCGTCATGGACGACAACGAGCCGGCTTCATCTGCGACGGACGCGCATGCGCCCTTCCATATTGCGGGCTTTCTGGTCGATCCAAGCCGCAACCTCGTCGATTCAGGCGATGCGCAGCAGTCGCTCGAGCCGCGGATCATGGACGTGCTGTGCCACCTCGCGGCGAGCGGCGGGGCAGTGGTGTCGCGTTCGGCGATCATCGATGCGGTCTGGGGCCGCGCCTTTGGTGCCGATGAAAGCCTCACCCGCGCGATATCGCGCTTGCGCAAGGTGTTCGGCGACACCCGCTCGCCGCCCTGGCTGATCGAGACGGTTCCCAAACGAGGCTATCGGCTGATCGCCCCGGTACGGTTCGACGGGGATTCCTCCAGGCCCGACGCCGATCCGGCAAAACCGGTCGCGCCTCCGAAACCGAGGATCCTGATCGGCCTTGCGCTGGCGCTTGGGCTTCTCGTCGGCGCAATCGCGCTCTGGCGCACGCTCGCCCCGACGCGCGCTCCCGACGACGCGATCTTCGTCACCCTGTCACCGTTCGACTCGATCGGTGACGGCCTGGACGGTCGCGGCAAGCTGCTTGCCGAGCGCATAGCGGCGTCCCTGTCGCGGGTCAGCCTGCTCCGGGTAACGAGACCCGGCGCTAAGCCGACGGCGAGCGATTATATTTATGCGATCCACGGCACGATGCAGCGCTCGGGGGAAAGGCTGCGCGTGACAGTGGCACTCGACGATGCCGCCACCCATGTCACCTTATGGTCGGGCAGCTTCGACCGCCCGCTGGACGCCGGACCGGCCGACGATCTGCCGGGCACGATCGCCGCCGAGCTCGACAACCGGCTGCTCGCCGCGGCCAAGGCGACCATCCGCAAAAAGCCGAGCCAGGACCTGAAACCCTGGGAGCTGACCCTGCTGGCGACCTGGGTCCCGGGAAGCGACGAGGTCTTCCTCCGCCCGCACACCGCCGATTCCTTCTGGCCACAGCGGCGTGCGCTCGAGCTGGATCCCGGCTACGCCCCAGCCCATGCCTCGCTCGCAAGCGCCCTGGCATATCGAGCGATGTTCACGAACATCGACGGCACGGCGCTCCTCCGCGAAGCCAGCCAGCATGCCGAGCAGGCGCGCGCGCTGGCGCCCTATGATTCCGGCGTCCTCTATGAACTCGCGACCTATTACCGGCTGATCGGCGACCGCCCCGGCGCGATCGCCGCGCTCGACCGCGTCCTCGCCATCCAGCCCGATCACCCAACCGCGAGCTTCGACCGGCTGTTCATCGCCGGCCAATGTACCGCAGGCGCCCCCGCAGCCCTTGGCGGCCTCGAACAGGCGCTCGCGCGGATCTCGCCCGAAAATCCCGTCCGCTGGGTCCTGCTGTCGCACATCGGCGATCTCCATCTGGCGCGCGGCGACTATGCCGAGGCCAGGCAGGCGGCCGAACAATCGCGGCAGATCGTGCGGATGACCTGGTCGGGGATCACGCTCGCCGCCGCGGCGGCCGCGCTGGGCGATGAGGATGCGGCGCGCCAGGTATCGCACGAGACCCGTCTCGAATGGCCAAAGCTCGACTGGAGCGCCTTCGCGGCGAAAGGCGTGCCCTTGTGGTGCCTGCGCGGCCCCGACCAGTCCAGCGCGGCCGCGGCCTTCCGCCGGCTCGGCGCGATCGACCAGCAGGGGCACAATCCGCCCTCTTGAGAAAAACATCGGCGAACCATCACCCATCCCACAGGACGCCGATAACCGGACTTGCCACAGCCTCGCCCACCCCAACGGCAGAGGCGCTGACATATGTGGCATCTTCGAATGGCGAGCCTGGTCGCCGCGGCACTGGCCGCAGGCGGCGCACAGCAATCCATGGCGCAGCAAGCGGGCGAGGCGGCCGCGCCCGACACATATCCGGCACGCTATTTCGAGCGGTTCCACCCCAATAGCGCGCTCGACATGGTGCGGCGCCTGCCGGGCTTCACCTTCCAGCCCGGCGACCCGACGCTCCGCGGCATGGCCGAATCCGCCGGCAATGTCGTGATCGATGGCAAGCGCATCGCCGACAAGACCTTCAAGCTCGAGGATGTGCTCGATCGCATCCCAGCCTCGCAGGTCGATCGGATCGAGCTGATCCGCGGCGGCGCGCCGGGCATCGACATGCTCGGCCAGCCGGTGGTCGCCAATATCATCCGCCGCGCCGCCGCCAGCGGCAGTGCTGCGGTTACGCTGAGCAACGGCGTCTATCTCGATGGCCGCGTCACGCCCGGCATCACAATCGAGCGTTCGCGCACCTCGGGGGACGGCCACAGCCTGTCGTTCAGCGCCTCGGTGTCGCGCTATGTCGAAGTCAACAAGGGCGATGGCCATCGGTCCCGCACCGGCCCCGATGGCGGCCTGATCGAACGCGCCCGAGTCAAGGCGGCGGCTGGCGGTACGACCGGCTATGCCCAGGCGGCGGGCGAACTGCCGGCGCTCGGCGGACAGCTCCGGCTGAACGGCACGCTGACCTGGACTGACTATCGCGATCACCAGGAGGAGCGCGCCTTCTTCCCCACACAAGTCACCACCACGCTCGACGAGGATCTCGGCGGCATCGCCGGCGGGCAGGCGGGCGGCGAGATCGGCGCGCATCTGGCGCGGTCCTTCGGCAGCCGGCTGGACACCGAAACCACGGTATCCGGCAGGTTGGGACGAAAAAGCTACACGTCGCTATCCCAGGCGCCCGGCGCGCGCCTCGCCTTCGACGAGGACGATCGCACCGCCGAAATCCTCGGGCGGGTCCAGATGCGCTACCATGCCGCCAGGGCGCTCACCCTCGCGCTCGATCTGGAAGGCGCCGTCAACAGCCTCGATACGCGCAGCGCGCTTGCCTTCAACGCCTTCGCGATCCCACTCCCCAATGCCGACGCGCACGTCACTGAAACGCGCGGCGAAGCCGGCCTCCTCGCGACCTGGCAGGCCTCGCCCAAGCTCGAAGTGCAGGCCGGAATGCATATCGAAGCCTCGAAGATCAGCGCGGACTCCGAGGTCGACCAACGCAACAGCTACACCTTCCTGAAGCCAAGCCTGCATCTCGCCTGGGCTCCGGCAAAAGGCCATCAGCTCCGGCTTCGTGCCGAGCGAAACGCCGGCCAGCTCGATTTCGCCAATTTCATCGCGGCCGCCAGCCTCGACAAGGGCGTGGTGTCCGCGGGCAACACGGCGCTCCGGCCGGACAGCGCCTGGCTGGTGGAAGCGGCTTATGATCTGCGCACGTCCTCGCGCTTCAACCTGTCGCTCACCTATCGGCACAGCTGGCTGCGCGACGTGATCGACCGCGTCCCCGTGCGCGCGCCGGGCGCCGCCAGGGCGTCCTTCGACGCGCCTGGAAATATCGGCTCGGGCAGCGAGGACCTGGTCTCGATCGACACCACGATCCCGCTCGGCCGGCTCCTGAGCAAGAGCGAACTCAAGCTCAGCACGACCTATCGCCATGCGTCGGTGACCGATCCCACGACCGGCCGCCAGCGGCGCGTCTCGGCCAGCAAGCCCTTCACCCTCACCGCCGATTTCCACCAGGACCTTCCTCGCCTCAAGGCGGCATGGGGCGTCACGCTGGACAGCGGCTGGCGGACCGACACCTATCGTTTCAACGAGGTCGATGCCGAGCGGGCCAGCGCCCTGCTGACGGTCTTCATCGACTACAATCCGAGGCCCAATCTGTCGCTCAGGCTCGAAGCAAGCGACCTCCTCGGCCGTCGCTATCGCCGCCTGATCGACTTTTATGATGGACCGCGCGGCAGTGAGCCATTGCTGTATCGCGATGATCGCAGCTTGAGTCTTGGGCCGGCGATTGCGTTCAAGCTGCGGCGGTCGTTTTGAGCGCGAAACTCGGCGCCAATCACCGCATGCTCGGCGCCTCGGCGGGCGCTGATGGGGGGATGGTAACGCATGAGAATGGGGGCAATGATGCCTCACCACGAGGATAAGGGCGTGCGCCCTTGCACAGGTGCCGCAGACGGCGTCAAAGCAATGCGTGATTATTAATCTCAACGGATGGCCCGGTGTGGGCAAGCTGACGATCGGCCTGGAATTGGCCGACCTTCTCGGTGCGCGGCTCCTCGACAATCACTCGCTGCTGAACATCGCCATAGCCCTTACCGACTATCCGAGTGCGGCATATTACGAAGCCGTACGTGCGCTCGGGGATGTAGCTTTTCGATGTGCGCTGGCTTTGCCTCCCGGCACGCCCCTGATCCTCACCAGCGTCAACGCGACTGGGGGGTCAACAGGGTTCGCGGAACAGCACTGGGTCGCCGTTCGCAACCTCGCAGCGCAACGAGGCGTCCCGCTCGTCGCAATAACGCTGGAATGTGAGCCGGATGAACGAGCGCGAAGAATTGCGCAACCCGAACGCCGCGTCAGTAAAAAGCTCCGCGACCCAGCGCTCGTTGAGGGGATGATGATTGGCCGCGCCCTTTTCGATGACGGCGCGGACTATCGGCATCGCGTAGACACGACGTTCGACGATCCGAAAGCAAGCGCGAGCAAAATCGCAGCCTGGATACGAGATACGGTCGGGAGTCCCGGCGCAGCGCATTCCCTGGCTCCGAAATAATGATAATTCGTTGATATAAATGATTAAATGTGATTTCGGTGATGCGTGCGAAAACCCCTCAATTCAGGGCGCCACTGATTGCACCGGAAGGGGGCTATTGCACGCCACCGAAACCCTTGGCTCGAGCGAGTGCGAATGCAACATTATGAGCAATAGGGTTGCGCGAATAAATTCTCGATGTGGTTCGAAATTCCGGCGCATGAACGGCTCGGTCTGGCCGCTTACGGCCGCCGCGCAGGTCGCTCGGGAGTGGCGACACTGGAGCTCGCTTCACCCCGACTTTCCCGACCCGACGCTCGCACGTTCCCGCAAGATACAATCCATGAAGCGGGGGGGCGTCGTTCGGAAATGGAATTCCGCTGGTGAAACCGCGCCGGCGTTCAGCTCGTCGGTTAGGCGATGCACATAGAAGGCCCAATCCGAATCCCGCAACGGCAGCGCCCCCACATTGACCAAGGTCGGAGGGGTAATGCGATTTCGAAACAGGGGCATCTTCAGCGTCCGACTTGGCCGCCGTGTCTGTACACTGATTATCTTCGCTCGCTTGCTCCCTTTCAGCTTGATTTCCTTCTCGCCGACCGAAATGTGCTCGTCCCTGCGAAGATCGGCGAGCTGATCACGAGTCGGCGACCAGCGCGCCGTATCGCCACCGGGTCGGAAGTAGATATTGTCCATGGCGTTGGCCCATTGGAATTCGTTCAGGGCCAGCACAATGCCGGCGGAGGACACCTTGACGACATTGCTGGCTGGGCTTCCGAGCGAGTAGGCCTCCTCGTCATAGAGTACCACGGCGTAGTCGGGTGAGATCGGAAGGACGAACTGCAGGCCGACGTTAGCTAGACCGAGGACTGAAACTGCTGCGTCGCGGTAGAGCCCGTTATGCTTGACAGCCGGGTGATCGCCCAGAACGAATGGCGTCGCGCTCACATTGTGCAACAGCTTGATTCTCAGATCGAGAATGACGGGCGTTTCCAAGACCGCCGGCCGAAGTGCCTCTGCAGCTGGCTCAGTGAGTTGGATTGTCACATCGTCGAGGGCGGCGAGAAGCTTTGGGTCGGTCAGCGAGTTCCGCAGCATCCATTTGCCGACCTTGTTCGCCATCTCGTTGGCTTCGGCCGCCGCCTGTGCCGTCCGCGCTGATTGAATGAGCAAGAAGGTCGCCAAGACGCGATGGTTGGCGCTGTATCGCCTAGGGGGCCTGCCGGTCTCGATCATCCGCCGCAGCACCGCGCTCGCCGCACCCTCTATTTGGCCCAGGGCTCGTTCGGCCTTGCCATCTCGACCGTAAAACCAGTCCCTGCAGGCCTGAGCTTTGAGGCTGGCGGCGGTTA